>Ga0182007_10000896_pt1 | contig 16514 bp, 16 predicted proteins | sample Sormic07211113_1_FD_123023 | JGI IMG/M metagenome (GOLD analysis project Ga0182007, IMG submission 123023) | Rhizosphere microbial communities from Sorghum bicolor, Mead, Nebraska, USA - 072115-113_1 MetaG | ecosystem: Host-associated > Plants > Roots > Rhizosphere | place: USA: Nebraska... | reverse complement strand
GCCCGAGGTGGTCGAGAAGCTGTTCGGCGAGCAGTACAAGGGCAAGGAGAAGCTGCTGGCCTCCAACGTGCAGGCGCTGCACCTGGGCTGCGACTTCGCGCGCGAGAACCTGCGCGAGCCGGTGGGCCTGCAGGTGCGGCGGGCCGACCGGGTGGGCAACCGGATCTTCGTCGACGGCAACAGCGCCGCGGCGCTGGGCTGCGTGTATGGCGGCGCCACGGTGGCGGCCTGGTACCCGATCACGCCGTCGTCCTCGGTGGCGGAGGCCTTCCAGAAGTACTGCGCCAAGTTCCGGGTCGATCCGGCGACCGGGCAGAACCGCTTCGCGATCGTGCAGGCCGAGGACGAGATCGCCTCCATCGGCATGGTGGTCGGCGCCGGCTGGAACGGCGCGCGCGCCTTCACCGCGACCTCGGGGCCGGGCGTCTCGCTGATGACCGAGTTCATCGGCCTGGCCTACTTCGCGGAGATCCCCGTCACCCTGATCAACGTGCAGCGCGGCGGGCCGTCCACCGGCATGCCCACGCGCACCCAGCAGGCCGACATCCTCTCGTGCGCCTACGCCTCGCACGGCGACACCAAGCACGTGCTGCTGTTCCCCGAGGACCCGCACGAGTGCTTCGAGCACGCGGCGGCGGCCCTCGACCTGGCCGACCGGCTGCAGACGCCGGTGTTCGTCATGACCGACCTCGACATCGGCATGAACCAGCGCCTGTGCGCGCCCTTCGCCTGGGACGACAGCCACGACTACGACCGCGGCAAGGTCATGACCGCCGAAGAACTCGAGGCCGGCCGCGACTTCGGCCGCTACAAGGACGTCGACGGCGACGGCATCCCCTGGCGCACCTTGCCCGGCACGCACCCGAGCAAGGGCAGCTTCTTCACCCGCGGCACGACCCGCGATGCCTATGCCCGCTATTCGGAGCGCGGCCCCGACTACGTCTACAACGTGGAGCGGCTGCTGAAGAAGTTCGCGACCGCCGCCGCCCTGGTGCCGCAGCCGGTGCTGCGCCCGGCGGCCCGCCCGACCGAGTTCGGCGTGATCTATTTCGGCTCGACCAGCCCGGCCATGGAAGAGGCGCTGGAGGCGCTCACCGAATGCGGCATCCACCTCGACGCCCTGCGGCTGCGCGCCTTTCCGTTCCCGGACAGCGTGGTGCAGTTCCTGGCCCGGCACACGCGGGTGTTCGTGGTCGAGCAGAACCGCGACGCCCAGATGCGCAGCCTCTTGGTCAACGAACTCGAGATCGATCCGGCGCGCCTGGTCAAGGTGCTGCACTTCGACGGCACGCCGATCACGGCACGCTTCATCGTCGAGGCCATCGGCGCCCATGTCGGGGCGCCAGCGCCCCGCGCCACCGACACCCAGGAAACCGCATGACCTACCTCGCCAAGCCACGGCTGCATCATCCGACGCTGGCCACCAACAAGGTCGGCTACACCCGGCGCGACTACGAAGGCAAGATCTCGACCCTGTGCGCCGGCTGCGGCCACGACTCGATTTCCGCCGCCATCATCGAGGCCTGCTGGGAGCTCGACATCGAGCCGCACCGGGTCGCCAAGCTGTCGGGCATCGGCTGCAGCTCCAAGACGCCGGACTATTTCCTGGGCGCCTCGCACGGCTTCAACACGGTGCACGGCCGCATGCCCAGCGTGCTGACCGGCGCCAACCTGGCCAACCGCGACCTGCTGTACCTGGGCGTCTCCGGCGACGGCGACTCGGCCTCCATCGGCCTGGGCCAGTTCGCCCACGCCATGCGACGCGGCGTGCGCATGGCCTACATCGTCGAGAACAACGGCGTCTACGGCCTCACCAAGGGCCAGTTCTCGGCCACCGCCGACCAGGGCTCCAAGAGCAAGAAGGGGGTGGTCAACACCGACAGCCCGGTCGACCTGGTCGGCATGGCGCTGCAGCTCGGCGCCAGCTACGTGGGACGCGGCTTTTCGGGTAACAAGGCGCAACTGGTGCCGCTGATCAAGGGGGCGATCAGCCATGGCGGCTCGGCCTTCATCGACGTCATCAGCCCTTGCGTCGCCTTCAACAACCACCCGGGCAGCACCAAGAGCTACGACTACGTGCGCGAGCACAACGAGGCGGTCAGCCGCATCGACTTCATCAGCGCCAGGGACGAGATCACGGTCGACATGGCGCCGGGCGAAGTGCTCGACGTGCGCCAGCACGACGGCACGCTGCTGCGGCTGCGCAGCCTCCATGCCGGCTACGACCCCGGCGACCGCTATGCCGCCATGGCCCACATGCAGCGCCACCAGGAGATGGGCGAGGTCGTGACCGGGCTGCTCTACGTCGACCCGCTGGCGACCGACCTGCATACGGCGCTCAACACCAGCGACCACCCGCTCAACGCGCTGGGGGCAGCCCAGCTCTGTCCCGGGGCGAAGGCCCTCGACCGGCTCAACGACTCCTTGCGCTGAGCCGGCACGACAGGCACCATAGCGCTTCCTCCGGAGGGCGGACCATGGCCGAACGCACTGTTTTCCAGTCCATCTCGCGCAAGCACGTGACCAGCCTGGGCCCGCAGGCCAGCGTGCGGGACGCCGCCTGCATCATGACGCGTGCCAACTGCGGCAGCGTGCTCGTCATGGAGCCGCCCGACAAGCTGCTGGGCATCCTGACCGAGCGCGACCTGATGACGCGCGTGCTGGCCAAGGGGCTCGACCCCGAGCACACCACGGCGCGCGAAGTCATGACGCCCAACCCGATCTGCGTGCCACCCGAGACGCTGGTGTCCGACGCCGTCGTGCTGATGCTGGAGCGCGGCTTTCGCCACCTGCCGCTGGTGTCGGGCACCAAGATCCTCGGCGTCTTTTCGGTGCGCGACGCACTGCCGAGGGAGATCGGCACCGCGCTCAGCCAGGCGGAGTTCAACGAGCAGGTGAACGACGTGCTGGGCTGAAGGCGGCTGCGGCGGCTGGCCCGGTTCCGTGACATTTTCGGGGTTCGGGCGCCCGCAACGCGCGAACTCGCGTCCGGCAACCCGCCGATCGGCGGCGGCGGCGTCGACAATCGCGGGATCGCTCCGCCAGAAACCCGCCGGCCATGCCGTCCCGCTCCGCAGTCCTCCGCCTCCTGACAGGTCTGGCCGTCATCGCTGCCATCCTGCTGCTGACCCTGGTCGCCTGGTGGTCCACGCTGCCCCTGCGCGACGCGGTCATCGAGCGCGCGCACCGGGAGACGCAGCTCGAGGCACTGAGCCTCTCCGAGCAGCTCTCCGCCGTCGCCCGCAGCGCGATTTCCAGCCTGAACGCCATCACCGAGTCGATCCAGGAGCGCGGCGGCCCGCGCCAGCTGCCCGCCGCGGCGCTGCGCGCCGAGCTTCAGCGGGAGGCCGGCGACGAGGTCGGCACGCAGGCGATGTTCGTGGTCGATGCCGACGGCAAGGTGGTGGCGAGCGCCGGTTTTCCGGAAACCCACGAAGGCCGCTCGCTGCTCGACCGCCCCACCATCGCTTATCACTTCCAGCACCCGACGGAACTCCGTGTCCGCGTCGGCCGGGCCCACTACTCCGAGCTGACCGGCGGCTGGATCCTGCCCATTTCCCGCATCATCGCGTCGCCCGAGGGAAAGATGCTCGGCGTCGTGTCGGTGGCGATCAACCTCTCGCACATGCGCGAGCTCTACGAGCAGATGGAGAACCTGCGAGAGGCGAGCCTCTCGATCATCGGGCGCAACGGCGAGATCATCTTTCGCTATCCCTTCGTCGAGCGCGCGGTCGGCTTCAAGCTGCCCGGCGGGCGTTCGTTCTCCGAAGGCACGGGCACCTACGAAGCGGCTAGCCCGATCGACGGCATCACGCGGATCCTCAGCTACCGTCAGCTCGACGACCTCGATGCGGTGATGCTGGTGGGCTTTCCGCGCGACCAGGTGCTGGCGGCCTGGCGCGACGTCGCGCGCGAACGCATGGTCTGGACCGCCTCCAGCCTGAGCCTGCTCGCGCTGCTCTGCGGCGGGGCGTGGCTGGCCTGGCACCGGCAACGCCGGCAGCTGCGCATGATCACGATGGACCACGCCACCAGGGAGCGTGAGCTGCGCGAGGAAGCGCAGACCATCGAGCGTTTTTCCGTGGCGCTCTCGCAGAGCGTGAGCGAGCCGCTCAGCCATCTGCGGGGCCTGCTGCAGACCGGCGTAGGCACGGCGGCCACGGATGCGCCGACCGACGCCCGGCGGGATGTCCTCGCGTCGACGATCAGGATGGAGGCGCTCGCCAAGGACCTGCGCGCGCTCGCACTGGCGCGGGACAAGCCGATCAAGCGCGAGGACCTCGACCTCTCGTCGCTGGCCCATGCCGTCGCGCGGGCACAGCAAGCCGCGGATCCGGGGCGCACGGTCGAATTCCGCATCCAGGCGCAGATGTACACGACGGCGGATGCCCAATTGCTGCAGGTGGTGCTGGCCAGCCTCGTCGGCAACGCCTGGAAATTCACGCGGGACTGTCCGCACCCCGTGGTCACGGTCGGGGCCCACACGGGGCTGAACGAAACCACCTTCTGCGTGCGCGACAACGGGCCGGGCTTCGACCCGGCGGACGCGCGCAGTTTGTTCAAGCCCTTCCATCGGCTTTCGAATGCCGCGTCGTTCGAAGGACACGGCATCGGGCTCACGACCGCGAAGCGCATCGTCGAGCGCCACGGCGGCCGCATCTGGGCCGAGGGCCGCAAGGACCACGGCGCCGCCTTCTTCTTCACGCTGCAGCCGGCGCTGTCGATCAGCTCCAGCAGCTACCAGGCCGCCCGCAGGGAACTCCAGAACCTCGGCTGAGCCCCGGGGGCATCCGCTCGGGCCGCCATCGCGGTTCTCCCTCCCCCCTGGAGACCTTCGCTTCATCCGGAGAGGGGCGCGCGCGCCCTGCATTCAGGGTTTCTACCGGCGCTAATTTTTAGATCGCCCGTCTCTAAAAACGGTGCTTTGCGAGATCGCCCGCAGCTCCTAAATTCCGGTCACGCCACACGGCAGACGACCCGAATCCACACACCAGGAACTCCGTCATGAATCACTCTTGCGATCCCGCACGCCGCCGCCTGCTCAAGACCTCGCTTGCCGCTGGCGGCCTGGCGGCCGGGGGCTTTCTCTCGATCGACGCGCTGGCCCAGGGCAAGACGCGCATCAACATGCAGCTCGGCTGGATTCCCAGCGTCAACCAGGTCGGCGAGGTGGTGGCCAAGCGCCTGGGCTTCTACGAGCAGGAGGGCATCGACTTCGCGATCCAGCCCGGCGGTCCCAACATCGACGGCGTGGCGATCATCGCCTCCGGCCGCTACGAAGTCGGCCAGGTGTCGTCGAGCCCCTCGGTGATGCTGGCCGTGTCGCAGGGCCTGCCGATCAAGTGCTTCGCGGTCGGCGCGCAAAAACACCCCTTCACCTTCTTCTCGCTGGCGAAGAACCCGGTGCGCAAGCCCGCCGACCTGGTGGGCAAGAAGGTGGGCATTCCGTCCACCGCCGGCATCCTGCTGCGTGCGCTGCTCGCCAAGAACAAGATCGCGGAGAAGGACGTGACCGTGGTCACCGTCGGCTCGGACATGGCGCCGCTCCTGACCGGGCAGGTCGACGTGGTCACCGGCTGGCTCACCAGCACCACCGCGCTCAAGGCGCTGGGTCCGGACCGTGTCGATCTCACGCTGTGGGACGGGGGCGTGCAGCTCTATGCACTGCCCTACTACGCCACCACCAAGACCATCGAGACCCAGCCCAAAGTGCTGGAGGCCTTCGTGCGCGCCACTTCGCGCGGCTGGCAGCATGCCAAGGCCAACCGCGATCAGGCGGTGGACCTGCTGGTGAAGGAATACCCCAACCTCAAGCGCGAGGACGAGCGCGCGGCCATCGACGTGATGCTCGAATACGCACTGGGCGGCGCCGCGCAGTCCCAGGGCTGGGGCACGATGGACCCGTCGGTCTGGCAGTCGCAGATCACGACCTACGCCGAGCTGGGCCAGTTCACGGCCCGCACGCCCAAGGTCGACGACGTCATCTGGCTCGGCGCGCTCAAGGGCACGGTCGAAGCCCGCGTGAAGGCCTGAGCCATGGCTGCCGTGTTCAACGACGCACCCGCGATCTCGTGCCGCGATGTCGGCATGCGCTTCTTCACCGAGCGGCGCGACGTCACCGCGATCAAGTCGCTCGACCTGGAAGTGGCGCAGGGCGAGTTCCTGACGCTGCTCGGGCCCTCGGGCTGCGGCAAGTCCACGCTGCTGCGCGTGGTGGCCGACCTGCTGGCGCCCAGCCGCGGCAGCGTCAGCGTGCTCGGCGCCACGCCCGAGCAGGCGCGCCAGCGCCGCGACATCGGCTTCGTGTTCCAGGACGCGGCGCTGCTGCCCTGGCGCACCGCGCTGCAGAACGTGCAGCTGCCGCTGCAGGTGGGCGGCGGCGCCGGCCGCAAGGGCCGCCGGTCGCCGCAGGAACTGCTCGACCTCGTCGGCCTCAAGGACCGCGCCAACGCCTGGCCGCACGAGATGTCCGGCGGTCAGCGCCAGCGCGTCTCCATCGCACGGGCGCTGGCGAGCGATCCGAAGATCCTGCTGATGGACGAGCCTTTCGGTGCGCTCGACGAGATCACGCGCGACCGGCTCAACGAGGAGATCCGCTGCGTCTGGAAGGAGACCGGCGTGACCATCCTGTTCGTCACCCACAGCATCCACGAGGCGGCCTTCCTCGGCCAGCGCGTGCTGATGCTGGCCGCCAACCCCGGGCGGGTGCGCGAGATCGTGCCGGTCAACCTGCCGGAAGACCGCACCCTGGACATCCGCGAGACACCCGAATTCGTGCAGCTCACCGGCCATCTGCGCCGCGTGCTGGAAACCTGCTGAAGGCCGCCGACATGACCACCAGTTCCCTCGAAACCCCCGTGACGGTGCGCGCTTCCGTGGCCGCCGATCCCGAACACGCCGCCTGGGCCGCCGCGCGGCGCCGCAAGCTCTGGAGACGGCGCATCCTCCCTGCGCTGGGCATCGGCGGGCTCATCGCCCTGTGGTGGGCGGTGATCGTCGTCTTCGACGTCAAGCCCTTCATCGCGCCCTCGCCCTGGGCGGTGCTCGAGACGCTCTACGCCAAGCGCGCGGTGCTGCTCGACAACCTGATCCCCACCGCGCTGGAAGCGGCCGGCGGCTTCCTGCTGGGCAACCTTGCCGCCATCGCCATCGCGACGGTGTTCGTGCACAACAAGACGCTGCAGGACATCTTCTTCCCGGTGGTGCTGATGTTCAACGCCATCCCGCTGGTCGCGAAGGCCCCGGTGCTGGTGCTGATCATGGGCAACGGCATGGAGCCCAAGATCACCATCGCGGCGCTGGTGTGCTTCTTCCCGACGCTGGTCAACATGGTGCGCGGGCTGGAGTCGGTGAACCCGCAGGCCATGGAGCTGATGCGCGTGCTGTCGGCCAGCAAGACCGAGATCTTCTTCCGGCTGCGCCTGCTCAATTCGCTGCCGTACCTGTTCTCGGCGCTGCGCATCGCCGCCTCGATGAGCGTGATCGGTGCGGTGGTGGGCGAGTGGGTCGGCGCCACCGTGGGCATCGGCGCCATGATCCTGCAGGCCACCTTCAACTTCGACTCGCCGCTGCTCTACGCCGCGATCGTGATGAGCGCGACCTTGTCGGGTCTCTTCTTCCTGCTCGTGACCGTGGCCGAGCGTCTCGTCATCCGCTGGCAGCCCGAAGGCAGCCACTGAACCCCCAGGAGCACGGCGCGCTGCGCGCCGCTCCGTTCCCCCATCAATCAAGGAGATAGTGATGAGCCGTATTGGCGATTGGATGCATGAGAGCGCGCACGATGTTCGTGTCGCAGCCGAATCGGACGTGGTGGTGGTCGGCGGCGGCCCCGCCGGCCAGGCGGCAGCCCTGGCGGCTGCGCGCAACGGCGCCAGCGTGACCCTGCTGGAGCGCTACAACCACCTCGGCGGCCTCGCTTCCGGCGGCATGGTGCTGGTGCTGGACGACATGTGGGACAGCCATCTGCAGGAGATCTCGGTGCGCGGCATCTGCCTGGAGATGATCGAGCGCATGGCCGAGCGCGGCCTGGCCGAATACCCGAAGCAGAAGGACTGGGGGAGCCTCCCCGAGTCCGTCCGCCGCTGGAAGCGCTGGGGCACCTTCGACTTCCACAGCAAGGAGAAGCCGCATCCGATCTGCTTCGCGGCCGCCTTCGACCCGGACGCCTTCAAGCGCGCCTCGCTCGAGATGGTGCTGCAGGCCAATGTGAACCTGCGCCTGCATTCGTGGTTCTCCCGCACGCTGGTGGAGGACGGCCAGGTCAAGGGCGTCATCTGCGAAAGCAAGAGCGGGCGCGAGGCGATCCTGGGCAAGGTCGTGATCGACGCCACCGGCGACCTCGACGTGGCCGCCTCGGCCGGCGCGCCGCACGTCAGCGGCGCCTACATCGTGACCACGGTGTTCCGCCTCGGCGGCGTCGACACCGAGGAAGCCGAGCGCTTCGAGCACGAGGAGCCGGCCGCCTTCCAGGCGATCGACCGCGAGGTCAAGCACCTGCTGGGCGGTGCCTGGGACAGCTGGTGGCTCAAGACGCCGCTGCCGGGCGTGGTGTGGTGCAACTGCCCGCACATGGCGGGGCTGGACGGCCTCAAGGTGGCCGACCTGACGCGCGCCGAGGTGCAGGGCCGCGCCACCATCCACAAGGTGATCGAGTTCATCCGCGCGAAGCTGCCGGGCTTTGCCGACTGCTACCTGATCGATCTCGCTCCTCAGACCGGCGTGCGCCAGACCCGCCTGCTCGAAGGCGAGTACGTGATGAGCAAGGACGACGTGACGCAGCGCCTGCGCTTCGAAGACAGCGTGGCGCGCGGCCGCGACTACTACTACCCGTATCGCTCGCTGGTGCCGCGCAGCGTCGAGAACCTGCTGGTGGCGGGCCGCCACTACTCGTCGACCTCGGCGGCACAGAAGATCTCGCGCGAAATCCCGCCCTGCATGGCGATGGGCGAAGCCGCCGGCACCGCCGCCGCATTGGCGCTCGATGCCGGCGTGGCGGTGCGCAAGGTCGACATCGCCAAGCTGCAGCGCACGCTGCGCGCGCAGGGCGCCGATCCGGGCGACCAGAAGGGTCCGAATGCCGATGTGCCCGAGATCGCCCGTTCCTTCGCGGAGGCCGCATGACCAACAACACCAAGACGCTGCCGCTGGCCGGTATCCGGGTGATCGACTTCACCCAGGTGATGATGGGCCCGGTCTGCACGCAGATGCTGGCGGACCATGGCGCGGACGTGATCAAGATCGAGCGCAAGGGGGCGGGCGACCTGAGCCGCTCCACCTTCGCGCCGGTGGCGGGGCATGACAACCCGATCTTCTGCAGCCTCAACCGCAACAAGCGAAGCTGCGAGATCGACCTGCGCGACCCGGCGCAGGTGGAACTGGTCAAGGCGCTCGTCGCCGATGCCGACGTGGTCACCAACAACTTCCGCGCCGGCGTGATGGAGCGCCTGGGCCTGGGCTACGACGACTGCAAGCGCCTGAACCCGCGCATCATCTACGCGGTCGGCACCGGCTTCGGCGAGAGCGGGCCGTATGCGCACAAGGGCGGCCAGGACGTGCTCGCGCAGGCGCTGACCGGCGTGATGGCCCGCCGTGCCGATGCGTCGGTGCCGGTGTCGATCTATCCCACTGCGCTGGCCGACTACACCGCCGGCATGCACATGGTGCAGGGCATTCTCTTCGCGCTGCTGCAGCGCGAGCGCACCGGCGAAGGGCAGAAGGTCTCGGTGTCGCTCTACAACTCGATGCTCGCCATGCAGATGCAGGAGGCCGCGATGATCATGATGGAGGACTCCGAAGTGAACTGGGCGGCGATGCCGCTGTCGGGCGTCTTCCAGGCGCAGAACGGCGCGCTGGTGCTGGTGGGGGCCTTCAAGGCCAATCCTCTGCGCGACATCTGCGCGGCGCTGGAGATCGATGACCTGTCGCTCGACCCGCGCTTCTGCGACCTGCAGGGCCAGTTCAAGCACAAGGCCGAGCTGCACGCGATCTTCCGCGAGCGCTTCGCGAGCAACACCCGCGAGCACTGGCTGGCGCGGCTCGAGGCCCAGGACCTGCTGTCGGCGCCGGTGCGCGACATGCGCGAGGCGCTGGTCGATCCGCAGACCCTTCACAACGGGATGATCCTCGACGGTGGTGCGCCCGGCGGCCGTCCGCTGCGGTTCATCGCGAGCCCGATCCAGATGTCGGGCGCGACCACCGGCCTGCGCCGTGCCCCGCCGCGCCTCGGCGAGCACACGGACGAAGTGCTGGACGAAGCACGCGCACTGAGCGAGGTGGCGCAATGAGCGTCGTCTACGAAGTGCGGGAGCACGTCGCCCGCGTCACCATCGACCGGCCCGACGTGCTCAACGCGGTCGACCTGCCGACCGAGGCCGAACTCATCCGCATCTGGGACGACATCGAGCGACGCGACGACGTGCGCGTGGTGGTGCTGACCGGCGCGGGCGAGCGTTCCTTCAGCGCCGGCGCCGACCTGAAGAACACCAGCAACCTCAAGGGCGTCGAGTACTGGGCGGCCAGCCGCCCCGGCGGCTTCGGTGGCATTGCGCTGCGCGAGACGCTCGATGTGCCGGTGATCGCGCGGGTCAACGGCTTCGCGCTCGGCGGCGGCTTCGAGATGGTGCTCGGCTGCGACCTGGTCGTCGCCTGCGAGGAAGCCAGCTTCGGGCTGCCCGAGCCGTTGGTCGGTCGCCTGCCTCTGGATGGCGGCATGCTGCTGCTGCAGCGCCAGATCCCGTATCGCCAGGCGATGGGGATGATGCTGACCGGCCAGAGAGTCAAGGCGCGCCAGGCGCTGGACATGGGCCTCGTCAACGAAGTCGTGCCGCGCGTCGAGCTCGACACCGCGGTCGAGCGCTGGGTGCAGCAACTGCTGGCCTGCGCGCCGCTGTCGCTGCGCGCCATCAAGCAGGTGGTGCGCCAGACCGGCCAGTTGTCGCCCGCCCAAGCCCACGGCATGCGCCTGCCCGCACTGGTCGCCGCGTTGCAGTCGGAAGACTCCAACGAAGGCGTGCTGGCCTTCCAGCAGAAGCGCAAGCCGCGCTGGCAGGGGCGCTGAGGCCGAACGCGAAGGGACGACACCATGGCCCATGTCATCACCACCGCCTGCATCGACTGCAAGGACGGCGCCTGCGTGCCCTGCTGCCCGGTCGATTGCATCTACGAAGGCGCCCGGACTCTGTACATTCATCCGGATGAATGCATCGACTGCGGCGTTTGCGTGTCGGCCTGTCCCGTGCAGGCCATCTACGAGGAGTCTCGGCTGCCGCCCGAGCTCGCGCATTTCACGGCCATCAACCGCGAGTACTTCGGCGACGCGGTCAGCGGCCTGGGTTCGCCCGGCGGCGCGGACGGCCGGGCGAGCGCCTGCGACCACCCCGGCATTGCGAGAGCGCTGCCATCCGTCGGAGCGATGGCGTAGTGCGCAGCAGGGCAGGAGGGCCGGCTGATGCATGCCAGCGTCCTGAAGTACTTCATCGAGGTGGCGCAGTGCGGCTCGGTGCGCAAGGCGTCCGAGCGGCTCTACGTGGCGGCCAGCGCGGTGAACCGGCAGATCCACAAGCTGGAGGACGAGCTGGGCGTCGAGTTGTTCGACCGCATGCCCAACGGCCTGCGCCTGAACCCGGCCGGCGAGCGGCTGCTCAAGCATGCGCAGGAAACGCTGCACCAGTTCCAGGTGATGCGCACCGAGCTGGATGCGCTCAAGGGCGAGCGCACCGGCCACGTCAAGGTGGCGGCGATGGATTCCTTCTTCGAGGAACTGCTGCCCTCTGCGGTGGAGGAGTTCCTCCAGATCTTCCCCGCGGTGACCTACACCATCACCTCCACCCAGCCCATGGAGGTGGCCCAGATGGTCATGGCCGGGCAGGCCGACGTCGGGCTGACCTTCCTGGGACGGCTGCCGGGCGGCGTGCGGGCCATGAACGTGGCGCACCTGCCGATCGGCATCGTGATGCCGCCGGGGCATCCGCTGGCCAGCTTCGATACCGTGTCGCTCAAGGAATGCGCGAAGTTTCCCTTCCTGCGCTCCAGCTCGCATCCGGTGATCAGCGCCGCGTCGTCCCCCGAGTTCGCCAGCTTCTGGGACGACATGGAGCCGGCCGCCACCTGCAATTCAACGCCCTTGCTCAAGCGCCTGATCATGGGCGGCAAGGGCATTTCCTGCTTCTCCAAGATCGCCTTCATCGAGGAACTCAAGCGCGGGGAACTGCTCTGGCGGCCCTTCGAACTGGAGGCGCTCAACGGAATGAAGGTGGGCATCGTGGTGCCCACGCAGCGCGTGCTGCCGCACGTCACGCAGAACTTCGTCGGCCGCATGGCCCGGCGACTCACCCAACTGGAAGCCATCGCCGCGACGCTCTGAAGATGCCCGCCGTGGTGGCGTTTCCTTCAACCCCTGAAAGAGCTTCACCATGAACGATCTGCAGAACAAGGCCGTCCTCATCACCGGCGCCAGCACCGGCATCGGCGCCGCCGTGGCACGCGCCATGGGCAAGGCCGGCGCCCGCGTGGCGGTGCACTACCGCGGCAGCCGGGCGGAGGCCGAGGCCGTGGCGCGCGACATCCGGTCGGCCGGCGGCGAGGCGCTGCTGGTGCAGGCCGACGTGATGGACACGAACGCGGTCGACCGCATGGTGCAGGCGGTGCACGAGGCCTTCGGCCGCATCGACATCCTGGTCAACAACGCCGGCGGCTTCGTCAAGCGCTCGCCGATCGTCGATGCGGACGACGACTACATCGACGCGGTGTTCCGTCTCAACGCGCGCTCGGTCGTGGCGGTGAGCCGGCGGGTGATCCCGCTGATGTCGGCGGGCGGCGGCGGCGCCATCATCAACGTGACCACCCAGGCGGCGCGCACCGGCGGCGGGCCGGGCGCGGGGCTCTACGCGGCCTGCAAGGGATTCGTCTCCACGATCACGCGCACCATGGCCAAGGAACTGGTGAAGGACGGCATCCGCGTCAACGCGGTGGCGCCGGGCGTGATCGAGACGCCGTTCCATGACGGCCATTCGAGCCCCGAGGTGCTGAAGAACTTCGCCAGCGCGATCCCCATGGGGCGCCTGGGCACCGCCGAGGAATGCGTCGGCGCCTTCATGTTCCTCGCGGACGCGCAGGCCAGCGGCTACGTCACCGGCCAGATCATCGAGGTCAACGGCGGGCAGGTGATGCCCTGAGGGCCAGTGCGGCCGCCACCACCGGCTTGGCCCATTGCGGCACCTGGTCGAGCGCGATGTGCGAGACGATCTGGCCGCCCTCCATGTGCAGCACCAGCACGGGTTGCGGCTTGATGCCGGCCTTCGGATCGCCGTCGATGCTGTTGTCGTACACGCGCAGGCTGGCCAGGTGCGGCAGCAGGCGGACGAGGTTCGCGCGGCTGCTCACGTAGCGCGCGCGGATCTTGTCTTCGGGGATGTCGTGGCCGCCGGCGATCACGCGTTCGTTCACGCGCGCGATGTGCTTCTCGGGTGAATCGAGCCCCGCGTACCAGACATGGACCTGCGCGCCCTGGCGTGCGCCGGCGAGCAGCATGTCCGGCAGCGTCCGCGCGCCCAGCGTGGTCTCGAAAGCGAAGTTGAGGCCCTCGGCCAGCGCGCGTTCGAGACCGGAGCGGCCCATTTCCCAGGCCTGCGCGTTGGCCGTTTCCTGTGTGAGCGAGGGGTTGGTGTCCAGCAGCGTGCGCGCCGCGAGGTCGGGGTTGAAGCAGGGGACCTTGCGCGCCTGGAGCGCCGCGCCGCCGATGCTGCTCTTGCCGGCGCCGTTGACGCCTGCGAGAACGAAGATGCGCGCGACCATCAGCGCGGGATCACCTCTTGGCGGACTTGCCGCCTGCCGCGCGGACGGCCGCCTTGCCCAGTTCGGCCGGGGACATCGCGAATGCGTCTCCCATCGCCTCGGCGGCTGCGTCGCCCTGCATCCGGGCGAACATGTCGTCGAACTGGCGGGTGAGCGCATCCAGATCGGGTTCGGCCGCCTGTTCGAGCGCGAGATAGCGATCGATCGACATCAGCACCATGGCCGGCTCGTCGTGGCGGGTGACGACCACCGCGCCGTGCGTCATGACGGCGCTGGTGACCTTCTGCATCCCCGAGACCAGATGGGTGGCCGAGACGGCTGGCAAGCCGCGCGTGAAACGATCGATGGCCTCTGGACGCGAATCGCGCGTGATGGACATGAGAAGCTCCGTTGGATCTCCGAAATACCCGTTTTAACCGATTTGGCCATTTTAGGTATTTTCTGGGAAATCCATGGATCAGGGAGCGCCAGCCCGGCGACCTAGCGCGGCGCCGAAGCCAGCAGCTTCGCGGTGCGCTCGGCACCCGCCTTGTTGTCGGCCGCCAGTGCCACGTCGTGGGCCCGGCTCCAGTAGTCCCTGGCGAGCTCCGGCCTGTCGGCCGACGCCTGGCCCAGCAGCAGCAGGTCCTGGTAGATCTTCTCGCTCGCCCCGGCCGCCTTGTCCAGCTTCAGGGCCTCCTCGAGCGGCGCCACGGCCGCGGCGGGCGTCTTCAGGGCGATGCAGGCGCTGCCCTGCAGGCGCAGGGCGTTGGCGCGCTCGAGCGCGTCGTCCTTGGCCAAGGCGCCGTGGGCCTGCTGGGCGAAGCGCAAGCCTTCCTCGGGGCGCCCCGAGGTCAGCGCCAGATAGGCCTTCAGGTTGAGGATCTTGCCCCTGACGGCGCATCGGCTGCCGCAGAGCGCGTCGGCGCGATCGAGTGCTTGCGCGGCGCCGGCGCGGTCGCCGGCCTGGACCGCCATCGCCCGGCGCAAGGCGGCCTCGGCGCGGCGGTCGTTGCTGAACGCGAGCCGGGGCTCGTCCAGCACCCCGTCCAGCTGCTTCAGCGCCTCGTCCTGGCGCCCCATGCCCAGATAGACCATCGACAGGTTGAGCCGGGCGACGGCGATCGCATCGTCGTCCTCGATCGACTGCGCGAGCTGGAGCGCCTGCTCGAAATAGGTCAGCGCATGCGGCAGGTCGCCGGCCTTGTAGCGGTCCATGCCCTGGGTGTTGAAGCCCTGGGCCCGGATCTGCGCCGTCGAGCGCACGGGCGGCGTCGAGCAGGCCGCCAACAGGCCGGCCGCCACGACGCACACGACGACGGCGGCCCGCGCCGGTGCGCGACTCATTGCGCGTCCCCCGGCAGCGGCAGGCCGCCGATGCTGTCGATCGGCAGCGACTGCGGCGTGGTGGCGGTACCGGTCAGCCAGCTGATCGGCCAGGTCTGGCGCGCGTCGCTGACCATCTGGTTGGTCTGCGTCGCCGCCGCCTGGACCTGGTCGAGCACGCCGGGCAGTCTTTCGGCGGCCTGCGCCGCCATCGCATGCACCTCGGCGCTGGCCTGTTGCGAAGTGGCCGCCGCCTGCTGCACCTTCTCGATCACGGAAGGCGCGGCGTCGGCCACGACCCCGAGGGTCTGGTTGGCCTTGTTCAGCGTCGTCGCCGCGCCGCTCTCGACCGTCTTCACGGCCTGCTGCGCCTGCTGCAGCACCTCGCCGGCCTTCTCGGCGATGGCCGGGATCTTCGACGCCGCCTCCTGGCCGGCCTTCAGGGTCTGCTGGAACGGGCCCTCCGGATCGGTCAGGCTCTCGGTCAGCTTGCGCGCATCGGCGATCGCCGGCATCAGCGCGGCCTGCATGTCCTGCGCCAGCTGGCCGGGCACCCGGGGCCGCTCGAACGCCAGCACCTCGCCGGAGGCCACCGGTTGCGCACGACCGCCGCGCGGGGCCACCAGCTCGATCGCCGGCTTGCCGAGCGCGTTGTCCTGGACCAGCCTGGCCCGGGTGCCCTTCGGAAACTCCGCCATGTAGTCGCGTCCGATGCCGAGCTCGACCCTGACGCCCTGGTCGCCGGACGGCGCCGACGAGGCCAGCAGGATGCTGCGCACGCTGCCGATCACCAGGCCGCGGGTCGTCACCGGCATGCCCTCGCTCATTCCGGCCGCGTCGGGGACCTCGACGAAAAGCTGGTCCTGGCGGCTGAACAGCCCCTGCTGGTAGGCGATCCAGGCCAGCAGGGCTGCGATGACCAGCACCAGCAGGGCCATGGCGGGGGCCGCCCAGCGACGGTTGTCGGAATTTGGCATCGAAGAACCTCCGTGGGGTGACAGTGAGAGCTCACAACGGTCACGCATGCTAGACCATCGGCCACCGCGCGGGGAGGCGTCGCTTCGCCTGACGGGCACGGTCAGTCGCGCATGCGCACGGCGTCCTGCTGGCGCAGCACGCGGCGCAGGATCTTGCCGGCCGGGGTCTTCGGTATGGCCTCGCACAGCACCACGTCGCCGAGTTGCTTGTAGGCCACCACCCGCTCGGCGACCCAGGCCTTGAGGTCCGCGGCGGCCAGGGCGCCGCGCGCCACGACGTAGGCCACCGGCAGTTCGCCGGCACGGTCGTCGGGCCGACCGATCACCGCGGCGTCGGCCACCTGCGGATGCGTGTACAGCAGGGCCTCCAGCTCTGCCGGGGCCACCTGGAAGCCCTTCACCTTGATGAGCTCCTTGAGCCGGTCGGTGACGGTGAGGTAG
>Ga0182007_10000895_pt1 | contig 16517 bp, 18 predicted proteins | sample Sormic07211113_1_FD_123023 | JGI IMG/M metagenome (GOLD analysis project Ga0182007, IMG submission 123023) | Rhizosphere microbial communities from Sorghum bicolor, Mead, Nebraska, USA - 072115-113_1 MetaG | ecosystem: Host-associated > Plants > Roots > Rhizosphere | place: USA: Nebraska... | reverse complement strand
TTGCCCGGCGGAGAAAGGGTGACTGGCGGGTCAGTCACGGCGCTTTACCTGGCCTGTCGCGGTGGGTAACGTCTGCCCCAACTTTCATATAAGGAATAGCGTCATGAGTGAGTTGATTTCCTATCATCCCAACTCAACGATATCTGTTCAGCCACTCTCCGTACTCCTTGATTTGCAGCGATATTTTCACACATATTCTGAACCTATCACCCTCCAGCGTGGACACAATGTGGACACAAAACATAAAAAACCAATCCTCACGGGCGATGGATTGGCCCTATTTCGCCACCCGAGTAAATAGGGGCTCACATACCTATCCTGAACCACCCGTACCAATTTCGTACCAGCAACACCCCGCCCCATCAAATCCAACCTCCCCTCTCCTCCGCTGTAGCGGATTTTTAAGCAACCACTTTCGGCTCCAATCACGAGCAACGCCACTGCTATGCTTGATTCCTTTCGAAAGGAGTCGGCAACCATGAAAAGCGAATACTCACTAGCGGAAACCCTGGAAAGGATTTACCAAAATCAACTGGCCCTGGAAGCGGCGGTCATGGAGATTACTCTGTGGGCTGAGAGAACAAATGTTGCAGATGTAGGCGAGAACGTGCGGGGAGCTCTTCACACAATCGGAGAGAACGCAGGTCATATCAAACAAGGCCTGGCTCGAGTGAAGAGAATGAGCCTTTTCTGACCGGTATCTGCCCCTCGGCCTATTTTTTGCCAATTGGAATTCGATCAGCAGAGTAATGCGCATGACCATTCAAACAAGAATTAAACCTTTTCCATTACCAACTGAATTACCCTGTGAAAAAGCATTAAAGTCTCAAAAACAGAATAGTGGCGCTTATGAGCCTTGGTTTTGGGAAGGCGAGTATTTTTTAAATCGTTACTTAAAACAGATATCCAACATAGACCTGATAGAGCGCTACAAGGATATACTTTTCAACATACAGCGCCTTCCTTTAGCCGACAAAACCAACCTTCCAATCAACTGGCCAGACAGCGCATGGTACTGGTTGAGAAAAGAGCATCAAACGAGATTAGAAATTTGGGAACGCAAGCTGACCGGCATCGAAACGCCAAAATCCCTCCAACTAAAAGAAAGATGCTATATATCCACTGACGATAAATCCGAAAAAGCATACAGATACATGCCAGAAAACTACGCACGACAATTTATGAGCGGATCTATAAGAATCGCTCCTGCGAATGATTATGGAAAAATCAAAGACGATGCCGCTCGCTATGACATTGAAACATGTAAAACCTTTTTCCTCCCTCAAGATAGAGTAACCGTCACTGACTCTGGAGGTAAAAAAATTAAACTCACCAGCGATGTAAAGGTAGACCACAGTGGCGGAGATTATCACCTGTTGAGCACATCAACAGAGTGGAGCTCGACAATGTTTTTAGACTTTAAAGGGAGCACCCACTGCGTTGTAATTCATGACATAGATGAGTTTGCGACAAGGCTTGAAAACTCCGCACAAAACACATATGACGATTGGCACTTCTACCACAATCCGGTTTTTTATTTTGATCCACATGAAGCATACCTAGGCATGCCCATAGATACTGCAGCGCACAAAAGTTTTAAATTCGCTTACCAACAAGAATACCGATTTCTATGGGGAGGCGTGGAAAACCCCGAGATGAATCAGCCAAAGTTTATAAACATAGGTAACATCGATGACATCGCAGAACTGGTAATAAACCCTTTAGAAAAATATCAATCCCTAAAATAAAAATATTGCTGCCAGGAGGGCATCATGACCATAGCTGCAGGTTTTCATCTAAAAAATTATAAAAGTTTTGGCCCGACCGGCGCCGAATTCAAAAATATAAAACTGGTCAATGTTATAGTCGGACGAAACAATATTGGTAAGTCAGCTTTATTACACGCTCTAGATTTTTTATGTAAGGACCGCCCTAATTTCGAAATGGGTCCAGCAATAGAGATGACGCAGGCGCTAGATGACAAAACCCTTATGCAAGTTTTCCAACCGAATACTAGCAGAGGCGAGTTGGGTGACAGACATTGGGAAGACCATGGCGTAAATTTTGTTGGCGCTTCTTTCACTTGGAAGGAAATCGCAGATAAACAGTTTGAATTTATCAAAACAGACGCGAACGCCACACCAATCGAACTAAAGTACATCACGGGAATACGCCCCACTTCCGTTTTTCGCTCGCTAAAGCACGTGAAGCTTGACGCAGACAGAGATATCAAACCCGAAGCCATTGATAATAGCTTGAGCATAACCAGTGACGGAGTAGGCGCGACAAGAATAATTCATAAGTATCTTCAACACGTGGAATTTGATAGATCCTTAATCCAGAACACTCTACTCACAGCTCTTAATCAAATTTTCTCACCCGACATCGAATTCAATGAGATTGTAACTCGCTTCCATTCAAACTCTAACCAATGGGAGATATTTTTAGGCGAGGCTAGCAAAGGACCGATCGCTCTGTCCGCATCAGGAAGCGGTTTAAAAACCGTCATACTTACTTTACTAAATCTACTAATACGCCCAAATTTTGAAAACACACCAATCAATAAATACATATTCTCACTAGAAGAACTAGAAAACAATTTGCACCCTGCACTACAGAGAAACCTGTTCATTTACCTGGAAGAATTCGCAATTAAAAATGATTGCCATATCTTCCTAACAACGCATTCCAATGTTGCAATCGATATTTATGGTCACTCCGAACATTCACAGATTTTGCATGTGACGCGCGGGGAAGACGGCATCATAGGGAACACTTATACCGGAGATACTGTAGGCCACGGGGTTTTGGATGATCTTGGTGTGCGAGCGAGTGATCTACTTCAAGCGAACGGTCTGATTTGGGTAGAAGGTCCCTCAGATCGTGTATTCCTAAAAAAATGGATAGAATTATGGAGCAACAACGAACTCAGCGAAGGGAGACATTATCAATTTGTATTTTATGGTGGCAGTGTACTGGCAAACATTGATGCTCGTATACCTGACAATGAAACTAGAGAAGCGATCGCCGCATTTAAAATAAACAGAAATTTTGCATTCATTTGCGACAGCGATCGTAAAAATGCAAATGGGTCTCTGAAGCCGCGAGTCGCCCAGCTTATCAAAGATGTAGCCGATACACGCGCAATGGTTTGGGTTACTCGTTGCAAAGAAATTGAAAACTATATACCGAAGGAGGCATTCGAAGGAGTCCACGGCAAAGCCAAACTCGCTAACATAGGCGAGTATGATGCGATTCAAGATTATCTTCGAAACAACAAGATATCGAGCGCAAAAGACTACACTAACAAGCACAGCAAGGCTTTCGCCTATGCAGAATATCTAACTAAAGAAAACCTATCATTTCGCCCAGAACTTGAAGAACAGGTCTCAATACTTGTAAGAAAAATACGTGCTTGGAATAGGTAATGAAACGTGTCGTTGTACCTTCCCAAGCTAATAACGAGGGTCCGATTCCCTTTACCCTCACTACTGAATTTACCTTTTTGCAGCGCCCTTCCCAAAAATGGATTTCCCCCAGCTATGCTTCATTCATTTTTAGGGACAAGAAATGAGTATCGAAGACGATCCGTCCATCACGACCGAAAAGCTGGCCGAAGTCCTGAGCCATGCTGTGGCTTACGTTGCAAATGAGGTGGTTGTGCTGGGTCAGTATGAAAGAATCCAGCTAGAACAATTCCCGCAGCTATGGCGTGCGGATGACGATGGGCAATTCGAGAAACGCATGCATCGCGTCGTAGAGCATTTGGGCGGCCCCCCTGAGCTCTACCTAATTAGGACTGGTGAAAGTCCCCCCCCTGCTGACGACTACCCGGCGAGTTCGATGCGTGAAGCGTTTGAGGTATTCAAGCGAGCACGTAAATCAGTGATACGCGCTCATATGTTCATGACCGGATCAACGATGATGGTTGAGCAACCGGATGTAATGCAATGGCCTGACAATCCGGGCTCCGCAGAGCTGTTTAGAAAGCATGCACAATTAGCTTTTTGGGAGCACGCAGAAGCTGCGTACATCCGCCTCTTTTCGTTTTGGGATCGAATTGGGCAAGTATTAGATTTCACTTTTTTCAACATCCGAAAATTCGACCATAACGGCTTTCATGCTGTCATGGACCGAATCCATGCGAACGTAGGACCTATGAACGACCCACTCCGCAATAGCGGCAGTTGGAAGCGCCTGCGTTCTTTCCAGACATCTGCCAAAGACGATGGACTTCAATTTCTTCTCCAGCGACGTAACCTGCTTGTACACAGTCTCCACCTGCATCCGCTCAAGGCCGATGACGATGATGTATTCAAGTCTCAATTCAATCATCTGGACAAAGCCCACCGCGAAAAACTGCGGCCACGAGAGCCAGCGGCAGAAGCAGCACTCTTAGTTGATCAGCTCAACAAAGCGTCGACGCTGTTCGACGATTTCCTGACATTGGTTGAATTTTCGCCATCTCGAAAGTCGAGCCGCTGGTAAATTTATTGAAAAACGCAGTATCCCGAAGACGCCTGCCAGCTAAGGCTTGCAGGCACTTTAAACCATCCCAACACCCGGGCCATATAACGCGGAGGTGAGAGCACTTCGAAATCCTAAAACGCGCTAAAAACCACGATTTGAAAGTTTTCGACCAATGAAACCGGGGACTCCAGTGGCAACCTTCACTGAATGCCCCACGTGCCGGGGTGCGGCAGTGCTGCAATTCCTTTCAAAACGTTGCACAAAATGAATTGGCCGACCGCCTACGGAGCCCCTTAGCCCACCTAGGCTATAGGTTCATTTGCACGACATCCGTATTTGCACAAAAGAAAGACACAAAGCCCGTCGGCGGGAGGGGGATAAGTGCTTTTTCAGCAGCTTTTTTCTTTGACTGACAATTTTGACTCTCAAGCACGTACCTTTCCCGTAATCCTGGGGAAGCTGAAATGTCGGTTGAATAGATTTCAAGAAGACCTTTTACGAAACAGTCTCGAAATGTCTGCGGCAACGATGGCAGTGATGCAATTGATTCGGGTAAGACATCCGGGGCTGAGCGGGATGCTGTGGTGGAGCGTGAAATCGTAGCGCGCCAAGAAATGCAGTAGGTGCTCAAAAGCACCGAGATCCGCGTTGAACGAAACCGAACAGTCCCAGTTATAGACAAAAATAGCCATTAGCGAGAATTTGATAAGGGACATGAGCTATAGTTTTGATTGTTTGCCTTGTTCAACATAGCTCTATCAGCTTCCCCAACTGAATTTGTTTTTCGGCTATTTAATCGAGTGAAGTTATGAATTCTGTAGAACTTGAAGCGGTACGACAAGTAGCATTGCGCGCCCTTGCTCCGATACGTCCCACCGACTCAAATACGAAAGCAGACAAGAAATTTTTATTTAATGGGAAAAGAACAGAAGCAGGTAAGCACTTACCCCCTTACTATCTTGTATATTTTCTTTTAGTAGATCTTTTAGGCTTCAAAAATCTCGGACGATTTGAAAAAATTGATTGGTCAGTACCAATAGACTTCAACGGCCAAGCTTTTCTAATTGAATATGGTAAATTCGGGTTAAGTCTTTTTGCACATGATCCAGAAAAAGAGGAAGCTGCAGCTCAAGAAATCGCAATTCGTATTAAGAAAGCTGTAAAGGCAGCCCGCCGTTATTTCGACTTCCTTGCATTGCTGGCCGTTGACCGCTCCGAGATAAACGTCAAAAACAACAGTGTTCCTTTGCGCGAAAGATACGAATTTCTAAAAGGTGAATACAACTCAAAACTTGAGGAAATTAAGCAGCTAGATGAAGCACACGCGTTCGATAGAAAGCAGCAAAGACTTCCGCTTGGAACATGGATGGTCTTCACATCCCACAACAAAAAGGAAGAAGCAAATTGGTTGGCCATTTCGGCGATTGAGGCATTTTTCAGTTGGACAGAGCATGTGCTGATCCACGTAGCCATACTCGGGGGAGCAGTGAGTTCAGCACGGGAAGTCGCAGACCTGGCCGCGGATGATTGGCCAAAAAAATTCAAGGCTGCATTTAAACTCCAGGACAGCTCAGAAAAAGCACTATTTGATCGCTCTTTATCGCTGCGACAGGACCTCAGAAATTTCATCGCTCATGGAGCGTTTGGAAAACAAGGAGAGGCATTTTCGTTCCACTCTACCGCAGGAGCTGTACCTGTACTTCTTCCGCATAAACGAGGCAGCAAAAAATTCACCCTTAGTGATCAACTTAACTTCGACACTGAAGCTGCATTCGAAATAATCGAAGAATTTATAAACTTACTGTGGTCCGGAGATCGCTCTCCAGCTCGTCTATACATTCAAGAAAGTCGCTTGCCAACGATATTAACTTTTGCTGCAGATGGAACGTATAGAACCGCAATGACCTCATTGAGTTCTATGAGCGAACTGATAGAGCAGTTAACCAACCAAATGGAACAAGCCGTAAATATGGACTGGTGATACATATATAAAACAACTTAGGCGAATTCTTTCCCACAAGGTGGTAGCGTGCTTACTGTTACGAATGAAGCGGCCCCGCCGATGCGGGGCATAAGAAGTATTTAGGAAATTGCATACGCTCTGTGTAGCTCGATAGAGGCTGCCTCGATGTCCGAATTGTTCAACGCTCGATCGTAAGCCCTGATAAAGGCATAACCACCCACCAGTCCCGCTGTGGCTAGCGCCGATCCTTGCCCACCCAGAATGTTCCGCCCGCTGAGAGACACCCCGGTCGCGCCTTCGACGATAGGGCTGGTGCCAACTTTGATTTTGGAGGTTGGTCCGTCGAACACGGCAAGGATGACCGTCCACTCTGTCGATTTGTCAGCGCTTTCCAGTCGACTGGCCGCCGAGATACTTTCATAGAAGCCGTTCGCACCTGGTGCGAGGATCTGGGCACCCGACGCCATCAGGCGCGCCTGATTCGCCGCAAAGACGGAAGCCTTCACGACCATCGCGTAAGTCATTGACTGCGCGACCGCGACCGTCCCCGGGCCGTTTCCGATCTGCTGTGTCCCGTCAAATAAAACGGCTGGGTTGCCGCTTGGTCCACCAGTCAGCGAAAACTTCGGTTTCCCCCAGCCCGTGTACTGAAAGTTGAAGGTGCGATTGACGATCGGCGCCGGTCCGTTTGCCAGCCAGGTGTCTACGGCGGCACCGTCGGCCAGCGCGGCCAGGCTCGCGGCATCGAGCTCGTAAATGATGTTCGACTGCACATCAGGGATGGTTGGCGTATCGGGCAGCGGGTTGGACAACACACCAGGTGCGCTAATCACGAGGGAAAACATTTGATGCTCCTTACTGCGTCAGCGCAGCGCGGTGTAGAAAAATTCGGAAATCACTGGGGCACCCTTCGCCGGATCCGGATGGATTTTGTCATCACTGATCAGCGGGGTTTGTCCGGTGCTGGCGTACTTCGCGGGATCACCCATGGCGGCGTATTGCATATCCATAAAGGCAATGCCCTGTGCCCAACACCAGGCAGCGGCGAGCTTGGTGTAGGCACTCATGGGGTACTGGCTGGATCGCGTGGTGTCCCACCGCATGGCGACGATGAAGGAAGCGCCGGGATGGACTTCCAGGTGTGTCGCAACCACGCCCTTCAAGTTGGCGAGAAAGGTCTCCGGCGTCACCGACGCGCCCTGGTCGTTGCCGCCCAGCATCACCAGTACGGCGTCTGCAGGAATGAAGCCCGTGACGGACTTCTGCTGTGTTAACCAGGCCGTATCGTTCTTGTACCAATCGCCTGACGCGGAACCGCTGGCCGCACACTTGGAAACGACCACACCCGACGCACTGTTTTCGGTGTAGATGCCAAACAACGTCGGCGTGCCGGTGACGACTTCCATTCGGAACTTCCAGTTACCGCCGGCAGGCAGGACCGGGAAAGGCAATTGCTGGGGACCAACGCCGGACAATGCGAGCGTGTTCCACTCCAGGGCATCACCCCAGCGATAGCGCAGGGTGGAACTCGTGCCATCGCCCAGGAACAACAGCTTCGCCTGCGTCGCTGCTGTCGAGATATCCGCGGTGTCGACGGCGGTGATACTCACGTAATCACCCACCGCCCCTGCCTTGATGGTCCTGTTATCGGGGCTTGCCGCCCCCAACGGCGACAGCGTCCAGCTGCCGCCAAAATAGGAAAGGCTGCCGTTGCTGTACAAAAAGTTCTTCGCCCCCAGGGACGAGCCGTGGTTGAAGCCGATGTAACCCGAACCGCCAAAGCCGAAGTCTTTGGCTAAAAACCGGGTGAGGTCATTCATGTAGAAGTTGTGGCTGGCGGAATATGAGTCGCCGATGATCTTCAGGTGCAGCTTTACCCCAGACACACCGGCGCGAATCTGGCCTTGTTTCATTCGCAACTTAGGCAGGTTGGAAATGTTGTTGTAGGCAGTTTTGGGATGGCTGTCGTCACTGCCGATCAGCGGTTTCAACCGCTTGGCCCAACGAAAAATCACCCAATCTGGCACCTGACCATCGGTATCGCGGATAGACAAATCAGTCAGCCGCCCCAGGGCGTCAGGAAACGCGTACAGCAGGCCCGGGACATACGCCGGCTTGACGCCCAGGTACTTGTACAACATTTTCAGCGCCCAATTGCTCGGCCCGCCATCCCGATTATTGATGCCCATCCATGTTTCATGCCCCGCAGAATCACGCACAGCCACCAGCGTGTCATTGACGGTCTGAACTTTGAATTTGCTCTTAACGAAGCTATTGATCGTCTCGACGGCGGTCGAACTCGGGTAGCGCGTTTGCTCAACCGCAACCCCCGCTTCATTTTTAAACAGAATGAGCGACTGGGCGTTCTCGTGTGAAACCACAGTGAAGAACATGCCATCGGTCGTCGTCCGCAACCCTTCCGCCGGACTGGCTTTCACGCCGGCAGCCAGCTGGGCAGCGTCTCGTGCCGATTCTGCGCGTAACGCCGCGCCGTTCGCCTCGGCTAGGGACTCTGTGACGTCCAGGAATTGGACGGGCAAACGGTAATCCCGTTTCCCTTTGGTGATGCGCAAGTCATACAGCCCGTTCGGTGCGGCAAACTGCGCCAATCCGTTCGCGTCGGCCAGGAAAGGGTTTAGCAACCCCAAGCCGTTGCTCTTACGCAAACCAAACACGATGTTTTCGGTCCCGCGCTCGTATAGGTAGCAGGTCGCAGCGGGCAAGGCATTGCCCAGCTCATCCTGTGCAAAGAAACTCTTGAGTTCCAAATTAGGCTCCGGTGATGGGCTTGAGCTGCCCAGTAAGCTGTAGGCCGGTACCGGCGTTGGTGGTGAAGTTCGCGGCGTTGGCAGGTACTGGGCTCGGTCCGTGGACGTGGGCCGCCAGTTCGATGTTCGTCTGCGTGACCAGGTCAATCAGATCGCACAGCACCTGCAGCACGTTCACCGACTCAGAGCCCAACCAGGTCTTGGGGGCGATGCTGCGGCGGGCGCCTTCGATGCGCTCGAGCAGCTCGCCTCCCACCGTCAGATTGAGTGTTTGGCCCACTACCTGGTTGAGGTCGCGCCCGCTGGCCAGATGCAGGTCATCCAATGCGGCCAGGCTGGCGGATCCGCCTGACAGCAGCTTGAGCGCGCCGATCGCTTCGATTGTCTTGATGCCCCCGACCGACTCGGTGGAATGGTCATCCACGTCCACCTTGCTGCTCTGGTGGCGCTCGACGTTGCTTAGGCTCTCAACCTCGCGCTCGATTGACTTGTCCAGAATCCGGCCATCGGTCTGGCGCAGCCAGTTGCCGTCCGCGTCGGCGCGTTGCTGGGCGGCCTCGCTGTGCTGCCACACCTGGTCACCTTTCGGCACCTTCGGCAAGCTCAGGCCATGCGGCAGGATCGCCTGGATAAACGGCTTGCTCGGCAGGCCGTAGGCGAAGGACACGACAACCCGTGTCCCTTCTTCAGGGAACGCGAAAAAGCCCATCTCATCGCCGCCCATGGGCATGGGCAGCGGCACGCCGGCGAGCACCGGCAAGTCCGGATCCGGCTCGTCGTCTTCACCCAACAATTCGAGATCCACCGCAAAGCGCGGACGGAAGTCGTCGCAGATCCCGGCGCCGGCGGGAGCATCGGCCACACCCACCACACGGGCGAAGCGCGGCAAGTGATAACCGCCGGTGAGTTCGGGAAATTGCCGCTCTACGCTGCGGCGGATTGCGTCTTCCATCGGATCGCCATTTGGTTGCCGGTGAGCGTCACGTTGGTGATCCGCTCGCCTTGGTTGATGGATGCACCTGGTCGCAACCCGGGAAGGGCCGCGATCATCGCGCTCTGATTGTTTTGGTAGCCATTGAACAGCTCGACGGGCAGTTGCAGCGGCGATCGGGAACCGAAAAAACCGTCAGCCCAACTGCCCACAAACACTTCGCCGTCGCCCTGCTGCTGCCAGATAAAGTCGGGAATCCCGAACACCCGGGACAGGCTGTCCATGGCCTGGTAGCCAGCGGCCAGGTTGTAGAAGAACGGGGCTTTGACTTTGGCGTATGCCTTGTCCGGCACTCGAAAGCTCAGCCCGGTTTTCTGGTTGATCTCGCCCAGCACCGTCGTCAGATCCGCGTGGCGCAGGTTGAGCGGCAAAGGGTTGGCCAGGATGGCCGCCAGTTCGCGACAGAACAGCACTTGCTCGATCGCGTTGGACGGTGTGCAACGCTCGACATACCCAATGAAGTGGCGCTGCAGCGGGCTGTCGTTGTAGCCGATATCGAGCGTCACCAGCCCCTTCACCGGCGCCGCCGCTTGAATGGTCAGCGTGGCGCGGCCGGGGGTGCGCAGTTCAAGGCGAACGTCATCGGTGATCAGGGGATACACCACGCCACCGATGGTCAGCACCTTGTGCAGTTTCATGCTCAAGTCCCACCGCCCAAGTAGTTATCCAACTTTTTCAGGGTGGCTTCGAAGCCGCTCAACTCCTGACCTGGTGCGCCGGGTTCACCTGCACCTGGTGCAGTCACTGACTGCCCCGGGGCGCCTTGTTGCGTCACATCCTTGGCCGCTCGACGCGTCTCAACCCGCTCGGGGTTGGAGAGCTTTTCCGACAGCGTGAATTGAACAAGCCAGGCACGAAGCGAGTCATCTTCCCGGGCGCTGACGCCATCGGAGAACTGCACCTGGCGCACGCCGAATGCGGACGCGGTGTCGTTGACCAGCCGGTAGGTTTTGAGCTGGCCGCCGGTGCCGGTCGCCTCAGCCAGACGCATCAGGTTGCGCAGCTGCGACTCATCGACAAACGGGATCAGCAACGTGACCGCCAGCGTCTTGGGCTTGAACCCTTTGTGGGCCGAGTCGGTATTGCTGGTCTGTCCGGACAAATCGTCACTTTCGATTCGCAGGTTAGCGGTGACCTTGAGGTTTTTGCCGCGTACCTGTTCGCCATCAAGCAATAAGGTCATAGGCCCACCAGCTCCCGAACAAAACCCAATCCTTTCAGGGAGCCGACCAGCAGCACGCCGGCCGACAGCCCCCACTCGTGCCCGGGTGCATCGCCCTGCAGCAGCAGGTGCCGCAACTCGGCGGCATTCCCCGGACCGATCAAGCGGGCGCGCATGGTGTCGTCGGCAGTGCCGCCGGCGAACTGCGACTTGAGATCGGCCAACTGCTGGGCCTGAGCTTGGGCCTGGCTGGCTTTGCGGGCGGCCAGCCGCCCCAGATCCGCCATCGGCGAACTGTCCGCATAGCTTTCCAGTGCTGACAGCTGACTGTTCAGGGTTTGCGTGGCGGCCTTGGTCACGGTGCAACGCGCCAGGGGCAGCGCCCCCCAGCGCGGCAGCGTGCCGGCGGTGGGCAATTCCCACTTTTCAGCGTCCAGCGCAAACAGGTTTTTCGCTCGGCGTTCGGCGCGCTGCAGATCCGGCATGGGCAGCACGGCATTAAATCGGGACAAGGTCGCCGCGAACTTGTCGTAACGCGTGCCCAGGAACATCACCGCCAAGGCGTATTGCGCCCCGGCAGGACGACCGTCGTCGCCGGTGTCTTCCAGCTTCTCGCCCAGCTGCCGCAGCAAGTTTGGCGCGGACAGATAACGCTGGTTACCGCGGCCCTGCCCTACTCCACTTTGAAATGGCGTCACCACCAGGCAGGCCGGTACTTCGCCCAAGGCATCACTGAGCCCGGCGCGGCCAGCGGCCACGGCCGCTTCTGCAGCGGCACCAACCGGTCCCGGTGAGGTGGTGGCCAGATCAGCCAGACCTGCCAGGCGTTGCCCGGTGCTGGTCAGTTCGCTGCTTGCCAGATCCTTGGCCGCCTCGAGGTTGGCGAGCCACTGGGTGGACTGCTCCGGCCAGCGCATGGTGATGGGAGCCCAATTCATACCGGTGTGGACTCCCACACCACAGCGTTCAGCGCGTCCAGATCCGACGTCGATCGCGCCGCTGCCAAGGCTTGCTTGAGGTCGTTGGCTTTGAGCAGACGCTGCAGCTTGAAATCGGTGAACTCGTCGCCGATCTGCCGCAGCTGGTCGCTGGAGTGTTCCAGGAAGGCTTTCACCCCGGCTTGATCCTGGCAGGGGTAAACGCCAGCCAACCCGCGCAAAATCATGCTGGTCAGGTTCAACTGATCCTGAAGCTGGGTTTCGTAGAAATAGCGATCACCCAACACCGACGACCAGAACCCGCCGGTGATCTCCTGCAGACACGCCGTGTTGACCGCCGCCAGTTGGGTGACGTAGCGCAACTCGATCACGGCCGGGATGTCGTCGACCCAGTGACCATTGCCCCAGATCTGGCCCGGGCCTGGGACTTCCAGCGTGTAGCCGGTCGGCAGGGAACCCGCCCGCTCGATGACCAGGGGCTCACGAGTCTGAATGTTGTAAGCCGTCAGCCCCTGATAAGAGTCAACCAACTGCCAGCGTCGACCATCCCAGAACGCCGCCTTTCTTTCCGGTACCGCCGGCGGTGCGACCTCGACACACCCGCCGGGAATCAACCAAACATCAGGTTCCAGCGGCGAGCGATCGGCCACGGTCTTGCCGGTGAAGATGCCCAGGTGATCGGTTTGAAAGACGGTTTTGGTATCCATGACGGGTCTCAGTACTTAATGCAGGCAAGGAAAGCGATGTTTTGGGGGCGTGTTTCCGCGCCTCCCGAGTAGCCCACGGTGATGGCGTGAGCGTGATCGCCGACAGCGCCGACGTTGATAACGTGCGCGTGGTCGCCGACGGCACCCACGCTGATGTTGTGGGAGTGGTTGCCCGCTTCATTGGTGATGTTGGCTGGCTGATCGACCCCGCCGCCGAAATCCGCGAAGGTCCAACTGCCGGGAGTGCCGCCCCCCGAACTGGAGTTGTTGACGGTGTGGGCGTGGTTGCCTTGGGCATCCGCCCATGCCGAGTGGTTGTGACCACCGGCGGCCCCTGAACTGCCTGAGTGGCTGTGGCCACCAGTAGCCGCCGAACTGCCGGCGTGGTTGTGGGCGCGCGTTTCATCCGCTTGCGAGCTGCCCAATATCCGGCCGGCATCGATGCCGCGACCGTCATCCAGCACGCGGATGAACTTGCCGCGTGGATCCGGCAGGTTGAAGGTGTTGACGCCGTCACCGGCGCCGTAAGTGGTGCCGATCTTGGCGAACAACGCGGCATACACCGTGCGCGATACCGCCGCGCCATTGGCCCGAAACCATCCCGGCGGCGGGGTGGCCATCGCAAAGGTGCCGATACGTCCGACCTCCGAATCAGCGATAACTTTGCGCAGGGCGTTGAGCGCCTTGGTGGTCGCCAGAATCTCGCTGCTGTCCGTGCCCGGGTCATCGCTTTTCGCGTTGGGCAGTTCGCCCAGGTCGACGTCGTCTTTGGTCGTCGCCCGGGCGCGCAGGTTTTCGTAGTCGCCATTGCGCAACGCGAACTGCTTGACCAGGGCGCCGGTGATCGGCTCGCTTTGACGCAGATCAACGATGTCCTCTGACACCGACACCTGGGCCAGCTCCACCAGATAATGCGCAGTGCCGTTGCTGTCGACGTAGTCCGTCTTCGCGGCGCCGAACACCACCTTCCATGCGGCGACCGCGTCGCTACCCTCGCGGGCCAGCGCAACGTCGAGCCAGGCTTTGACGGGCAGCGCCGGCAGTTGCACCTGGACCGGCTCAGCCAGCTCGACGCGAATCCCTTCCACGTAGGCAATGCCCGCTTTCACCTGGTACAGGTCAAAACTGCGTTCCATCTGCAGGCTGTCGGCCAGGTAGCAGACCCGACCAAAAACGTCGCGGTTGCTCAAGCGTTCGCGCAGATCGATGCCGTTCAGGCGAATCGTGAAGTCGTGCTGCCAGGTACTGGCGTCAACGGTGATGCCCGTCAGCGCCTGGGCCCCGTTGAACTCCACCAGAAAGTTGCGCGTAACGTTGTTGCCGATCTGCAGCGGCGGAATGTTCTTGCGCTTCTGCTGCACTGGCACGGTCGCGACCGCAAGCAGCACGCCTTCTGACGCTTCCAGACCGATCCAGTTAAAGTCCCAGTCGCCGACGTCGGAGCCCACCATCAGGCTGTAGATCACCTGATTGGGACTGACGTAGCCTTTGCGGTCGTAGGTTTTGGTGAAGACGATCTGAGACGCTGGCGGCTTGCCGGCGGCGCGATCAACCGGGGCGTTCGGATCAAGGCCAGGCACTAGTGCCAGGACGAAGCGAGCAACCTCGAGCTTCTCCCCGGCGCCTTGCTTCTGGGCAATAAGACTTTCGCCGGCAAGGGTGATGCTAGCTCCCATGGGTGCTCCTAAACGGGTTGTTCAAAAAGGTGAGCAATGCGAGCTCGTTGATCACGACCAGGCGACTGGCGCTGTCGTCCAGGGTGGCGATCAGGGTTTGTTGGTCGTCGTTGAGATCGGCCACCCCGATGTTCAGCTTCACGGGGGTGATCGTGACGAAGTCGTAGCGCCGGCAGGTGCGCCCGTATTGCTGCATCAGGACGCGCAGCAGCACCGGGTTTTCGCTCAGCTGCGTGTCGGACAGGTGCAGCAGGACCACGTCCCAATCGAGGTCCGGCAGGCGCTCCTGGATCTCCACATACCCGACGCCCAGGCGTTCAAAAATGCGGACCATGCCAGCGGTGCTGCCCGCGTCCACGGCATTGATGAAGGCGTACTTCACCCGCCGGCGGTAGAGCTTTTCCGGCTCGCCGTGAAAGCGCTGGATGTCGCGCTGCCAGGCCAGCAGATCGAGCACGCTCAGGTGGCAGGTCTCGGCGTCCATCTGCAGCAACGGCCAGTGCAGCCAGTCTTCGACCTTGATCCACCAGGCTTGCGCGGCCGCTTTCAGCTTGGCCAGCTCCGGCCCGTCCAGCCAGAACGGGAGGCTCAACTTAAGCATTCAACATCACCTCAACCCCGGACAGGCGCGGGATGGTCAGCTTGGAAATGATGTCCGCGTTGTCAAAGTCCAGCGAATCAATACCTGGGAATTGCTGGTGCAGTTCCTCGCCCAGACGGCTGAAGGAAAAACGCGATTGGGGGTGAGTCAGCGTCGGCTGGTAGTCGCTGGCGGTGCTCTCACGAAACGCGGCGCGGATGTACAGCTCGATGTCAGATTTCAGCGCAGGCCAGCGCTCGGCACCAACTTCGGCCTTGGGCCAGACCGTCAAACTCACGGTGTGCAGTGTGGCGGGCATCTCCAACACCAACAGGTCATCACCGTGGCCATGGTTACCCTGGTCGCGGATGTAGTGGTTGATTTCAGCCAGGAAGGTATCCGCCGGCGAGTCGGCTTCGAACAGCACAAAAGCATTGGCACTACCGGGGCCCCGGGGCGCGTTGTGTTCAAAGTAAACGCCATCGGGCTGCACGCCTGGGAACACAGCAATCATGGCGCGATACACGGCGTCGGTGTGCCATTGGTTGACCGCTGAGAACTGGTTGCGCACACGCAAACGCAGCTCGTCGTCAGGCTCAGTGTCGGCGCCGGGTTGGCTCAGCCAGCCGTCAGCGTTCACCACCTGGACAACCCCGGGCACCGGCTCCGGCAAAATGGAAAAGTAACCTGGTGCGAGATTGAAGCCGCTGCCCGCTTGCTTGGCCCGGGCCAACACCCGGATTTGGGATTCGCCGTCGGCAAAGCTGGCCGCTGCCACCGTCACCAGCTCGTACACGTTGCCGTTGATCGCGATCGACTGCACGCGAGTGCCGGCCGGAACTTCCAACAGCCCAGCCAGCGCACTTCGGGTGAACAGCAGCAATCCCTCGGCCTTGGTCGCAGGCTTGCGGGTGACGTTCACCGCCCAGGCCAGCATGTCCAGCCACGCCTTCTCTGCCGTTTTCACGAAGAAGTTCGGCAACACGGTGCCGGCGATAAAGTCGATCAGCCACATGACCGGCTTGGTGACCAGGGCGGTGATCACTCGCCAGAACGGCGACCAGGCACTGGTGTTGCTCAACTTGCTGCCCTGGGCGACGACTTCCAGTTCCCAGGCAGCGCGCAACTTGGCCTCGGGCGTCGGAATACCGGCGTCACTCAACGCCTGTTTGAAATCTACGTCACTCACAGCACTACCTCGACAGATCCGAATTCAACGGTTTTGGCGGTGACCAGGTACCGGCCCTTCCCTTCTTCAAGGA
>Ga0182007_10000894_pt1 | contig 16524 bp, 18 predicted proteins | sample Sormic07211113_1_FD_123023 | JGI IMG/M metagenome (GOLD analysis project Ga0182007, IMG submission 123023) | Rhizosphere microbial communities from Sorghum bicolor, Mead, Nebraska, USA - 072115-113_1 MetaG | ecosystem: Host-associated > Plants > Roots > Rhizosphere | place: USA: Nebraska... | reverse complement strand
TCGTCAGCGAGTCCGGCCTCGTGGTCAACGGCGTTAACCGGATGTTCTCCGCACTCGACCGTGGCATTGAGGAATGGCCAGTAGTCAGGATCCCGGACGACATCGCAGCGGTTGCGCTCCAGGCGCTCAACTACCTGAGCATGGACTTCCACGTCAGTGAGGATTTCAAGAACCTGTTGCGCTCCTCGGCGTTCCGTCGCGTGTCGAACAACCGGGGCATCGTGGGCAAGTCCTACCGCTTCTGGGCCAACGGCTGCCGGTCGCTCCTGGACCGCGAGAGCTACACCACTCAGTACTGGGTGAACTTCCGCGACATCCACGGCACCAACATCCTCGACTTCGGGGGCGGCCTCTGCAAAGTGGCACCGTACCTCCAGACCAAGGGCTTCAACGCCATCGACTTCGAACCGTACCGGGTGGACCCAGTCCTCAACGAAGCCGAGCCATCCTTGCGCTACAGCCGCGAGCAGGCCAAGAAGTTCCTGGACGCGATCCAAGACCCCAAGCACCGCTTCGATAGCATCTTCCTTTCGGCGGTCCTGAACTCGGTGCCGTTCCCGGAGGATCGCTTGATGGTCCTGGCCATCGTGCACGCGCTCTGCTCGAAGGAGACTGTCGTCTACGGGACCTGCCGCGACCTGTCCGACTTCGACTACGAGTACGGCGGTGTGCGGAACGGCAACTACTTCGTCTGGGATACAGAGCCTGGCGTGCGCCTGGGTGACGTGTCGTCTCGGCCTAAGCTCCAGAAGTTCATGACCCAGGACGAGGCACGCGGCTACTTCCAGCGTTGGTGGAAGACCATCGAGTTCTGGCCGGGCGGTAACGTGTTCTACTTCAAGCTGACGAACCCCATGGTCATGAACCAGAAGGCCTTGCGTCAGAGCCTGGAATTTGAATTCTCACTCCCTTTTTCTGACGGTGGTAACCTTGGCCTGGCCGACGAGGCAATCAAGGCCTTCAGCAAGAGACTGGGCCGCAAACTGTAGGAGGTTCCATGAAACCCAAGAACTACAACGGCCCGGCAACTTATGAGATGCCCGCAGCACCTCCGCCACCACCGACCGTGGAGTACCAAGGAGCCATGAGGTGGGAGATGCGCGATGACAGCGTAGCCTCAGCTCTACGGGAAGAAGCCAACAAGCTGGACCTAATCATCAAGGGACGCACCATCGGTGGCGACGTATGCCTGGACCCTGACGAGGCGCGGGGGTTGGCCAATAAGTTGCGAACATTGGCAGCCCAACTCAATTGCAGATCTTGATGCAATCAATTGCACGGAGAAACGTCATGCTGATCATGGACCACGAAAACGAGCGCACCATCCACATGCCGAACAACCCGAACAAGTTCGTCTTTGACACTGAAGTCGCGGCCATCTTCGACGACATGGCGGAGCGGTCCATCCCCATGTTCCGTGAGGCCCATGCGCTGCATGCCCGTTACCTGGCTCCATGGATCGCACGAGGCGCGAGCATCCTGGACATCGGTGCATCACGCGGGGCGTTCCTGGCAGCACTTGATACTGAGTACGGTATCGAGAACTTGAACGTCCGTGCTACCGACAGCTCCCCGGCCATGGTGGGTTACACGTCCAGTGACTTTCCTTCGGTAGACGTGGAGCAGGTGGATATCACTTCGCGTGGCTTCATGAACTGCCTGCACACCTACGACGTGATCAACATGACCTACGTCCTCCAGTTCATACCCAAGGCCCAGCAGCGCCTGGTACTGTCCAAGGTATGCAGCATGATCAAGAAAGGCGGGGCGTTGATCCTCGGCCAGAAGAACAAAGACGATTCTCCTATTGGCGCGGCTGTTCATGAGCAGTACATTCAGTGGCGTATGGCCAACGGATACACTCGTGAAGAGATCGAGGCCAAGACCGCAGCGCTGGCAAACAGCATGTGGCCAATGACCGAGCCGGACCTGGTCCAAGCGCTCAGCACCTTCGGCATGACCGAGGTGGCGAGGACTTGCTCCTGGGGTCCCTTCAGCAACTTACTCTGCATCAAGAGGTAACGACCATGGCTACCGGCGATAACAACGAGCGCCCAGGACAACGACGCATCGTGGTGCGCCGGACCAGGAACGGTGCGCGCTTCACACCACGCGGGCGGATCGACGGAACTCCTCGGGAGATCGACGAGGTAGACGATGCCATCGAGCCCGAGTTCCTGGAACGCCATGTCCGCGAGCAGGCCAGTGCCACCCCTGATGACCGGGACGACACGGGCGGCCCCAACCCAAGGCAACGGATGCTGGAGGTAGAGCAGGCAGGTAATGCTACCTACGCCAAAGAGTTCCGCCTGGGTCTCCTGCAACGCCTCCTCCTGCGTAAGCTCCCCCTGGACCAGATTGCCCAGCAGCTTGGCGTATCCATCTCGACCATCGAGAAGGACAGGGCGTTGATCAAGAAGCGGATGCGCGAGGCGGCCAAGGAACTGAACATCGACGAGATGATTGGTGGCCAGACCTTCATGTACGACGAGATCGCTGCGATGGCCATGCGGATCGCTTCGACTACCTCTGGTGAACGTAGCGTGCCCGTGGCGATGCAGCTCGCAGCCATGCGTACAACATTGGCCAGCCAGGCGGATAAGACCCGCTTCCTACAGTCGGCCGGAGTCTTCGATGTACTGCGCTTCCGCAAGGCCGACAGCGGCGAAGCAATGTCCGACATTCAGATCCTCATGGAGCGTACTGCACAGATGTTGTCGGGTCTGGCAGACGATGGCATGGGCGGCTTCCAGGCTTTCGACCTGAACGAGATCGAACCAGAAAGTGAGGAGCTTTAACATGGCCGCACAACTGAAGATCCCTGCCCGCCGTCAGCAGTATCTGATGGAACAGGTCGACGAGATCGCGGACAGCTTGGGGAACAAGCAGTTCGGTGAGATGTACAAGGCAGCCGTGGGCAACATGCTTCGGGGTGACGACACCCTGTTCAAGTTCATGTCTGCCCTGGAGCGGGTGCCGGTCGACATCGAAACCTTCCTGGACGGCGAGGAGTTCCTGGGCGCAACCGACTTGGTGATGTGGCCAGCCGTGCGCCAGGCAGTCATCGACGCCAACAAGAACTGGTGGAGGGGCACCAAGGACCCGGAGAACGGTGCCTACGATACCGTGTGCCTCATGGGCTGTACCCGTTCGGGCAAGACGACCCAGGCTATGATCGGCACCGCCTACCACCTGTACATCCTGACCTGCATGAAGAACCCGCAGACCTGGTACGGCCTGCCCTCGGCTACGTCCATCGTGTTCCCGATCATCGGTGCCAAGCCACACGTAACGAAGAAGGTGGTCTACGCGCCGCTGCGCAAGCTGATCGAGCGGATGCCTTACTTCCAGACCACCGGCCTGCCGGACAAGAACATCGACTCGGAAATGTACTTCGTGGAGAAGAACATCCGCGTCGTGCCCGTGGGCGGTAGCGAAGATTCGATCCTCGGTGAAGCAACCATCGGCGGCCTGATCGACGAGATCAACTTCATGAACGTGGTGCAGAAGTCGAAGAAGGCTGAAGTGTCCACCGGGCGGAGCGGCGTGTACGACCAGGCAGCCATGGTGTACGACACCTTCACCCGTCGTCGTCGTGGTACGTTCGCCAAGAAGTTCCCGCAGATCGGTTTGATCTATGCCTCGTCGTCGACCCGGTACAAGGGCGACTTCACTGACAAGCTCAAGGCGGAGACCGAGAAGTACGAGCACAAGAACGTCTACATCTTCAACAAGCGCCAGTTCGATGTGCAGCCGAAGGAGAACTACTGCGGTGAGACCTTCCGCCTGCTGATCGGTAACGACGTGCAACACGACACCCGCGTGCTGAAGGATGACGAAGAGGTGGTCGTGGGTGCCTGGGTGGAAGACGTGCCTATCGAGTACCTCCAGGACTTCCAGCGTAAGCCGTACGACGCGATGCGTGACGTGCTGGGCCTGTCGTCCAACGTGATCAGCCCGTTCATCAAGACCCGCTACAAGATCTACGAGTGCGTGGAGTACGGCCAGGAGCTTCAGCTCGAATCGTTCCTGCTGAAGGACCATGTGATCCTTGGTGTCGATGGCATGCCCCAGGTGCAGGCGAAACACTACTGCATGAACCCATCACGCCCGCGCTACGTTCACATCGACTTGTCGCAAACAGGGGACCGGTGTGGCATTGCCATGGTCCGTTTCGACGGTATGATTTCAATACGCCGCAACGGGGACATGACAGAGATGCTCCCTCTCGGGGCGGTAGAGATGGCTTGCTCGATTGAGCCGGACGCAAACAACGAGATCGACATTGCCGAGGTACGAAGTTTCGTACGCAGTCTGATGAAGACCTACGGCTACCCGATCAAGGGCGTGTCCTACGACGGCTTTGACAGCCGCGAGTCCATCCAGCAATGGCGCAAGGATCGGATGCCTTCCAAGGTCATCTCGATGGACCGAACCAGCGGACCCTACAAGCAGTTCCGGGATGCGCTGTACGACCGACGCATTGCGCTCCTGGACGATCCAGATGTTGTAAGCGAGATCCTCGACCTGGAGTACGACGAGTCGAAAGACAAAGTCGACCACACCATGATCGGGCGGAAGGACGTGTCGGATGCAATTTGCGGTGCGTACACCAACATGCTGGAACGTCGCAGCACCTGGGCGAACGTGACGGATGATATGGCCGATGACAACACAGTCGGTCGCCACGATGACGAGCGTAACGACGACGTTCGTCCTACATAGGGGTACAGGGACATGATGATTTTCGAGGTGCTGGGCACCCTCTGGCTGGCCTTGGTAGGTCTTCGAGCACCTACGCTCACCTGGGAGAGCCGCGTGATGTACAAGCTCTTCAGGACCCGTTATACGAAGAAGCAGGCGGCGTACGTAACCGTCCGCTACGTCTGGCTCCCCGGACTGCTCATGGCCCCAGGGATCTTTCTCATTGAAGGGCTCGACACCTTCAAGCCAGCGCAACTCGAAGACATCAAATCCGCAGCGATCCACCTGGACCGCCTTCTTCAACAACGTGCTCAGCCCGAGGAGCAGTGACATGCAACAGTATCGTGAGATGGTTTCCCACATCCTTCAGGAAGGCGAGGCTCGCCAGTGGCGTAACGGCCACACCGGCATCAGCGTCTTCGATTACCGGATGGAGTTCGACTTGCGCAAGGGCTTCCCGTTGCTGGGGCTCAAGTTCGTACCCTTCATGGGGCCGGTACTAGGCGAGTTGCTGGGCTTCCTGCGTGGCTACACCAGCGCTGCGGACTTCCGCAAACTGGGCTGCAAAGTCTGGGACCAGAACGCAAACGAAGAACCGTCGTGGTTGAACAACCCTGACCGCAAAGGACACGACGACCTCGGGCGGATCTACGGTGCGCAATGGCGGGACATCCGGGTGCAGGACGGCAACTCGTACGCGGTGAAGGATCAGATGTGGGAGCTGATCAAAGGCCTGCGCAATGACCCGCACGGGCGGCGACACGTAGTCAGCGCATGGAACCCCGGCGAGCTGCATCTCATGGCCCTGCCTCCGTGCCACATGCTCTTCCAGTGCTACGTCAGCAACGACGGATGCCTGGACCTGAAGATGTACCAGCGCAGCGCCGACACGTTCCTGGGCGTGCCCTTCAACATCGCCAGCTATGCAGCCCTGATGATCATCATCGGCAAGCTGACCGGCCTCACGCCTCGGCGCCTGATCATGGACTTCGGCGATGCTCACCTGTACTCCGACCACCTGGAGAAGGCAGCCATCATGATGTCCCGGCCGTCCCTGCGCCTGCCAGAACTGGAAGCGGATATCAGCCCGGACCAGTCTCTGGAGTCGATTGAACCGGACCAGTTCAACTTGGTAGGGTATGAGTCACACCCAGCCATTAAAGCGAGCATGGCCGTATGACTACCAAACGAATCCCCAGGACCCGCAGCGGCATGGTCCACGGCAGGGCCGTAGGGCGCGGCCCGAACCCAGGCCTGCGCCTGGCAGACCCAGGCACCAGCGAGGCCATTGCCGTCGCAATCGAGGAGATCAAGAACCAGCCCGGCAAGCTGGCCAAGGTTGAGATGCTCAAGGCCTTGCGTGATAACTACCCGTTCGCCCTGGACGTGATGAAAGCGGTCTTCGATGTGACCGTGACCTACGGCATCAAGAGAGTGCCAGAGCCTGGCTCACCCTGGGGCCTCAACCCTGGCGGGTTCGACGAAGGCACCGTCGCGCTCCTCGACAGGCTGGCCAGCCGTGAGCTGACAGGTAGCAAGGCCCAGGAGAGTATCGCCAAAGAACTCGCCCGACTCTACCCCGCGTCCCAGCGGCTGCTCACGGCGATCCTGCAACAGAACCTGCGGGCGGGGTTCAGCGTCGACGTGGTCAACCAGGTGTGGGGCAAGGTCCTCAAGGTCGTGAAGATCCAACTGGCCAACACCTACTTCATGAAGCTGAAGGCAGGGGAGAGCGGACCCCGCAAGGTGAACCCGAAGGCCCGCTTCCCTGCCTGGCATGACGTGAAGTACGACGGGGTGCGCGGGTGCTACCTGAGCGACGACCCTGGCTTCTTCAGCCGTAAGGGCCTGCCGCTGGAAGTACCGCCAAGCCTGGACAAGTTGATCCAGTCCTTCCTGTCCGACCTGGCTGCCCAGCGCAACCACGAGACCGGCTTAGACGAAGCGTTATTCCTGGACTGTGAGATCGTGCCGCTCAATGGCGGGTTCGCGGACATCATGAGCCAGGTGCGTGCCTCTAAGCGTGGCGCAAGCGAGGGAACCACCGGTATTCGTGTCATCGACATTCTGTCTCGTACTGAGTACGAAGCGGGTAAGTCGGACGACGACCAGGAGACCCGCCGTGCGCGTCTGGAGGAGATGGTCAAGGCGCCGTGGTTCCAGCCCTACGCTGGGTACATCAGGCTGACCGAAGGCCAGCACGTCGAAGACGACGCCCAGGCCCAGAAGTTTTACGCCAAGGTGCTGCTCAACGGTGGCGAAGGCACCATGCACAAGCACTACGATGACTTCTGGGAAGCGAAGCGTTCCGACTCCTGGCTGAAGCTCAAGCCTGCGGAGGAGATCGAAGGCACCATCGTCGGGTATAAGGAAGGCGCCAAGCACAGCAAGTGGGAAGGCTTCCTCGGGGCGGTACTGGTCAAGATCCCTAGCGGGGTGATCGTCTCGGTCGATGGCATGACGGACAAGGTGCGGGAGTACATCCACCACCACCGGGAGGAACTCCTGAAGGAGACGGCTGAGCTGCTCTACCACGAGAAGACCCCGGACGGTAGCCTGCGCCATCCACGGTTCAAGCCCGGCTTCATCCGCGACGATAAATAATTTACGTGCAATCAATTGCACCGGAGAAAACCATGCTGCTTTCCTACCTCGAACTCTGTGAGTTAATCGAACAAGGCGTTATCAAAGGCGTCGAGGAACATGAGGTCCAGGCCGCCAGTATCGACCTGAAGTTGGGCGCAGGGTTCAAGGTGGAGGCTAGCAACGTCTCTTCCCATATCGTAGACCTCAGTGAACGTCAATCCATCGCCTTCTACGAGGCCCAGGGGGCGGTCATTCTGGCTCCCCAGGAGTTCGTACTGGCACACACCGAAGCGACGTTTAATTTGCCACTAGACATCTCCGCAGCCTTCTGCCTAAAGTCTTCCATGGCTCGCAACGGCCTGGAGCATTTAAATGCTTGTTGGGCCGATGCCGGGTGGAACGGATCAACCCTGACTATGGAGTTAAAGAACATGACGCGGTTCCACACGCTCATGCTCCGGGCAGGCATGTACATTGGGCAGATGAAATTTTTCCGGCACGTAGCGGTGCCCGAGGAGTTCAGCTACCGTGTGAGAGGACGGTACAACGGTGATGCGTCCGTTAGTGCTATCAAGCCGTAATAAGCGCAAGGAGTGTCGAAGATGTCTCATTCAAGACAGAGTCAACGCCGCACGGGTTCCAACAAGGGCCAAGGTCAACGCGAAGAGCGCCGGGGCAACCGGGCGGAACGCCGAGGCAACAAGGCCCCCAACGTGGTAGACATCAACGACGCAGTGGCCCGCAAGGAAGGCCCTGCCAAGAAGCAATGGCATGAACATGACCTCCGCCACATCCAAGGCATGACCGATAACCAGGACACCGCTATCGAAGCCTACCTGGCCACCGATGACGGCCACCTGGGTCTCCTGGGTTCGGCGGGTGCGGGTAAGACCCTCTTGGCCCTGTACCTCGCATTCATCTCCTACACTCGCGGTGAAGCAGAGGGCGTGACCATCGTGCGATCCTCCGTACCGAAGCGCGACCCTGGCGCACTGCCCGGCACCCTGGAGCAGAAGCAAGCCCCGTACGAAGCCCCGTACCGCAGCCTCCTGCACTTCCTGTTCGGCCGCGCATCGACGTACGACGACATGAAGGAAGCAGGCGTGATCGAGTACAAGTCGACCAGCTACCTGCGCGGCACCACCATCGACAACCGGATCATCCTCGTAGAGGAAGCCCAGAACCTGGACTTCGATGAGATCGACTCGGTGCTCACTCGGGCGGGTACAGGCTCCCGCGTCATCCTTACCGGTGACACGCTGCGCCAGTGCGACCTCAAGCACTTCGAGGTGTCCGGCATCCAGATCCTCCAGCAGGTCAAAGACAAGTTGGAAGGTATGACCATCGTCGAGTTCGGCCCGCAGGATTGCGTGCGGTCTGGTTTCGCGAAGTCCTGGTTGCTGGCTACCGAGGAGTTCTTCACCGAGCAGCGTGCCCGCGAACGTAACGAGCGTTAACAGGTGATGCAGCGGCGGTTGACAAAGCGTCAGCCGTCGCTAGTATCAAGGTGCCAGCGCGCTTTCGTGTGTGACCTGCTTTGAGGCAAACGACCATGGATGGTTGAGGGGCAGGGATGATAAGTAGGCCACACACGAAAGTACGAAGGACAGTTGGAGGAGACGGCCATGCAACTTGTACCCCAGATTGAAAAGCCGAAAGGCAACGTGATCGACGACATAGCGTTCCGTCGCCCTTCTGTCCCCGACCAACTGCGGATCATGGCGGCCCGCCTGGATGCAGGTGAGTGGCCAGAGCCCGAGGCCATCGTAGTGGTACTGGCCTACACCGATCCTAAGCAGCAGATGGTTTGCGTGCCGGGCGGGACCGAGGACGTACACCCCTACTTCATGGCAGGCATGCTTCAGAACGCAGCGTTGACCTGCCTCGACGAAGCATCTGCCGAACAGTTTATAGACGAAGAGCTTTAACCAACCGCAGGCGCAAGACTGATAGACAACACCTGCACTCGAAACCCGAGGAGTGCAACATGAACGAGTACGAGAAAGTCCGCTGCAAGATGGTCTGTCACAACGTCTGGCCCCAGGTCAGCACGGAGCCTGAAGGGATGCAGAGGGTTCGCTTAGGGGCGGTGTGGTCTGCCAACCCTTGTGAGGAGAACGCGATCTTCGGAGCGCTCACCCCTTACGGAGAGATCCAGTTGAGCGTCACCAAGGAGGTTGCGTCCAAGTTCGAGCAGTACGGCGAATACTACATCGACATTACCAAAGCCTAGCTTAATAAACGGACCCGCCAAGTGCGGGTCTTTTTATGCAATCAATTGCACGGAGGCATCTATGAGGCCCAGTGAACCTGGGGACCGCGAGTTGATAGATCGTATACTTGCGAGGACCCGCATGTTTGTACCCAAGGACCCCGAGCCTGAGAAACCCGTCGAAGACGAGCCCAAGCCCGAACCGCCCACACCAAAAGAAAGCCGTCAGGCGAACCTACGCAGGAGATTGAGATCATGTTGAGTCGGGACGTGTCCAACAAAAAAGCCCAAACCATTGAGTCTGGGCTTGGCAAGCAGATGATGGCACAGGCCAAGTTCTACATGGGCTACTCACGATGGGACGAGGAGACCGGGCGGTATGAAACCTGGGATGAAGCGGTAGCCCGCGTGATGAACATGCACCGTGCCAAGTACGCACACTGCATGACCGAAGAGTTAGCGTCGGAGATCGACTTCGCTGAAGAGATGTATCGCAGCAAGCGAGTTCTGGGGGCACAGCGAGCGTTGCAGTTCGGCGGCGACCAGATCTTCAAACACGAAGCCCGCTTGTACAACTGCTCCAGCTCCTACGCAGATCGCCCGGAGTTCTTCCAGGAAGCCATGTACCTACTGCTCTGCGGGTGCGGCGTAGGCTTCAGCGTACAGACACAGCACGTTGCTCAATTGCCGGACATCGCCCCGCGCAGCAGCGACTCCAAACTGTTTGTTATCCCTGACTCGATAGAGGGCTGGTCAGACGCCTTCGGGGTGCTCCTGTCCTCGTACTTCGTCGACGGCGGGAGCTACCCTGAGTACCAGGGCAGCCACGTAGCGTTTGACTTCAGCCAGATACGCCCCAAGGGCGCGTTCATCTCCGGGGGCTTCAAAGCACCTGGGCCGGATAGCCTTCAGCTAGCTTTGCAGAAGTGCGAGAAGCTGATGGAAGCCTTGGTGGGCAAAGGCTCGCGGATGTCGACCATCGGCGTCTACGACTTCGTGATGCATATGTCGGACGCGGTACTGTCGGGCGGCGTGCGTCGGTCTGCTACCATCTGCCTGTTCAGCAAAGACGATCAGGACATGCTGACTGCCAAGACAGGCAACTGGTTTGTGGACAACCCGCAGCGCGGCCGGAGCAACAACTCAGCGATGCTGCTACGCGATGAACTGACCCGCGAAGAGTGGGCGGATGTCATGAAGTCTGTTAAAGCCTTTGGCGAGCCAGGATTCGTATTCACCCATAGCCTGGACGCTGCGTACAACCCCTGTGTAGAGATAGGCATGAAGCCTAAGCACTGGCTCACAGGCAAGACCGGCTTCCAGATGTGCAACCTCACCGAGATCAACGGCGGCATGTGCCGCACTCCGTCCGACCTGATGAAGGCGTGCGTGGCTGGCGCGATCCTGGGCACGCTCCAGGCGGGCTACACCAACTTCACGTACCTCACCCAGACCACCAAGGAGATCGTAGACCGCGAGGCACTCTTGGGTGTGTCTATCACCGGTTGGATGAACAACCCGGACGTGCTGTTCAACAAGGACAACCTGCTCGCCGGGGCGGCCTTGGTGAAAGCCACCAACCGCAAGGTAGCCGCCATGATCGGCATCAACCCTGCACCACGCACCACCTGTGCCAAGCCGTCTGGCAACGCCTCCGTCAAGCTGGGCACCGCCAGTGGCATCCACGGCGAACACTCGCTGCGCTACTTCCGCAACGTACAGATGAGCGACACTGACGGCGTGCTGCACCTGATCCAGAAGGTCAACCCGGAGATGGTGGAGGCCTCGGTCTGGTCGCAGAACGGCACTGACAAGGTGGTCAGCTTTCCTGTCACTTCAGACCCGCAGTCGATCTTCAAGGCTGACCTGATGGGGAAGAAGCAGCTTGAGTACGTCAAGCTGGCCCAGCAGTATTGGGTTGAGGGCGGAACCGACGAAACCTTGGCGGTAGACCCGCAGCTACGTCACAACATCTCCAACACCATCTCGGTGGATGACTGGGATGACGTGGAGCAGTACCTGTTTGACAACCGTCAGTGGTTTGCAGGGGTCAGCTTGCTGTCCTCCAGCGGCGACAAGGACTTTGCCCAGGCACCGTTCACGGAAGTGGCCACCCTCGCGCAGATCACCGAGCGCTACGGCAGTGCCAGCCTCCTGGCGAGCGGCCTGGTCGTCGACGGGCTGTACGCTTTCCATGATGACCTGTGGAAGGCTTGCGCTACCGTCCTGGGCATAGGCGAAACGCTGCACCCTACACACCGGGGCGACCTGATGAAGCGGGACTGGGTACGCCGGGCGGAGAAGTTTGCGCAGAACTTCTTCAGTGGAGATCTGCAACAGGCGACTTACTGCCTCAAGGACGTATACAATTTCCATAAATGGGAGTCGCTCCTGCGCCACGTAAGCCCGATCAACTTTACCGAGGAGCTGTCCAAGCAGAGCTACACCGATGTGAACACCATGGGGGCTCAAGCGTGCTCCGGGGGTGTGTGCGACACGCAGACTTTCTAGCCAGGAGTAACGATCATGACCATGTTCAGAGTGTGCAGCGTCGACGAGGTAATCCAGGCTTGCCCGTACGCCGATACGTTTTACACCGTGGATGCGCAGATGGATGCGAAGCTGCGCTCTCTCAACCTGGGCGTGCCCGACAGCCCGTATGTCTACCTGCAAGAGCTGAACGTCTACGGCTTCATCGACATCGACGGTCAGTTCAACACCATCGACAAAGCACTGCTCGACCAGGTATGGCCGGGCTACTCCCACAACGGCGGCTACAGCCCTTTCGACCTGAGTACCCTCTGATGCGATACACACAACGAGAAGTGGCGGAGGCAATGACCCTACAACGCACAGGCTCGTACGAGTTCATTGCCTCGCCAGAGGCTGAAGCAGAGATCCGGGCGATGCTCGCGGGGACTGAAGAGTCTCCGATCCTGTACTGCCCGAAGCTGTTATGGTTCTACTTCCTCACGCCGGAAGGTGCGTTGTGCATTGTAGAGCAAGCCACTGTATCGGCCCGTCCTTGTTACCACCATAACGACATGCGCAACTACGCGGACGACCCCGCCTACTTCATGAAGTTCCCACCGACCGCAGCACTAGACGAGCAGTAGCCATGGCCATTGTTGAGCTGTTCACAGACGGTGCCCGCAAGGGTGACAAAGTCGGCGGGTGGGGCTGCCTCATCCGCTACGGCACACACATCAAGGAGATCTTCGGAGGGGAGCTAGACACCACCAACAACCGCATGGAGATGATGGGAGTGATCGAGGGCTTGCGAGCATTGACCCGCGATGGCCTGAAGATCCACATCGTCACCGACAGCCAGTACGTCATCAAGGGCATCACGGAATGGATGGACGGGTGGGTCCGCAGGAAGTGGAAGACCCTGGATGGGGAGGACGTTAAGAACAAGGACCTATGGCTGGACCTGGTGGACGAGATCGATGCCCACGAGGAGGTCACCTGGCAATGGGTCAAAGGGCACAAGGGGCACCCGGAGAACGAGCGAGCGGACGCCCTGGCTAACCTGGGAGTAATCAAAGCCCGCAAAGAACAGTAGTTGCCCGGCCCCCGGTTGGTGGCTATCATCGGTTGGACGATTAATCAAGCCTCGGCAGTCTGTCGGGGCTTTTTATTGGAGGCTCGATATGTCGTGCTCAACAGCGATCAAAGTTAAGCGGGGCGGCTCGTTAAGCCTCCTACATAAAATCACCCTCGACGGGGCGGTAACAGACCTGGCCGGGTGGACGATCACCTCCCTTGTCAAGTACGGCGAGCAGTCGATGGGCAGCTTCACGGTCAACTTCCTGAACACAGCCCTGGGTGTTGTCCAGCTAGAGTTCGCAGACACGTCGGCCTGGCCTATTGGCATGCTGGCCTTCGACGTGAAGTACATCCTCCCCAGTGGGCACGTCTACTACTCCCCGACCATGACGATTAGCTGCGCTGAAAGGATCACGCCATGAGCATCGAATTGAGTTTTGCGCCATCGTTCCTCTACCAAGGGGAGATCCACACCCAGGAGGTCATGGTCTTCAAACTGGACGTGGCCGTAGGCATCCCAGGTGCCGTACTGATCCACGGTACAGACGGCCGCGAGGTGGAGTTGCAAGCCACGTCGACATACATCCAATGGCGCTACGTAGGCGACGTGGCCTGGACGAACCTTAAGGCTTTGTCAGAGCTTGAAGGCGAGGACGGTACGGACGGGCGCGAGGTCGAACTACAGACCACCGCCACCCACGTACAATGGCGTTTGATGGGCGACACAACCTGGATCGACCTCTTAGCCCTCAGCACCCTGGAAGGCACGCCAGGCACTAACGGTCTGCCGGTGGAGCTGCGCAAGGGCCTCACGCAAGTACAGTGGCGCCTTGAGGGCGCGGCCACCTGGATTGACCTGATCCCGCTGTCGGACCTGGCGGGTACTCCTGGGATCTCGGTAGAGCTACAGAAGAGCGCCACGCACATCCAATGGAGGCCCGTTGGTGCGTCCTCCTGGACTGACCTCGTTGCGTTGACGGCACTCGAAGGAGCCCCTGGTGACGACGGGCGGGAGGTACAACTCCAGGTCACCTCCACGTACATCCAGTGGAAGTACAGCACTGACGTTACCTGGACCAACCTGGTTGCCCTGGCTGCACTCACAGGCGCACCTGGCGACCCAGGTGATCCAGGCCCGGCCATCGAACTCCAGAAGACTTCTACCCATATCCAATGGCGCGTCGTGGGCGCTGTATCCTGGGTGAACTTGATTGCACTGACCGAACTCAAGGGTGACCCCGGCGATACCACGGTCCCAGTAGCAGGCGCTGGCATTGACATTGACGATACTGACCCGCTTGCTCCGATCATTAGTGCCACGTTCTCGGGCTCGTATACGGACCTGACGGACAAGCCTGCTATCCCGGACTCGCCCGACGATATTGGGGCGGCCACAGCAGCACAGGGCGCGACAGCCGACAGCGCCGTGCAGCCAGGAGACTTGGCCGCTGTTGCGACCACGGGACAGTACAGTGACTTGCTTGGCACGCCCTCGATCCCGGATGATCCTGCGGACATCGGCGCGGCTACAGCAGCCCAGGGTGCCAAGGCGGACACCGCCGTACAACCGGGTAGCTTGGCCACGGTAGCCACTTCGGGGGCCTACGCCGACCTGAGTGGCAAGCCTTTTATACCTGACTCGCCCGATGACATCGGCGCGGCAACGGCAGCGCAAGGCGCCAAGGCGGACTCCGCACTTCAGCCTGCGGACGTAGGCGTGTCCGTCGCCAGTCTGGTAGGCGGTCTAGTGCCCTCCTCGCAGCTCCCGTCCTTCGTAGATGACGTGATCGAGGTAGCCGACTACGCTACGCTCCCTGCCACGGGCGAGACAGGCAAGATCTACGTCCTCGATACCCCTTACACCTCGGCGGGGGTCACCAGTTCCCAGTTCCGCTGGGGCGGCTCTTCGTACGCGCCTATCATTGCTTCGCCGGGCAGCACGGATGCAGTGACCGAGGGTTCGACTAACCTGTACTTCACGGCGGCTCGTGTGTTGGCAGCGGTACTTGCGGGGTTGAGCACCGCGACCTCTGCGGCGATTACCGGGGCGGACACCGTGCTGTCTGCGTTCGGTAAACTGCAAGCCCAGATCACCGCGATCCTCGGCAGCATCTCCAACGTTAACAACACCTCTGACGCGAACAAGCCAGTCAGCACCGCCCAACAGACTGCACTGGACCTGAAGGCCAACGCGGCTAACCCTGCGTTCACTGGAACTGCTACAGGTTTAACCAAGAGCATGGTCGGTCTGTCCAACGTGGATAACACGGCTGACACGGCCAAGCCCGTCAGCACTGCACAGCAGACTGCCCTCGATCTCAAGGCGAACGCAGCCAACCCGGCGTTCACGGGTACTGCGACAGGTTTGACTAAATCTATGGTGGGCCTGTCGAACGTCGACAACACCGCAGACACCGCCAAGCCGGTGAGCACAGCACAGCAGACGGCCCTGGATCTGAAAGCAAACGCGGCTAACCCGGCCTTCACCGGGACTGCGACAGGCTTGACCAAAAGCATGGTCGGGCTGGGCAACGTCGACAACACGGCGGACACGGCCAAGCCGGTCAGTACGGCGCAGCAAACGGCGCTGAACCTGAAACTCACCAACCCAATGACCACGGGCGGGGACCTCGTGTACTGGGGCAATGCTGGCGCTGCTCTTAAATTGGCGAAAGGGACCGATGGGCAGGTGCTCACCCTGGCCTCGGGTCTGCCGAGCTGGGCCACCCCCTACTCCAACCCAATGACCACCAGCGGCGACATCCTGTACGGCGGCGCCAGCGGCGTGGCCACACGTTTAGCCAAAGGCACCGACGGCCAATATCTGAAGTTGGTCAGTGGTCTGCCAGCGTGGGCCAGTGCACCAGTGACTACGGTCAACGGTAAGACTGGGGCGGTGATCGTAAGTGCGCCGATCATCGTGGCCTGTAGCGACGAAACCACGGCGCTGACCACAGGCACAGGCAAGGTCACCTTCCGCATGCCGTACGCCTTCACCCTCACTGGCATCCGGGCATCGCTGACCACCGCGCAAACCAGTGGCAGCCTGCTCACGGTCAACGTCAAAGAGAGCGGCACCACCATCCTGTCCACCAAGCTGACCTTCGACAACACGGAGAAGACCACGGTAACAGCGGCCACAGCTCCTGTTATTTCCGACACCAGCCTGGCTGACGATGCTGAGATCACCGTGGATATTGACGTGGTCGGTGATGGCACCGCAAAAGGTCTGAAGGTCACCTTGATAGGGTATCAACCATGAGCATGATCCTGAGTCCTTACCGGTTTGCTACCGGCGCAGGCGGGGACCCGTACTGGTCCTCGGTCAAACTGCTATGCCACTTCGACGGAACGAACGGGCAAACCACTACCGTAGATTCGTCAGGGGCGGCGCACACCCTGACGATGGCAAACACCGCCAGCCTGTCTACAAGCTCCCCTAAGTTCGGGACGGCGTCACTTGACATCACGGG
>Ga0182007_10000893_pt1 | contig 16525 bp, 27 predicted proteins | sample Sormic07211113_1_FD_123023 | JGI IMG/M metagenome (GOLD analysis project Ga0182007, IMG submission 123023) | Rhizosphere microbial communities from Sorghum bicolor, Mead, Nebraska, USA - 072115-113_1 MetaG | ecosystem: Host-associated > Plants > Roots > Rhizosphere | place: USA: Nebraska... | reverse complement strand
GTTGCGATATGTCCGATTTCTAAAAAATCTTGGAAGATCCCGGCCGGATCGATCTGATCATTTCGATTTGATCTGGATTCAATCCTCTGACCTGCATGTTTGTGGCGTCATGGACCAGCGAACCAGTCCACGCTGGTGACCAGCTGCACCACCTCGGCGAGCGGGCGGTTGCCCTTCTCGCTGTTGCACTTGCGCAGGCACACGGGACAGCCGGCCACGCCGTGGATCGGCGCGAGGTTGTCAGGGTCCCTACGTGCGCCGCCCTTGCTGACGGGGTGGACGTGGTCGGCGGCATCGGAGCCGCCGTGGCCGCACACGATGCAGACGTCCGAGGCTGCGAGGGTGCGGGCCCGCATCTGCCGGTACTCGTAGCTGGTGAGCTCGCCCCGATCGGTGGCCATGCTCACCCCCTGCTACGGGCAGTTGATCGCGAGGTGCGGCCACGCGTCGGGCCAGGCCTCAGTGCTGCCGCTGTACGCGCGGTAGGCGTCGGCGTCTGCGTACCAACGGGCGCGGCATACGTAGTGCTTGGCGTCTGCGCTGCGCATGACCTTGATGTAGTACAGCGCGGGCCCGTGGATGGTGCGTGCGTAGTCGCGTATGGCGCTGCGTGCCTGGGTTGCTGTGGCGCCGGGGATGATCAGATCTTTGCTGCCGGTGCTCGGCTGCGTGGCCGTGTGGCCGGCGGCTGCGTGCGCTGCTGGTCTCTGTGTGGTGTGGCTGGCGCAGCCTGCGAGCGTGAGTAGTGCGGCGGCCGCGAGTGTGATGGTGGCGCGGATGCGCATGGTCCCCCCTGGACGTGCGTTCCTGAGCTTCCATCATGCGGCATGTGTAGGCCGTGTGAAGAGTGATGCTGGAGCATGACGAAGCCCCAGCCGGGGGGACCGAGCTGGGGCTTCGTCATGCGTCTGTGGTGCCGCGTGAGGGCACAGTTGTTCACCGAGATCGTTACACGCTGTCTGACCTGCGGTCAAGCGGCGCTGCGTTGCTGCCGCTTGGCGACGAGTGCGGCCACGTCCGTGACGGCGTACCAGGGCTGTCGGGGTGTGCCGCCTGAGCGGTGCAGCTGGCCGCGGTGAACGAGCAGGCGGACACCTCCGAGCGTGATGCCGAGCTGCTGCGCGACCTGGTGCGCGGTGAGGTGGCCGGGCCGGATCATCTGCGACTCCATGCCCCCATGATGCGGCAGTGGTGTCGGCTGCATGGGGTGTCGGGAACACGGGTTTCCCCGGGATTCCGGGCCTGTGCGGCGAGGCCCGAAACCCGAAACTGTGCAGCTCAGCCTCGATATCGGGGGCGAAACCGGTTTCGGGGTGAGGTGAAACCGCAGCCCCTTCCCGAAACCGGCTCGACGGCCTCTACTCGGCGTCCTCGACGGCGGGCAGATCGGCGCAGCGGAGACCCTTGGCGCCACCGCAGCACTCGCGGATGGTGAGCTGCCGCGTGGACACCTTGAACGGCTTGAGGGCCGCGCTGAGTGCCGTGGACGACCCTGCGGCGTCCATGTCCAGCCACGGCTTGTACAGGTCCGGGCGCAGTCGGGCGAGGGCCTCGACAAGGCGGTGCGAGTGCACGGCCTCAACTCCGTCCGGCCATACGGCCCGCAGGTGGTCGACGACGGTCTCCACGTCGAGGTCGACGACCTGGGCGCCGACGGACTGCCCGGTGAGGGTGCCGGCCGCGGTGCGCAGGGCGAGGGCGCGCTTGGCGATGTCCTCGGCTTCGGTCTGCTTGATGAATGCGGCGCGGACGGTGATGCCTTCGCGGCCGCGGGCGAGGATGCCGGTGCCCTGTTCGTCGATGCTGATGTCGGTGGCACGCAGGCCGCGTTCGAAGGCGCTGGTGCCGAGCACGTTGTTGTTCGCCCTCCAGTCCATGACGGCCAGGCAGAGGCGTGTGCCGACCGAGCTGGACACCGACGTGGGCAGGGACGGGGCGTCGGGGTTCTGGGTGAGGAGGATGAGGATGATGCCGTAGGCGCGGGCTTTCTTGATCAGGCGGGTGGCCAGGGCTGCGGCCTCGTCCTTGTACTCGGCGTGGGTGAACAGCTCCTGCACCTCGTCGATGACGATGACGCGCGGACCGAGGTTCTGCTCGGGGTACTTCTCGGCGAGCGCGCGGGTGACCTTGCGCCCCTCGGGCACCTCGGAGGCGGGCAGGGAGCGCACGAACGCGGCGCGGCGCTGGTACTCGGCGATCCCGGAGCGCATGCCGCCTAGGGCGGCCTCCAGGTCCTCGTCCTCGTCGCCGGACACGTAGCGGTGGCAGATCGGCTTGACGGAGTCGAGGTCGCCGGATCCTTTGAGCTCGTAGATCCAGAGTTCGGCGGTGGGGTCGAGGGCGACGCCGAGGACGATGGCGAGCGCGCAGGACGTCTTGCCGGAGCCGGGGATGCCTCCGACCAGCAGGTTTGAGTACATGAGGGTGATCTCGACGAGGTTGCCGCGCGGGTCGAAGCCGTAGGGCAGGGGTTCGTACACGTCGGCCTGGCCCTCTTTCATGAGGGGCCAGAGCTTCCGGCCGGCCTTGGCGGGGTCGCGCTGCGCCACCCACAGGACGAGGCGGCCGGGGTGGGCGGAACGGTCGCCCTCGGGCCACACGGTGCTGATGGGGCGGCGCATGGCGGCGGCGAGCGCGGCCCGCTTCTCCAGTACGGCGGTGGCTTCGATGCCGGGCGGGAGGTCGACCTCGGCGCGCCAGCCGGGGCCGTCGCGCATGACCTCGGAGGCGAACTCGACGCCGCGGCGCCCCTTCTTGCCCTCGATGCCGATGGCGGCGAGTGCGTCGAACACCTCGGTGGAGTCGAGCCGGCGCAGCACGTTGGTGGCCACGTAGCGGGTGATGAGGGGCTTGTCGCCCCTCTTGCCGGCCACGCCGACCAGGGCGGTGGCCGTGAGGGCGGCGGTGAGCGTCCAGCCGGGCACGAGGAACGCGCTGACCAGCGTGGTGATGCCGGTGGCGGTGGCCACGGCCAGGGAGGTGATGCGCCGTGGCCGCACGCGACGGGAGTGCTCGCGGGATAGGGCGAGCCACGCTTCGATGTCCGCGGACGCTGCGGCCTTGGCCTCAACGGGCCGGGCCTCGGTGTCTGCGACCCACTTGCCCCAGCGGACGATGAGCCGGCCCGCGCCGCGTGGGGCGCGCAGCAGCAGGCGGGCGAGGTACACAGGCGCACGCACGGCGTGGAAGCCGGTGACGTGGACGTAGTAGGACGCCGTCCAGCGGGCGGCGTCGGCGAACTCGGCGGCGTTGCGCAGGAACGTGGGGATGACGGGCGGGGCTTCGGCGAGGTAGGCCTGCTTCTCGGCGATCCATGTACCGGCGGCTGGGGCTTCGTTGGGCGGGTCGACGGGTCGGGGCTCGGCGTTCTCGACGACGTCGATGATGGTCTCGGTGAGGGTGTCCTGCGCGTCCTTGAGGAGCGTGGGTGCGTCCGGGGGTGCGTCCTTGTGGAGTTGGACGACGTTGTTCGTCATGCTGGGGCTTCCTGCCTCTTGCTGGGGTACGGGACGCCCGGGGACGGCGGCTGCTTGGCGGTAGGACGCCGTCCCCGGGGCGTGGTCACTTCTTGTTCTTGCGGCGCTCGGCCGTCTTCTCGATGCGGCGGACCTTGTTCTGCAGGTCGCTCAAGTCGACCGTGGGCCCGGCGATCCCCCTCTTGGCCATCCGGGCGTGCAGGGCGACGAGGCGCAGCTGCTCGCCGCGGGTGAAGTCGGAGAAGCTCAGGTCATCCGCCATGAGTCAGGCCTCCGGGGTCTCGTCGGTCTCGGGCAGGGCCTCGGCGATGGCGGCGTGCGCACGGGCGACGTCCGCCCAGAGGGCGCCGGCCGCGGCGAGCGGGGCGGCCTTGTGCGTGTAGTCGGGGTGCGTCGCGTACTTCTCGGTCTCGCGGGCGAGGCTGGCTGCACGGGACACGGCGGCATCGGCCATGGTCAGACGCTGTTCGCGGTTCATGGTTTCCTCCTGGTCAGATGGGGCGGAGTTCGCTGGTCTCGCACAGGACGTCGGCGATCCAGAAGGCGTCGACCTTGACCGTCCAGCGGCCTGCCGTGAGCTCGCCGGGCGGGGCCTCGTCGACGATCCAGCCGGTCTTGCCCTTCGCCCGCGGGTCGTCTGCGCACGAGATGATCCGGACCTTCTGCCGCTTCGGCATACTCACTTCCCTCTCTGGAAGTCGCGCCACATCGAGCGCAGAACGAACAGGCAGACGGTTGCGCAGGTACCTCCGATAGCGACGGCGACAGCCACCAGGGCGGCCGCCATGGCGAGCGCGGTGACTGCGCCGGCGCCGAGGATCGCGAGCAGGACGTAGCTGGCGGGGATTCGCCGTGGTGACCGGGCGGCTGGCTGCGGGATGGGCTGCTGCTGGGTGGCCTGCTGGGTGGCGAGGACAGCGGCGACGATCCGGACGACGTCCGTGTTCGCGGCGGCGTCTCTGACCGCGGCTTCGGCTTTGTCGAGGGCATCGCTCATGCCGCCCACCCCCGGATGCGGCGGGCGATCCGCGGCCAGGCCCAGATGCCGGCGGCGGCCGCGATGACGGCGGGCTGCGAGATGACCGCGGCGACCACGCCCAGGACGACTGCGAGCAGGGCCGGGTAGACGACGAGGAGGCCGATGAGGGCTCCGAAGATCAGGCGCAGCATCATGACCGGGCCTCCTGGGGGAGCTTGTCGGGGTGAAAGAGGTTGTGTCCGCGGGGCGTCTTCTCGTGGACTTCGAGGCGTCCGTCGGCGACCCAGCTGCGGATGGTGGAGGGGTCGACGCCGTACCGGTCGGCGACGTCCTTGGACGTGAGCAGGACGGGCGGAGGCGGGGGAGTGTCCTCGTCGTCCTGGCCCGTCCCGGGCGGGAGTTCGGGCGTCTTTGGCGTGTCCTGCTCGTCGTCGCGGTCGAGGCGGTACTCGGCGGGCGGCTGGACGCTCGGCGTCTGCTCGGGGACGGGCGGGACAGTGGCGGGCGGGGTGGCGTCCCGTGGCGTCTGCCTGGCGAGCGCGTGCGTCCGCCAGAGGCTGATCGGGACGAGGAGCGAGACGACGGTGACGAGGTCGAGGCTCACCTTGATGACACCTGCCTCCAGCGCGTGGGCGGCGACCTGCGCGGCGCCCATGAGGGTGAGGGACAGGGCGATGTCGAACGGCCGGAACCAGCGCAGCGCGGCCACGACGTAGCAGTCCAGGGCCACGGGGAGCATGACCGCGATGGGCGCCTTAGCGCCCAGCCGGCGGGCGAGCTCATACTCGGCGGTCGCGGTGAAGGCGATGCCGGCGGCGAGTGAACCTCTGCGTACCCAGGTGCCGACCTGGTTGAGGCTGCTCACGCGGCGCCTCCAGCGAGGATCTCGGCAAGCTGCCGTCCGAGCACGCGCAGCTGCTCGGCGGCGGCCTCCAGGTCGGCGGCGAGCTGCTCGACTTCTTCCGGGGTGCGCGTGCCGGTGAGGTCGGCGACCTCGACATACAGGCCGACGGCGCGGTCGACGTTGGAGAACGGGGCCTGAGTGAGGAAGGCCTTGAACATCTCTCGGCCGTCGGGGGCGATGACGTGCTCGGGCCCGTCGTGGCTAATGTCGACCTTGTATCCGGCGCGCTGGTCGGGGTGGCCTGCGCACCAATCGGGTTCGTCGATCTCCAGGGGCTTGTGGACGTAGATGTTCACGACCGCGGTGCGGGGCTCGGTGCTCACTGGCGCTCACCCCGCTCCTCGGCGAGGAACGCGGCGACGGCGGGGAACTGTGCGTCGACGGAGCGGCGGACGGCCTCGGCCTCGGTGACGGGCTCGGCGTCGAGGGCGCGGAGCAGGATGCGCAGGGACTCGCGCAGGATGGCGACGTTGCCGCTGTCGAGCAGCTGCTGGGCGACGCTGATAGCGACGTCGAGGTCGCTGGGCTCGGCCAGCGCAGAACTTGCGGGCGCGTCGGGGCGCGCGAAAAGATCGGCCACAGCCGTCTCCTTGCTGAGATCAAGGTTGGCGGTCAGGGCCTCGTTCGGTGTTGGTAGCACCGGCGGGGCCCGTCTTCTTTTGTGAGTACAGATTAGAGCTTGCCACAGTATCTGGCGATCCGTATAGGTCTGTTACGGAATCAGCGCGTTCAACTCGCCTGCGTCTCGGGCGCGTTGATCGCGTCCCCGCTGGCGTTGTCGGCGTCCGGCTGGAGCGTCCGCAACATCAGGAAGTCCGTGGACTCGTAGGTGCAGGTACACCACGGGCAGGCGAGCTTCGTCTCGCCCTGGTGGTGTCGCAGGACGGCTCCGCACACCACGCCGGACGCGTCCACGGCGACGCAATTGCCGATGCGCTTACCGCGGTCGGGCAAGGCGCCGACGATGGACAGGGCGGCGCCCGCCAGCTCGCGGATCTCGGCGGCGAGGTCGCCGGCGGCCGGGTAGGAGTCGGCGATCCAAGCGAGCTCCATCCCGAGCCAGCGGGCGGCGCGGCGCACGCGCTCCTCGACGTCGCCGGTGATGGCGGGCTCGCCCCAGCCGCGCACGCGCTGTACGTCGGAGCGCCAGCCCTCCAGGACGAGGGCGATGCCGCCGTAACGGAGGTCGAGGACGGCCTCGTCGACGGGCAGGGTGGCGGCCGCGTGGCTGCGGGAGACGAACTCGGTGGTGGCGCGGCCCGCCGGGCTGAGGAACCCGGCGAGCGCGCTGTAGATCTTCGGCATGCGGTCGAGGCGCTCGGCCAGAGCGAGCGTGTCGCCGGGGCAGAGGTAGCCGTGCTCGAGGTCGCGGTCGCACAGGCCGCAGGATGCGGTCATGCCTCCGCCTTCTCTCGCGATGCTGCGAGCGCGGCCTCGGCGGCGCGCGCGGCCTTGCGGTCGCGGCGGCCGTCGTGGATGGCGAACGCGATCTGCATGGCCAGCATCGTGTACACGCCGATGGCGATGCCGATGACGACGAGCTGGATGTCGTGGTCGCTCATGTCGGGCTCCTAGAAGGGCGGTTCGTCGGAGTAGCCGGCGCCCTGGACGGCAGGCTGCTGCTGGCCGCCGCCCCATCCGCCGTTCTGCTGCTGGCCGTTGGCGGGCTTGGCCGTGGCCCACGGGTCTACTGATTCACGCCCCTGGCCCGATGAATCAGTAGCCGCACGCCCGCCGCCCGCCGGGTTCTTCTCGACCTTCGCCGTTGCCCGGGCGAGGCTCGGCCCGACCTCGTCGACGTCGAGCTCGTAGACCGTGCGCTTGACGCCCTGGCCGTCCTCGTAGCTGCGCTGCTTCAGCCGGCCCTGGACGATGACGCGGACGCCGCGGGCGAGGGATTCGGCGACGTTCTCGGCGGCCTGCCGCCACACCGAGCAGGTGAGGAACAGGCTGTCGCCGTCCTCCCACTCGTTGGTCGTCTTGTTGAAGCGGCGCGGGGTGGAAGCGATGCGGAACTTGGCGACGGCGGCGCCGGACTGGGTGAAGCGGAGTTCGGGGTCGTCGACGAGGTTGCCGACGACGGTGATGACGGTGTCTCCAGCCATCAGCTGGTCTCCTTCTCGGGATTGGCAACAGTGGTCGTATCGCCACGGTTGAGGTTGCGGAGCTTCTGGGCGTGTCGGGCGGCGAGGCCGCGCTGTCGGGCGGCGGCGAGGGCTGCGCGCCGGCGCTTCGCGTTCTCGGCTCGGATCCGGGCGGCCTCGATCTTGGCGGCGACGATGTCGTTGACGTTCATGGCGCACCTCTTCAGCTGGCTTCGGCCCAGTGGTCGTCGGGCTCTTCGAGCGGGGCGTCCCACAGCCCGGCGTCTTCGGGCGCTGGTGGCGGCGCTGCCTGGGGTGTTGCTTGGCCCGAAGTGTGGGTTGCGCGCGTACCGGAACTCTCTGACGAGCCGTTTCCAAGATCATCGGGCTCTTTATTTGGGGGGGTTGGGGTTGGGTAACCAACACTTCGTGCCAAGGGAGAGCTCACCGAATCGCTCTCTTGTTCGGTTGCGTGCTGCGCGTCGAACACCCGCACCACGAGGTCCTTCTCCGCGCCCAACTTCCAGGGGTTCGTCGACGGGAAGCCGGTCTCCTCTGTGTCCTCGTCCTGCTGGCTGCGCAGGCACGTGGTGAGGTCGAGGACTTCCATGTCCTCCAGCGCCCGGCGGGCGACGTGCCGGTTCAGGCCGGTGAGGCGGCGCACATCGGACACGGTCAGCTGCTCGGCGTCCGCGAGGCGTCTCAGGATCGTGAGCCGCGCCTGGGGCACCGTGTCGAGCGCGCACTTCCCGGCGAGCGCGAGAGCCTGGCCGCGGGGGACGCCGAGGGCGAGCAGCGACTTGGCGAGGGACACGATCTGCCCGGTGACGCGGGCGGGTTCCTCAATGACGGGGATGCCGTCGATCTCGCGCTTGCCGTAAGCGTGTCGGGGGACTGCAGCGCGGCCGAGGCACGTGAGCATGGCCGCGTCCTCAAGTTGGTCGTACATCTCGTCGTCGAGCTCGACCTCGGTTACGGCGCGACGCGCGGCCTGGACGAGGACGGTGGCGCGGCGGCGGGCTTCGGCTTGCTTCTCGGCAAGCCCTTCGATCTTCCGACGTTTGCGGACGGTCGCCTTCTTGTGGCTGTTGTCGGTCTCGGGCAGCCGGCAGTACAGCCAGCGCGGGCCGAGGGCATCGGTGTGGGATGAGAAGTTGTCGATGGCGGGGGTGACGGCAGCGAGCAGCGTCAGCCGGCCGGTCCATGTGAGCGGGCGCGGGGAGTTGCCGACCTCGCGGACTACGTGGCCGTCGTAGGCGCGACGCAGGAGGGCGAACAGGGTGTCGCGGCCGCCGCGGTCGGAGGTGGCGAGGACGGTGGAGAAGTCGCTGATGGTGACGAACGCGCGGCTGGGGATGCGGGTGAGGATGCCCGCGGGCTTGGGGTTCTTGCCTGGCATCCACGACAGGAGGGCGGGGCCGGTGATGTCGTCGACGTGTTCGTCGGCGCTGTCGTCGAGCGCTTTGACGGCTTCGCTTTTCCCGCCGGACGGCGGCCCGACGAGCATGCCCCACAGCGGTTCGCCGTCGAGGTCGGAGGACACGGCGACAGCGAGGGCGAAGATGATGTGCCCGTGGTCGGAGAGGTGGACGTAGGTCTCCATCTGCTCGAGGAAGTCGGCGAGCAGCGCGGCCGGGGATCCGGCGGGCGGCGCCTCCGGCTCGTCCTCCTCGGCGGCCGCCTCCGCCTCCGGCTGCCCGGCGGCCTCCTCGTCGCGGGCGGTGGCCTGGCGCACGTCGTCGAGCACGGCGGTGGGCAGGGAGCGCGCGGCGGCCGTCGCTCCGTCGCGGCCGTGCGCCGCGCGGATGATGTCGCGCGAGGCCTCGGACTCGTCGCCGCCGTGGTGCAAGGCGGCGAACAACTGGCCCGGGGAGAGGACGTGACCGATCGCAGCCGGGTCGATGCCGGGGAAGTTGTCGGTGCGGATAGTGACGGCGGCGCCCTCTTTGTGGACGGCGATGCCGTCCTTGGAGCAGCCGTCTGTCCAGCCAGGTCGATTCCAGCGCTGGCATCCGCCGCCGCAGTACGAGCAGTTGCCGGGCAGCTGCTCGGCGTAGGTGGCGCCGACCTGCATGAGGATCTCGCCGCAGCAAGCGTGGTCGCCGAGGATCTCCATCGGTCCGCGGCCGCCGTGGGCCGAGCTGGGCCGTGACTTTTTGGCGCGCGGCGCGGACGGCTTCGGGGGCGTCCGCTTCTTCGGCTTCGGCTTCAGGTCCGCGGCCAGATTCCGGACGTCGTCGAGGCTGTACCGGAGGCCACCGTCCTCGACGACCCGGCACGGCACGGGCGTCCGGCCAGGCTTCCGGTTGACGGTACCGGGCAGGCGCAGCACCCGCGCCAGATCCCGCACGCCGGTTCCGTAGCTGACGCCCATCGTCTTCGCGCCGCCGAGCAGGATGTTCTGCCAGTCCCCGGCGAGCTCTGCGGCCTCGTCGAAGTCGATGTCCTTGCCGATGACGAGCGGCTGGTCGAACTCCCACCAGGCGTAAAGGCCGGCACCGGAGTTCTCGACGCGGGTGGGTTCGGGGAGCTTCGCGAAGCGCGGGATGTCGCGGGCCTCGTCGGCGTTGGCGGGCAGGCCGGTCGCCTTGTGGAGGTCGTTGCCGTAGTCGATGTCGGACCACATGCCGAAGAGGGCGCGGGAGTCGCGGGCACTGCCGCGGCTTCCGGCGGGGAACCGGCTGGCGACGGTGGTGACCCGGCAGTAGATGCCTTCGGCTCCGGCACGGTCCTGGTCGAGGGCCCAGGCCACGGCTCGGTCGAGGTCGTCGGTCTGGATCCCGGTCCAGTTCCCCTTGGCGCAGATCGAGATGAGGCCTGGCGCCTCGAAGTGGGGGGCGAGCCAGGCCCGGATGATGTCCGGGTCTGCGGCCAGTGGCTCGGTGGTGGTGTCCACGAACGTGTCTCTCGATTCCCGTGGTGCGGATGGTGTTCGTGAGTGCGCATGAGGCCCCGGGCCTGGATGGGCCGGGGCTTCAGCGCAATGGGGTCAGCCGGGATTTCGGAGGTTGGTCAACATCCGCTCGTGATCGGCGGCGAAGAAGCGGAGGTGCCGCTGCACTTCGCTGGCCACATACGCCCACCGAGTACCGGCCGGGACGTGCACTTCGATCTGCTGTGCCGCGAGGAAGAACCTCGACGCGATCGCGTGACCGAGGAAGCTGGCCGCCCTCTGCAGCGCGGACTCACCCAGCCGGACGATCGCGGTGTGGCAGTCGGTGGACCGCTTCGTCTGTGCGTGCAGCTCGTCCAGCACTTCGGTGCTCGTGTCGTACTGGCCGGTGAGGTCGACGACGGCGACGAGCCGGACGTCCGGCACGGGCACCTCGACGGCTGCCGGGCGGCTTTCGCCCGGCGTGCTGACGGATGCAGGGTCGACGGGCTCGGGTGGGGAAGGGACGGGGCTGAGACCAGCAGGCCACTGGCCGGGGCGTCGCTCGGTCATGCTGCTGCCCTCCGGGACTCGGGCTGGTGGAACGCGGCCCTGATCCGGGCGCGCTGGTCGTCGGTGAGGGGCGGCGCCTGGTCGACGATGCGGGTGACGCGCTCCCAGTAGCCGGCGGGCCGGGCCGGGCGGCCGGGGGTGCCCACGAGTGCACCCTCGGCCGCCGCGGTGTTCGTTGAGGCGGTCATGCCGCGCGCTTCCCGGTCACGACCATCGGGACGGGCCAGTCGGCGACGTCCACGCCGTGCCAGCAGGCGAGCAGTCCGCGGACGACGGAGTCCCGTTCCAGCGGGTTCTGTCCCTCGGGCACCTGCACGTCGAGGGTGGCGCCCGGGATGATGCCGCCGAGGAAGTCGTCCGTCGCGGGCCGTTCCGTCAAGCGGGCCTGGCACGCGGTCAGGACGGTCGGGAGCGGTTCGGTGAGGAACGCCCAGCGGGAGAAGTCGAAGTCGTTCACGGCCGCACCTGCTCGTCGGCGGTCATGTCGACGAACGTGCGCAGCGCGTTCCGCGTCATCTCCGTGTTCTTGGACGCCCGGAAAGTGGCTTCGATCGCGTCCATGCACCGGCTGAAGGCCAGGCGGTCCGGGTCGTTGGCGATCCTCGTCCGCTCGTCCCGGCAGGGCGGGCAGATTCTGAGCGGGTTGCCGAAGATGTCGTTGTAGCCGTCGTAGTAGACGGTGGCCGGGTCGCTGTGGTCGACGTCGCCGCGGCAGTCGACGCAGCGGTCGGTGACGGCGCGGAGGTCGTCGAGGGCGACGCCGAGCTCGTCACGCCGGGCGATGCAGGTGCGTACACCGTTGACGACCTTCACCTCGGGCATGTCGATCGCCGGGTCGTCTGTGAGCTGGAGGGCGAGGCCGAGGCGCTCGCACTCGCGGGTGAGGGCGGCGAGGTACTCGGCGTTTTCGCGCTGGTCTCTCAGGGCAGGCGACGCGGTCGGCGCCTCGGACTGTACCGTTGTGTTCACGAGCGTTCTTCCGATCTCAATGCGTGGGTTCGTGGATTGCTCGACTGGCGCCGCCGGCTGGACTCCGGCGGCGCCGCCGTCTTTTAGGCGGCCGGTTCCGACTGGACTTCGGAACCGACGCCGTTTTCGTCTGCCAGGACCTCGTTGATCCGGCAGCCGAGTGCGTCGGTGATCTTCTTGAGCGTCTCGGGGCGCGGTTGCCGCTGGCCGTTCTCGATGCGGCTGAGGGCTGCCCCGCTGATCCCGGCGAGCGCGGCGAACCGGTTCATGCCGTGACCCAGCTCAATGCGTCGCCGACGGATCATGCGTCCGTTCGTCTTCACGGCGCTGACGCTACTCCTCGTGTGGCATCAATGCCAAGTGTTGACGCCAGATAACTCCAGGAACCTTCCAGCAGCTCCAAGCAGATTCTGGCAACGGGCTGGCAGCCGGTATGGACACGACGCCTGATCGCTGCCAGAGTCTTAGGCTGTAGCCGTTACCAATCATTGACAGGAGGTCGTGTCGTGGCCGCCATGACACAGGACCCGGAAGCCTGGGCCAGGCTCGGGGTGAAGATCCGCGAGCGGCGCGAGGCGCTTGGCATGAGCCGGAGGCAGCTGAGCGAGGAAGCCGCCGTCTCCGAGAAGAGCATCCAAGTGGCAGAGGAAGGGCGAACGCCGCGAGCCAGGTGGCCTCAGTCCCTACGTTTCATCGAGTCTGCTCTTCGCTGGCAACCGGGCAGCATGCAAAACATTCTGGACGGCGGTGAACCCGAACCGTTCCTTGAGCAGGAATTGCTCTTCCCCTTGGATGACGGACCGGAAGAGCTTCCAGGTGTTGACGACGGGTTTCCGAGCAACCATGCCCGGTCGGCAGCTCTTGCCCGCCTGCCCAGGGTCATGCGTGCGGACCTAGAAAGTGTGTTCCAGTTCGGCCGAAGGGCTGGTAACCATGGCGCCGACTACGACCTGGTGGAGGAGTATGAGCAGGCTGTTGAGGCCCTTCTTAGGGACTTGACCAGTCGTCCAGTCAAGTTCGTCGGATACCACCAAGATCATGGCCGCCTTGCGCACTGGGAAAAAGCGCTCCGTATGGACCCAATGCTGCGCCGCCAGCGAGAAGAGCGACTGCGCGCCGAGGACCGAGAGCGCCGGTACCTGGCTGAGAAAGCGGGCGGCATCCGGCGGCCAGCATCGACCGACCGCACTCCAGTAGTAGGCGGAACTACTGATGCTGAGGTTCTGAATGAACTCAGAATGCTGGCCAAAGAAGTTGCCCGACTTTCTGAAAAAGTGGACGGGAAAGAGAGTGACTCGCCTGCCGAGTAACCTCTACGTCCCGCCTCGCTTCCAGTCGAACTGCACGGCGTCGTAGTCGAAGTACCCCCCGTCGGGCATCCGCCCTTGCCGCGGCGTCGTCAGCGTCACCGTGACCAGCGCCCGCAGCACCGACCGTTTCCGGTCAAGTTCCAGCGCCTTCCACGCCTTCCGCACGTCCGGCGCCCCCACCAGGTCGACGAGCGGGTCCCGTGTCGCGGCGCGGGCCAGCTGCTGCGTGATGCCCTCCAGCTGGCCGCGGGCCGCATCGGTGCCCTCGGTGAACGCAGTCAGCTCGATCTGCCCCGCACCGAACATGCCGCCCAAGTCCTTCATTCGCTGCCGGGCCTTCTCCGCCTCCGCCTGCAGGCCGGCCACATCCACGTCATCCGGGCCGGGCAGGAGAAGGTCGTGCGCGTCGTCGCGTGACAGCCGCTCGACGATGACGTCCTCGACGTACTGGTCCACGATCTCGGCACGGCGGCCACCGCCGTGGCCGGTCGGGCAGCGGTAGCTCGGATACTGGCGGCCGCCGCTCATGGTGACGGTCATGCCGGTGCCGCACTCGTTCCGGCCGCAGATGTACAGGAGCGAGCCCACCCACTTCGGCTGGGCGCCCCGGTTCGTCGTGCGGGTCGGGTCCTTGAGGATCGCGCAGACAGCCCGGTACTTCGCTTCATCGACGATCGGCTCCCACTTCCCGCGGCCCACCTCCTCGCCCCTGTACACCGCGATGCCCGCATTACGGGGGCGGATGAGCATGTCGCGCATGTCCTGGTGGGTGATCGGGTTCCCTCGGGTCGTGGTGACGCCCTTGTCGGCGCACCACTTCGTGAGCGACCGAATCGACCCCCCGGAGAGGATCTCGTCCGTCCAGTAGCGCAGGGCCTCGGCCTCTTCGGGCACGGCCTTGAGCCAGTCGAGGACGGCCTCCTCGCGCTCCTCGCCGGTCTTGGCGTCGGCGACGGTGCGCGTCTCGCCGGTGGGCACTCCCCAGCCGAACGGGCGGATGCCGCCCATCCATTCGCCGTTGAGGGCCTTCTGGCGGCGGGCGCGGGCGACGCGTTCGCCCTTGTGCTCGGACTCCTGGCGGGCGACGGCGCCGAGGATGCGGGCAGTCATCCGCCCGGACGGGGTGGCGAGGTCAAGCTCGCCGGCCTGCACGGTGTGCGTTGAGACGCCGCGGCGCTCGCACACGTCGATGTAACCCTCCAGCTCGACAGGGGAGCGGTGGAGGCGGTCGGTGTGCCAGGCGATGACGACGGTGGCGATGCCGTCCTCGAGGTCGCCGAGCATGCGCGCGTAGTCCTTGCGCTTGCTGCCCTTCCGGAAGGCGCTCACGTCGTTGTCGACGTAGACCTCGACGACCTGCCAGCCGTTTCGCTCGGCGAGGGCCTCGCAGTCCTCGCGCTGCCGGTCGACGCCGAGGCCGGCGCCGGTGCGGTCCTGGCTGATGCGGCAGTAGACGACGGCACGGGTGCGGCCGCCTGCGGCAACGTCGATGGCCGCCTTCAGGGTTGGGCTCATGAGCTGAGTGTGCCGGACTAGTGGTGTCTCTGTCCCAGATTCGGGAACCCCAATATGCAGTGATGACACCACTAGCTAACGGCTACAGACCGTTACGTCCGTGCAGGTCAGAACATGGAGCGGCCCCGGCCGGGACACAAATACCGGCCGGGGCCTGGCTCCGCCCGCCCCCAGAGCTCACGGGGTACAGGGACGGGCGGGCTTTCAGTGTTTGCGGGTGTGGCAGGAGCAGGCGCACCGCAGCGTCATCACCGGCGCCTCCCACGAGGGGGCTCCAGGGCGTCGTATGACCTTGGGGCCAGCGCAGTAGTGGTGTTCCCCGAGACGGCACTCAGGGCTGGTCTCCGGGGTGTTCACGGGCGGTCGGCATACGGGACGAGGCGGTGTATCTCGCGGCAAGGCTCGCAGGCGAAGAGGTTGCCCCCGCTGCCCGAGCCTTGCTCGATGACATCGATCAGGCGTACACCTTCGGCGAAGCCGTCGTGCCAGGAGCACCAGGCATACGCCGTTGGCGTGTTGGGCTCGGCCTGCTGGCTATCACGGGATTTCACGCGCTCACCTCGCGTATCTCGGCCCAGATCTCCGGGGCCCCGTTCGTGTCCGTGCTGCCCCACCAGTCCGCTGTGCGCAGCACTTCGAGGACGCGCTCCCAGCGGGCATCGCGCGGCGGCGGGGCGGGGGCGTGGATGCGTATGCCGCGGTCTGTGCTCAGTGCATGCACGGGCTCGTCGAGGGCGCGCTCCAGCGCGGTCCGTAAAGCCGCTGCTTGCAGGCTGATAGGCACAGCACATCTCCGCTCTCGTGCGAGAGAATGACTCTCGTACGAGAGTAGACCGGGCGGCACTACTGTGTCACGCAAGTCACATGGAAGGGAGGCGCACGGTGACGACCGATACGCCCCTGTACCTGCGCGTTGCCGAAGAACTGCGCGCCCGCATCGAGTCCGGCGAACTCACCCCCGGCACCCGCCTCCCATCCGTCGCCGAACTCATCCAGCAGTACGGCGGCAGCAACAGCGTGGCCAGCCGGGCGTACAAGCTCCTCGTCGACGACGGCCTCGTCGTCTCAAGGCACGGCGCCGGCCACTACGTCCGCAGCACCGACACCCCGGAACTCCTCGTTCGGCGGCACCGTCGGCGCAGCGAGGACAGCCCGTTTGCGCAGGGCGCGGCCGAGCAGGGCGCGGTGGGCACGTGGCAGCACGAGTCAACGACCGAGCAGGCCAGCGAGACCGTTGCCGCGCGCCTCGGCCTCGAGGTCGGGGCGGCGGTGATGCACACCTCATACGTGTACGTCGCCGACGACAAGCCCGTGCAGCTGGCCGAGTCGTGGGAGCCCCTCGCTCTGACCGGGCAATCCCTGATCGCTTTGCCGGAGGTCGGGCCCTACGCGGGTGTGGGCGTGGCCGCGCGGATGCGGGTGCTCGGCATCGAGGTCGGGGATCCCGTTGAGCGGGTGCGGGCCCGGCAGGCGACGCGGCAGGAGGCACAGGCTCTCGGTATGACGCCGCCCGGGCCGGTGCTGTTCATCGAGCGCACCTACTACGACCAGGCCACTGGCCGCCCGGTGGAGACGGCGGACATTGTGATGCGCGGGGACCGGTGGGTCAGCGTGTACGGGCAGCAACCTTCCGGGGCTTGACTCCAGGCATGACGAAACGCCCCCAGCCACGGCCGTGGTGACCGTGGCTGGGGGCGTCGTCGTAGGTCTACAGCCGCCGGTACCTGGCGGTCATGGTGAGCGCGGCTACGCCGAGGAGGCCGCTCTGTGGGTCCGGCGTGGGGCTCGGGTCGGCCGCGCCGTCGCGGCGGCAGACGAGGGCGTCCGGGTCGTAGGACGGGGC
>Ga0182007_10000888_pt1 | contig 16595 bp, 11 predicted proteins | sample Sormic07211113_1_FD_123023 | JGI IMG/M metagenome (GOLD analysis project Ga0182007, IMG submission 123023) | Rhizosphere microbial communities from Sorghum bicolor, Mead, Nebraska, USA - 072115-113_1 MetaG | ecosystem: Host-associated > Plants > Roots > Rhizosphere | place: USA: Nebraska... | reverse complement strand
TTGTCGACCGTGTCTCGAGAGTCATCTCGTCGGCCTCCGCGACCTTCGCCTTCAGTCGCACAGTACCTGTCGCGGCGTCGACCACGTCCACCACCTTCGCAAGCAGTTTCGCAGTATCCGCGTTTCCGGAGGCGCTGGCGAGCTGAACGGCCCGGCCCAGTTTGGCGGTTGCCCCATCCATATCGCCCGCTTTGCGAAGATCGAGCCCCTGTTGGATGGCCTGTGCCAGTTCGGCCTGGCCGGTGTAGTGCGCGACCTGGGGGTTGATGGAGGTGGAGGCGACCATGTCGTCGGTCCACACGGCCCTCACCAGGCCCTGCGCGCCCAGGTTCGCGGCACTGCCGTCCGGCTGCGGGACCACCAGCGAGACCCGGGCGGCCAGCATCTCCTGGCCGATTCCGGCGACCGGGACCTCGACGCAGACATGGTAGTCACGCGACTCGTCGCCCCAGGAGCCGGTGGGGTAGTCCCCGGCGCGGGGGCCCGCCTCGGTGCGGCGGTCGGTCAACTCCTCGACCGTGGGCGCGACTTGCTTGACGAACTTGATGGTGGTGCCCACCGGGGTCCACACCCGCAGGGCCACGTCGGCGACCTCCTTGCCCATCGCCGTCTCCATCATCTGTGTGAAGTCGGCGGCGAGACCGGCCGGATCGGCCACGATGTCGGCGGTGCCGAGCAGGGCCGAGGCGATCCCTGTGACTTCTTTCACTTCCCAGTCGGTGCCCACGCCCCGTGCGTCACAGGTGAAACGTCCGGCGCAGGAGTCCAGGGCGGCCCTCAGGTCTTCGGGCGACTCGTGCTCGTTGCGGCCGTCGGTGAGCAGGATGCCGTGGCGGATGGCGACGTCCGCGGAGGAGAGCAGCCGGTCGGCCAGGCGCAGCCAGGTGCCGATGGCCGTACCGCCGCCCGCGCTCAGCTTGCGCAGGGCCTGCTTGGCCTGGTCACGGGTGGTGGCGTCGGCGACCGCGAGACGCCCGCCCCCGGGGTAGACCTCCTTGGCCACGTGGGTGCCGCCGATCACCGCGAAGTGCACCCCGTCGCGCAGGGTGTCGATCGCGGCGGCGGTGGCGTCGCGGGCGTTGCGCATCTTGGTCGGCGGGTAGTCCATCGAGCCCGAGCAGTCGACCATGAGCGCCACCGCCGCGGACGGGCCCTGCCCACGGGAGTAGAGATGGGGCGCGGCGACGGCGCTGCCGATGGTGCCGCCGCCGGTGGCCGTCACCGTGACGATCGCGTTGACCTCACGGCCGCCCTCGGGCAGGTACTCGTTCTGGTACACGTCCATCGAGAACTGCGGCACGTTGGATTTCGAGAAATTGGCCATGCCTGATCGAATCCCCCTCGCGGACCCCACACCGGTGGGGCGATGACTGAAATCGGACCGGTCCCCTCCGGTCCGTTGAGGCCTCCCCGTCGTACGGCCTCAGGCCGATCCTGCCCCCTGAGCGACGGCCGGGAACGGTACGACGGCCACTGTTACGTTGTCGTGGCCCCCGCCGTCCAGGGCGTGACCGACCAGCACCTGGGCGCTGTGCAGCGGTCGTACGGCGGCGTCCGCGGGAACGATCTCGGCCATGTCCTCGGCCGCCTCCGCGTAGTTCCACAGGCCGTCCGTGCACACCACCACCACACCAGGCCGGTCCGGCTTGAAGGAAGCGGTGTGCGGCTCCAGTTCGTAGGCGTCCGCGCCGAGCCAGCCGGTGATCGCGTGGGCGCGCTCGTCGGCGTAGGCCTCGGCCTCGTTCATCAGGCCCGCGGCGACCATCTGCGCGGCCCAGGAGTCGTCCTCGGTGAGCCGGGCCGGGGGTGTGGTGCGGTCCACCGGGACCCAGTAGGCGCGGCTGTCGCCGACCCAGCCGACGACCAGCAGGCCCGGGGTGACGACCGCGCCGACGATCGTGCAGGCCGGCGCGTTCTGGTGCGGGGAGTGCTCGCGGGCCGTGGCGGGCTCGGCGGCCAGGGCGTTGACGGCGTGCGAGGCGGCGACGATCGCGTCGTGCATCGCCTGCTGCGGGTGGGTGCCGCGGGGCAGGGCCGCGAGCAGGGCCTCGTTGGCGGCGCGGGCGGCGGCCAGCGAGGCGTCGTCGGGGCGGGTCGCCGAGGAGACGCCGTCGCAGACGATCGCCACCGAGACGGGGGAGCCGTCGGGCAGGGTGGCGGTGCCGAGGCCGAAGGCGTCCTCGTTGCGGTGGTGGCGCAGGCCGCGGTCGCTGACCGCGGCGAGCGGGCCGCACTCCTGCTCCATGTGGTCGCGCTCCCTGGGCTGGGCGTGCCCGCAGTTCTCGCAGTAGCCGTCGCTGTCCACCCGGCCCGAGCGGCAGGCCACGCACAGCTTGGCCTCCTGGGCGGGGGCCGCGAGGTCGGCGATCCGGGGGTCGGGGGCCTGCAGCGGGTACTCGTCGGGCTCCGGCGGCCGGTCGAAGCGCACGCCGGTGGCCGGGGAGACCGGCGATCCGGTGGGCGGCTGCTCCGGGGGCAGCGAGATACCGCCCGGGTCCGAGCCGTGCAGATCGGTGGGCAGATCGGTGGGCAGATCGGTGGGCAGATGGGGGGCGGGCGGCGCGCCGGGTACGGCCGCGACCGGCCAGGGCGCGCCGCCCTCGACCACCGAGCCGCTCAGCTCGACGGTCGGATGGTCGTCCGGCCGAGGCGGCACCGCGGACAGGTCGTATCCGCATGCACCGCAGAAGCGGTCACCCGACTCGAGCGGCCATGCGCAGCTCGGACAGGCGGACAACTGGGGCATCTGCGACATCAACTACACCCACGTCCGGGGGCGGTAACGATTGGCACGTTCCACCAGGTCGATCCTCTCCTCGCCGCCGCGCGCCAGCCGGGCCAGCGTGCGGTACGAACGCTCCAGGCCGAAGCGGAGTCCCCGCTCGTCCAGGTCGCTGCCGAGCAGCGTCCGCCGGCCCGTGGAGACGGAACCCTGGCCCCCGGAGAGTATCCAGTCCAGGGCGCGGCCGAGGACCTCGGCCGACAACTGCTCCCGCCGCGCCGGGTCCAGACCGTACGCGTCGAGCGCCTCGACCTGCCCGGCGGCGGCCGTCAGGTCGTCCAGGAACGGCTCGTCCGAGGCGGCGGCCGTCCGCTCGCGCAGCCGCGCCCGCACGGCGGCCACCCGGGCCGCGGTGTAGTGGATCGACGACTCCGGCACGGACTCCAGCGTGGCCACGGCGCCACGGCGGTCACCGGCCGCGAACTGCACGCGGGCCAGCCCGAAGGCGGCGCTCACATAGCTCGGGTCGGTCGACCAGACCAGGCGGTAGTACTCGGCCGCGTTGTCCAGCTGGCCGAGCACCTCCGCGCACAGGCCGAGGGCCAGCTTGGGCGCGGGCTCGCCGGGGAAGGCGTCGTAGATCGCGTCGAAGGCGAGCGCCGCGCCCTCGTGGTCGCCGGTGACGAGGGCGGCCACGCCCCGGTACCACACCACCCGCCAGTCGTCCGGGCGCTCCTGCTCCACGTTGAGCAGGGCCTCCAGCGCGGTGTACGAGTCGCCGTTCTCCAGCCAGGCCCGGATCTGCCGCAGCCGTGTCTCCGTCGAGGACGAGGGCGCCGCCGCGAGCGCCCCGAGCAGCTCGGGCGGCGCGGTGGTCATCAGACCCGCGAGGAAACCGGCGTTCGGGTCGGTGGGGTCGACGCGGGGGACGGGCAGGGCGAGCGCGGCGGCGGGGGTGGCGACGGGCTTGACGAGGGTGGGGGTGCCGTTGACGGACGGCGTCAACTGGTTCTGCCGTGCCTTGGGCTGTACCGCCCGCGCCCCCAGCCGTGACACCTCCCCGTCCAGCTTCGGGAACAACTCCGTGTCCGTGACCTTCAGTTCGGGGCCGAACAGGGTCGACAGGGCCGGGCGGGCACGGCCCGACTGGAGGGAGACGACCTCGCGCAGGACGCCGGTGAGCTGCTCGCTCATCTCCTGGGCGGAGGCGAACCGGCGGGCCGGGTCGGGGTCGGTGGCGCGGACCAGGAGGCGGTAGAAGGACTCGTACCGGCGGAAGACCTCGATGTTGTCGGGGTCGGGCAGGGAGTCCACGAAGACGTTCGTGTAGCCCTGGAAGTCGAAGGACAGGACCGCGAGCGTGCGGGCGACCGTGTACAGGTCCGAGGCGATGGACGGGCCGACCTCCGCGACCTCCGGCGCCTGGTAGCCGACCGTGCCGTAGATGGCCGACTCCTCGTCGTCCATCCTGCGCACCGCGCCCATGTCGATCAGCTTGAGCTGGTCCTCGGTCTGGATGGCGTTGTCGACCTTGAAGTCGCAGTAGAGCAGATTGCGGTTGTGCAGGTGGCCGAGGGCCTCCAGCGCCTCGATGCCGTACGCGCACGCCTGCTCCACCGGCAGCGGGTCCCGCTTGCCGTCAGGGGTGCGGCGGTCGTTGGCGATCTCCTTCAGGGACTTGCCGCCGACGTACTCCATGACGATGTAGCCGTCGAGCGAGCCGGTGCGCTGGTCGAGGTGCTCCACGAAGTTGTAGATCCGCACGATGTTGGAGTGCTCGATCTCGGCGAGGAAGCGCCGCTCGGAGATCGCCGCGGCCATCGCGTCCTGGTCGCCGGTGTCGAGCAGGCCCTTGAGGACCACCCACCGGTCGGAGACCGCCTTGTCGACGGCGAGATAGATCCAGCCGAGCCCGCCGTGCGCCAGACAGCCCGCGACCTCGTACTGCCCGTGCACCACGTCCCCGGCCTTCAGCTTCGGCACGAAGGAGTACGGGTGCCCGCACTTGGTGCAGAAACCCTCGGTACGGCCCGTCTTCTCACCGCGCGAACGCCCCACCGGGGCACCGCAGTCGGAGCGCGAGCAGAACCGCTTGCGCTCGGGCACCTCCGGGTTCTCCAGCACCATCTCGCGCGGGTCGGGCCTCGGCACGTCCGGCACCTGCACCAGACCCACTCCGAGACGGCCGCGGGTGCTGCTCGCACTGCTGGAGCCCGAGCTGCGCACCGACACCGAGCGCCCGGTGGACCTGCCCGACAGGGAGCGCGAGAGCCGTCCCGACACCGAGCGCCGGGACTTCGACGAGTGCGACGACGTACGCGTGCTGCCGCGGCTGCCCGAGCGGGAACTGCCGCTGCCCGCCGAGTCCTTGCCGCCCGCGTCGGCGCCGGCCGGCCCGGAGCCCTCCGAACCGGCCGCCGAGACGACGGGCGCGAGACCGCAGGTGTCGCAGTACAGCTCGCCGCCGCCGACGTCCTCGTAGGCCCCCTCGCAGTCCGGCCGCTGGCAGGACCGCTGTGCCTGGCTCATGACTCCCCCCTACGGTCTTCGGGCCCGCCCTGTCCCGGCACGCGCGGGCTGCCCAGCACCTCGGCGGCCGCATGCTGGTAGCGCAGCACGGCCTGTTCGGCGACGCGCAGATCGCAGGGCGCGCTCCACAGCATGCGGCGCGCCGCGTCGTAGCGCTCGATCAGGAACGGGTCCTCGGCGTATCCGAGCCGGGCGACCTTCGCCCGGTACGCGTCCAGACGGCCGCGCAGCTCCGCGCGGACCGCCAGCGGCGCGGTGACCGCGGTCAACGACTCGCGGGCGCGCAGCAGTTCGTCCTCCGCCTTCTGCTCCAGGGACTCCAGGAGCGGGGACAGACGGTGCCACTGGGCGTGTCTGCGGTACTCGGCGGCCATCGCCAACTGCTCCTGCAGCGCGGTCGGCGGGCCGCTGACGACGGGCACCTCCGTGGCGGCGATCTTCGCGAGGACCTCGCCGCGCGCGGTGCGCGCCTCGGCGAGCGTGCGGTCGGCGCGGCTGAGCACGTCCCGCAGCCGCACGAGCCGCTGTTCGGCGTCCTGCCGGACGGTGAGCACGGCGTCGATCTCCCGCCGCACGTCCTCCAGGGCGCGCGCCTCACGGTCGTACACCGTGAGGTCCGGACGGCCGCCGCCCGGCGCCGAACTGCCCCGGGTGGGGATCCAGTGGGCGAGCGGGTCGGAGATCACCTGCTCGCGCAGCGAGGTCAGGGTGCGGGTGATGCGCTCCAGGTCGTCGCCGGCCGGGTGCTCGCCGGGGCGCACGCCGACCGAGTGGGCGAGCTCACGGGTGCGCTGGAGCTCCGCCGCCAGGAGATCGATCCGGGCGGGCAGCGCCGACCAGACGGCGTCGGCGGCGACGACCATGTCGAGGCTCGTCGCGTACAGGTCGTTCATCCGGTCCACCAGCGCGGCCAGCGAGAACTGCTCGCTGAGCTTGCTCGAACCGCCGGTCAGGGCCGGCATGTTGGCGGTGGCGGTGGCCGAGCCGGCGACCGTGACCGAGCTGCCGCGCAGCAGTTCGGTCAGCTCCACCAGGTCCTCGCGGCTGGACCAGCGGCGGCGGGAGCGGATGTCCCGGGCGGCGCGCAGCGCGTCCGTGTACGCGTCGAAGTACGCCCACAGCAGCGTGATCGACGCCTCCGTGGACGCCCAGCGCTCCTTGGTGACACCGGTCAGCTCGGCACCTTCGAGGAGTCTGCGGCCCGCGTGGTCCTGCAGGGCGAGGAGCGAGGTCTCGATCGCCTCGTGCTCCGCGCCGAGCCGCGCCAGCGCACGGTCCACCTCGTCCCGGTCCATCACCGGCCCGGCGGGGTCCGTGACGCCCATCGATCACCTCTCGCTGCTGTCGTAGTCCGTCAGTCGTCCGTAAGTCGTCCGTCAGTCGTCCGTGTTCGTGAGTCGATGATCGGTCACTGGTAGTGCGCTTCGGGAGGGGTGGCGGACGTCGACTTCCTGCCGTTCAGGTCCATGGTGGGGTGCAGCCACGTCTGGTACGAGGCGGCCCATTCGCCGTCCTTGATGTAGCTCTCCAGCGTTCGGTTGACCTGGCGTACCAGATCCTGGGAGGTCCTCTTCATCGCCACGCCGTAGTACTCGTCGGTGAACTGGCGGCCCTTGAGCTCCACCGTCGGGTCCTGCGCGGCCTGGCTCGCGGCGAGCGCGCCGTCCGTCACGACCGCGTCGACCTCACCGAGCTGCAACTTCACCAGGCAGTCGAGCTGGTTGGGCACGACGGTGCCGATGTCGGTGGAGGCGGGGATCCGGTGGCCCTTGTCCGCCGTGAGGTTGTCGAGTGCCGTGGAGGACTGCGCCGAGCAGATCTTCTTTCCGGCGAGGGTGTCGTCGTATCCGGTGATCGTCGAGTTCTTGGGGGCGAGGACCTGCTGGCCGGTCTTGAAGTAGGGCGCGGAGAACGCCACGTCGTTGAGCCGGTCGCAGGTGATCGTCATGGTGCGGACCACCATGTCGACCTCGCCGTCCTTGATGGCGTCGATACGGCGGCTGGTGGGGATGGCCTTGAACGTGACCTTGGCGGGGTCGCCGAGGATGTCGCCGGCGATCCGGTGGGCGAGGTCGATGTCGAAGCCCTCCAGCTCACCGTCGGCGTTGTTGGGGTTGAGGTAGCCCCAGCGGTAGCTGTTGGTGTCCACGCCGACGACCAGCCGGCCCCGGGTCCTGATGGCGTCGACGTTCGCGGTGCCTCCACCGCCGCCGGCCGGCGACAGGCTCTGGTCCTGCGGGTACCTGCCGTTGGGGCACTTCTTCTCCAGGGCGGCCTGCCGGCCGTGGGCGAGGCCCGGGCCGCCGCTGCCGACCGGGGCGCCGCTCGACCGGGCCCGGGGCAGCAGCGGGACGAGGGACAGTGCGAGGGCGCAGACGACCGCCATCGCGCCCACGCCGCCCCAGCCCCGCAGCCGGGCCCGCGGCCGCTGTGTCAGATGCCCTGCCGGACGCTGTGCGTTCATCGTCACGCCCCCTCTCACCGGTACTCCGACAGCCTGCGCCCGATGCCGAGAACCGCGCCCGCCGCGGCCAGCACCGCGAGCACCGCCGCGCCGTACGGCAGTCCGTCCAGGGCGTCCCGGCCGCCGCTCGCGGCCTGCTGGAACTCGGACTGCTCATGGACCAGCGCCTTCTTGAGCGCGGCGTCGACGTTGTCGAAGCACACGCTCGTCGGGTCCTTGCCCACCCCTATGACCTTGTCGCGGGCCTGCTGGTAGTCGCCCGTGTCGTTCATGTGCTGGGCGACGCCGTGCCGGTCCTTCCAGGCCCGCATGAAGCCGTCGGCGTCCTTCACCGGCTGCCTGCCCGCGCTGTCGTCGGCGAGGGAGCGGGCCCTGGTGAGCTTGGCGGCGAGCTCCGCGATCCGGGTGTCGTAGCCGACGGCGTACGCGTCCGTGGGCTTGCCGTCGACCGGGGTGGTGTCGGCGCCGCGGCGGATCAGGCTGAGGTTCTCGTCGCTGCGGGCGGTCAGGGAGGCGATACGGGCGTCGTGCAGGACGTTCAGCGAGCGGACGCCGTGGTCGTAGGAGTCGTTCAGGCCCGCGCGGGCCACGGTGTGGCCGACGACCACCCACAGCAGGACCACCACGGAGGCGGCCGACGCGGTGACCAGTCCGTGGTTCAGCACCCGGTTGGTGCGCAGGAAGGTGCGCCGCTGCGCCCAGGCGAGGGCCGCCAGGGCGGCGACGCCGAGGCCGACGGCGGCCCACGGGAACGCCTTGGCGTCCGCGTAGTCCGAGTTCAGCCGCTGGTTCTCGCGCTGGTACAGGGCCTCGGCCTTGGGCAGCATCTGCTGCTGCATCGTCTCGTTGGCCGCCCGCAGATAGGCGCCGCCCACCGGGAAGCCCTGCCGGTTGTTGGCGCGGGCGGTCTCGACCAGGCCCTTGTAGGTCGGCAGCAGCTTGTTGAGCTCGGCGATGGTCTTCGCCGACTCCGAGCCGGCCCTGGAGTTGGCGGCGGCGGTGACCAGCTTGTCCGCGGCGTTGTCTATGTCGGTCTGGTACCGCTCGCGCATCGCGGGCTTCTCCTGGGGGCCCGCGAGATAGCCGCTGGCCGCGGCCGTGTTGGCGTCGGCCAGGGAGGCGTAGATGTCGGCCGCGTCGGAACTGAGCGGCTGGCTGCTGGTGAGGACGTCCTCGGCGGCCGAGGCCCGGTCGGTCATCTGCCAGGCGGCGACCGCGCCGAAGCCGACGACGAGCAGGGCGAGCAGCGCGCCGATGACGCGCAGCCGCCCCGGCTCGGTGGTGGCGGCCGCGCGCAACTGGTCGACGCCCTCGGCGAACGCGGTACGGCGTGGGGGACCGGGCTCGGGCACGACGTCGGGGCCCGCGGGCGTGGGGGACGCGGGCCTTCCTGGTTGCGGCGGCACGGCCGGGATCGTGGGCACACCCGAACCCGGTGGTGCCGTGCTGCTCTTCGGCGGTGTTGTCACTGTTGACCCCCCCATGGTCATCCCGTCGCCGCCAGTATCGCCGCCGCGACCGACATCCGCACCGGCCTTCACTGGATCTTGATCGGATCGCAGTGGAGTCGCCGGTCAAGGGCGCGCGACGCGGGACCCCGCACCACCCCCTGCCCATGAATACGCCCCCGGAATCAGTTCGGTTCCCAAAGGTCAGCCCTCGAAATACGCCCGTGCCCGCTCGTGCACCTCCGGTGTCGCTCCGACCCGGTCCAGCCCCAGCAGCGCCGCCCCCAGCACGGGACTCGCGGTCACCACCCGCGCCACCGCCTTCGGCGCGCGCACCGCCAGCAAGTCCCTGATCCGGTCCGTGAGTTGGGGGTGCTGGGCGGCGAGCACGCCCCCGCCGAGCAGTACCGGTGTCTCCTCCTCCAGCAGGTCGAGGCGGGTCAGCGCGACCGTCGCCATGGCGACCACCTCGTCCGCCAGCCGGTCCACGACCGCGCGGGCGATCGGATCGCCGTCCGCCGCCGTGGCGAACAGCACCGGCGTCAGCTCGTGGCGGCGCGACTGCTCCACCTTCTCCAGGTGCAGCGCCTCGATCAGCGCGAGCATGGTGTCGTAGCCGAAGTGGGCCGGCAGGGTGCGGGCGAGCGCGGTCGGCCCGCCGCGCCCGTCCTCCGCCCGCGCCGCGTGCCACAGCGCCTCCTCCGCCAGGCCCCAGCCGCCGCCCCAGTCACCGGAGATACGGCCGAGGGCGGGGAAGCGCGCGGTACGGCCGTCGGGTCGCATGCCGACGCAGTTGATGCCGGCGCCGCAGACCACGGCGACCCCGCGCGGCTCGGTGACACCGGCCCTGAGGATCGCGAAGGTGTCGTTGCGGACCTCCGTCGACGCGCCCCACCCGCGCGCGTGCAGCGCGGCCGCCAACTGCTCCTCCTCGACGGGGAAGTCGGCGTTGGCGAGACAGGCGGAGACATGGTCGACGGAGTCCACCCCGGCGGCGGCGAAGGCCTCGCCCACCGCTTCGGCGACGACGTCGACCGCCGTCCGCACGCCCACCACCGGCGGCCGGAACCCCCCTCCGCGGCCGGTGCCGATGACGGTCCCGTCGGGCGCCAGGACCGCGACGTCGGTCTTGCTGTTGCCGGCGTCGACGGCGAGGACACGTGCGGTCAGGCCCACGCGAGATGCTCCTGGTTGTGCGCGATCAGCTGGTCGGTGAGGGTCTCGGCGTACTCGTACTGGCCGATGAGCGGATGGGCGAGCAGCGCCCGGAACACCCGGTCCCGGCCGCCCCGCAGGGCCGCCTCCAGGGCCAGGTCCTCGTAGGCCGTCACATGCGCCATCAGGCCCGCGTACAGCGGGTCCACGGCGGGCACGGACAGGGGCGTCGGCCCCTTCGGGCCCACCGCGGCCTGCACCTCGATCACGGCGTCGTCGGGCAGGAAGGGCAGCGTGCCGTGGTTGTAGGCGTTCACCACCTGGTACGTCGAGCCGCCCCCGCCCAGCAGCGAGGCCGCGAGGTCCACGGCCGCCTCCGAGTAGTAGGCGCCGCCCCGCTCGGCGAGCAGCGCCGGCTTCTCGTCGAGCGCCTGGTCGCCGTACATCTTCAGCAACTGCCGCTCCATCTCGGCGACTTCGGCGGCCCGGGAGGGCTTCGTCCGCAGCTCTCGTACGACCTCGTCGTGCGCGTAGTAGTAGCGCAGGTAGTACGAGGGGACGACCCCGAGCCGGTCCAGGATCTGGCGCGGCAGGTGCAGGTCGGCGGCGATGGTGTCACCGTGCTCGGCCAGCAGCTCGGGCAGCATGTTCTCGCCCTCGGGGCCGCCGAGGCGTACGCCGGTCTCCCAGGTGAGGTGGTTGAGGCCGACGTGGTCGAGGTGGATGTCGGCGGGCGAGACGCCGAGCATGTTCGCGAACTTCCGCTGGAAGCCGATCGCCACGTTGCACAGACCGACCGTCTTGTGGCCGGCCTGCAGCAATGCGCGGGTGACGATGCCGACGGGGTTGGTGAAGTCGATGATCCAGGCGTCCGGGTTGGTACGGCGGACCCGTTCCGCGATGTCGAGGACCACGGGGACGGTGCGCAGCGCCTTGGCCAGCCCGCCCGCGCCGGTCGTCTCCTGCCCCACGCAGCCGCACTCCAGCGGCCACGTCTCGTCCTGCTCGCGCGCCGCCTGTCCGCCGACGCGGAGCTGCAGCAGCACCGCGTCGGCGCCCTCGACACCGGCGTCCAGGTCGGAGGTGGTGACGACACGGCCGCTGTGGCCCTGCTTGGCGAAGATGCGCCGGGCGAGCCCGCCGACCAGTTCGAGGCGCTCGGCGGCCGGGTCGACCAGCACGAGCTCCTCGACGGGCAGGGTGTCGCGCAGCCGGGCGAAACCGTCGACGAGTTCTGGGGTGTAGGTCGAGCCTCCGCCGACCACGGTGAGTTTCATGAAGTGCCTAACCCTTCACTCCGGTGAGCGTGACGCCCTCGACGAACGCCTTCTGGGCGAAGAAGAACACGAGGATGACGGGGGCCATGACCAGCACGGTCGCCGCCATGGTGAGGTTCCAGTCGGTGTGGTGCGCGCCCTTGAAGGACTCCAGGCCGTAACTGAGCGTCCAGGCGCCCGGGTTCTCCGAGGCGTAGATCTGCGGGCCGAAGTAGTCGTTCCAGGCGTAGAAGAACTGGAACAGGCCGACGGCGGCGATGCCCGGCTTGGCCATGGGGATGACGACCTTCAGGAGGGTGCGCAGATCGCCGCAGCCGTCCACCTTCGCCGCGTCGATGTACTCGTTCGGGATGGTCAGCAGGAACTGGCGCAGCAGGAAGATGGAGAACGCGTCCCCGAACGCCATCGGGATGATCAGCGGCCACAGCGTGCCCGACAGGTCCAGCTGCTTCGCCCAGAACAGGTACATCGGGATGATGATCACCTGCGGCGGCAGCATCATCATCGAGATGACCAGCATCAGGGAGAGATTGCGGCCCCGGAAGCGGAACTTGGCGAGCGCGTACGCCACCGGGATCGACGAGACGACCGTGAGGACGGTTCCCAGTCCCGCGTAGATCAGCGTGTTCTTCCACCAGGTCAGAAAGCCCGGGGTGTCGAAGACCTTCTTGTAGTTGCCCCATTCCCAGGTGTGCGGGATCAGGTCCCGGCTCAGGGCCTGGGTGTCGCTCATCAGGGAGGTCAGGAACACGAACACGAAGGGCAGGGTGAAGAAGAGGGCGGCCGCGACCCCGAGGGAGTGGACGGCGATCCACTGCAAGAGCGTCCTGCGGCGGGCCGTGCGTTCGGCGGGGGTGACGGGTGCCTTCACCTGCACGGGCTTGTCCAGCACTTGGGCCATGGTCAGTCACCTGCCAGGTTGAGACCGCCCCGGCGCCGCATCAGGAACGCGGTGAACACCATGGACAGCACGAACAGCACCAGGGCGACGACACACGCGGAGCCGTAGTCGAAGCGCTGGAAGCCGAGGTTGTAGACGAGCTGGGGGAGGGTCAGGGTCGACTTGTCCGGGTAACCGGGCTCGAACTGGGTGCCCGCGCCCTGGATCACGCCCGAGGCGACCTTCCCCGCGATGAGCGGCTGCGTGTAGTACTGCATGGTCTGGATCACGCCGGTGACGACGGCGAACATCACGATCGGCGAGATGTTGGGAAGGGTTACATACCGGAACCGCTGCCAGGCCGACGCTCCGTCCAGCTCGGCCGCCTCGTACTGCTCCTGGGGCACGTCGAGCAGCGCGGCCATGAAGATGACCATCAGGTCGCCGATGCCCCACAGGGCGAGCAGGGTGAGGGCGGGCTTGGACCAGTTGGGGTCGTTGAACCAGCCGGGGGCCGGGATGCCGATCTTCTCCAGGATCGAGCTGACCGGTCCCGTACCGGGGTTGAGCAGGAAGGCGAAGGCCATCGTGGCGGCCACCGGCGGGGCGAGGTAGGGCAGGTAGAACAGGGTGCGGAAGACACCCGTGCCCGTCTTGATCTTCGTGATCAGCATGCCGACGCCGAGCCCGAAGACGACCCGGAGGGTCACCATGACGAGGACCAGCCAGAGGGTGTTGCGCAGGGCCGGCCAGAAGTAGGGGTAGTGCTCGAAGACGTAGGTCCAGTTCTTCGTCCCGCTCCACGTCGGCGGTTTGAAGCCGTCGTAGTGCATGAAGGAGAAATAGACCGTCGAGATCAGCGGATACGCGAAGAACACCGCGAAGCCGATCAACCAGGGCGACATGAAGGCGAGGGTTCGAAGCGCCGACCTGCGGCGCTTCGACGCCAGGGTGATCGTGGCCATTACTTCGCCTGTGCGATGTCCGTGTCGATCTGCGCGGCCGTCTTCTTCAGGCCCGCCTTCAGGTCGCCGACCTTTCCGTTCTCGTAGTCGTAACCGAAGTTCTGGATCGTCGCGAGATACACGCCGCCGTTGATGGAGGCGGGGGACGTGGTCGAGTTCGGGTTCGCGGCGATGTCCAGGAACGTCTTGAAGCGCGGGTCGTACGTCAGGTTCGGGGACTTCAGGGCGGCCAGAGTCGAGGGCACGTTGTGGATCGCGTTGGAGAAGTTCACCACCGCGTCCGTGTTCGTGGTGATGTACTTGACGAACTCCCAGGCCGCGTTCTGCTTGTGGCTGGTGGCGGCGATTCCGGTGATGGTGCCGGTGATGTAGCCCTTGCCGTACTGGCCGGCCTGGTCGTCGGGGACGGGCAGCGGGGCGACGCCGATGTCGAACTTCGGCTTGGCGGCCAGCGCCATGCCCAGGCGCCACTCGCCGTCCAGCTGCATGGCGACCTGGCCGGTGTGGAAGGGGTGCTTGGCGCCCCATTCGTCGCCCAGCGTGGCCCGGTAGGTCTCCAGCTTCTTGAATCCGCCGAGTTCGTCGACGAGCTTCTTCTGGAGGGTGAAACCGGCCTGGAAGGCGGGGTCGGTGGCGAGACTCGACCTGCCGGCCTTGTCGAAGTACGTCGGCGAGAACTGCGCGAAGTAGTGCTCGGTCGTGGTCTCCCAGCCGTGGTAGTCCGGCATGAAACCGAGCTGGGAATAGGAGTCGCCCTTGGCGATCGTCAGCTTCTTGGCGTCGGTCTCGAACTCGGACCAGGTCCTGGGCGGGTTCTTGATGCCCGCCTTCGCGAAAGCGGTCTTGTTGTAGTAGAGGCCGTACGCGTCACCGAGCAGCGGCGCCGTGCAGCGGTCGCCGTCGAACTGGGTGTACTCGTTCATCGCCTTCGGGAACGTCGTCTCCGGGTCGATGCCGTCCTTCTTGAAGAAGGGGTTGAGGTCGACCAGCGCGCCCGACGAGCAGAACTTGCCGACGTTGTTGGTGGTGAAGGAGGAGATGACGTCCGGTGCCTTGTCGCCGCCGGTGCGCAGCGCCTGGTTGATCTTGTCGTCGGTCATGTTGGCGACGACGTTCACATGGATGTCGGGGTGCGCCTTCTCGAAGCCGGCGACCAGGGCGTTCACGGCCTTCGTCTCGGAGGCGGCGCTCCAGGCGTGCCAGAAGTTGATGGTCGTGTCCTTCGACGCGTCGTCGGAGGCGCCGGAGGAGGACTGGCCGGTACAGGCGGTGGCGAGAAGGGCTATCGAGGCGGACGCGGCGAGTGCGATGGCCGCTTTCCGGGACATTCCGGGCATGGCAGGGTCTCCCAGGGGCAGGGCGAGGATGGCGAGGGAAGGGAGGTGAAGTGAGGTGAGGTGAAGTGAGGTGAGGTGAAGCGCGGGGGGTGGGGCTATGAGGGTGCGGGTGTGACGCGCGGGACTGCGGGCGGTCAGCGCGAGGTGTCGAAGACCTCGTCGCGGGTGGTCGCCAGGGCGCTCTCCAACGCGCCCCGCAGCACGGGGTGTTCACGGACGTCGCCGACCACGAGCCGGGGCCGGGCGGCGGCCAGCTCCTCCAGTTCGGCCTGGACGAGGGCGCGCAGCACCTCGCCGCCGGCCGTCAGGGCGGTGCCGCTGAGCACGACGAGTTCGGGGTCGAGGACGGAGACGAGGGAGGCGAGACCGGTGGCCAGCCGGGTCGCGTACGTCTCCAGGAGCAGTCTGTTGAGGACGGTGTCCTCGGTGGCGGCCCGTTCGACGAGCCGGGCCGCGACCTCGGCGTACGGGCCCGAGGGGATCTCCCCGATGCCGAGTTGACGGGCGAGGTGCGGGACGGCCTGGGAGCCGGCCAGCTCCTGGTAGCCACCACTGTTGGCCTTGGTCACCTGACGCACCAGAGGTGCGCCCGGAACCGGCAGGAAACCTACCTCGCCCGCACCGCCGGTCCACCCGCGATGGAGCCGCCCGCCGAGGACGAGCGCGGCACCGAGGCCGCCCTCGCTCCACAGCAGCACGAAGTCCTCGTGGCCGCGGGCGGCGCCGAGCCGTTGTTCGGCGACGGCGACGAGGTTGACGTCGTTCTCGTACTCCACCGGCATCGGCAGCGCGGCGGCGACCTCGTCGAGCAGGCTCGGGGTGTGCCAGCCGGGGAGGTGGGAGGCGTAGCGCAGTCGGCCGGTGTTGGGGTCGAAGGCGCCGGGGGTGCCGATGACGACCCGGTGGATGTCGTCCCGGGCCAGGCCCGCCGCCTTCACGGCGCCGTCGAGCGCGTCGGTGACCTGCCGGACGACGGGCTGGCTGGGCCGCCTCCCGGGGGTCTTGAGCTCGAACGAGCCGATGGTGCGGCCGGTGACGTCGGCGATGGCGGCCAGGATGCGTTCCGGGGTGACGTCCAGGCCGGCGGCGTACGCGGCGGCCGGGTTGACCTCGTACAGCTGCGCGTTGGGGCCGGGCCGTCCCTCGGTGGTGCCGGTGGCGAGCACGAGCCCCGCCGATTCCAGGCGGGCCAGGAGCTGGGAGGCGGTCGGCTTGGACAGGCCGGTGAGCTTGCCGATCCGTGTGCGTGACAGCGGCCCGTGCTCCAGGAGGAGGTCCAGGGCGGCGCGGTCGTTCATGGCGCGCAGGACGCGCGGAGTGCCCGGCGTACCGGCGGTTCCTGCCATGGGTGCGACACCTGCCTTTCGACGGCTCAGCTTCTCATACCCACCACTGTTAGGAAACTTTCCTATTGGCTGGAAAGGAACGTAAGCCCGAGGCGAAGGGGGCGTCAAGAGAAACCGCCCCCGAGGCAACAGACTCGTTACCTCGGGGGCGGTGGAGCGGTGGAGCGGTGGGGCGGTAGGGCGCTGGGGCGGAAGTGGCGGAAGCGGTGGAAGCGGGCGGCTACTTCGGCGCGGTCCGCGGCTGGGCTGTCGGCGCGGTGGCCTCCGCCTGAGGGGATTCCGGGTTGGAGAGGGCCGAGGGGGCCGCGATCACGACGGCCGCGTCGTTGGGCTCCTCCTCGCCGGCGGGGGCGGTGGCGGTGGCGCCGCCGACGATACGGATGTTCGCCGCGTCGAAGGCGCGCTTGATGCGCCAGCGCAGTTCCCGTTCGACCGTCATGGACTTGCCGGGCATGGTCCTGGCCGAGACCCG
>Ga0182007_10000885_pt1 | contig 16618 bp, 14 predicted proteins | sample Sormic07211113_1_FD_123023 | JGI IMG/M metagenome (GOLD analysis project Ga0182007, IMG submission 123023) | Rhizosphere microbial communities from Sorghum bicolor, Mead, Nebraska, USA - 072115-113_1 MetaG | ecosystem: Host-associated > Plants > Roots > Rhizosphere | place: USA: Nebraska... | reverse complement strand
TCGCTCGGTCTCGCCGGCGGGTGATGAGCACTGACACTAGGTGGCTGAAAAGCGACTGCGAAGTGTACGTTTCATCCATTCGAGCCGTACGAGATGGAGGGAACGCACACCATGCCGGATCCCGCGGTTCCCGCCACGCCACCCACGCCACCCGTGCCTCTCTCGGCACTCCTGGCCCGTGAGGACCTGGCCCTGCGGCAGATCGCCGGGCCGGTCGACCCCCACCTGGTCGTCCACTGGGCGCACGCCTCCGAGATGTCCGACCCGTATCCGTATCTGCTGGGCGGGGAACTGCTGATGACGGCGGGAGTGCACATTCCGGAGGCGGCCGGTTCGGGGACGTACTTCGACGACTACGTGTCCCGGATCGTGGCGGCGGGCGGGGTGGCCCTCGGCTTCGGTCTCGCGCCGGTGCACGACACGGTCCCGCGGGCCCTGGTGGCGGCCTGCGACGCGTACGAACTCCCGCTCGTCGAGGTGCCGCCGAAGACGCCCTTCACGGCCGTGGCCCGCGCGTTGTGGCAGCTGATGTCCCAGGCCAGGATGGCCGAGCTGCGCCGGGTGACGGAGGCCCAGCAGAGCCTCGCTGCGGCTGCTTCACGGCCGGATCCGGTGCCGTCCGTACTGCGCCGGCTGGGGCAGCGGGTGGGCGGCTGGGCCGCGCTGTACGGGCCCGAGGGGACGGAGATCGCCGGCGCGGGACGGCCTGTGGCCCCCGGTGTCCGGTCGGCCCTGGCCGAACTCGCGGAGGTCGTCCGCCCCTCCGGCCCCGGCCACCCCACCTCCGCCACGGACACCACCGCCGGCACCCACCTCGCCGCCTACGCCCTCGGCACCGGCCGGGGCTTCACCCTCGCCGTCGCCTCCCCGCACCGCGAACCGGGCGACCACACGATCGCCTCCGTCGCCGCGGTCCTCCTCTCCCTCCTCACCGCCGAACACCACAGCGGCACCGGAGCGGCGAGATCCTCGGCCCTCGTACGCCTCCTGCTGGGCGCGGAGCCACCGCAGGTGGCAGCGCTGCTCGACGAGAGCGCGGCAGCCGGCGACAGCCGCTGGCTGGTGGTGCACGCCCGCCGCGAGGGCGCCGTCGACCCGGTGGCCGCCTCCGCGCTCGGGGCCGCTCTCGGGTCGCCGCTGGTGGACCTGGGCGGGGAGGTCGTACGGGTGCTGCTGCCCGCCGGCCGGGGGCCGGGGCCGCAGGCCGGGTGGACGCTGGGGGTGAGTGCTCCGGTGCCGCCGGACGCCTGGTCCGCCGCCGACGCCCAGGCCGCGCGCGCCCTGGCCCGGGCCCGGGCCACCCGGGTCGCGTTCGTGCGGCACGGGGAGCGGGGCGGGCTCGCGGAGCTGGTGCCGGCGCGGGAGGCCGAAGCTCATGCCCGTGCCGTCCTCGCGCCGATCGCCGACACCCCGGCGCTCACCGAGACCCTGCGCACCTGGCTCTCCCTGCACGGCAGTTGGGACCGTACGGCGGTCGCGCTGTCGGTCCACCGCAACACCGTGCGGCAGCGGATCGCCCGGTGCGCGGCGCTGCTGGAGACGGACCTCGACGACCCGGACGTACGCATGGAGCTGTGGTTCGCGCTGCGGCGGCGATAGGGGCGAGCCGGCGCCTTCGCCCGGCCCCCGACCACGGCTCGGCTCGGCTCGGCTCAGGTTCCGGGGACCCACTCCACCGGAGGGGGCATACGGCTGTAGCGGGGACCCCTGGGGCCGTAGTGGGCCAGGTGCAGGATCTCGCCGCCCACCTGGAGCTCGGCGGGCGGAGGGTTGGGGACGGTGACCCGCATGACGCGCCGGCCGTCGACCACGATGTGCTCCAGGCAGTTGTTTCTGCCGTCCGCCCAGCTCTGGGCCCGCTCGCGCGTCCACGGGTTCTGCAGGGTCCGCGGGGCGGCCGGGTCGTGGTCGTAGCCGTTGAGCGCGCGGACGAGGGCCTCGCTGTAGACCCCCTTGACCCGGAAGTTCTCCAGGTCGTCCGCGCGCACGACCATGTTGACGTACCGGCGGCCGTTGCCCCGGTGCCGCCCGACCGCGCGCCAGCGGCCCCAGCCGGGGTCCCAGCGCACCGGCGGGATCCACAACAGGGCGCCCGCCGGGAAGTGCTTCGTGCCGCGCTGGATGTCGAGACCGCCCTCGCCGCGCGCGGTCTCCTGCGCCACGTTGGCCACCAGGCACCAGCCCAGCAGCCCGTCCGGCGTCTCTTCCCCGGTGGGTATCTCGTCTGCCACACGAGAATCCTCGGGCACGAGGCGGTGCCCGATCCAGCCGTTTTCAGCTGGACCGACCGGCTCGTGCGCCATAGGTACGACCGCTCGGCGACCTGAGTACGTGACCCACGTCCCAGCGCGCGGGACGCCAGGGATTCGCACACTCGTCTGCCTCACAATGGGACACATGCCGATACCCGGGACTCCCAGCCGCGCCGAGCTCGTCGACCACCTTGTGCGGACCCGCATCGCGGGCGAGGTCGCCACCCCGCGGGAGAACAACCTCTCGCACTACCGCCAGCTCGCGAACGGCAACCGCCACTACTGGCTCGGCCTGGAGCTCGGCGACCGCTGGAGCGACGAGCAGGACGTGCTCGCGGTGATGGCGGAGCGGGTGGGTGTCAACGACGATCCCGAGTACCGGTACGGCCAGGACACCATCGACCCCGAGCTGACCGTCGCCGCGCTGGACCGGCTCGCCGGGCGGCTGCGCAAGGCCGCCGAGGGCCGGCAGCGGGTGCTGTTCGCGACCGGTCACCCGGGCGGCCTGCTGGAGGTGCACCACTCCACGGCCGGCGCGCTGCGGGCCGCCGGCTGCGAGATCGTGGTGATCCCGGAGGGGCTGCAGACGGAGGAGGGGTACGTCATGCAGTTCGCGGACGTGGCCGTCCTGGAGCACGGCGCCTCCCTGTGGCACACCCACTCCGGCGAGCCGATGAAGGCCATCCTGACCGGGCTGGAGCGCGAGGGCCGTCCGCTGCCCGACCTGGTGGTCGCCGACCACGGGTGGGCCGGGTACGCCGGGCAGCACGGCGTCGACTCGGTGGGGTACGCCGACTCCAACGACCCGGCACTGTTCCTCGCCGAGGCCGAGGGGACCGTACAGGTGACGGTCCCGCTCGACGACCATGTGGCCAGCCCCCGGTACTACGACCCGATGACCGCGTATCTGCTGGCGGAGGCGGGGCTGTTCTGAGGGGCGCCTGGATCCCGGCGATCGAGGCGGGGGCGCGCTCGGCGGGGCTGAGGGCCCGGACGACGTCGGTGACACCGTGGCGGCGGACCGCGAGCCGGGCCAGCAGTTCGACGACCGGCGCGGTGACCTCCTCCGGGAACTCCGGCGTCGGCAGGCCCACGCTGCACGCCAGGTCGTCGGCGTGGACGACGAGCTCCATCAGCCGGGTGAGCAGGAAGTCGTCGAGTTCGAGGGACCGGTCGCCCCAGGAGGGCGTCCGGATCGGCCGGCGGGCGGGAGCGGCCGCCAGATCCGGTGCGAGCCGGCCGGCCGCCTCGCGCACGCGCGCGTGCAGCGCCGCGTGACCGTCCGCGCCGGTGGCCTCACCGGCCTTGCGGATACGGATGTTGACGGCTCCGTCGACTCCGGCGTCCAGCCAGGTCACCCGGTCGAGGTAGTACTCCCGCAGGGAGATCACCGGCTGACTCGGCTCCGGTGCCGCGAGCAGCTCCGGCAGGACGAGCTACTGGTGGGCGGTGTGCGCCGCGAGACCGCCCACGCCGAAGTCCGGCAGCGCGCTGGGCCGGTCCCAGGCGGCGGCGACGGCGGGCTCGGCGATCAGCTCGGCGACGGCGGCGGCGCGGCCGGGAAGGCCTCCCGGACGCGGCCGCCCCGCCAGTTCCATGTCTCTGTCATGTCCCCCATCATCCGCCCGGTCATTCGGGCGGGCGGGGGGCCCGGACCACGCCTTCCTGGATCACCGAGATGGCGAGCCGGCCGTCCTGGGTGTAGATCCGCGCCTGGCCGAGGCCCCGGCCGCCGGACGCCGACGGCGACTCCTGGTCGTACAGGAGCCATTCGTCGGCGCGGAAGGGGCGGTGGAACCACATGGCGTGGTCGAGCGAGGCTCCGACGACATCGCCGACCGCCCAGCCGCCGCGGCCGTGCGCGAGGAGGATCGAGTCGAGGAGGGTCATGTCGGAGACATAGGTCGCCAGGACGACGTGCAGCAGCGGTATGTCGACGGCGCCTTCGAGCTTGCCGTTGGTGCGGAACCAGACCTGGGAGTGCGGTTCGCGCGGCTCGCCGAACATCCCGAACGGCGGCTCGTCGACATAGCGCAGGTCGATGGACTCGCGCGCCTCCAGGAACTTCTCCACGACCCTGGCGTCGAGGTGGTCGTAGCCGCGCAGCCGTTCCCCGGAGGTGGGCAGGGTGGCCGGGTCGGGGGCCGGCGGCATGGGGGCCTGGTGCTCGAAGCCCTCCTCGTGGCACTGGAAGGACGCGGAGAGGGCGAAGATCGGCTGACCGTGCTGGACCGCGAGGACCCGGCGCGCCGTGAAGGAGCGGCCGTCGTTCATCCGCTCGACGGTGTAGACGATGGGCGCGCCGGGGTCGCCTGCACGCAGGAAGTAGGCGTGGAGGGAGTGGGCGTGCCGGTCCTCGGGGACCGTACGCCCCGCGGCGACGAGCGCCTGGGCCGCGACCTGGCCGCCGAAGACGCGCGGGACGACGGCGGAGCGGGACTGGCCGCGGAAGATGCTCTCCTCGATCTGCTCAAGGTCGAGCAGATCGAGGAGGCCCTGTAGTGCCTGACTCATGCAGTCGTTTCTACTGGTCAGTAATTGCGGGGGCCTTACAGGCCCATGTCCTTCGCGATGATCGTCTTCATGATCTCGCTGGTGCCGCCGTAGATGCGGTTGACGCGGTTGTCCGCGTACAGGCGGGCGATCGGGTACTCGTTCATGAAGCCGTAGCCGCCGTGCAGCTGGAGGCAGCGGTCGATGACGCGGTGGGCTACCTCGGTGCAGAACAGCTTGGCGGAGGCGGCCTCGGCGGGCGTCAGCTCACCGGCGTCGAGGGCTTCGAGGGCGCGGTCGGCGACGGCCTCGGCCGCGTCCACCTCGGCCTTGCAGGCGGCCAGCTCGAACTTGGTGTTCTGGAAGGAGGCGACCGGCTTGCCGAAGACGGTGCGGTCCGTGACGTACTGCTGGGCGAACCGGACGGCGGCCTTGGCCTGCGCGTAGGCGCCGTAGGCGATGCCCCAGCGCTCGGAGGCGAGGTTGTGGCCGAGGTAGTAGAAGCCCTTGTTCTCCTCGCCGAGCAGGTCCTCGACGGGGACCTTGACGTCGACGAACGCCAGCTCGGCGGTGTCGGAGGTGCGCAGGCCGAGCTTGTCGAGCTTGCGGCCGATGGAGTAGCCCTCGGACTTGGTGTCCACGGCGAACAGGGAGATGCCGTGGCGGCGGTCCTCGGCGGTGGGCGCGGCGGTGCGGGCGCAGACGATCACCCGGTCGGCGTGGACGCCGCCGGTGATGAAGGTCTTGGAGCCGTTGAGGACGTAGTGCGTGCCGTCCTCGGAGAGCTTGGCGGTGGTCTTCATGCCGGCGAGGTCGGAGCCGGTGCCCGGCTCGGTCATCGCGAGGGCCCACATCTCCTCGGCGGTGACGAACTTCGGCAGGAACCGCTTCTTCTGCTCGTCGGTGGCGAGCATCTTGATGTAGGGCAGGCCGAGCAGCACGTGCACGCCGGAGCCGCCGAAGTGGACGCCCGCACGGGACGTCTCCTCGTACATCACGGCCTCGAACTTGTACGAGTCGATGCCGGCGCCGCCGTACTCCTCGTCGACGTTGATGCCGAACAGGCCCAGCTCGGCGAGCTTGTAGTAGAAGTCGCGCGGCGCCTGGCCGGCCGCGAACCACTCGTCGTAGACCGGGACGACCTCGGCCTCGATGAAGGCCCGCAGGGTCTCCCGGAACGCCTCGTGGTCCTCGTTGAACACAGTACGGCGCACCGCCGCCACCTCCAGGTACATGTCTAAGCGCTTGCTCAGAATATCAAGATACCGGCGGGTAGAGAGGGGCGTCCAGAGGTGCCCACGTAACGCTCGTCACTCCGCCCCGGCCGCCTGGAACGCGCCCCTGGCCATCCGGTGCAGCAGCTCCGCCGTCGTGCCGCGCCCGGGGAGCGAACCCGGGCGGCCCAGGTGCGGGGTGGAGTTCAGCAGGCCGAAGACGGAGTGGACGGCGGAGCGGGCGGCGGGCTCGGCCAGGGCCGGGTAGACCTCCCGCAGCACGCCCACCCACAGCTCGACGTACTGCCGCTGCAGCTGCCGCACCAGCTTGCGGTCGCTGTCGCGGAGGCGGTCCAGCTCGCGGTCGTGCAGGGTGATCAGGGGACGGTCGTCGAGCGCGAAGTCGATATGGCCTTCGATGAGCGAGTCGAGGCCCGCCTCCGGGGCGGCCCCGTCCGCCTCCTGCAGGCGCCGCTTGGCACCGGTGAGCAGCTGGCCGCTGATCCCGACGAGCAGCTCGGCGAGCATCGCGTCCTTGCCCGCGAAGTGGCGGTACAGACCCGGGCCGCTGATGCCGACCGCGGCACCTATCTCGTCGACTCCGACCCCGTGGAACCCGCGCTCGGCGAACAGCCGCGCGGCCTCCTTGAGGATCTGCTCGCGGCGGGTGGGGGCGTCGGTTCTGGTGGCCATGAAGGCAATTCTAGACAGGGAGGTTAGCGGTCGTTAACCTGATGGAAATGGTTAACGCTCATTAACAGTCGACCACTGGGTGAGGGGACCGCAGGATGCACGAGGCACCGGAGCTGACGAGCGCGGCCGATCCCGCGTCGGAGGCCTGGCGGGCCAACGAGGCGGCGCACCGGGCGCTCGCCGAGGAGCTGCGCGGCAAGCTGGCCGCGGCCCGGCTCGGCGGCGGCGAGAAGGCGCGGGCCAGGCACACGGCACGCGGGAAGCTGCTGCCCCGGGACCGGGTGGACGCGCTGCTCGACCCGGGCTCGCCGTTCCTGGAACTGGCGCCCCTCGCCGCCGACGGGATGTACGACGGGGCCGCCCCGGCCGCCGGGGTGATCGCCGGGATCGGTCGGGTCGGCGGGCGCGAGTGCGTGATCGTCGCCAATGACGCGACCGTCAAGGGCGGCACCTACTACCCGATGACGGTGAAGAAGCATCTGCGCGCCCAGGAAGTGGCCCTCGACAACCGGCTGCCCTGCGTCTACCTGGTCGACTCCGGAGGCGCCTTCCTGCCCATGCAGGACGAGGTCTTCCCGGACCGGGAGCACTTCGGGCGGATCTTCTACAACCAGGCGCGGATGTCGGGCGCCGGCATCCCGCAGATCGCCGCCGTCCTCGGATCGTGCACGGCCGGTGGGGCGTACGTCCCGGCCATGAGCGACGAGGCGGTCATCGTCCGCAACCAGGGGACCATCTTCCTGGGCGGGCCTCCCCTGGTGAAGGCGGCCACCGGCGAGGTGGTCACGGCCGAGGAGCTGGGCGGTGGTGACGTCCACGCGCGCGTGTCGGGCGTGACCGACCACCTCGCGGAGGACGACGCGCACGCCCTGCGGATCGTCCGCGACATCGCGGCGACGCTTCCCGCGCGCGGGCCCCTGCCCTGGGAGGTGCGGCCCGCGGTGGAGCCGAAGGCCGACCCCTACGGGCTGTACGGCGCCGTCCCCGTCGACTCCCGCACCCCCTATGACGTACGGGAGATCATCGCGCGCGTGGTCGACGGCTCGCGGTTCGCGGAGTTCAAGGCCGAGTTCGGGCAGACCCTCGTCACCGGCTTCGCCCGGATCCACGGCCACCCGGTCGGGATCGTCGCCAACAACGGCATCCTGTTCTCCGAGTCCGCCCAGAAGGGCGCCCACTTCATCGAGCTGTGCGACCAGCGCGGGATTCCGCTGGTGTTCCTGCAGAACATCTCCGGCTTCATGGTCGGCAAGGACTACGAGGCCGGGGGCATCGCCAAGCACGGCGCCAAGATGGTGACCGCGGTGGCGTGCACACGCGTGCCGAAGCTGACGGTCGTCGTCGGCGGCTCGTACGGCGCCGGCAACTACTCGATGTGCGGCCGGGCCTACTCCCCCCGCTTCCTGTGGATGTGGCCCGGCGCCAAGATCTCCGTGATGGGCGGCGAGCAGGCCGCGTCCGTCCTCGCGACCGTCAAGCGGGACCAGCTGGAGGCGCGCGGCGAACAGTGGCCCGCCGACGAGGAGGAGGCGTTCAAGGCGCCGATCCGGCAGCAATACGAGCGCCAGGGCAGCGCCTACTACGCCACCGCCCGCCTCTGGGACGACGGCGTCATCGACCCGCTGGAGACCCGTCAGGTGCTGGGTCTGGCCCTGACCGCCTGTGCCAACGCGCCCCTGGGTGAGCCCCGGTTCGGCGTCTTCCGGATGTGAGGAGGAGGGGAATCGTGTTCGACACAGTGCTGGTGGCCAACCGGGGCGAGATCGCGGTCCGGGTGATCCGTACGCTGCGGTCGCTGGGTGTGCGCTCCGTCGCCGTCTTCTCCGACGCCGACGCGGAGGCCCGGCATGTGCGGGAGGCCGACACCGCGGTCCGGATCGGTCCGGCGCCGGCGTCCGAGAGCTATCTGTCGGTGGAGCGGCTGCTGGAGGCGGCGGCCCGTACGGGTGCGCGGGCCGTGCACCCCGGGTACGGCTTCCTCGCGGAGAACGCCGACTTCGCGCGCGCGTGCGCCGAGGCCGGGCTGGTGTTCATCGGGCCTCCCGCCGAGGCCATCTCCCTCATGGGCGACAAGATCCGGGCCAAGGAGACGGTGCGGGCGGCCGGGGTGCCGGTCGTGCCCGGCTCCAGCGGCAGCGGACTGTCCGACGCCCAGCTGGCCGAGGCCGCCCGGGAGATCGGGATGCCGGTGCTGCTCAAGCCGTCGGCGGGCGGTGGCGGCAAGGGCATGCGGCTGGTGCGGGACGCGGCCGTGCTGCCCGACGAGATCGCCGCCGCCCGCCGTGAGGCCCGCGCCTCCTTCGGCGACGACACGCTCCTCGTGGAGCGCTGGGTGGACCGGCCCCGCCACATCGAGATCCAGGTGCTCGCGGACGGCCACGGGAACGTCATCCATCTCGGCGAGCGCGAGTGCTCCCTGCAGCGGCGGCACCAGAAGGTCGTCGAGGAGGCGCCGAGCGTGCTTCTCGACGAGGCCACCCGCGCCGCGATGGGCGAGGCCGCGGTCCAGGCGGCCCGGTCCTGCGGCTACCGGGGCGCGGGCACGGTGGAGTTCATCGTCCCCGGCGGCGACCCGTCGTCGTACTACTTCATGGAGATGAACACCCGGCTCCAGGTGGAGCACCCGGTGACCGAGCTCGTCACCGGCCTGGACCTGGTGGAGTGGCAGCTGCGGGTGGCGGCGGGCGAGCGCCTGCCCTACGAACAGGGCGACATCACGCTCACCGGGCACGCGATCGAGGCGCGGGTGTGCGCCGAGGACCCCGCGCGCGGCTTCCTCCCCTCCGGCGGCACGGTGCTGAAGCTGCGCGAGCCGCAGGGCGACGGGGTACGCACCGACTCCGGGCTCAGCGAGGGCACGGAGGTCGGCTCGCTGTACGACCCGATGCTGTCCAAGGTGATCGCGTACGGGCCGGACCGGGAGACGGCGCTGCGGAAGCTGCGGGCCGCGCTCGCGGAGACGGTGACCCTGGGGGTGCAGACCAACGCCGGGTTCCTGCGCCGGCTGCTGGCCCATCCGGCCGTCGTCGCGGGTGAGTTGGACACCGGTCTGGTGGAGCGGGAGGTCGACGGCCTCGTCTCCACGGACGTACCCGAGGAGGTCTACGAGGCGGCGGCCGCCGTACGGCTGGAAGCGCTGGAGCCTCGCGCGGCGGGCTGGACCGATCCGTTCTCGGTGCCGAACGGCTGGCGGCTGGGCGGGGTGCCGAAGCCCGTCGGCTTCCACCTGCGGGTGCAGGACCCCGTGGAATACGTGCCGCGCGGCACCCGCGCCGTCACCGACGCGACCGTCTCCGTCACCCTCGACGGCGTCCGGCACACCTTCCACCACGCCGGGGACTGGCTCGGCCGCGACGGCGACGCCTGGCAGGTGCGCGACCACGACCCGGTCGCCGCGTCCCTCACCGGCGCACGGCACGCGGGCGCCGACTCGCTCACCGCGCCCATGCCCGGCACGGTCACCGTGGTGAAGGTCGCCGTCGGGGACGAAGTCGCCGCCGGCCAGAGCCTGTTGGTCGTCGAGGCGATGAAGATGGAGCACGTCGTCTCCGCCCCGCACGCCGGCACGGTCGCCGAACTGGACGTCACACCGGGCACCACGGTCGCCATGGACCAGGTGCTCGCCGTCATCACCCCGGCGGAGGAGGACCGGTGACACTCCCCATGGTCGTACCGGCCCCGGGCCTGCCCGCGCGGGTGCGGATCCACGAGGTCGGAGCGCGCGACGGACTGCAGAACGAGAAGTCGACCGTGCCGACGGAGGTGAAGGCGGAGTTCATCCACCGCCTCGCCGACGCCGGCCTGACGACGATCGAGGCGACGAGCTTCGTGCACCCGAAGTGGGTGCCCCAACTCGCCGACGCCGAGCAGCTGTTCCCGCGGATCTCCGGCCTCCCGGTGGACCTCCCGGTCCTCGTGCCGAACGAACGCGGCCTGGACCGCGCCCTGGCGCTCGGCGCCCGCCGGGTCGCCGTCTTCGCCAGCGCCACCGAGTCCTTCGCCAAGGCCAACCTCAACCGCACGGTGGACGAGGCGCTGACGATGTTCGAGCCGGTGGTCGGCCGCGCCAAGGAGGCGGGCGGCCATGTCCGCGGCTACCTCTCGATGTGCTTCGGCGACCCCTGGGAGGGCGCGGTCCCGGTCCCGCAGGTGGTCCGGGTGTGCCGGGCCCTGCTGGACATGGGCTGCGACGAGCTGAGCCTGGGCGACACGATCGGGGTGGCGACCCCGGGTCATGTCGAGGCCCTGCTGAGCGAACTGGACGTCCCCGTCGAGACGGTGGGCGTGCACTTCCACGACACCTACGGCCAGGCCCTCGCCAACACCCTGGCCGCCCTGCGGCACGGCGTCACGACCGTCGACGCCTCCGCCGGCGGGCTCGGCGGCTGCCCGTTCGCCAAGTCCGCCACCGGCAATCTCGCCACCGAAGACCTCGTGTGGATGCTCCAGGGTCTCGGCATCGACACCGGAGTCGACCTCGGCCGTCTCGTCGCCACAAGCGTGTGGTTGGCCGAACAACTGGGCCGGCCCAGCCCGTCCCGCACCGTCCGAGCCCTCTCCCACCAGGAGCAGTGATCAGCCATGGACTACCGCCTCACCCCCGAGCTGGAGGAACTCCGGCGCACCGTCGAGGAGTTCGCGCACGACGTGGTGGCGCCGAAGATCGGCGAGTTCTACGAGCACCACGAGTTCCCCTATGAGATCGTCCGCGAGATGGGCCGCATGGGCCTGTTCGGGCTGCCGTTCCCGGAGGAGTACGGCGGTATGGGCGGCGACTATCTGGCGCTGGGCGTGGCGCTGGAGGAACTGGCCCGCGTCGACTCGTCCGTCGCGATCACCCTGGAAGCCGGGGTCTCGCTGGGCGCGATGCCGATCCACCTCTTCGGGACCCCCGAGCAGAAGCAGGAGTGGCTCCCGCGACTGTGCTCGGGCGAGATCCTGGGCGCCTTCGGCCTGACCGAGCCCGACGGCGGCAGCGACGCCGGGGCGACCCGCACGACGGCCCGCCCGGACGAGTCGACGAACGAGTGGGTCATCAACGGCACCAAGTGCTTCATCACCAACTCGGGCACGGACATCACGGGGCTGGTGACGGTCACGGCGGTCACGGGCCGCAAGCCGGACGGCAGGCCCCTGATCTCCTCGATCATCGTCCCGTCCGGCACGCCGGGCTTCTCGGTGGCGACGCCGTACTCGAAGGTCGGCTGGAACGCGTCGGACACCCGCGAACTCTCCTTCTCGGACGTCCGCGTCCCGGCGGCGAACCTCCTCGGCGCGGAGGGCCGCGGCTACGCCCAGTTCCTGCGGATCCTCGACGAGGGCCGCATCGCGATCGCGGCGCTGGCGACGGGGCTGGCGCAGGGCTGTGTGGACGAGTCGGTGAAATACGCGAAGGAGCGCCGGGCCTTCGGCCGGCCGATCGGCGCCAACCAGGCGATCCAGTTCAAGATCGCCGACATGGAGATGAAGGCCCACACGGCCCGCCTCGCCTGGCGTGACGCGGCGTCCCGCCTGGTCACGGGCGCCCCCTTCAAGAAGGAGGCGGCCCTGGCCAAGCTGTACTCGTCCACGATCGCGGTCGACAACGCCCGCGACGCCACCCAGATCCACGGCGGCTACGGCTTCATGAACGAGTACCCGGTGGCCCGGATGTGGCGCGACTCCAAGATCCTGGAGATCGGGGAGGGGACGAGTGAGGTGCAACGGATGCTGATCGCCCGGGAGTTGGGGCTGGTGGGCTGACGTTCCGGGCCGGCGCCCGTCCGCGGTGGCGTGGCCGGCCGCGGGCGCCCCACCCCTGGACATCATGTGAGGTTAGGCTAACCTATCTTCGAACTGGTCCCCGGGCGCTCCGCCCCGTTCGAAGGCAGCCATACCCATGCCCCATGCCCGTGCCACCCACCTCACCCGACGCGGCCTCCTCGCCGCGGGCGGCGCCCTCGGTCTCGGCGCCGTACTCGCGGCCTGCGGGGACGACGACGCGAAAAGCGGCGGCACGGGCAGCGGCGAAACGGCTGCCGCCAAGTCCGGCCCCTGGACCTTCAAGGACGACCGCGGCCAGACCGCGAAAGCAGACAAGACCCCCTCGAACGTCGTGGCGTTCGTCGGTGTCGCCGCCGCGCTGTACGACTACGGCATCGAGTCCAAGGGCGTCTTCGGCCCCACGAGGACCAAGGACGGCAAGGCCGATGTCCAGGCCGGCGACATGGACATCAGCAAGCTCACGATCCTCGGCAACGAGTGGGGCCAGTTCAACATCGAGAAGTACGCGGCCCTCTCGCCCGACGTGCTGATCTCCACGATGTTCGACGACGCCGGCACCCTCTGGTACGTCCCGGACGAGTCGAAGAAGAAGATCCTCGCCCTGGGCGCCCCCGGCGTCGGCATCTCGGTCTACGACCGTCAGCTCACCGAACCGCTGCAGCGGATGCTGGAGCTCGCCGAGTCCCTTGGCGCGGACACCACTTCGAGCAAGGTCACCGCCGCGAAGAAGGCCTTCGAGGACGCCGCCGCGCGCCTGCGCGCCGCCACCAGGGCCAAGCCGGACCTCAAGGTGCTGGCCGGTTCCGCGAGCCAGGACCTGTTCTATGTCTCCGGCTCCCACCTCTCCGTCGACCTGGAGTACTTCAAGGCCCTCGGGGTGAACTTCGTCGAGCCCTCCGAGAAGGCCAAGGCACAGGGCGGCGGCTGGTACGAGTCGCTGAGCTGGGAGAACGTCGACAAGTACGGCGCGGACCTCATCATGATGGACAACCGCACCTCCGCCATCCAGCCCGCCGACATCACCGAGGCGACCTGGAAGAAGCTCCCCGCGGTGAAGGCGGGCCAGGTCATCGCCCGCAACCCCGAGCCGATCCTCTCCTACGACAAGTGCGTCCCCCTGCTCACCGGCCTCGCCGAGGCCATCGAGAAGGCGAAGAAGGTCAGCTGACATGACTACGGCCGTAGCCGCCCCGTTCCGTTTCTTCTCCCTCCAGGTCGTACGGACGAGGCGGCTCGGCCCGTCCCTGGTCCGGGTCACCTTCACCGGCGAGGACCTCCGGCACTTCTTCTCGCACGGACGCGACCAGTCGCTGTCGCTGTTCGTGCCGCACCCCGGGCAGGCGGCACCCGTCGTGCCGATCGAGCTCGGTGACGGCTGGTGGCAGGGCTGGCGTGACCTGCCCGACGACGTACGGGCGGTGATGCGGTCGTACACCCTGCGGAGCCTGCGCCGCGATCCCGACGAGATCGACATCGACTTCGTGCTGCACACGCCCGCCGGACCCGCCTCCGCCTGGGCCGCCCGCGCGCGCACCGGTGACCGGGTCCTGCTGCTCGGCCCCGCCGTCGCCGACAACCGCGCCATCCGCTTCCGCCCGCCCGAGGACGCCGACCTCACCCTGATCTGGGGTGACGAGAGCGCGCTGCCCGCGGTCGCGGCGATCCTCGAATCCCTCCCCGCCGGCACCCCGGCCCGCGTCTGGCTCGAGGTGCGCGACGCCCGGGACATCCAGGACCTCACCACCGAGGCCGACGCCGAGATCACCTGGCTGGTCCGGGACGCGGGCCCGGTCGAGGGCTCCCCCATGGCCCTCGACCCGCTCCGTACCGACCGACTCCCGCCCGCCGCACGCCCGTACGTGTGGATCGCGGGCGAGTCCGGGTGCGTCAGGGCCCTGCGCCGGCACTTCGTGCGCGAGCGCGGGATCGACCGCCGTCGCGTCACGTTCGTCGGTTACTGGCGTGAGGGCATGACCGAGGAGCAACTCCGCTCCGCCGAGTAGCAGTTGAGGCCCGACGTGCCAGACGTGACAACTGTCACGGCACCACCAGATTCCCCCTTCATCAACTTAGGTTAGCCTTACCTAAATAGATTTGCCGAGGTCGGAGGTCCCCCACCATGCGCTCGCACCTGCTCAATGACACGACCGCGGAGCAGTACCGCCGCTCCGTGACCGAAGGCGTCGAGCGGGTGGCCGCCAAACTCGCCGCCACCGAGCGTCCGTTCACCGGCGTCACGGTCGACGCCCTCGCTCCCGCGATCGACGCGATCGACCTCGACCGGCCACTCCTGGACACCTCGGCCGTGCTGGACGAGCTGGAGGAGGTCTACCTCCGTGACGCCGTCTACTTCCACCACCCCCGCTATCTGGCCCACCTCAACTGCCCGGTCGTCATCCCGGCCGTGCTCGGCGAGGCCGTCCTCACCGCCGTCAACTCCTCCCTGGACACCTGGGACCAGTCGGCCGGCGGCACCCTGATCGAGCGCAAGCTCATCGACTGGACCACCGCCCGCATCGGGCTCGGCGAGCACGCCGACGGTGTCTTCACCTCCGGCGGCACCCAGTCCAACCTCCAGGCCCTGCTGCTGGCCCGCGAGGAGACCAAGCCGGGGCAGGACGGGTGGGAAGGTCCCGCTTCGCTCGCCGACATGCGCGTCTTCGCCTCCGAGGCCGCCCACTTCAGCGTGAAGAAGTCGGCGAAACTGCTGGGTCTCGGCCCCGACTCGGTGGTCTCCGTCCCCGTCGGCGCCGACAAGCGCATGCAGACCGTCGCCCTCGCCCGCGAGCTGGAGCGCTGCCGCCGCGACGGCCTCGTCCCGATGGCCGTCGTCGCCACCGCCGGCACCACGGACTTCGGCTCGATCGACCCGCTGCCCGAAATCGCCGAGCTCTGCGCCCAGTTCGGGACATGGATGCACGTCGACGCGGCCTACGGCTGCGGACTGCTCGCCTCCCTGAAGCACCGGGACCGTATCGACGGCATCGAGCGCGCCGACTCGGTCACCGTCGACTACCACAAGTCCTTCTTCCAGCCCGTGAGTTCGTCCGCGGTGCTGGTCCGGGACGCCTCCACCCTGCGCCACGCGACCTACCACGCCGAGTATCTGAACCCGCGCCGCATGGTCCAGGAGCGCATACCCAACCAGGTCGACAAGTCCCTGCAGACCACCCGCCGCTTCGACGCCCTCAAGCTGTGGATGACCCTGCGCACCATGGGCGCCGACGGCATCGGCGAGCTCTTCGACGAGGTCTGCGACCTGGCCCGGGAGGGCTGGAAGCTGCTCGCCACCGACCCGCGCTTCGACGTGGTCGTCGAACCCGCCCTCTCCACCCTCGTCTTCCGCTGCGTCCCGGCCGCCGTCACCGACCCGGCCCAGATCGACCGCGCCAACCTCCATGCCCGCAAAGCCCTGTTCGCCTCCGGTGACGCGGTGGTCGCGGGCACCAAGGTGGGCGACCGCCACTATCTGAAGTTCACCCTGCTCAACCCCGAGACGACGACCGACGACATCGCCGCCGTCCTCGACCTGATCGCCGGCCACGCCGAGCAGTACCTGGGAGAGTCCCTTGACCGCGCGTCCTGACCACCCGTCCCCCTCTCGTGCCCTCCACGACGTCGTGGGCATCGGGCTCGGCCCCTTCAACCTCGGCCTGGCCTGTCTCACCGAGCCCATCGAGGAACTCGACGGCGTCTTCCTGGAGTCCAAGCCGGACTTCGAGTGGCACGCGGGCATGTTCCTGGACGGCGCCCACCTCCAGACCCCGTTCATGTCGGACCTGGTCACCCTGGCCGACCCGACCTCGCCGTACTCCTTCCTCAACTACCTGAAGGAGCGGGGCCGGCTGTACTCGTTCTACATCCGCGAGAACTTCTACCCCCTGCGCGTCGAGTACGACGACTACTGCCGCTGGGCGGCGAACAAGCTGAGCAGCGTGCGCTTCGGCACCACGGTGAGCGAGGTGACGTACGAGGACGGGATCTACGTCGTGAGGACCACGACAGGGGACCTGTACCGCGCCCGTCACCTCGTCCTCGGCACCGGCACCTCCCCGCATTACCCGGAGGCGGTCCGCGGTCTGGGCGGCGACCTCATCCACAACTCCCGCTACCTGCAGCACAGGTCGCAGCTGCAGCGGAAGGAGTCGATCACGATCGTCGGCTCGGGCCAGTCCGCCGCCGAGATCTACCACGACCTCCTCG
>Ga0182007_10000881_pt1 | contig 16649 bp, 15 predicted proteins | sample Sormic07211113_1_FD_123023 | JGI IMG/M metagenome (GOLD analysis project Ga0182007, IMG submission 123023) | Rhizosphere microbial communities from Sorghum bicolor, Mead, Nebraska, USA - 072115-113_1 MetaG | ecosystem: Host-associated > Plants > Roots > Rhizosphere | place: USA: Nebraska... | reverse complement strand
TACGGTCTCCTTTATAGTTATGGTGCCTGGGTACTTCGGTACCTATGCCAGCTGTGTTGCAAAAATTGTTTGCGCCAGCGTGCCGTCGTACAGTGCCTCGACTACTGCGGCGCGCCGCGTCAGCACGGCGGCCTGATTGACGGAGCCTTTGTCGGTCAGCTCGCGCTGGTCGATCGATGGCGGCTCTTCAAGCAGCAAAAGCCGTTCGATGCGGGTCGAGGACCCGCTGGCGTCGGCATTCAAGCCAATGAGCAGGCGTTGGAAGAAGGCGCGCACGGGTACGCTGGCCAGCACTTGTGCGGCACTGGCGCCGGCCGGCAGGCCAGATAGCGCATGGCAGTTTTCCAGGCGTGGAAACAGTAGCAAGCCGATGGCATTGCGATTGATGCCGGTCACCACGGCTTCCAGCACGTAGGGTGCGCCCTGGCTGATCACCCTGGCGCGCAAGGGGCCGACGCTGACGAAGGTACCGGTGCTGAGCTTGAAGTCTTCGGCGATGCGTCCGTCGAACATGAAGCCAAGTTCGGGACGGCTGGCATCGACGAAGCGCAGCGCGTCGCCGGTGCGGTAATAGCCATCCTGGTCGAACGCTTGCGCCGTCAGGTCGGGCGCGCGCCAGTATCCGGGCATCACATGCGGGCCATGAAAGCGCGCTTCCATCTTCTCGCCGACGGGAGCCAGCTTGACCCGGCAGCCGGGCGCCGGTACGCCGACATAGCCCGCCTTCACGATGGAACCGGTGCCGAAGGTGCAGGACGGCGCAGTCTCGGTCATGCCCAGCCCGGTCATGATCCGTATCGACTCGCCGCAATGCGCCACCGCTATCGCATCGAGCTTGTCCCAGGTCGCCTGCGACAGGCCGGCGCCTGCGCAGAAGAATAGCTTGACGCGCGAAAAGAAGGTGGCGCGCAGCGACGCATCCAGCTCCAACGCCTCGGTGAGCATCTCCCAACCTTTCGGAATGTTGAAGTAGACGGTAGGGGCGATCTCGGCCAGGTTGCGCAGGGTGAGCGCGAAGTCGCGCGGCGTCGGCTTGCCGTCGTCGAGGTAGAGCGTGCCGCCGTTGTAGAGCGCGATGCCGACGTTGTGGCTGCCGCCGAAGGTATGGTTCCATGGCAGCCAGTCGAGCAGCACCGGCGCTTCGTCCGCCATGAAGGGGAAGGTCTGCAGCAGCATCTGCTGATTGCTGCACAACATGCGATGGGTCGTGATGACCGCCTTCGGGTTTTTGGTCGAGCCGGAGGTAAACAGGAATTTGGCGATGGTATCCGGACCGACGCAGGCATTGGCCTGGTCGACGCCGGCCGGCGCCGTTTCAAGCAAGCTGGCAAAGCGGCTGGCGTGGCGGCCGGCAACGTCGCCCTGGTCAAGGATGAGCTCCGCGTCGTCCGGCAGCACAGCGGCCAGCGCACGGCTGAATGCGGTGCCGTCCGAGGCATAGACGGCGCCGGGCGTGAGCCTGGCGATCAGTTCCTGCAGCTTGCCATAATCGGTGGCAATCAGCGAGTAGGCGGGGGAGAGTGGCGCATACGGAATGCCGGCATACATGGCGCCGAGCACCAGCTGGAAATGCTGCAGGTCGTTGCCCGACAGGATGACCAGCGGGCGCTCTGCCGACAGTCCGCGATCGAGCAGCGCCTGGCCTATGCGCCGGGCCCGATCGAGCATGTCGGCGTAAGAGATCCGTATCCAGCCGCCGTCGGCGCCGCGACACGCCACCAGGGTACGCTCCGGATGCGCATGCGCGCCTTGCGCCAGGCGGTCGGTGAAGCGCGGTGGAAAGGCGCCCAGCGGCGTGATGGCGTCCACATGCCAGACTCCGTCGACCTGATACGCGGCAACCTCGGGATTACCGAGATTGACCGGACGGCGCTTTGTTGGCACCTCGCCCGGAGGGGCGGTTGTCTGCGGTTCATTCATCTCGATTTCCGTTCAGATGGGGTAGTGGCGCGGTGTGGTCTGGATCGTGATCCAGCGCAGATCGGTGAATTCGGCGATCGCCGCCTTGCCGCCGAAGCGCCCGTAACCGCTGCCCTTGACGCCGCCGAACGGCATCTGCGCTTCGTCATGCACGGTCGGCCCGTTGATATGGCAGATGCCGGATTCGATGCGCTGCGCCACCGCCATAGCGCGGCCGATGTCGCGGCTGAACACCGCCGACGACAGCCCGTATTCGCTGTCGTTAGCCAGCCGGATCGCTTCCTCGTCGGTATCGAAGCGCAGTATCGAGACGACCGGCCCGAACGACTCTTCCCGGTAGATCGCCATGCCGGGCGTGATGCCGTCGACGATCGCCGGCTGCATGATGTTGCCCGTCACGACGGCGGAGGATTGCATCACGCTCGCGCCATGCTCCCGGGCATCGGACACCAGCTTGGCCACGCGCGCCGCCGCGGCCGGATCCACCATGCCGGACAGCGGGGCATCCGATGCCGCCGCTCTCAAGGTTGCGGTCTTGGCGGCGAATTTTTCGAGGAAGGCTGGCGCGATCTTGCGGTCGAGCAGGATGCGGTCGGCCGACATGCAAATCTGCCCCTGGTTGAAGAAGGCGCTGAAGGCGGCGCCTTCGACGGCGGCGTCGAGGTCGGCATCGTCGAGTACCACGATGGGGTTCTTGCCGCCAAGCTCAAGCAGCACTGGCTTGAGGTGCTTGGCGCATTGCTGGGCGATGATGCGCCCGACATGGGTCGAGCCGGTGAAATTGACGCGCCGCACAGCCGGATGCGCGATCAGGCGTTCGACTATTTGCACCGCGTCCTGCGGCGCGTTGGTGATGACGCTGACCACGCCCGGCGGGAAACCGGCGTCTTCGAATACGCTACCGATCAGCCGGTGCAGCGCAGGACATATTTCCGATGCCTTCAGGATGACGGTGTTGCCGCAGGCGAGCGGCATCGCCAGCGCGCGGGTGCCGAGGATCACCGGCGCATTCCACGGCGCGATGCCGACCACCACGCCGCATGGCTGGCGCACGCCCATCGCCAGTGAGCCCGGCATATCGGATGGAATGAGTTCGCCGCTGATCTGGGTCGTCATCGAGGCGGCTTCGCGCAGCATGTTGGCGGCCAGGGTCACGTTGAATTGGTACCAGGCCGGGCTGCCGCCCGCTTCGGCGATGCCGCGCGCGACGAATTCGCCACGATATTTCTCCATCGCGTCGGCCGCCTTTTGCAGCAGCGCTCGGCGGGCGCCGGGCGACATCGCGGCCCAGGCCGGGAAGGCCAGCCGGGCCGCCAGGATCGCCTTGTCGACGTCGTCCGGCTGGGCGGCGGCGGCGCGCGTAGCCACCTCGCCGGTGGCAGGATTGCAGCGTTCAAATACGGCGTTATTGGATGCGGGGTGCGATGCCCCGTCACTGAGCAGATCGGTAATAAACATCAGAGGTCTCGTCTGTTGATTGGATAATGGCTGACGCCATCGGGGGGATGGCGGCAGCCGCTGCTGTCACAATTCTTATTGTAGAGGGTGCTTCAACTGCGCTTGTAAGTCTGGAGGCCTGGTTTGATGGTTTTGTCATCGAGGAATTGCTTCAGACCTTCCTTGCGGCCTTTTTCCGGATCGCGGTAGTTGGACTGGTCGGTCTTGGCGTACAGGTAGTCTTCGCCCTGTTCCCAGGTCAATTCGCGCGCGCGCTTGAATCCCTGCTTCGCATAGCGCAGCACCACGGGATTCTTTTCCAGCAGCGTCTTGGCCAGCGCCACGACGGCGCTGCGCAACTGATCTTTCGGCACGCTCTTGTTGATCAACCCCATTTGCGCCGCTTGCACGCCGGTGAAAGTTTCGCCGGTCATGACATAGTAAAGCGCCTCGCGGTGGCCCATGGTATCGGCGACCGCCTTGCTGACCAGGTTGCCTGGCGGGATGCCCCAGTTGATCTCGGACAGCCCAAACACCGCGTCGTCGGCGGCGATAGCCAGATCGCAGGCGACCAGTGGCGAGAACGCGCCGCCGAAGCACCAGCCGTTAACCATCGCTATGGTGGCCTTGCTGTACATGCGCAGCAGCTTCCATTGCCACTGCGAGCAGTCGCGGCGAATGCGCTCCTGCGTGATCTCCGGCTGGCCGTCGGTTTCGCGGAAGTATTCTTTCAAATCCATGCCGGCGGACCAGGCTTCGCCGGCGCCGGTCAACACGATGACCTGAGCATCGCTGTCGAGTTCCAGCGTTTCCAGCACATCGATCATTTCGCGGTTGAGGGTGGGACTCATCGCGTTGCGTTTTTCGGGGCGGTTAAGGGTGATCCAGCCGATGCCGTTTTCTACATCGACCTTGACGGTTTGCCAGCGCGCTTCGTATTTGGACATACAATGTCTCCCTGAAAGTAAAAGTAAGTTTGTTATCAGGTTACCTGATACAATCCTTATACTAAGCCTAACTGCCGCGCTTTACAAGATGATTTTTTATGACTAAGAAAAATTTATTACAGCCTGTTTCCGATGCTCAAAAGCCGTTAGGACTGGCCTATCTGGTGGGCCGCCTGGACCACGTATTGAACAAGCGCTTGCGCGACAGCCTGGCGCCGACCGGACTGACGGTGCCCCAGTACACGGCGCTGTCGGTGTTCCGTACGCTGGGCTCGCTGTCGAACGCGCAACTGGCCGTGCGCACCATGATTTCGCCGCAGTCGGCCAATGAGATGGTGAAAGCGATGGAGGCGAAAGGCTGGATAGAACGCAGGCCGGACCCGTCGCACGGACGCGTCATCCAGATTAGCCTGACCGGTGAAGGCCAGGCGATCCTGCGGGAATGCGATGCCAAGGTGAGGGAGGTGGAGCAGTTCATGTTCCCCGACCTGCGCGATGAGGAGCGTGCACAGTTGCACGCACAGCTGCGCGCCGCGGTGCGCGCGCTTAGCCTCGAAGGAATTTGAGGGTTAATCCCGGCGTCTGGTGCTTGAGGCCCGTGATACCGAAAATTGTCTTCAGCCGGTCGCAGGTAGGTGGGCAGGGTGGAAGTACATCACGTATTACCCTGCCTTTCCAAAGACCGTTTTAAGCCAGACGCAACGGTAGTTTCCTCAAACGTTTTCCAGTTGCGGCAAACACCGCGTTAGCCACCGCGGGCGCAATTGGCGGCGTACCTGGTTCCCCCACGCCGCCCAAGGCCGCGCCACTATCCACGATGTGCGTTTCGATTAGCGGCGTCTGCGCCAGACGTAGCATGTCGTAGCTGGGGAAATTGCTTTGTTCGACACGTCCTTTAGCGAACGTGATTTCGCCGTAAAGCGCTGCGGTAAGCCCGAAAATTATCGCGCTTTCCATTTGCGCGGCGACCGTGTCCGGGTTGATCGCCATGCCGCAGTCCACCGCGCAGACGACGCGATGCACGGAAATCTCACCGCTCGGGGAGACGGAAATCTCCGCAACCTGGGCCACCACCGTATGAAACGATTCATGCAGCGCAATGCCGCGACTCCGGCCGGCCGGTAACGTCGTGCCCCAGCCGGCGCGCGTTGCCGCGGTATCGAGTACCTTGAGATGACGTGGCGAATCTGTCAGCAAGGTGCGACGAAAATTGTACGGGTCCTGTCCGGCTGCAATCGCCAATTCGTCGATAAAGCTTTCCGTGAAAAAAGCGTTATAGGAATGGCCGACGCTGCGCCAGAAGCCGACCGGAACCGGTGTATTGGCTAGCACATGTTCGACCCTCTGGTGTGGAAATGCGTAAGGCAAATCCGCAGCGCCCTCGGCGTTGGTTTTATCCGGGGGAAAGTCCATGCCGCCCCATGGCAGCAGGCGGTCCATCAGCGAGCGGGTCACCGAGGCGCCGACAATCCGATTGAACCAGGCCACGGGCTTGCCTGCCGTATCGAGTCCGGCGCGGAATTTCGCCATGACGGCGGGGCGATACATGTCGTGCTGGATGTCTTCCTCGCGCGACCAGACCACTTTCACCGGTACACCCGGCATGGCTTTGGCAACGGTGACGGCCTGGATAACAAAGTCGAATTCGGCGCGGCGACCGAAACCGCCGCCAAGGAAAGGTGTGTGCACCGTGACATGCTCACTGGCGATGCCGGTGATACGCGATGCGATCATGCGCATGATCGACGGCGCCTGGTTCGGCGCCCATACTTCACAGGCGCCATCCTTGACGAGCGCGGTGCAGTTCATGGGTTCCATTGTCGCGTGCGCGAGGAACGGCACCTGGTAACTTGCTTCAACCACCTTGGCGGCTTGCTGCAAGCCGGCGTCGACGTCGCCGCTGGCGTGGTAAACATTGGCTTTGCCATGTTCCAGTTCCTCCGCATATCGCGCCAGAATCGCGTTCGAATCGAGTGTTGCGTTAACGCCTTCGTCCCAGACGATAGGCAGCTGTTGCAACGCCGATTTCGCGCGCCAGTAACTGTCTGCCACCACCGCGACACCATGTGGAATCGGCACCACGGCCTTGAAGCCCGGCAGTTTTGCTATAGGCGCGGTATCAAAGCTCTTGACCGTGCCACCGATTACCGGACACTGCGCAACGGCGGCATAGAGCATGTTCGGCAAACGTACGTCGATACCGAACTGCGCGCTGCCGTCGACCTTGGCGCGTACGTCCAGGCGCGGTGTCGGCTTGCCGATCAGCGTATATTCCTGACGTGCCTTGAGGCGCGGATGATCGGGAGGCGTCATCTGAGCAGCCTCGCTCGCCAGTTCGCCGTAACCGAAACTGCGGCCGCTGGCCGCATGCGTTACACGGCCGGCGCGCGTGCTGCATTGCGCAACGTCCACCGCCCAACGCTTGGCTGCCGTTGCCACCAGCATTTCGCGTGCCGAAGCACCGGCCAGCCGCATCGGATCCCAGGCAGAGCGTACAGAACTCGAGCCGCCGGTCATCACATAGCCGATACCTTCGCCGAGCTTGAATCCGACCCAGCGCAGCGTCGTCGCCATTGCTCCATGGTCTTCCGGCTTCGCCGGCAAGGCGTCGCCGAGTATGACGTAGTTGCCGTAGATCTTGTCGACAGAAGCCTGTTCGGCACGGACCAGGCTCCAGTCGGCGTCGAGTTCTTCCGCAGCGAGCATCGGCAGCGCAGTGTAGATACCTTGCCCCATCTCCTGATTCGGGACGATGATCGTGACGACGCCATCGACGCCGATCTTGATCCAGCCATTGAGCACAAACTCATGGTCGCCATGAGTAAGGCCAGAAGGCGGCGTGAGGCGGTTACGATCGCGCAGGCCGTAGCCGATGAGCAGGCCGCCACCGACAACGGCGCCGGCTATCAGCAAACGGCGACGTCCGGGATTGGCGAGCGTCATGATTTGGCTCCTTCGCCGGCGATGAGTGCCTGGATCGCCTGGCGCACGCGTGGATAGGTGCCGCAACGGCAGATGTTGGTCATGGTGGCGTCGATATCGGCATCGCTGGGATGCGGATTCTGCCGCAGCATAGCCTCGACCGCCATGATCATGCCGCTCTGGCAATAGCCGCATTGCGGCACCTGGTGCGCAATCCACGCCTGTTGTACCGGGTGCAATTCTTTTCCCGCCAGCGCCTCGATGGTGGTGACACGTTTGCCTTCCAGCGCGGCGACAGGCATGACACAGGAACGCGTGGCCTGGCCGTCGATGTGCACGGTGCAGGCGCCGCAGGCGGCAATGCCGCAGCCGAATTTGGTGCCGGTCAGGCCGAGCGTGTCGCGCAGCACCCAGAGCAGGGGAGTGTCGGGTTCTACATCGACTGCCTTGTCGTCGCCGTTGATATTGAGTTTGAACAAATTGCCTCCGGAAGGTGGAGAAAGAATGCGGGGAATCAAATACGATCTACAAGAATCATATCAGATGCTTTTTCTGCAATCATGATGGTCGGTGCGTTGGTATTGCCGCTAGTCAGCGTGGGCATGATCGAGGCGTCCACAACGCGTAAACCGGTAAGCCCGTGCACCGTGAAGTCCGCACCAACCACCGCCATCGCATCTTGCCCCATCTTCATAGATTTGAAGCGTCACACTGAATCGATTTTTTCCAATTTCCGGGCCATGTTGAAAAGCTGCTGCTCAAGGATTTTTATTTTCTTGTCCTGAGTGCTTTCGGTCACCGGCTTTTCCGCAATCGACGCTGCAACGGATGGAAATGCTTCTTGAATTACTTCTGTTGACGGTAGCGGAGCAGCTGGCCAGCGTAGGAGTTCTATACCTGCGACTTCCATAGCATTGTTTTTCGTTGCGTCACGTTTTTGTGCTGCTGGAGTTAAGTGTGATTTATCATCAATTTCGATACCGGCAACGATTTCAAGAGCTTTATTGCAGATGACGAAATCGAGACTCTTGCCGTTGATCGTGTTGAATGCCGCGCCTTTTGCGGATATGCAGCGTGACAGTTCTACTTGAGCCAGCACCACGTAGCCGGGTAGAGCATCAATCAGTTTCCAGTACATCGTTTGTTCGTTTTTTGTCAGCGGTGCCTTGCTTGTGTAGTTGTAGTCTGATTTTGCGTTAGTTGATTTGCTTTTTTTACTCGCTATCGCCGCCAAGACGGCCAAGGCGATCAATACAAGGATGATGGCACCAAATATTTTTAACATTACTTGCCCCTGATAAAGTTTTTGCAACTTTATCAGCTTTATGGAACAGAAACGGTCCGCAGGGAGAATATTCCTCAGGGTTATAAGGCCAGAGGTCTTGCTAGCGTTGAACGATACAATGATCGATCTGTATAGCTGTATTTTTTCATTTTCTAATGAAAAAAGAGTTAATGAAAGCGCCGGACGGTGCGGCGCTTGAAGGCAGTGAAAGCGTGGTGCTTCCGAGTTAGCGGCTTGACTCCATAGTTAGAATCATTGGCGACTCCATTCGTGGGGCCGTTTTTATTGGCGGCATCAGCAAGCATGGCCTGAGCATCAGTAAGGCTGGCTGTCAGGGTGCGAACTTCGGCGCGCAAGGCGTTGATCTGACGGAACAAAATGTCTCTATCGTTGTACGCCTCGGCAAATCCAAGTTGGCGACCATAGGACGATTCATGGAACAGCGCAAAGCAAATTGAGCGCGGTGGATGTGCTGTGCCAGCGACGTAACGCTGCATAGTTTTGTAGCTGATATCTAGCCATGTGCAAACGCGCTTGATTGCTTCAGGCCGCATGGCGGTGATTTCGGTTAGAAACAAGATAAATGATCCATGACCCCATGCGTGTGACGGTGTGCGATAATTTTGTATTGTCAAAACCTCAATAACGATCATATTTATCAAATGGCTTAAGCGCTCCGAACTAATTCTCCTACATCCCCTCATGTAGTCCTCCCTATATAAATCAATGTATTACAAAGTAATGCCGTATAAATTTATAGAATAATTAGGATATTTAGTTCCGAAACCACGAACTAAATGTCCTAAAAATCTGCCTCTGGAACTAAATTTGCTAATGATGTGCAGAAGGCCAAATCCATCATTTGATGGCATGGGTAAAATCATTGACTTTCTGTGAATTTCTCTTAAAGTCAATGACGTGCTGACTGACGTCAATACTTATGCATTGACAGTTTCAAGTTCAATTTTCCTGATACAGGGAGAATAGAATGCCTGACCAAATGCAATCGCTAAGGTCTAAACAACGCTCCAATATCTTCCATGCCTATCGGGGGCGCGGGCATAAAGACAACAATCTGTGGCTAGTTCATAGCATAAAGACAGATCGCGACTACATTCTTCCAAGTGACCGGCAGTTGATACATTGGATTCATTACCTCGAAACCGACCGTAATGTGAAGATGTTTGACCTCATGCCACAGGCGATTATGTCAGTTGATTCTGAGGAGGTGGGAGGTACAGAACTTGACGCCACTGTCATGTATTTGAACGGAGATATCGAGTGGCACGAGGTTAAGAGCGCGGAATCCGAAACATCACCAGGGAAATCACAACTGCAAGCACTAACATCTGCTACGAATGCAGCTGGAGTTATACACAGGGTTTTTACAGATCAAGATCTTAAACCCCATGTTGTCACTTCAATCCGATGGTTAAAAGCAATAGCTTATGCGAGTGTCATTCAAACGCAAGAATGCGTTGCGGAAACGATTGCGCTGCAAGGCGTTCTTCAGTCACAACGCGTCGGAGTGGTTCGGCAGATTCTGGAAACGCTCCCAGAATTCGAAGCTGTTATTTTGCAGGGATTACTAGTACGACTAGCTATTCGCGGGCATGTCGATATTGATCTAAGTGCTATAGGATTTAGGCTCGCCACAACTTGGCGTTGGCTAAGGAATTGATATGTGGAGTAGAAATGAGGCCTTCGCTTTAGCGCCGCATACGAATACTTGGCCTACGGTAAATGATGATGGATTCGAGCAAAAAGTAAGAGCCGATTTCCTTGCGAGAAAAGAAGCAATACGCCTGTATTTCGCGGGTGACGGGCTGGAGACGATCGAAAAGAAGACAGGCATTTGCTACACAGAACTTCCGCGACTAGCGCGGAAATGCTTAACGATGGCGTCGGATGGGCAGATATTTGGATTTCGAGCATTAATCCCTTACGTCAGAATGAAGCCGTATACGAGAAAGGTTGCCGTTGGATACAAACGACCTGAGCAGCAAGGGGGGCAGGCGGGTGCTCTAGGACAAATTCTGAGGACTTTCCCTGAGCTGGAAGATGACCTCATAAAACGTATACGACAAGATGCCAAACAATTCTGCGTACCTGAATATAGATTGCGTCCACGCGACCTTCATAGAATATTCATTTCTTTTCTTAAAGACAAAATTAAAGAGAACAAATTGCCACCTTCAGCATGGCCTTTTAATACGAAATATAGAGGAGTGCGTTCGATACAAAAATACATGGAAGATCTTTTGTTAAGAAATTTCGCAAGAACTGTAAATATCCGAGGGGAAAAAGCAGCTAAAGCACATCTCCACGTTGGAACCGGGGAGGACGCATTTCTCCTGTTTTCTGAACCTTACGACGTCGTTGAGATAGATGCGTACAGTGTAGAGGCCCTTATGTCGGTGAGTTTCCGCACGCCAGAAGGGACGGAAACTGAGTTGCTATTAGAGCGGTTATGGTATCTGGCTGCCGTCGATCGAGCATCGACTGCCATTCTCGCGCATTCGGTAGTCTACCGTAGTGAAGTAACGTCCGATGATGTGCTCCACCTTATTCAGGACGCGACCACCAAAAAATGGACGCCGATGGAGTTGACTCTTCCTGGGATTGCTTATCCAGCACATGGCGGTATCCCAAGCGGCGTAATTCCTGAGGCTTTTGGCGCCGTATGGAGCGTTACCATGCTCGATGGCGCGTTGGTGCACCTGGCGTCGAAGATCCGGGAGCGTGCTCGCAAACTCGTCGGTTATGTTCTTAACTGGGGAGCTGTCGGACGCTTTGAACGTCGGCCGAATGTCGAAAGAACGTTCCGGAAAATCGGCCAGGACATCATAAGAAGGTTGCCTTCAACTACGGGCAGTCATCCATATAGCGGCCGAGCACCGGATGCGGAAAAAAAGGCCGTAGTATATAAAATCAGGGCAGAGCATATTGAACAATTATTGGATGTTTACGCGGCACTACACAATGTGTTGCCGAGTGAGGGCATTTCACAATTAACGCCGCTTGAATTTATTCGCTATTTCTTAGAAGGTGCCGATCCAATAAGCCAAGCGAGGAAATTACCCATGGCAGAACATGAAAGCGCAAAAAAATTTGCCTGCACAGAACGAAAAACTGTCCGTGGCAGTCTCATAGATGGCCGGAGGCCGTATGTGCAAATCGACCGAGTGCACTATACCAGTCCAATATTGGCCGAGGCTGGGCATCTCATCCGTAAAACGCTGATCGTTGAAATTGATGAAGACGATATGCGGCAGGTACGCGCCTTTCTTGAAAATGGCGCAGAGCTTGGTTTTCTCAAGGCCCAAGGGAGATGGTCTTTGACTAAACACAGTCGACGAACGAGAAAGGCAATCAACAGTCTGTTGTTCAAGCGGATTATCGCCATTACAGAATACGACGATCCGATGCAGGTGTATCTTCAGTATCTGGCTACTCCGACTAAACCGCTGAAGAAAAATAAATCAGCGTCGTTGACGCCTCGACAGGCAACCGATGCAACGCGCGTAGCGAAAGAGTCTGGGCTACCTCGGCAAATTCAGCCAGTGTCAAAGAAAACCGCAGAGGGGATTTTAGCGCCACGTTTAGCTGAGATGGCGGCGAGAAAATCTCTGTTCGACACCTCTAAAATGAGTCCTAGGAAAGCAAAAAATAGGAGGTGATGAATCGTGCCTAATCAACCAAAAGATCCACTAGGCTCTACCTTGTCATTGCCGTTAAAATTTCATCACTCACTCCAAGATCGGGCGTATTTGCTTGAAACTCACCCTGTACGAGAACGAAGGTATAGGATACCAACAATAGCGCTCGATCGCGTCTACGCTATCGTTCGGGAGCGGGTGTGGACATGCCGCACGGGGACGTTTTTTTATGGCACTCCGCGAACGGGTAAAAGTACAGCTCTGACCGATATTCACGAGCGTTTAGACGAAGAATTTCCACGTGTTTATATCAATCGTGTGAACGCAAGATCTTCCGGCCGCCCGTCAATGGCTCATATTTATCGTTTGATTTTGGAATCCAGGGACCACGTTCTTTCCTCGAGAAAAGATCCCGATCTTCTTTACAACAATCTACTCACCGATACTTTGATGGGCGTTGGTAGTCGTCAGGGTTCTCAATTTGTACTTCTGATCGATGAGATGCAGTTGCTAAACACGACGGATATTCAACAATTGCTGGTACTTCACAACGGACTCGAACAAAAAAAAATAAAGATGAGCACGATGTCCTTCGCTCAGCCGGAAATAATGCATCGACGCAGCGCGATGATTACCGCTAAGGAGCGGCAACTTATTGCACGTTTTTTAAACGAACCCATCGTATTTGAAGGCTGCGGCACAATTGAGGAACTGCGCCATATTCTAAAAGTATATGACATGGGAAGCGAGTTTCCCGAAGGAAGTGGCTGGAGTTACACCGAATTTTTTCTTCCCGAAGCATTCAAACATGGTTTTCGTTTGGAGAACTACGTAGAGAAAATCTGGAACGCGCTGTCAATGGCGGCTAGCGCGCTTGAAGACGGCAGGATACCGATGGAACATTTGTCGATGACAATTGAAAACTGCCTGCTGGCGGCATTCAAAGACGATGCTCCCAACTTCACGCTCAGTGCTCAGGACATAAATGCCGCTGTCCAAGGGGCAAACCTTGAGTTGTTTGGCGCGTTGATGCAGAGCTAATCATGCCGTTAAATCTCGTACCGCCAGAGAGATTGACCTGGCACCCGTCGCTCCCATCACCGTTTGAATCAGGGGCCTCAATTTTTCGAATGGTGCTAGCGTTGAATCATTTGCCAATGGAAAAATTGTGCCTATTGATTCACAAACGTAACGGGCAACATATTAACTTCACAAGAACTGAGGTCTTGACAAGCGATTGGATTGATTTCAACCGATTCGGAACATTGTTGGGAGTGCAGCCAGAACGAATAAAAAGAGGGTTTCTCGACCAACTAGGGTTCATAGGCAGCACGCGATCTAGAGAAGGGGCGCCGCAAACCAAGTACTGCCCTAAATGTAGAACGTTAGGTTATCACTGTGTTTTCTTTGATCTAGCGATCGTAACCGAATGTCCTTGGCATCGCTGCCCGCTTCTCAACGTAAATAGGCCTTGTATTTTGTGTAGCCCCTTCGTGAAAGATTTTTACCTAGGACAGGCTTTTAGTGATTGTCCTTATTGCGGTGGAGGGGGCTTAAAATCCATCACGGAGCAATGCTTCAATCGATTTGATGAAGTTCAGACTGCGACCATTTTGGGCTACTGCGCTGAGTTCTTAATGTGGAGGCAAGCAGTAAAAAAATCTGTCGGTGATCATGAGAATTTAATCGCAGACATTGACAGTAGGTCGACGTCCGCTGACATTTTTTCACGTAGTTTTACATCGTGGAAACTTAGCCATGCCTTAACTTCGACTAAAGCAGATATTTATTGGAAATTCAAAGAGCCATTAATTAACGTTCGCCACATAAAATGTATCGATAAATCGGTTGCCGATGCGGAAATAAAAACTCGAATTCGAGATGAGTATGGAGTGCAGTATCGGAGTATTAAGCGCCATATCTTTAAGAGATATGTTCGATCGCATCTGTCATGCGTGAACAAATTGCAAACACTGACAAGAGATGAAAGTATGCTTGTCGACGGTGATGTAGTATGCACGGTTGCACTTGCTTACGTGATTTGGTGCATGTCTATTGAGGGAATTGGAAATATTGAAGCTTTCCGTAAAAAGCGCGTCAGTAACTACGAACTTCGTTTAATGGCGCCGGATGCAGATTGTTCGCCCGTATTTCGTTTGAGGTGGAGTTATTTAAGTTTTTTTAGTTTGGCAAGACATTTTGAACAGTTATGCGGCAGAGAGAAACTGTCAGTGGATTTTGATATTTACCATCCATGTGAAGGATATCTTTGTAGTTGTCGGCAGCAGTCGAAAAGTGGCGACGCTGCAAAATTTCAAAGAGTGTTTGACGTTTTATATCCTTGTTTTGATAATCTGGCTCTATCAATTGCCAGATGTCGAGAGAAATTGCATGCAAATGGCGTGAGTTCGTGGTGCGTTGATTTGGAATCAAGCTGGTATTGGGCACGCGAAGATCTTCATCATGGAACGATGTTTCGAGTTCAAACGGCGGCAAGTATCCATTCGAAGAGTCACTATCTTCATATGATGGTCTAGAGTGGTCATCGGGACGGGCTCTTTTATGACATAGATGGCATTCATAATATCCCGAGCGGTACCCCGGTATAGCTCAAGCAGATGCAGCGCTTGACGATGGCAATCTCCTGCCAGAGGATATGAACGACGCTACTCCATATCCCGCTGGAATTACGTTGCGATAGCCCTTGATCGATACGCAAGGAGGGCAGGTCAGGCGCGGCGACTGTCCTTTCCGAATCGGTGTGTGTGCACATTAATTCAAAATGATATATGATGACCATAATGAAGACGAAATCTACAAAGCACACCGCCGTCGGCCGCAAAGAAGCCACGCACGAACGTATCGTGGAGGTGGCTGCGCGCGCCATCCGCCGCAGCGGCTACGGCGGTACTGGCGTAGCCGACATCATGAAGGAAGCCGGCCTGACACACGGCGGCTTCTATGCCCATTTCGAATCACGCGACGCTTTACTGGCCGAGGCCGGGGATCGCGCCGGCGCCGAATCGGTGGCGTTGGCGGCGCGCGTGGCAGCCGCTGCGTCGCCAGGGCAAGCCTTGCAGGCCATGATGCAGGCTTATTTGTCGGCGGAGCATATAGATGCCATTGAGACTGGCTGTCCGGTTTCCGCGCTGGGCTCGGAAATGCCGCGCCAGGCGCCTGAAGTGCGACGAGCCGCGACCGTTCACATCAAGGAAATGATTGATCTATTCGCCCGCCAGATGCCCAATTGGGGTCAGGTGCATGCGCACGAGCAAGCGATGGCGCTGGTCTGCGCCTTGATAGGCACAACCATAATCGCCCGTGCCGTCGATGACCCTAAGTTATCCGCAGCGCTGTGCGCAGCTGCACTGAAACAATTTACACCGGCTACCGCTTGAGTCTGTCGGCAGTTTTTTTTGCACTTTAATATGATGATCGTCATATAAATTTCAACATAAAGGATTAATAATGTCTACTTCTTCTCAAAAAATTGCAGTTGTGACCGGTGCGTCGTCGGGTATCGGCGCGGTCTATGCCGACCGCTTGGCTAAACGGGGCTATGACCTAGTGCTTATTGCGCGACGTACGGAGCGCTTGCAATCGCTAGCGGCCAAGATCGCAAGGACGCACGGCGTGAAGGTAGCGCCAATGATCGCCGACCTTGAAACAGAGGCCGGCCTGGCCAGCGTCGAGCAATTTCTTGCCAGTAATCCGGCGGTCAGCGTCCTGGTGAACAATGCCGGCATCGCGCGACTCGCGCCGATCTCCGACCGCCCCTTGCAGGACTCCCTGTCCCAGATCGCGCTGAACATTACGGCGCTGACGCGCTTGACGCATGCAGTCCTGCCTGGACTGAAGTCGCGCAATGAGGGCGCGATCATCAACATCTCCTCCGTCATGGCGCTGAATACGCTGCCTATCAGCTCCGTCTACAGCGGAACCAAAGCATTCGTTCTGGCGTTCAGTCGCGGACTTCAGCAAGAGCTCGCCGATACCGGCGTGAAGGTCCAGGTCGTGCTCCCCGCGGCCACGGCCACAGAGGTTTGGGACCAGTCGGGTGTACCCCTGTCGGCGCTGGCTCCAGAGTCCGTCATGTCGACCGAGGATCTGGTGGATGCGGCCTTGTCCGCGCTCGACAAAGGCGAAAACATCACCTTGCCGTCGGTGGCAGATACGGAGGCGATCGAGCGCTTTGAAGCGGCCCGCATCGCACTCTTTGCCACGTCGCAAACCGGCAAGGTCGCGCCGCGCCTGCTGCCGCTCTGATTCCGCAAACGAAATTCTCTTTAAAGGGTTACCGAAAATGCTATTTGAAGCCTTCTCTCTGGGTGCCGCCAATCTCAGCAATCGGGCTGTGATGTCTCCGCTCACTCGCAGTCGTGCCGTCGACAACAACACGCCGAACAGTCTGATGGCCACCTATTACTCTCAGCGCGCCAGCGCCGGCCTCATCATTACCGAGGGCACCTCGCCATCGCC
>Ga0182007_10000879_pt1 | contig 16667 bp, 19 predicted proteins | sample Sormic07211113_1_FD_123023 | JGI IMG/M metagenome (GOLD analysis project Ga0182007, IMG submission 123023) | Rhizosphere microbial communities from Sorghum bicolor, Mead, Nebraska, USA - 072115-113_1 MetaG | ecosystem: Host-associated > Plants > Roots > Rhizosphere | place: USA: Nebraska... | reverse complement strand
TGGACGCCCGCAGTGCATATGAGTATCATGGCGCCCGCATTGCACCAGTAGCTCAGCTGGATAGAGTACTGCCCTCCGAAGGCAGGGGTCGTGGGTTCGAATCCCGCCTGGTGCACCATATAGCAGTCTAGACCTGTCTCAGACAGTCTACGAAACACCCCAAGAAGCCCGCCCTGTGCGGGTTTTCTTGTTTCTGGCTATCCATACCTGTCTACCCCCATAACTTCACGCCGTGTATGCCCACGTGTATGCTTTGAGATTCATTGAACTGGAGGCATACACGCAGTGAAGCGTACTGAAATCAAACGCCGCCCACTGGCCGACACTACTCTCGCAGGATTGGAGCCGGAGAATGCGACGTACCGGGAGCAAGACGGCAACGGCCTGTATTTTCGGGTCAAGGCAAATGGGCAGAAGTCGTGGGAGTTGCGCTACAAAAAACCAGACGGGAAATGGTCCTGGCTGGGCCTAGGCGGTTACCCCGAAATTAGTGGTTCGCTAGCCAGGCAGAAGGCGGCGCAACTACGGGATGATGCATCAACTGGTAAAAATCCTTTAGTCAGTAAGCAAGCTCGTAAGATTGCTGACCGGGTGGCTGCCAACAACACTTTCGAAGCATTAGGCCGCGAATGGTTTGAGGCTAGGCGCGCAAGCTGGGAAGCCGGGACGTCCCGTCGAGTCCTTGGAGCCCTGGAGCTTCACGTATTCCCCGTTTTCGGCAAACGCATCTACACAGAAATACTGCCCCTTGAATGGATGGAGTTTCTGCGCGGCATGGAGCAGAAAGGGATCATTGAGCAAATGGGCAGAGTTCGGGCCTTCTGCAAAGAGATCTATGACTTGGCACGCGTGACAGGTCGAGCGATCCACAACCCCCTTGAAGGCCTCAATAAATTTCTACAGACGCGTAGCGCTGAAAATTATGCACACGTATCAATAGAAGAGTTGCCTGCATTACTTCGCGCCATCAACTCTTACCCTCACGCGAAGGACGTCCGTTTAGGTCTCCGATTGCTGGCCTTATTAGCGGCACGCCCGAGTGAGATTCGAGAAGCACGCTGGTCAGAGATCGACCTCAACAAAAAGCTATGGACGATTCCAGCCGAGCGAATGAAGCGTCGTCGCGAGCATGTAGTGCCTCTATCTCGCCAGGCAATTGAAGCGCTAACGGAGCTGCGCACGCTAACAGGGGCATACCCCCTTCTCTTCCCTGGAAGAAAAGATCGAACCATCCCCCGTAGCAATACCGTCTTTCTGATGGCGCTGCGCAGACTGGGATACGCAGGCCGGCAAACTGGCCATGGCTTCCGCCATATCGCGAGCACGATCCTTAATGAACAAGGCTTTGATGAGAACCACATCGAGGCCCAGCTTTCTCACGTCAAAGAGGGAATTGCAGGGGTGTACAACAAAGCGGTGTACCTGCCTCAGCGCAAAGTCATGATGCAGTGGTACGCAGATCATCTTGATGAGCTGGTAGTTGGCAATGTCGTATTAGGCCAATTTGGAAAGGCGATATGAGACTCCTCATCCATCCCCCCTTCAAAATCCGTGTTACAGGTGTTACGCGTGTAACGGCCTATGCGAAACGCCCGAATTCATTGGTCCTCACGCCTGTTACACGATTACGCGGATGCTCGTACACCCGATGTAACGCCGCACAAACGTGTAACGCCAGAACAAGCTCTCGCCCGCTGCGGGCCGACGCCCGACGCACGCGCCTGCAAAGGGTCTTTCGCTGGTTACGCTCGCAAAACATAGGGCGTGGGATCAAGCGTTACACGATGCGGGAGATGCCGAACAATGACTCATGACCAAATCATTGCGCACTCAGCACTCACGTCTGGCCTGAGGGGATATCTATCAGACCAAACGCTTTACGCACTCTGCCGCGAACAGCTTACTGACGTGTGTTACTTGATCGATCAGTGTTGTCTGCGCATTCAGAATGGCGGCATCGATAGCGATCTCAGCAGCATGTGCATCAAGACCACCGTGCATGAGGAAACCATTTACCAGTATGCGTCCACCGACCACAGAGCGCGCCTCGCGCATTGGGTTCGCCAATACAGCGAGTGTTACTCCGCTTCGGAGCGAGAGGCGCATGCGGCCTACATCATGGCATGCGCCGTGAAGGCACTCGGGATCTTGGGCGACTGGATGCGTGAAGCCGATCAGAAGGTCTGGTCAAATGTGTCGAAGCATCCGACCGACTGGCCATGGGACTTCTACTGCAACTTTGTGGAGACGCAGATTGATCCTGAAGAGCGCATTGAGGCACTCGATCAATACGCACTTCATCTGGAACCGATTATTTCGCTGCCCTGCCTGGTCAGTGATGAATTGACCCCCTTCGCTGATCGGGCTATCAAAAACGCCATTCGCAAGAAAGGCGGCATCATTAGTGGGATAGAGCGTGCTCAAGACATGAGTGCTCGCGACGCGGCAATCACTAAACAGGGCCGTCACTACTCGGCGTGCGGCATATCGCGGCGGGACATCACATCGAAGGTGCATTCCTGGCTCAAGCAGGAGGTCGCAAAACCACCCGCCCAGCGTCCTGAGTGGATCGCCCTTGAAACTGAAAAGGTGCTTACGCGCAAAAGCGTAGAGGCAATTCTCAAGCGCAACTTCGTGGTGTAAACCTGAAATTTCAAATGGAAGTGAACTGCTCACCGCCTCTCAATCTCTAGACCATTGCTCTCGTCAGTCCAAACCAATCGAGAGCAATACCAATGACAAAGAACTTCGCCCAATTCCCCTCTCCAACCTTCTCGAATCTTGCCAGCCCTTTCGACTCCACTTCCGCCGTACCAGATTTAGCCACTCCATTTGATCCTGCCACCACCCTCATTCGCATGCCGCGTCTTGAGATCGCTACGGGACTTAAGCGCTCGACTCTCTACAAGCTGATGCAGTGCCCTGAAAGTGGTTTTCCACGACCGGTAAAGCTGAGCAACAGCAACGCCCGTGGCGCGCCGGTTGCCTGGGTTTTTTCTGAAGTGCAGAGCTGGGTGAAAAGCCGTATTGAAGCCCGTGATCAGGTGGCCGCATGAAGCGCAACTACAGCCCATTCAAAGGGCCGTTTCTCGACTCCTACAGCATCGGATTCCGCCTCTACCAACCTGGTGCAATCAACTGGCGACATCGCACCATCGCAGGCGTGAGCTGGAACGGCGAAGAGCAGGAAGCGTTCTTTTTCAGCCCTGACGGCCTTGTTATCCCACTCAAAGCCAATCCTTGGGAATTGCCCGAGGTGATCCGCAAAAACGCAGTGCGCAGAGAATTTTCGAGCGTTCACGGCACTGGCTACTTCGCCATGAGCGAATGCCGTCTTGCTTCACTGAAAACGCGAGGCATGACCGACTGGGTCACCTACTGGCTGGTGGATCAATCGGCCGGGTACGCGAACGATTCGGCGGTCTGGCAATGCATCACGGATGCAGATCTCGCCGTGGAAAAGACCGCTACCGAGAACCTTCACAAAAGCATGCGCATGACCTCGGATCAAACCGAGTACGTGGATGAGTGTCTAGCACATCGCCGCGACTTGATGGCCGTCGAATACCGCCGACGGTGCACCGAAGACAGCAAGATCTTGGCTTGGCTTAAAGGCGAGACACCGCCGCCGCTGCTTGCCTTCGCACAGGAGGCAGCATGAGTCGAAAGATCGCCAACAACACTCTGATGCACCCATTTTCAGTGCTACGCCGAATTGGCTTTTCGCCCCGCCTCATGCGGCGCCTTGAGCGCTACCGCAGCCAGCAGGACAAACAGGGCCGTGTTGTTAGCGTACTCAGCTGGGCCGACGGCACCTGGTGCGCCCTCTCCCTCCACTGCGAAAAGACCGGAGCCGTGATCGTCGATGAAGGCCAGCAAACGCAAGCCTACGAAGACGCACGATCCATGCTCAATGGTGACTTCCTGCCCCTCCTGTCCCTGCGCTGGGAATCCCATGCCTGAAACGAAAACGCCTCCGGGAGCGATCCGGAGGCGTTGAGGTAAATCTACATGCACGAACAATTTATGCCGCACCTGAAAAAACCGCAAGTCATCAACGCAGTTGCACTTTCGAAAACCGGACGTTACTCTCTGATCGTCGCTGCAAAATCAGCGACCGGGTTTGGCGACCCGAGCTCATACAGGCGCACAGGCGCCCCCATACCGATTGCAGGCGCTTTTTTTGTGCCCGCATTCCTGCTTAATGGTGGCTGTGCGTGGGAGACCTTCGGGTCTGCCGGGGTCCTGTATGCCCGGTTCGCCAACCCGCGCACAGCTGCCACCCTTAAATCGTTTGGCGACGATAAGTGGCAGCTCCTCACATACAGGAGCTTCACCAATGCACGCCCTCAATCCGTCCAAAATTCGCGCCGCGGCACACCGTGCAATGGCTCTCGCCGCTTTACACGCCAACTCCAGCCTCGCTACCCGTCTCTCCCGTTACAACGCTCACATGGCCAAAGCCCGTGCACTCGAAACCGCAGGCGGTGCCCAATGAACAGCGCACTGAGTTTTGCCCTGCCCGAAGACCTGCTCTGCGTGAATCCAACTGCTGAAGCCGGTGTGCCCATCGACGCCATCACCTGCGCCATTGATCGCGCCGACTCGGTGCTGACGCTGCTTGAAGATCACTTCGAAAGCGAATCCTCGCGCCTCGCCAATCATGTGATCGCAGCCGTCCTCTGGGACGTGCGCGGCACCCTTGGCCTGATCAAGACCCTCGCCTTGCACGGTGACACCACCTCCATTCCAGCTGCGCAGAAAGGCGGTGCGCTATGACCACATCCACCACCCTTGGTCGCGCCACATTTACTCGCGTGAACGCTACCGATTTGAAGTTGTTCCGGGTGAATGCGGGAGTACCGGTCGAAGATGCACTGGAGATGGTTTCCCTGCTGCAGCATCACGCCAATCAGCTCAACTTCGACGCCGCCATGAGTGACAGCGGCGAGCGCTTCAGTTGGCCTGCTCTGTACCTCGGCGAGATGGCCAAAGCCCTAATCGACGACATCAACGACGCGCTGTTTTTGCCGAGGGCTGACGCATGAGCCAACGCCCGAGCAACTCCGCGAAACGTCCCAGCTTCGCCGACGTGAAAGCCGCTGCACTGAAAGACATTGATCGTGTCCTGACGCACTGGCTGCCCAACGGCAAGCGTGTAGACGGCGGCAAGGAATACACCGCCCCGAATCCGACCCGCAGCGATAAACGCGCCGGTTCGCTCAAGATTAGTTTGAGCAAGGGCACCTGGTCCGACTTCGCCACTGGCGACAAGGGCGGCGACCTGATCGATCTGGTGCGCTATCTGGACGGCGGCACCGACATTGAAGCCTGTAACAAACTGGCAGATCTGCTCAACGTTTCGCCCGGCGCCGCCCAGGCGAAGCCAGCGCCCGCCAAGACAAAAGCACCTGAGTGGAGTGCCATTCAGCCGATCCCGGCCGAGGCCATGAACAAGTGCCCGGCCAAGCACCGGCAACACGGCGCGCCGTCCAAGGTGTGGATCTATCGTGATGCACAAGGCCAGCCACTCATGGCGCTCTACCGCTTCGACCTCGGCCCCGATGAAGACGGCAAGCCGAAGAAGGTGTTTGCGCCACTGACGTGGTGCCAGCGCGCCGATGGCCAGACCACGCAATGGCGTTGGCAGGGCCTGCCGGATCCGCGTCCACTGCTGCGCCTTGATGACCTGGCCCAACACGTTGACGTGCCGGTCGCCCTGTGCGAGGGCGAGAAAGCCGCCGACGCTGCCGCTGAATTGCTGCCGGGCTACGTGGCCACCTGCTGGCCGAACGGTTCCAACTCCTGGCACAAGGCCGACCTGACGCCGCTCAAGGGTCGTAACGTGCTGTTGTGGCCGGACAACGATGTAAGCGGCAAAGCCTGCATGGAAGCCGTCGTCAACAAGCTGCGTGAAATCGGCGCCGCCTCGGTTCGGGTCATCGCGCTGGACGTGTTCAAACGCAAGCCCACGCTGAAAAACGGCCGCGCCACCTTCGCCAAAGGTGGTCTGTGGAACGAAGGCGACGACGCCGCTGATGCACTCGCCAAAGGCTGGACAGCGGCCCACTTCGCCGAGCTGGAAAGCAGCGGAGAACTGTTCGGTTTGGTTGTCGAAAAGACCGAGCCTGAACAGACAGAGACCAAACCAGAACCGAAGACAAAAACAGCCACTAAGCGTCCCGCGAAATCGAAAAATGACCTGATGCCCGGTGGCTTTCGCCTCACGTCCGAAGGTGTGTTTTATTCCGGCGATGATGGCGAAGCGCGCCCGGTGTGTTCCCCACTGGAAATCCTGGCTCGCACCCGTGACGACAAAGGCCAGAACTGGGGCCTACTGGTCGAGTTCGACGATCCCGACGGCGCCAAGAAACGCTGGAATATCCCGGCGCGCACCATGACCGGCGACTTCGGTAAGGACGTGCTCGGCCCGTTGGTGGATATGGGCTTGCGCCTCGCTGGAAGTCGCTCGGGACGCAATGCACGCAATGATCTGCAAAGTTACCTGGGCGGCTTCGACAGCGCGCAACGAGCAAGGCTTGTCACCCGTTTGGGGTGGCACGACAGCGCCTTTCTGCTGCCCGAGCAGCAGGTCGGCGCACACAGCGAACACCTGCACTTCTACGAGGCCGGCTCTCAGCTTCCGCCGATCAGCGAAGCAGGTTCGCTTGAGCAGTGGCAGGAGCAGATCGGCGCACTGTGCGTCGGTAACCATCGTCTGGCGTTTGTCGTCGGCGTGGCCTTTGCTGGCCCACTGCTGCACATGCTCGGCCATGAGTCGGGCGGCTTCCACTTGTACGGCGACAGTTCAGGCGGCAAGACCACGCACCTACAAGTGGCTGCTTCGATCTACGGCGGGCCGCGTCTGGTGCGTTCGTGGCGCTCCACCGATAACGCGTTGGAATCCATCGCTGCCGCGCACTCCGACGGGCTCCTCGTGCTGGATGAAATTGGCATGTGCGATCCACGCATCATTGGCGAGACGGTGTACATGCTCGGCAACGGCACCGGCAAGGCACGCGCCAATGACCGAGGCCAAGCAGGCCGACAGGTACAGGAGTGGCGTCTACTGTTTCTCTCCACCGGAGAGAAGACGCTGGCTCAGCACATGGCCGAAGCCAACAAGGAACTGAAAGCGGGCATGGAGGTGCGCATGCTCGCGGTCCCGGCCGATGCCAGCAAAGGCCTCGGCATGTTCGACGCGCTCAACGGTTTTGAGGATGCGGCGGCACTGGCCGACGCGCTCAAGGCTCGGGTAGCGAAGTATTACGGCACGCCAATTACCGCCTTCCTGACAACACTGTGCGAACCGGGCAAACGTCACGGTTGGTCCGCCATCCTGCGTCGCACGCTGGAAGGTTTTATCACCCAATCACTACCGGCCTCGGCGAGCGGGCAGGCGTACCGTGCAGCCGCTCGTTTCGGCCTCGCCGCCGCAGCAGGTGAGCTGGCCACGGCGATGGGGATCACAGGCTGGCCCGACGGGACCGCAACCACCGCTGCTCGCGTGTGCCTTAACGCCTGGATGAACGAGCGTGGCGGCGCCGGGAACTTCGAGGGTGATGCGATCTTGGCGCGGCTGCGCCAGGTCATCGAGCGCTTCGGCGAAAGCAGGTTCACCCGCTGGGAATCGACGGCGGCAAAGATCGACGAACACGGCCCGCGCACCATCGACCGTCTCGGCTTTCGCAAGACGCTGGAGCACGGCTTGGGCGACTCCCTACACACCACCAACACCTATTACGTGCTGCCCGAGGCATGGCGCTCGGAGATCTTCCGGGGCATGAACATCAACGCCGTGAACAAGGAGCTGCTGCAGCGCGGTGTATTGGAACCGAGCAGCGACGGCAAAGCGTCGAGTCTGGTCCGGCTGCCCGGCCTCGGTCAGCAACGCTGCTACATCGTTAAGACGATTCCGGGAATGGATGAGAGCGAGGCTAGGGCTGCCTGAGGGCATCTCTGCTGATTGAGGTAGCGCCGGCTTATTCCCGGCCTCGCCAGCCACTCAACCAACCCACAATCGAATTGAACAGAGACTAAATAGATGAACGATATTCAAGACTTGAAAGACCGTCGCGACCAACTGCTGAGCGAAGCAGAACGACTGCACGCCGAACTCCTGCCGCTTGAGACCCTACTGGAAAGTGAGGAACCTATCGAGCCGGATCGGAAGCGCGAACTACGGGACAAGTACAACGAGCTGAAAAGGAATTTCGATTCGCGAAAATTCAACGCTGAGCTTTTAGTTCGGAAGGTCAGTCGCCGTGAGAACCTCGCCAATTGCGATTCCTTGATGGCTGGCTACATCGAAGCATTGACTAACTGGAAAGCGGATGAGCAGGAGCTGAACGAAAAGCGTCAGAGCCTCAGCACCCGCCTGGAACAGATCCAACATCAGGCGACAGAGGACATGGCCAAAGCCCGTCAGGCAGAAACGGAAGCTGCCACGGCCTACGCTCAGGCCGTCGCATGGGGCGACACAGAAGGCGAGAAAACTGCCAACGCCGATGCGCAGAAGGCGGCGAAGAACCTGACAGCGGCCGCCGAACATAACCGTCGTCAACACCTGATCATGGCCGCTTTGGAACAGGAGCTGATCACCGTAGATAAATACATCGCCGAGGCACAGGAAAAGCATAAGGGCATAGAACGCCACGCCCTCTTTCTTTCGAAGTCGGTGCTAGAGGAGCAATGGAACGAGGCCGCAAAAGCGTTATTCGAGGTAGGTGGAAAGCTGTGGGCAAATTACAACCTGTTGGGACTTGATCAGGTAGCGCTGATGAAACTGGCGGTTCCTGAGCAAGGCGAAAACTATGGGCAATGGACGTGGCACGAGCTAATAGATCGCTCTCGTCAATACAGCGCGCGGGACTTAGTCCAGCTCAGCAGTCTACCGATACCGCAACAGCACGAAGATGTGAGCAATCCGGAACAGCGCGAGGATAAACGTAATGAACAAGCCACTACAGAACAGCGCGACCTGGTCTGATACGCTCGAAAATCGGAAAGCCCACCTGAATGCCCTTTTGAAAACCATAAACGCAGGTGCGGGCAAAATCAGTCACATACAAACACTGACTATCAACGCGATCAACGCGGAGATGGCGAACATTGAAAGGCAACTGAACCGCCGTAAATAATGCTGAACTTATAACAGGTATGACTATCCTATTCATCATGTAAGACTCCGCAGAACAAGGGAAAAAAAATGTCCAAACTCGCAGAATACCGTCAGCTGGAAAAACATCTCGCTGAGCAACTCCAGGCACTGGAAGCACTGAAAGCTGATGATGGGCTAAAAAAAGAAATTGAGTTCGAAACGAAGCTGCGCAAGCTGCTTGAGCACTATGGCTTTAGCCTGAAGCACATCATCAATCTGCTGGAACCGCAGACCTCTGGCCGTCGCCAAGCTTCCGCACCAGCAGCAGGCACGCGTAAACCCCGCGAACTGAAGGTGTACAAAAACCCGAATACCGGTGAAGTTATCGAAACCAAGGGCGGGAACCACAAAGTTTTGAAAGAGTGGAAGGCAGAGCACGGCGCGGACGTCGTCGAGGGATGGTTGAAGAAGTAAGTCAGCTTCACCTGAAAAAGGGTCCTGACGGGCCCTTTTTTATAAGCAAGGTTACTATCATGCGTTACTTAAAATAATAACCAAAACGACAAATCTATTCAAACGAGGCTCGCATAGTTGATCATCAGCTCACCAATCTGCCCGCGCTTAATCGCTATTTGCTCCGGCTTCAATGTTTTATTTTCCTCCGCAGCCTTCAACTTCTTCGTCAATTCAAGAACACCTTGAAGCAGTCGAGTTTTTCTAAACTCGACCTGCCTTTTACGCCTTACATTCACTCGACTTGGACGGTTTAAGTGCATCTTCTTGATCATATAACCAACCGGGCCAGCCACAGCAACGATACACCCGGCATTGTCAACTCTTAAAAATGTTTCCGCATCATGGTTAAATCTATCTAAATAGCCCACTCCGCCAATAAAAGTGGCGGCACCATGTTCTTTTGAACAAGGCCAATCACTTGTTTTAAGCCCATTGCACTTTGGGCAAGCCAAATAGAGATTAAAAGGATGAGTACTCAAGTCAGGGAAGTGTTCCTGGGGACGGAAGTGATCAAGGTGCATTTCGTCACCACCCGACTCTTCAATGGTGATATCGCAATATACACACCGAAACTGGCAATCTTCTGCGACCTTGACATAATTCTGGCTATAATCTGCATAAAATTTTTTACGATTGTTATAGTAAAAATCTTCTTGGCGACGAGTGAGCTTTGGATAAAACATTTTTTATTACTCGTTCTCTATTTTTTTCAACTGACCTTCAATCTCCGCAAGTAAGTCTTCTTGCTTTTTCAACTCACTCGATGGTACAACAGCTTCAGTTGACAACACCCGTTTAATTCGTAAAAAATCCAAGGCTTCATATTCTGCCAACTCTTCTTCCGTCAATTCATCAACTATCGACTTTTTAAGCAGAACGTCAAACCTCTCTGACCGTTGACTGTTTATATCATTAAACGAATTAATATGCCGTCTCATCAGAATAGCGCATTCGTGCTTATAAGCGTCTTGCTCTATTTTTGATTTATCAATTATATATTCAACGGAACCAAACGGAGGCTCGATCAAACCCATCTCACTTGTCAATATATAAAGAGGAAGCTTGCTGTCGGACACCCTGATAGCTTCGACAAGCTGAGATCCTTTATATTCAGTCCCTACTACAACGTGCAGCTTCTCGTCTATAACAATCGAAACCACACTTTCATATCTTTCAATTTTCGCAAGCATGTCATTAATAGTGACTTCTGGCTCAATCGCAACCACATTATACTCATCACCATATATATCTTGAAGCGTCCCTTTGTAGATAGTTCTGGAGCTTTTTTCGTCATCGATAAAAATTACAGTCTCTTTCACTTTGAGGCTCCTCTAGTAGTCGGGATAGTAATTAAAAACTCAGCGCCACCGAGATCGCTATGCGCTATAGCTTTAATAGTACCGTGCATGTGATCTTCCACATGCGTTTTAACGATAGCCAGCCCCATCCCCGTCCCAACGATATTTCCTCGCATATCACGCTTCCCGCTACTCATAGGCGCAAAGATTCGCTCTTCCGAATCTGCTTCAAGACCTATGCCTGAATCCTTATAAGATAGAAAAACTTGGCTGTCGTTTTCTGAGAGATTGACCTCAATCTTAGGACTATCTCTGTTAGTACTTGATTCAATCGCCCATATTGAATTAGTCATCAAGTTAATTGCAATGCTTTCCCAGTCAATCTCAAATGCAAAAACTTCATACGAAGCATCAATTGTACTTAGATGAATTTCAGTTTTGATATTCATTTTTTTAAGAGTTGCTGAAAATATGCTGAACACATAACGGAACACTTCATGAATACAGACCTTCTTCCTAGTCCGCTTATCAGGCTTAATATTCTCAATCGCAAATCTGGAAAAGTTATCAACATATTGAGCAGCATCTCTGGCAATTTCGATACATTCAATAGGATCTTCGAGCTGACCGTCTTTTTTATCTATTTTCCTCAAGTAAGACAAAGCCCTGGTTGAGCCATTCAATGCCAACCCTGAATGCTGTCTTACCTCATGACCAAAACTAATAGTCAAAATACCTATAGAAGCAAGATTTGATAAAGTATTTTTCTGTTCCTCGAGTTCGCTTTTTTCTAGTTGCAGAGCTTCTAAATAGCGTTGCTCAGCTTGACTTTGCTTTTCTCTAAGAATCTCAAGCTCATTCAACCGGTATGCCACTAACTGGGCTGGAGACTGTTGCTTTTTATGCTTTTTCTTTTTTCGACTTATCGTCGATACAGTTTTCTTAAGCTCTTCAATTGCAGCCTCAACATCTTCATTGGACTTACTAAGTAGTTTTGCAAGCTCTCCAGATAAGTCCGTTTCATTATCATTCACAACATCTTTGTGAACTAAAACCTCTAATGTTTCTATTACTTTTAAAAGAAACGTTCGAAGTTGAAAAAATGCCGTATTTTCAACGATCCCTTCTCGATTAGCTTGATCATTCAGAATTGCATTGGTTTCGCGAGATATTAGTACAGAGCCAATTATTTGATTAGGGCCAATTTTCCAGCCCTGCTGCGATACGCCTCCTGGACTGGAGACTTTTCTTAAGCCAATATCTAACCAGTCGCCCTTTCCTGAAGGTTCGCCGTATGGCCGCACTCTAAAATGATCCCTATATAGTCGTACGCCCTGATTCAAACGCATAAACTCTCTGAAATTCTTAACTCTTAAATTTAGCTTTGTTAAGTTTGCTGCGTCTTGCACCAAATAATAAAATTCAAACTCAATTGGGCCAAATAAAGGTTTCGTGCCGGAGCTTTTCAACCAGCTTTCCCAAGGTATAGGAGCTTGAATTACATCTAATTGCTTTTGATTATTCGTATAACAAGCTGAAACCAGCCCAGCACTGTCCACGCTTGCACGAACTTTCCAACGAGCAGCGCTCAAAAACTTTTCAGAGCTAAGTCTTTTTTCGCGGTGCTCATTGCCCCGAAAGACTTTTAAATTAATTGAAAACTCATTTTCTGCTTGAAATGGTGATATTAGCAGGCGGAGCTCATTCTCGAGCGACTCTAAGAAATTCTCATCCCATTCATCTTTCAGTCCCATAAGCACCATACGGGTGCCCGAGTTTTTTTCGCCTGTAAAAGCTTCTCCGTATTTATCTATAAGCGGCAAATCCACCACATAAATCGGATGTTTAATTTCCGAAAGAGTTTTAGTTGTATTTTCAAATTTGCGCCAGTCAAGATCTAACTGTATAGCCTCACCCATTTCTGGTGTTTTACTATAAAGCACCAGTTTCCTACATAGACGATCAATTCCTAATCGACCTAAACCTTTTGCGCCAGTAAGAACTCTCCCTTTTCCTGCTGAGCGCTCGATGGTAGCTTTATTGTCTGTTCCGATTTTTAGCCAATGATCAAATATGGTATCGGGACTCATGCCGACACCATTATCTTCAATGACTAAAGTTGATATCGAATTTTTTCTCAAATAGAAGCTGAGTGTTACTTCATCGGCATCTGCGTCATAAGCATTTTTTATGAGCTCGGAGATAGCCACAGTGGAGCTGGAAATACTTTCGCGCCCCAGCTGCAAAGTTACACGAGCAGAGAACTCAAAAGGTTTTTCTCCGATCAATTTTCGCTTGATCATAAAACACTCACCATATAGGAATTTCCTTAACCACACCGACAGTCAAGTGACGGCAACGAATCCTTCCGTTTATGAAGGCATTGGTTTTTGATTCTCTAAGCGTATTTATCAATTTCTTACAGTATGACACCTTCAAATTTTTAGGCTTAAGTACAATCAAGTGATTCTCTACTGCGACTGGTGTATCGCCTAAAACTATAGCCCCCGACGCTCTGTTTTTATCAGTAGGGCTAGATGTACGCCGGATCACTACAAACGGAGGATTGATCAACCGACCTTTAAATTTTCTAAACTCGTCAAAAGTACCAATAGTCCCCCAGACGGGGGTATTCTTCGCATGTATGTAGGGTGACAAAGTGCCTTCTTGAGGATCGCGATAAGCCACTAGCGGCCCAATACAAACATCAAATAAATCGCCAACAGATAACTCGCTTTCCGTATATTCGTACCAAACAATTTTGGTCGAATTAGCTTCCTTTAATTCGCCTTTTATCAAGAAAACATCTACATCAGTTTTTTCGTTGAAGCGACCGGCAATATGAATATCACCACAAACTTTTTCCGAAACAAACCCCCTCCAACCTTCATATCGACTGCCCGACCTCAGAACATCTGGAAGAATTGCACTGATTAAGCACCCATTAGAAAGGCGACGAACAAAATGATCAAATACCACTCCCGCTGCGTTAACTTTCCCTGCCTTCCAATACTCAGTCGCAGGAGAATCCCAATTGGAGAATGGTGGATTCATTAAGAGATGTGTTACGTCGCTTAACTCCCCGACTTCAATTGATAGCGCGTCAGCCACTCTAATGTGTGGAAAACAAAGTAGGGCTTGTTCTAGGGAGCAATCTTTCGTTGCACCTCTGTTCAACGCTTCGAGAATCAACCGTAATTTTGTCGCTTCAACGAACGCGCTGTGTATGTCATAGCCTCTTAAGACCTTCCCCCAAGAAACTAACGTATCGGAAAGAAGGTCACTAACCGCAAGCTTTCGAGAGCATCCAATTAAAAGATTACCGGTTCCGCACGTTGGATCTAGAACAACAGAACCAGATGCTATGGGCGCACTAAAACTATCAACAGCAAGAGAAGTTAGTTTCTGACCTGTAAAAAAACTGCCGAACTGCCGCATTTCATCGATGGATAAAAACTTTCTTAAGACAGAATCAGCGGTATCAAGATTTATCAATTCCTGAAGCAAATCTTGATCATACGAATCGATGATGGAATCAAAAAAACTCGTCAAAGTAAGATTATGAGGATTAAATTTATTCATATTGGGCGCTTATAAATATCTCGAATAAAAATATCCAAAATTTGTTTATCCTATCATAAATGATTACCTAGTCATAGTGCGATTTATCGCCAACAATGATCTATACAAAGGCCGCACAAAGTAACGCAGTTAACTCATAACTGCCTCTTCTCTTATGTAACTTGATAAACAAGCGACCGATACTTTGTTGAGTTGATCACCCAATGCCTTTTCTACTTAAAATTTTAGTCTGTGAGCTATATGTATTAACTCATGCTCTTCGCATGATTAGAATGGCGGTGCTGGCGTATGTACGTGGAACAGGCTGGAGCCGATTAGTTCGCGAAGAACCATTTGTGCTAGCTAGCCAAGCTGCAGGACAGCATTCGGCAGGCGATGGCTTACTAAAAAAAGCTGTCCATAACGCGCCGCAGTTGCGGGGCATGGTCATGCGTACTGGGCTATACGTTGGATAGGATAAGATTGCCGTTTAACCAAGACATGTAGGGTGATTGGGGCTGCGCTCTGAGCACCAGGCAAGCCGCGGCACTTACTGCCTAGGCCGAGGCCATCTACCCATGAAAGGCGATGATTCGACCTGCGTCCCCCCTGATTTCGAGAGGAGTTACACCGTTCCGCGCTGTTACATCTCACACACAATAGGTCCTGAGTCGGTGTTACATCTTTTTTATCCTTTAAATTCAATACCTTATAGTATTGCGTTACACCCGTAACACCAGTTACACGACATTCAACATGCATCTCCCCCACACCCCTAAAAAATGAGTTCCACCAGCGAGGAGATGCCAGCCCCAGCCGGGGGCCCCTGAGAGTTCGATACACACACGGGGTCGGAAACCCGCGTGATCGTGTTAGCGGAAAAGTGCACAGATTAGTGAACAGGTGAACTGGGTAAACTGCTGTTCACCTGTGCATTTGCCCTATCGCTTGGTAGCTCGCCGGGGCCCCTGGGCATTTCGAATGGGTACGGGGCAGAGAACCCGCGCGTTCGTGTTAGCGGCTGGATTTTTGAAGTTGGTTAACAGGTTGACGGAGTTGACTCGGTTGACGAACGCCATGCGTGCGGTATCAGCAACACAAAAGGGCATCTTTACCAACACGGTAACGATGTCCTTTTTTTTCAAGATCCTTTCAATTTCAACGTTGAAATTTCAGTAAGCTGGGGAAACTACCGCTAACAAGATCTCGCGGGTTTCCGACCCCGTACCACCTTGTTATTGCCAGGGTCCCCGGCGGTTTTTTTCTTCAAGGTCAGGCTCTACGATCTGGATAGCAGATGAGCTGTGTTGTGCTGCAGGCAGGACCACCCGAATCTGCTAAAACAAACTTGCACCCTCTCCTCACGGTGAAGGTAAACCGTAATGAATGTCGACGCGCTTAGACCGATGGAGTGATAGATGAATCTTGATTTGCTATGGGCGGCAATGTTGGGCAGTGCGGGAGGAATTACGGGTACAGCAGTTATTCTCTGGCTACTACGAACCTGGTTCGCAGAGAGGATCAAGCAGTCTATCGGTCACGAATATGCGGTGAAGCTCGAAGAGTGGAAAAAGTCCGAACAGATCCGTGTGAAGTCCGAAGCAATCGCATCACTCCTCGCCGAATGGATGAGTTTTCCTGATGATCAGCGAACCCTTAACAAACTGACATTTGAAGCCTATCTCTGGCTACCTACAGACATCCTTCGGCTACTAACCAAGACTTTGACACACGCTCCTACTGCACCAAATGCAAGGGACATCCTATGGCATGTCCGAAAACACCTACTGGAGGATGAAACACTAGCATCATGGGAGATAGTGATTTTCAAACAAGAAAGTGAACGACGAGCATTTCGGGCGAAGATGAATGAGATGACCTCCTTCAAGGCATTCACTGCCACCAGCGCTCTTGGGATGAAGGGATACAGAGGCAAAAATGAGCCCAGCTAACGCTGATACCTTGTAGCAGCATGGACCGTGTATGCCCGCGTGTATGCCTAACCGAACCATCCACACAGAAAGTCATACAAACCGGGCCTCTCAGCCTCCAGTTCAAACGACGCCTGGGCACCATATAGTAGAAACGAGAAAGCCTCAGACCGCATGGTCTGGGGCTTTTTTGTGGGTGATGGGTTTTGACCTAGTGATCCACGCTGCTTGATTCAAACAGCCGGCCAATATCGCGCGCGC
>Ga0182007_10000877_pt1 | contig 16671 bp, 12 predicted proteins | sample Sormic07211113_1_FD_123023 | JGI IMG/M metagenome (GOLD analysis project Ga0182007, IMG submission 123023) | Rhizosphere microbial communities from Sorghum bicolor, Mead, Nebraska, USA - 072115-113_1 MetaG | ecosystem: Host-associated > Plants > Roots > Rhizosphere | place: USA: Nebraska... | reverse complement strand
CCTGATGACCATAGCAAGTTGGTCCCACCCCTTCCCATCCCGAACAGGACCGTGAAACAACTTTGCGCCGATGATAGTGCTGCAACCAGTGTGAAAGTAGGTTATCGTCAGGCTTGTTATTCGTAGTAAGAGAAAAACCCCGCCGGACTCCGGTGGGGTTTTTTTTCGTCTGGCGGTTTTGCTAAGTGCCGTGGGGTGCTGTCGGCTTACGCTGCGCTAAGCCGACCTACGCCGACCTACGCCGGCCTGCGCCGATATCGGACAGGCTACCGCTTCGCCATCGGCAGTGCCGGCAGCTGCCCCCTGGTATTGCAAACCCTGTTGCCGGCCCTGCTGCATGCGGATGGGCCGTCTACCGTGCGCATCAGCGGCGGCACGCACAATGCCATGGCGCCGCCCGTGCATTTCCTGCAGCGCGCGTATGGCCGCATCCTGGAACAGATGGGCGCGGAGGTGGAGATTACGCTGCAACGTTACGGCTTTCATCCCGCAGGCAGCATGAGCGGGGCAGCATCTGCACGGTGACCGCCGCCTGACGCGCGCGGTGACACAACCAGGTGTTGCAGCTGTTCCAAATTGATACATGGGCGGCCCGATGTGGGGCATGTACGCATGGCATGGCATTTGCTCTTCTTGAGATATTGACTAAAAAAACCAAGGAGACCAGCATGACCTATTCCATCCGTACCCTGCTCGGCGTGGCCGCCGCCGGCGCCGTTGCCCTCACTTCCTTGCTGACCTTGCCGCATGCCTATGCGCATGGCAATGTCACGCCGCAAGGCGTCGATACCACGGGCTTGCCCAAGGTGGGCGACAAGTGGCTCGAACAAAACCCGTATCGCGGCAACAAGCTGGCCCTGACGGTGGGGACGTCGGCCTACAACCAGAATTGCGCGCGCTGCCACGGCATCGAAGCCATCTCGGGCGGCATCGCGCCGGACTTGCGCCAGCTGGACCGCGATTGTTTCGGTATCAAGAATGAGACAAAGAAACAGGCTTGCTACAAGGAAACGGATAATTACTACCTCACCACCATCCGCCACGGTAAAGTGCGCAATGGCGCCGTGTACATGCCGCCGTTCGAGGGCGTGTTCAACCAGGAAGCCATGTGGGCCATCAAGACCTATCTGGAAACCCGCCGCGAGTCCAATTAGGTCGAACCGATCACGAAGGAGTCCCATGCGTTCATTTCAACTCCGTGGCGCGCGCGCGATGCTCTCGCTCGCCTGCCTGGCGCTGTGCGCGGCCGCGCCGGCGCGCGCCGACTGGCAGAAAGTACAGCAGTCGGGCAGCCTGAAAGTGGCTGTGTATAACGAGTTCGCGCCGTTTTCCGACAAGGGCGCGGGCATCGATATCGACATCGCCGAGGCGCTGGCGAAAAAGCTGGGTCTAAAACTGAGCTTGCTGCCATTTCCCGCCGGCGAAAACCTCAACGATGATTTGCGGAATATGGTGTGGAAGGGGCATTACCTCGGCTATGGTCCCGCCGACGTGATGCTGCACGTGCCGGTCGACAAGAAGTTGATGGCGGATAACGACAAGGTCGAGATCTTCGCGCCGTACTACGTGGAAACCGTGCGCCTGGCGCGCAGCGCGCAAGCCGTGCCGCAATTCGATGGCGTCGCCTCGCTGGCCGGCAAGCGCATCGGCGTGGAAAAGGTCTCGATCGCCGCCATGCTGATGCTCGGTGAAGACAATGGCAAGTACCGCGACGACGTGCGCATTTTCGATACGGCCGCCGAAGCCTTGCAGCAATTGCAGGCGGGCCAGCTCGACGCCGTGCTGGCGAACCGTTCGGAAATCGAATCGGTGCTGAAAAGCGATCCTGCCTTCCCCTTGAGCGAAGTGGCGTTCGCCCGCTTGCCGCGGGCCGGCTGGGCCGTGGGCTTGGCCGTCAGCAAGCAACAGCTCGACGTGGCGAAATTGCTGCAGGCGGCCATGAACGAGATGGCTGCCAGCGGCGAATTGAAAGCCATCTTTGAGAAGTATGGCGTGAAGGAAGCGCGGCCGTAGCAGACTATGCTGAATGGTAAAAGCCCGCGCTTCGGAAGAGGCGCGGGCTTTTTCTTTTTAGAAATTATATTGGGCGCTGACACCCAGCAGCCAATTGCGTCCTGGCGCCGCTTCATAGTAGCGCTTGTTGCTGTCGCCGACGATGACGGAACCCACGTAGGTTTTGTCGAAAAGATTGTTCAGGCGGGCAAACTCCTTGAAGCGCCAATTCCCTACGTTTTGTTTGGCGTTGAAGCGGGCATTGAACACCGTGTAGCCGGGCGCCGGTTTTTCGCTGTTGCTGTCTTCCGCGTAGACCTGGTTGCTGGCCACGCTTTCCACTGCCGCGCCGAAACGGTCCAGCGTATCTTTCCAGGCCAGTTCCGCGAACAGGTTGGCGCTAGGCACGCCCGGCAAGCGGCTGCCTTCGCGTACGCTGCCAAACGCCTGGTCATACACAGCGTGCAGGCTGGTCAGCGCCACTTTTGTCGTGAAACCATACGGCAAGCTGGAATCCAGCGACACTTCCATGCCCTGACGCAAGGTTTTACCTGCATTGCGGTAGCTGGTGCGCCCGCCGCTGGAACTATCGACCACCAGTTCATCGTTGGTCTTGATCTGGAAGACGGCCGCGTTCACGTGCGTATTGTTGGCGATCCTGGCTTTGATACCCGCCTCCAGGTTGGTGCTGGTGGCCGGTTTCAGCTGGTAATTGAAGCCGCCGCCCGTGCCCGAGTAAAACAGTTCGTTCAAGGTGGGTGCTTCGAAGCCGCGCGCGGCGCTGGCGTACACGTTGACGTTGGGCGTCAGTTTATACAGCAGGCCCAGCACCGGTGTCGTGTGGCTGTATTCCAGGCTGCCGCTGTCATCGCCATTGCCGAGGAAATGGTCGTTGACCGACACTTTCATCTTGCTGTAGCGCACACCTGCGCTGAGCAGCCATGGCCCGCTCTGCCATTCCGTCTGGATATACGGATCGAGGCTGGAAACGACATCCTGCTCGTCGCGGCGCAGCTTGCCCTTCACGCCAAATGTGTTGCCGATGTAATTTTCATAGCCGGTACGGTCATCGCTGGAGCGGCCATAGTCGATGCCGATGGTGGTGCTCAGCTTGCCGCCCGCCAGTTGGTTCACGTGCAGCCAGTTGGTGTCGATGCCGTAGAACTCACGCTGGAAGTCGACCACGCCGCCCGAATGGCTGGCCGGTGCCTGGAAACCCTTGGTGAATGCCTGGTACTGGATCACGTCGCGGTTACCGCCGTAGGCCGTCACGTGCAGGCGGTCTTCGCCGAACGACTGCTCGTAGGTGGCGCCGATTTGCTGGTGGTCGATGCTCTTGCGCGTGTTGTAGCGCTCGGCCAGCGTGCGCTTCGGGTTTTGCGTATCCGTCGTGTCGATTTCGCCGGCGCGCGGGTCGCGGGAGAACGTGGCCCAGGTGGCGCCCAGCGGATCTTGCGTGTTGCCCTGGTGCAGGCTGTTGGCGACGATGGTCAGCTTGCTGTCCGCATTCGGCTTGACCGTGATCTTGCCGAACGCCTGTTCGCGCGTGGCGGCACTGTGGTCGCGGAAGCCGTCCGTGCGGAAGCGCGAACCGTCGAGCACGTAACCGATGCCGCCTGCCTGGCCTTGCGCCGTTAAGTCCACCTTGCTGGTGCCGAAGCTGCCGCCCGTCACGTTCAGTTCGACGGACGGGGGATTTTGCCCATCCTTGGAAAACAACTGGATCACGCCGCCCGAATGGTTGCCGTAGATGGCAGAAAACGGCCCGCGCAGCACTTCGATGCGCTCGGCCGTATCGAGATTGAAGGTGGCGGCCTGGCCTTGCCCATCGGGCATGCTGGCGGGAATGCCATCGCTGATCAGCTTGACGCCGCGCACGCCGAAGGCCGAGCGGGCGCCGAAGCCGCGCGACGAGATTTGCAAGTCTTGCGCGTAGTTCTGGCGGTTTTGCACAACCAGGCCCGGCACGGCGGCCAGCGCTTCCGACGCGTTGACGCGGATCTGGCCCTCCTGGATGCGGGCGCTGTCGACGACATCGATCGAGGCCGGCACTTCCTGGCTCGGGTGGGCGATGCGGCTGCCGCTGATGACCACCGTATCCATGAGTTGCCCGGCGGCCAAGTCAGCGGGCTCGGCGGCAAAGACGTGGGGGGCGAGGGTGGCGCTGCCGGCGACAAACAGGCTGGCGATGGTGTTCAGGCGGAAACGATGCTGCATGCGGATTCTCCAATGTGAATAAAAGCCTGCTTGAGCGCGTGAGCGGCGCAGGTCTGCATAGTTGTATCAAGCAATATGCCTGCCATGTCTCCATTGGTGGGCGGAAATTATACGCGTGTCAGTGGCACGGCGTTTGCATGCAGCAATTATCAGATGCGCCGCTACCGCGCGCTTTTCCTGTGTTTTGCCATTGAAAAGGTGATTATGCCCAACTTCTTCCCGCGCTTGCGCCAGGTTTGCTGGCTGCTGCCCGCGCTTGCCAGCACCGCCCTCCAGGCCGCTCCCTTTGCTTATGTTCCCAATGAAAAATCGGGCACCGTGAGCGTGATCGACACGGCGACCGACCAGGTGGTGCGCCAGATCGCCGCAGGCAAGCGTCCGCGCGGCATCGCCGCCGATCCGACCGGACAGCAATTGTTTGTCACGGACGCGGCCAGCAGCGCCTTGCTGCTGATCGATAACGCGGCCGGCACGCCCATGCGCACAGTGACGCTGGGCAAGTCGCCCGAAGGCGTCAGCGCTTCCCGGGACGGTCATTACGTGGCCGTGGCCGTCGAGGAAAACAATAGCGTGGCCTTGCTCGATGGCCAGACGGGCGCCTTGCTCGCCGATATCAAGGTGCAGGGACGCAACCCGGAACATGCCGTGTTCAGCCCCGATGGGCGCTGGCTGCTGGTCAGCGCGGAAGAGGCCGAGCAAGTCGATGTCATCGACGTGGCGCAACGCCGCCAAGTGGCGTCCGTCGCCGTGGGACTGCGTCCGCGCGGTATCGGTTTCAGTCCCGACTCGGGCCGCGTCTACGTGGCGTGCGAACTGGTCAATGCCGTCTACGTCATCGACATGACGCAGCGCAAGGCCATTGCCACCATTCCAGCGGGCAAGAATGCCAATGGCATCGTCGTCCATCCCGGCGGCAAGCACGTATATGTCTCGAATGGCATCGACGGCACGGTGATGGTGATCGATACGGCCAGTAACCAGGTCACGGCCACCATTCCCGTCGGCAAGCGCCCGTGGAACATGGCCATCACGCCCGATGGCGCCAAGCTGTACGTGGCCAATGGCCGCTCGAACAGCGTCTCCGTCATCGATACGGCCAGCGCGCGCAAGCTGGCCGATATCGCCGTCGGCGAATTGCCATGGGGCGTGGTGATTCGGTAGCGGTACAGGAACAGGTGTTCCAGTCTGGTACACCTGTTCCATTGTGCAGCGGCGATGGCGCGCTACGGCAGCAATTGAACCCGCCGATATCGCCACCAAGCCCTTGCAACAGAGGTAAAACCCGCTAAGTTGGGTAGGGGGATGGCGAGCTGGCACGGCATTTGCGGAAGACTCCGTGTACTCACCCCATCTGTACCAGGACGTTTGATTTTAATTAAGTAATTCCATTCTAATTAACCCGATAGAGGACGACATGAATCTCGCAGACATCAGCAAACTGGGCGTAGCCAATCCCTTCAAACAACGCTATGACAATTACATCGGCGGCAAATTCGTTGCACCAGTAAAAGGTGAATACTTTCCTAACATCACGCCGATCACGGGCTTGCCGTTTTGCGAAATCGCCCGTTCCACGACGGAAGACGTCGAGCTGGCGCTGGACGCCGCCCATGCCGCCAAGGATGCCTGGGGCAAGACTTCGCCCGCCGAGCGCGCCAATATCCTGAACCGCATCGCCGACCGCATCGAACAGAACCTGAGCCTGATCGCCACGGCGGAAACCATCGACAACGGCAAGCCGATCCGCGAGACGATGAACGCGGACATTCCGCTGGCCATCGATCATTTCCGTTACTTCGCCGGCTGCATCCGCGCGCAGGAAGGTTCCGTCGCGCAAATCGATGCCGAAACCTATGCTTATCACTACCATGAGCCGCTGGGCGTCGTGGGCCAGATCATTCCATGGAATTTCCCGATCCTGATGGCCGTGTGGAAACTGGCACCAGCCCTGGCCGCCGGCAATTGCGTCGTCCTGAAACCGGCCGAGCAAACCCCCGCTTCCATCATGGTGTTGATCGAGCTGATCGGCGACTTGCTGCCGCCGGGCGTGTTGAACATCATCAACGGTTTCGGCCTGGAAGCGGGCAAGCCGCTGGCGTCGAGCAAGCGCATCGCCAAGATCGCCTTCACGGGTGAAACGGGCACGGGCCGCCTGATCATGGGCTATGCCGCGCAAAACCTGATTCCCGTCACCCTGGAGCTGGGCGGCAAGTCGCCGAACATCTTCTTTGAAGACGTGATGGATGCGGACGACGAGTATTTCGACAAATGCCTGGAAGGCTTTGCGATGTTTGCGCTGAATCAAGGCGAGGTGTGCACCTGCCCATCGCGCGTGCTGATCCAGGAATCGATCTACGAGAAATTCATCGAACGGGCCCTGAAGCGCGTGGCCGCCATCAAGCAGGGCAATCCGCTCGACTCGTCAACCATGATCGGCGCGCAGGCGTCGCAGGAGCAGCTGGAAAAAATCCTGTCCTATCTCGACATCGGCCGCCAGGAAGGCGCCGAAGTGCTGGCCGGCGGCGAGCGCAACACGCAGGCGGGCGACCTGGAAGGCGGCTACTACGTGCGTCCGACCGTGTTCAAGGGCAACAACAAGATGCGCATCTTCCAGGAAGAGATCTTCGGGCCGGTCGTGTCCGTGACCACCTTCAAGGACGAGGCCGACGCGCTGGCGATTGCCAACGATACCTTGTACGGCCTGGGCGCCGGCCTGTGGACGCGCGACGGTTCGCGCGCCTTCCGCATGGGACGCGCCATCCAGGCCGGCCGCGTGTGGACCAATTGCTACCACTTGTATCCGGCCCACGCCGCATTCGGCGGCTACAAGCAATCGGGCATCGGCCGCGAAAACCACAAGATGATGCTCGACCACTACCAGCAAACGAAGAACTTGCTGGTGAGCTATAGCCCGAAAGCGCTGGGCTTCTTCTAAACCGGCAACAGGCGCCGCACCTGTCCAACCAGGCGCGGCGCGCAGAAAGGGATGCCATGAGTGCAGCAATTGCCAGGGTGGTCGCCACCGATGCGGCGCTGGAAATGATGGACAAGTTGCGCCAGCGTCACGGCCCGCTGATGTTTTTCCAGTCCGGCGGCTGCTGCGACGGCAGTGCGCCCATGTGCTACGCGCTGGGCGAGTTCGATGTCAGCGACACCGACATTTATCTCGGCAATTTGAATGGCACACCGTTCTACATGGGACTCGAGCAATTCGAGTACTGGGAGCATACCCAGTTGATTATCGATGTGGTCGATGGCAATGGCGGCATGTTTTCACTCGACAACGGCACGGGCAAGCGCTTCTTGACGCGTTCGCGCCTGTTCACCGATGAAGAGTGTGCGCTGTTGCATGCCCAGCCGCATGAGCACCGCAAGACTTGACACACATACTAATAAAACAGAGGGAGATGATTGTGCAGAAAAAAATCATGGGAATACTCATCGGTTTGGGTTTGGCATCGCTGGCCCAGGCGGCCGACGTGGGCAATGTCACCACCGCCATGCTCGACAGCACGGCAAAGAATCCATCCAGCGTCCTGTCGTTCGGCATGGGCACGCAGGGCCAGCGCTATTCGCCGTTGACGCAGATCAATGACAAGACCGTGGCCAAGCTAGTGCCGGCCTGGTCGTTCTCGTTCGGCGGGGAAAAACAGCGGGGCCAGGAATCGCAGCCGTTGATTCATAACGGCAAGATGTTCGTCACGGCATCGTATTCGCGCATCTTTGCCGTCGACTTGAAAACGGGCGCCAAGCTGTGGAAATATGAACATCGCTTGCCGGACGGCATCATGCCCTGCTGCGACGTGGTCAACCGCGGTGCCGCCCTGTACGGCAACCTGGTGATCTTCGGCACGCTGGACGCCTATCTGGTAGCGCTGGACCAGAACACGGGCAAGATCGTCTGGAAGGAGAAAGTTGACGATTACGCGGCCGGCTACTCGATGACGGCGGCGCCGCTGATCGCCGAAGGCTTGCTGCTGACGGGCGTGTCGGGCGGCGAATTCGGCATCGTCGGCCGGGTCGAGGCGCGCAATCCGATGACGGGCGACCTCGTGTGGAGCCGTCCGACGGTGGAAGGCCATATGGGCCACCGCTACGACAAGGATGGCAAGGCCATCGATAACGGCGTGTCCGGCACCGTGAACAAGACCTGGCCGGGCGACCTGTGGAAAACGGGCGGTGCCTCCACGTGGATGGGCGGCACCTACGATCCGCAGACCAAGCTGGCGTATTTCGGCACGGGCAACCCGGCGCCGTGGAACAGCCATTTGCGCCCCGGCGACAATCTGTACTCATCGTCCACCGTGGCGCTGGACGTGAAAACGGGGCAGATCAAGTGGGCGTATCAGAATACGCCGAACGATGCCTGGGATTTCGACGGCGCCAACGAGTTCGTCACCTTCGACATGGATGGCAAGCGCTACGGTGGCAAGGCCGACCGCAACGGTTTCTTCTACGTCATCGACGCCAACACGGGCAAGCTGCAGAATGCCTTTCCGTTCGTCAAGAAAATCACCTGGGCCAGCAGCATCGACTTGAAGACGGGACGGCCGAACTACATCGCCGCCGGCCGCCCTGGCGATCCGACCAAGGGAGAGGAAGGCAAGAAGGGCTCGACCGTGTTTGCCGCGCCCGCTTTCCTTGGTGCAAAAAACCAGATGCCGATGGCGTACTCGCCGCAGACCAAGCTGTTCTACGTGCCCGCGAATGAATGGGGCATGGACATCTGGAACGAGCCGATCAGCTACAAGAAGGGCGGCGCCTTCCTCGGCGCCGGTTTCACCATCAAGCCTTTGTTTGACGATTACATCGGTGCCATGCGCGCCGTCGATCCGAAGACGGGCAAGATCGTCTGGGAAATCAAGAACAACGCGCCGTTGTGGGGCGGCGTGATGAGTACGGCCGGCAACCTGGTGTTCTACGGCACGCCGGAAGGCTTCCTGAAAGCCGTCGACGCGAAGACGGGCAAGGAGCTGTGGAAATTCCAGACGGGCTCCGGCGTCGTGGCGCCGCCCGTCACCTGGCAGGATGGCGACACGCAATATGTGGCCGTCGTTTCCGGCTGGGGCGGCGCCGTGCCGCTGTGGGGCGGCGAAGTGGCGAAGAAGGTCAACTTCCTGGAACAGGGCGGGTCCGTGTGGGTCTTCAAACTGGCATCGAAGTAACGGGGTGAAACGCCCGGGCCACTCGGATGGGTGTCTCCCTGTCCGCCGGGCGTTTTCTTTTTGCTGACGGCCCAGGCCGTCAGTTTTTTGTTTACGCAGGCGCTCGATCAATGTGCCGGCGGTCAAAAAAGGAACACCGTGCGGGGCGATTGATCCGCTGCTGCACACGTCAAACACGTATTTTCTCTTTCTCCCTGTGAACCGTGCTGGGCACGCTTATTGCCAAAGCTTGAGGTACATCAATCACTGGTGTGCACACTAAAAACAGAGAAGAAAGAGGAGACGCAATGAACACATTCATCAAGCTGGGGAGCGTGGGTGTCATGACAATCGCAGCGGTAGGGCAGGCCCAAGCCGTCGATATCAAGGCGGGCGACTGGACCGTGTCGGTGGGCGGCATCGTCAACGCCTATTACACGCAAGTGTCGTGTTCGGGCGATGCGGTGGGCGGGCTGGCGCTGGGCGGCCAGGCGCTCGGTTGCGGCGGAGAAAAGGACCGCACCACTATCGGTAACGGCTTGCTGCCGAATGGCTTGATCACCTCGGCAAGCTCGCGCCTGGGCGAGTACGACGTGAAGGCCTTGATCGGTATCTACAACTCGACGGCCACCGACAGCGCCATCAGCCAGAACAGCGTGGTCGACGTGCGCCAGGCCTTCTTCACGTTCGGCAATGCGGAAATGGGCACTTTCAAGCTGGGCCGCGACTACGGCATCTTCGGCGCGAATGCGATCCTGTCCGACATGACCTTGTTGGGCTCGGGCGCACCCGTGCAGGCGACACAGCGGGGCCGGGTGACCCTGGGCCATATCGGCGCCGGCTATACCTATCTGGGCAACTATGGCCAGATCATGTACAGCACGCCGAAGTCGGGCGGCTTTGGCGCCGACGTGGCGCTGGTCAGCCCCGTCTCCGACACGCCCATCGTGGCGGGCTCGACCTATTCTTCGAAGTCGAGTCCGCAAGTGCAGGCGCAAGTGACGTATGTGCAGGAAGGCTTGAAGGCCTGGCTCGGCGTGAAGTCGCAAAAATTCACCTCGAAAACGCCGGGTGTCGACGACCTGACCATGCGCGGCGTGGAAGTGGGCGGCTCCTACCAGATGGGCCCGGCTGGTGTGCTGCTCAACTTCCAGGGCGGCAAGGGACTCGGTATCTTGTCCGACGCGGACCAGGGCGATACGAAGTCGAAGAACTGGCTGCTGCAAGGCACGTATAAAACGACGGACAAGCTGAAGCTGGGCTTGTCCTACGGCATCAGCAAGAACGACGACAACACGGCCGGCACGGGCGGCTTGAAGTCGAACGCCAACCTGACCCTCGGCGCGTACTACTCGCTCAACAGCGCCATCACCCTGGTAGGCGAGCTGGGCCAGACGCGTTCGAAAGGCTTTACGGGCGGCGAAGCGAAGATGAATGGCGTGTCCCTGGGCGGCATTATTTTCTTCTAACCAATCAATGCGGCGCCGGAAGCTGCGGCGCCGCACGGAGCACAGTGCATGCGGATAATGCGGTTGTTCATCGGATGCTGGCTATTCCTGTTTATCCTGGGACAGGCGTGGGCGGGGATAGTCACCAAGGCCGATCTGGCGCGGCGCTTTCCCGCACCCCTCGTCGTGGGCGACAAGGAAGCCGACTTGCCCGTCTGGCCCCTGTTCAAGCAAAATGCCACGGCCACCGAGCTGGTCGGCTATGTCTTTGAGTCGGTGGACCTGGCACTGATTCCCGGCTTTTCCGGCGTGCCCGTTAATCTGTTGATCGCCATCAATCCACAGGGCAGTTTTCTCGATGTCGCCGTGTTGTCGCAGCACGAACCCGTGTTTCTCGATGGCCTAGGTGAAGCGCCATTGTTTCAGTTCGTCAAGCAGTACCAGGGCTTGTCGCTGAAACAGAATATCGCCATCGGTGCGCGTACCAAGCGGGCGGCCGATGCGACCCACGCCGATATCGATGGCGTGTCGAAGGCGACGGCATCCGTGCGCATCATCAACCAGAGCGTGCTGGCCTCGGCCTTGAAAGTGTCGCGCAAAAAACTGGGTTTCGCGCAAGGCCGCGACCCGGACCAGATCGCCCGCATCCGCATGGAGGTATTCGAGCAACTGAGCGTGGCGCAGATGCTCGAGCAAGGCTTGATCCAGCATGTACGGCTGAGCAACAAGGACGTCGAAGCCCTGTTTGCTGGCAGTCCCGGAGCCGGACTCGAACCGGAAGCCGCGCGCGATCCGGACGGCGTGTTCATCGATCTCTATCTGGCCTATGTTTCCGTGCCCACGGTGGGGCGCAATCTGTTGACGGAACGCAGCTGGAACAAGCTGCGCAACCGGCTCGACGAGGGCGATCACGCCATCCTCGTCATGTCGCGCGGGCGCTACAGCGTGCTGGGCGATGATTTCGTGCGCGGCACCGTGCCGGACCGGTTGTTGCTGAAGCAGGATGGCTTGCCCATCGACATGCGCGACCTGGACCTGGACCTGGAATTGAGCTTGTCCGATGCGGGACCATTGCCGACGGAAAATGTCACCGTATTCCGCGTCATCAGCCAGGCGGGACTCGATGCGGCCAGCCCGCTGGCATTTTCTCTCCCCATCACGCGCAGCAAGGGCATCGTGTATCCGGAACGCATCGCGCGCAACGTCGATGTCAGCTACCGTTTGCCGGCCGGGTTTTATACGGCGCCGCAAGGCGACGATGCTGGCTGGCGCGGCACGTGGAAGGGGCGCCAGACTGAGCTGTTGATCTTGCTGGCCGGGCTGGCGCTGCTGGCCGGCGCCTTGGGCTGGCAGAAACGCCTGGTGCGTAATGGCCGGCAATTTGTCTGGTTCCGCCGTCTGTTCCTGTTGTTGACCATTGGCTTCATCGGCTATTACGCACAGGGGCAGTTATCGATCGTCAACATCACGGGGGTCATCCAGGCACTGCTGGCGGGGCGCAGCCTGGGCTTTTTCCTGTTCGACCCGATGACGGTGGTCCTGTGGGCGTTCGTATTGCTCACTTTGCTGATCTGGGGCCGTGGCACGTTTTGCGGCTGGCTGTGTCCGTTTGGCGCGCTGCAGGAATTCACGGGCAAACTGGGCCAGTGGCTGCGCTTGCCGCAGTGGAAGATCAAGCCGCGCCTGGACGGGCGCTTGAAGTGGATCAAGTATGGCTTGCTGGCGGCCATTCTGGGCAGCAGCATGTTTTCCAGCCAGATCACGGACAAGCTGGTGGAGATGGAACCGTTCAAGACGGCCATCACCCTGAACTTCGTGCGCGCCTGGCCCTTCGTCGCGTATGCCGTGGGCTTGCTGTTGCTCAGCAGTGTTTCCTATAAATTTTTTTGCCGCTACTTGTGCCCGTTTGGTGCGGCGCTGGCGCTGCTGGGGCGCTTTCGCTTGTTCAACTGGATTCCGCGCCGCAAGGAATGCGGCACGCCGTGCCAGACTTGCCGCCACCGTTGCGAGTATCACGCCATCGCGCCGAGCGGCAAAGTCGATTATGGCGAATGTTTCCAGTGCATGGATTGCGTGGTGATCTATGCCAGCGATGAAAAATGCGCGCCTTTGATGCTGGAAATCAAGCGCGCCCGTACCATTCCCATCGTCCGGGCCACGGCAGAGGAGAGCAGCAATGCAGCGTAGAACCTTTATTTCCGCAGCGATCGGCAGCGTGGCCGGCATGGCGGGCGTGATTTTGCCTGGCAGCATGGCACGCGGCACGGCCACGGCGTCCGGCGTGCGCCTCTATCAAGGCGCCGCCCTGGCGTTTGGCACGACGGTCGCCGTCACCGTGTTGCACCACGATCAGCGTCAGGCCGAACTGGCCATTGAGGACGCCTTGCATGCGGCCAGGAATATCGACCGCCTGATGAGCATTTACAATCCCGCCAGCCAAGTCTTCCAGCTGAACCGCGATGGCCGCGTGGCCCGGCCGGACGCGCACCTGCTGGCCGTGCTGGCGCAGGCGCGAGCCTTGTCGCAATGGAGCGACGGAGCGTTTGATATCACCGTGCAACCCTTATGGCAGCTGTTTCGCGCGGCGGCAGATCAGGCCAGCGTGCCGGCGGAAGCGTTGCGCCGCGAAGCGCAGGCGCGGGTAGGCTGGCGGCAACTGGCGTGCGATCGCCGCGAAGTGCGTTTTCTTCAGCCCGGCATGGCGCTGACCTTGAATGGCCTGGCGCAAGGCTACGCGGCGGACATGGCACTGGCGGCCGTGCAGGCGCGCGGCGTGCGGCACGCGCTGCTCGACACGGGCGAGTTCGTCGCGCGCGGGCAGCGTGCCGTGCGGCGCCCGTGGACTTTGGGCATCCAGGACCCGCGCGACGCGGAAATCCTGGCGGCCACCTTGAAAGTGGAGGGCCGCAGCGTGGCTACGTCGGGCGATTACGAATGCACGTTCACGCCCGACTTCGTGCATCACCATATCTTCGATCCTGCGAAAGGCGGTTCGCCGCGCGAACTGGCCAGCGTGACCGTGCTGGCACCCACGGGTTTGCTGGCCGATGGCTTGTCGACAACCTTCATGGTGACGGGGGCCGCGCGTGCGCATGCCATGGCCGAGCGGATGGACGGGGTCGATCTGATGACCATCGACAAGCAGGGCCGGCGCCAGATGTCGCCCGGCTTTTCCCGTCTACTCTAGGCTATTTCAGGTGCGGCACCTTGCGATAGATCGTGTTGCGCGACACGCCCAGGGCCCGCGCCGTGGCCGAAACGTTGCCGCCGTGGGCGTCCAGCGATTTGAGGATCACGCTTTGCTCCATCTCTTCCAGATTGGCGCCGGCCGCGATCATGCGGTCCGTGCTGGCGCTGGCGGCAGTCGCTTGCGTCATCTCAATATCGTCGAGGAAATCATCGGGCATGTGCCGCAAACAGATTTCATGCTCGTCGCCGGCCATGACGATGGCCGTGCGCAACAGGTTCGTTAACTGGCGGAAGTTGCCTGGCCACTTATGCTGGTGGAACAGGCGCAGGATGTCGGGCGCCACCGTGTAACGCGTGTCGGGCGCTTCCGTCGCGAGGATTTTCTTCACGACCGTGTCGAGGTCCGTGCGCTCGCGCAGGGGCGGCAGTTTGACCACCAGGCCATTGAGGCGGTAATACAGGTCTTCGCGGAACAGTCCCTTGGCCATGCGTTCGCGCAAGTTGTGATTCGTGGCGCAAATGAGTTCCACATTGACCGTGATCGATTTGCTGCTGCCCAGCGGCGTGACCATGCGTTCCTGCAGCACGCGCAACAGCCGCGCCTGCAAGCCGAATGGCATGTCGCCGATTTCGTCGAGGAACAGGGTACCTCCATTGGCTTGCAGGATCTTGCCGATGGCCCCTTTCTTGCGTGCGCCCGTGAATGCTCCGTCTTCATAGCCGAACAGTTCGGATTCGATCAGGGTTTCCGGGATGGATGCGCAATTGACGGCAATAAACGGTCCCATGGCCCGTGGCGAATCGTTATGGATGGCTTGCGCCAGCAATTCCTTGCCGGTGCCTGTCTCTCCCATGACGAGGATGGGAATATCGCGCCCCAATACCTTGTTGACCTTTTCGATTACCAGTTCCAGCTGCGGATCGCCCGTGCGCAGGTAGCGCAGGCCAGACAGGCGGCGCGCCGCATTGGCCGCATGGCTGGCCGGGGCGGGAACCTGGGCCGGCACCGCGTTGATGTCGCTGTGATCGGTGCTGGTGGTAAAGCCGTGCTGGAAGACGCTATTGGACAGGCGCAACTGTGCGCGCCCGTACACGCGCACGCCGCTGTGCATGCACAAGTTCAGCAAACCGGGTGAGGCCGTACGGTAATGGTCGTACAGGGCGGAAACGGGCAAGCCGAACAGGGAGCTGAACGTGTGCGATTGCAGCGCGGCAAATGACAGGCCCAGCTGGAATAAGCCATTCTTGTTTGCGGATAAAAACCGCCCACCCGGTGTGAACGAGGCGATGCCTTCCATTAAGGTGCCGATGAATTCGGGACGCGCATGGAAGTGGACGGTGATGGCATCTTCGAAAGTGGCGGAAAACAGCTGATTTTCGATCATCAGTGCCGACATGCGCACGAGGGCCATCGTATGCTTGTGAAAACTGCGCTGGTCGCTCGAGACGTCCAGTACGCCGATGACATTGCCCCGGTGGTCGGTAATCGGTGCCGCAGAACAAGTCAGAAAGTGATTGGCAGCCAGGTAATGCTGGTCCGCATGGACCAGAGTCGGTACTTTTTCCGTGATGGCCGTGCCGATGGCATTCGTGCCGCGGCTTTGTTCCGACCACGCCACGCCTGGCTGCAGGGCAACGCGGTTGGCTTTCTCCAGGAAATCATCGTCGCCCAGCGAATGCACGATCACGCCATTGGCATCCGTCAAGATCACCATATTGTGCGTGTTGACGATTTGCTGGTACAGGGTTTCCATCGCGGGCAGCGCGTGCGTGTGCAGCATGCGGTTTTGCTCGATCAGCAATGACAGATCGGATTTGCCGGCTGGCGTAAAGTCGGGCGTGGCCGTGGGCGACAGGCCAAAAGCGACGGAACGCTGATGGGAAGTTTCGATGATGACGGGGACATTGTCCTGTCCTGCCGGCAAAGTGTTCGCGTCCGCGATGGACGAAAACGGTGCGCTACGGTAAGTAGCTGACGGTTGATACATGATCTCGTTGCCTCCGTTGGGCCCTGTACTGCGGCGCTCTTTTGAATATCGAGAGTGTTCCATAATGTAGCACCTGTCACAAATGGGAGCAAAGCAAAGCGAGCCGGGCTGTCCCCAGTGTTGCTGCCAGGCCCAGAGTTGCTCTCATCAGTGGACGGTGCATAGGGCTGTTAAGCAAGTGCGGTGCCAGGGCCGTTTCACGGCGCGGCAAAATAGCGCTTGCGGGCCGCGCGGGGCAGGGCTATAATTCGCCCCCTCGCTGAACGACGCATGCAAATGCTGAGTACGGTGAGAAAAAGAAGGAGTTGACGGATGTAGTGAAATGCTTCATACTCTTCCTTCTTCGCAGCTGACAAACACAACGCTTTGTCGATAGCGCGAAAGTAGCGCCGAATACAGTTCTTTAACAATTAACAGTCGATAAGTGTGGGCATTTGATGCAAGTGCAGCGTCAATCTTCGGATTGGCGTCTAACTTAAAATATCAAATGTTCACGAATAAATAAATGAAATAGGACGCTTCGCAAGAAGTGGCCTGTCAGTTGTTTTTGAAGTGAGCGACCCGTCGCAAGACGGTGCCGGTAAAACGGCAAAGTAACAGAGATTAAACTGAAGAGTTTGATCCTGGCTCAGATTGAACGCTGGCGGCATGCCTTACACATGCAAGTCGAACGGCAGCACGGAGCTTGCTCTG
>Ga0182007_10000875_pt1 | contig 16683 bp, 13 predicted proteins | sample Sormic07211113_1_FD_123023 | JGI IMG/M metagenome (GOLD analysis project Ga0182007, IMG submission 123023) | Rhizosphere microbial communities from Sorghum bicolor, Mead, Nebraska, USA - 072115-113_1 MetaG | ecosystem: Host-associated > Plants > Roots > Rhizosphere | place: USA: Nebraska... | reverse complement strand
CGGCTGCCCGACCAGCTCCGGCTGCCCGACCAGCTCCGGCTGCCCGACCAGCTCCGGGCTTCGGGCAGCCGCGTCGCGCCCTCGCCCGGGGCGCTCGTCGACGAGGACGACGTCCCCCTCGACAACCTGCCGGCGGCGCTGATGGCGATCAACTGCGCGGACGATCCCGATCGCCCCGGCGCCGACCGGATCACCGCGGACCTCGCCGGGCTGCGCGCCGAGTACCAGCAGGCCTCACCGGTCTTCGGCCGCTACCGGCTCACCGAGCTGCTGATGTGCTACGGCCGCCCCAAGGGCACCGACTACATCCGCGAGAAGGTGCGTGACGTGCACAGCGCGAAAATGCTCCTGGTGGGCACCCGGGGTGACCCGGCGACGCCGTACCGCTGGACGGTGGAGACGGCGAAACGGCTCGGCCCCTCCGCCGTCGTCCTCGACAACAAGGGCGAGGGGCACACCGGATACGGCTCCTCCAAGTGCGTCCACCAGAAGGTCGACGACTTCCTCATGTACGGCTCCCTGCCGCCGAACGGCAGCTCGTGCGGGCCGGAGGAGGACGACGGCTGAGTCATCCCTCCCAGTCGTACGCGAGCCGGTGCAGCGCCCCGGCCGTCCGTACGAACCCGTCGTCGCCCAGCACCTGTCTCAGCTCGGCGTTGAAGCGGTCGATCTCCGGCTGGGCGGCGTCCAGGGCGGCGGCTCCGGCAGGGGTCAACTCCAGGACCACGGCACGGTGTTGGTCGGGATGCGCCTGCTTCGAGAGCAGCCCCGCCGCGGCCAGGCGCCCCACGAGCGCGGTGACGGCCGACTCCCGCAGCCCCAGCACCCGGGCCAGCTCCTGCTGCGTCAGGCCCGGCTGCTCCTGTACGGCGAACAGCGCGCCGATCTGGGCGGTGGTGACGCCGGCGGCGGCGAGGCAGCGTCGGTCCACCGAGGTGCGCAGACGGTGCGCCGCCCGCTGGAGCAGGAAGTACAGACGCTGATCCGGCTCGGACATGGGCCGATCTTGACAGAGCTCACCGGCCCGCGCCACCTTCACTTCACTGGTGAAGTGAGACGGAGGGCGGACGGGACGATGGATCTGGACCTGGCCCGCAAGGCGCTGGGCGAGCAGCCCTTCAGCAGGCTGCTGGGCACCCGGCCGGTGGACTGCGGGGACGGCGGGGCCACACTGGAGCTGGACATCCGTGAGGAGCTGCTCCAGCAGTACGGCTTCGTCCACGGCGGTGTGGTGTCCTATCTCGCGGACAACACGCTGACGCTGGCCGCGGCCACCGTCGTGGGACCCGGGGTGATCACGTCCGGGTTCACCATCGACTGTCTGCGCCCGGCCACGGGCGCGGTGCTGCGCGCGGACGCGCAGGTGGTGCGGGCCGGCCGGACCCGTGTCGTGTGCCGCTGCGAGGTGACGTCGACGACGGCGGGGTGCGCACCCTCTGCGGCGTGGCGCAGGGCGATGTCGCGGTGACGCCCCACCACACCGCGGAGTCCGTGTAGTCGGGGCGCGACGCCCCCGAATGCCCGATCGGTGAATCGGTCCTATGGTGCTCTTATGGAGCACGACCTGAGTCCCTCAACCCTCTCCGAGCTCCGGCGCCCGCGCCCCTACCCGGCCGTGTCCGTGCTGACACCGACACACCGCCGCGAGCCCGACAACGCACAGGATCCGGTCCGGCTGCGCAATGTGGTGGCCGAGGCCAGGAAACTCCTGGAGTCCGACCCGGCGGTCAGCCGGGAGCGGCGCTCCGACGTGGTCCACCAGCTCGACCAGGCCCTCGCGGAGGTGGATCTGGCGCATGCCGAGGACGGTTTGGTCATCTTCGCCGCCCCGGGTGAGCACCAGGTGTGGTCGCTCGGCCGTACCGTGCCCGAGCGCGTGGTCCTCTCGGACACCTTCCTGACCCGCAACCTCGTCTCCGCGCACGCCGCCGAGCGGCCGTTCTGGGTGCTGTCGGTCTCCGCCGACCGGGTCACCCTGTGGAGCGGGGGCGCGGACCGCGTCACCCAGGAGCGCGCCGGCGGATTCCCGGCGACCAGGGCCCCGGAGAACTTCGACGCCGAGCGGCAGGAGCGCATCGGCGACATGCCGAGCACCTTCCGCGACGAGGGGACCCGGCACTTCCTGCGGGAGGCCGACGCCGCGATGGGCATGGTCCTGCGCGAACAGCCGCGCCCGCTCTACGTCACCGGTGAGCCGGCCGCCCTGTCCCTGCTGGACGAGGTCGGCAGCGTCACCAAGGAGGCCGTGCACATCCCGCACGGCGGTCTGGCGCACGGCACGCCCGAGGCCGTGTGGCAGGCGGTGCGTCCGACGGTGGACGCCGAGGCCCGCCGCGGTACCGAGGCCGTCGCCCGGGAACTGGAGTCGGCCCGGGGCCGCAAGTCCTTCGCGGCCGGCGTCGACGAGGTCTGGCAGAGCGCCCGCGAGGGCCGGGTACGGCTGCTCGCCGTGGAGGAGAACTACCGGGTGACGGTGCGTGACGTCCTCGGCGACCATCTGGTGCCGGCCATGACCGGGGACCTCGACGCCCGCGAGGACATCGTGGACGAGATCGTCGAGAAGTGTCTGGAGACGGGCGCGGACGTCCGCTTCGTACCGGACGGGACGCTGTCCGACGCGAGCGGGATCGCGGGGGTACTGCGGTACTGAGACGAGTGCGGGGGTCCGGGCCTGCCGCCCGGCCTGCCCCCCGCACCGGCCCGCACCGGGTTCAGCCGCTGACGCTCGCCGCCCCCGTCTCCAGGTGCCCGGTGAACCGCCGCGACCAGCTCGCGTCGGAGTCGACGGTGACCGTGAAGTCGTACCAACCGCCCTGGTACGCGACGGCGTTGAAGAAGTCCTCGGCCGAACCGCCCGCCGCGACCTGGTATGTCCACGGCCCGTCGGCGCGGTAGTGGTTGGAGGTGATGGTGAACTTCACGGGCGCCGAGCCCGAGTTGGTCATCGTGAAGTAGACGGCGAGCCTGCCGGTACCCGGCTCGACGGCGTACCGCGTGCTCACCTCGGCCGACTTGCCCGCCTTGGTCGCGTCGCCCTGGAAGCGGCGCAGGAAGCGGTTGGGGCCGACCATGGTCAGGTCGTACTTGCCGTCGCCGTACCCCGAGCCGATGTTGAAGTAGTCGGAGGCCGTGCCGCCCGGGTCGACGGTGTACTGCCAGGGCGTGGTGTCGCGGTAGGCCGTGGTCCGGGCAGCGGTGGCCGTACGTGCGCCGGCCCCCACCGCCATGCCCGCCGCCACGGTGGCGCCGAGCCCCACGAAGCCTCTTCGGCTGATCGGTGTCATTCGCCCCGCCCTCGTCACAGGAGTGCCCCTGCGGCACACCGCGCGCAAGGCTGCACGGGGTGAGAGCCGAGGTCCATACCCGGCCGGTGAGGGGGAGGTGAACAGACGTCAAAACCGCACGCCCTACGGCGGGTTGTCGCCGTCAGACATTGCGGAACAGCGCGCTCAGGCCCCGGTCGACCGCCTCTCCGAGTTCCTCCTGCCCGGCCGCCACCACCGCGTAGGTGCGCAGCAGGAAGCGCTGCAGGGCCGAGGTGTCGAACTGCAGAAGGGCCATGCCGAAGGGCGAGTGGAGTTCCAGGACGGTGCGGCCGCGGCCGCAGGGCCAGAGGTGGACGTCGCCGTCACCGGCGGGGCCCCGCAGGCCGTCCTCCAGAAGGGCGCGGGCGAAGGTCCAGCTGACCTCGGTCCCGTCGAGGGAGACGTCGGGCGGGAAGTCGAGATGGACGGCCAGCGGGTCCTCGGAGGTGTAGCGGAACGTCGCCGGGACGGACAGCTCCTGCTCGTCGGCGGTGATCAGACGGCCACGGGCGGGCTGTTCGAGCGCGATGTCCATGGTTCGGTCCCCCCTGCAGATCGAACGTCGGCCGGATTGCCGATGTGCTTGTACGACCTCGCAGGTGCCGCTCGCATTACGCGGAAGCGCTCTCCATTTTATGTGACCTACGTCACTATGTACGCGACCGGGCGGATCCGGTCCCGATATACCAGGCTTCTTAGAACAGACACCCGTCGAACATGCGCGTGAACACCCACCCAGGCTCGGTTACGATGCCTCAAGTCGCGTACGGCGCCTACGACTTGCCCCACCGGGCGATGTAGGCGGCATGCGCAGGCGGGCCACTCCTTGAAGACGGTGGCATATGCCAGAAGCACCACCGTATCGTGTGTTGCCAAATCCCTTACAGGCCGTCGCGGGCTGTGCAACAGTCGTAACGGTTCCTCCCTCCGCCTTGGTCGTACCGTCCCCGCATCGGAGCGCGTCATGCCGTCCCATCTGTCTGCGGATCACCCAGCCGCCCAGCCGCCGGGGCGCGGCTCGGTCGACGCGCTGATATCGCAGACGCGACGCCTCAAGGGCGACGTGGACGCCGTACGGCGGGACGCGCACGGCGACGGTTCGGACCCGCAGGAACGTTGGCAGCGCGCGCTGAGCGATCTGGCCCTGCACCAACTCAACGACCTCGAGACCCACTTGGCGCAGCTGCGGGACGGCCCGCAGCCCGCGCCACCGCACCAGGCCGCGACCGTGCCGTCCGCTCCCCGGCACGGCTCGCTGCTCAGCAGGGTCGGCAGCGCCGAGTGGAACCTGCTGACGGACGAGGCGAGTTGGTCCGGTGAGCTCTACCAGATCCTGGGCCGCGCGCCCACCGCCGCCCCGCTCACCCTCGACGAACTGCCGTCCCTGGTCCTGGACGAGGACCGCGCGAAGCTGACGGCGATGGTCACGGACTGTCTCGTCGACGCCAGGCCCATCGACGGCGAGTTCCGTATCGTGCGTCCGGACGGCGAGGCACGGACCGTGCACATGATGGGCGAACCCGTGCTCGACGCCGACGGCAGCACCGCCTCCATGTGGGCCGTGCTGCGGGACGTCAGCGAACTGCGCCGCAGCCAGCGGGCGGTGAGCGAGACCCGTGACTCGCTGCAGCGCCAGCAGCACCGCGCGCAGACCGAGCACCGGCTCGCGGTCGAGCTGCAGGAGGCCGTGCTGCCGCCGTGGCGCGGCTCCCTGCGGCTGCCGCACCAGGGACCCGAGACCCTCGATCTCGCGGCGCACTACCTCCCCTCGGCATCGAGCGCGCTGATCGGCGGCGACTGGTACGACGCGCTCGAACTGTCCGACGGACAGACCCTGTTGAGCGTCGGCGACCTGACCGGACACGGCGTGGTCGTCACCTCCGGCATGGCGATGCTGCTCGGCGCCCTGCGGGGCATGGCGATGGCCGGCACCGAGCCGGGCCAACTGCTCTGCCTGCTCAACCAGTTACTCGACGCCACCGTGCAACCCGCCCTGGGCAGCGCCGTCTGCTGCCGCTACCGACCCGAGACCCGCACCCTGACCTGGGCGCAGGCCGGACACCCCGCCCCGCTGCTGTTCCGCGGTGGGACGGGGCGCAGGCTGCACGCACCGGACGGGATCCTGCTCGGCGCGACCTCGGGCGCCACCTACGAGCAGGTCCACGAGACCCTCGAGGTGGGCGACCTCCTGCTGCTGCACACCGACGGGCTGGTGCCCGGGCACGACAGCAGGACGGAGCCCGCGAGCCGACTCCTCGACCTCGCTCCCCGCTTCGGCGAGGCGCGCACCGCACAGGACTGCGTACGGATGGTCGTGGAGGAGTTCGGCGGAACCGAGCGCGACGACGACGCGTGCGTACTCGTCGCCAGGGTGGTCTGACCGCACGACCCCCCTAAACCCGGGCGCTGTTTCCGCCCTGGGCCTTCTTCGGCAGCGCCAGCTTGATCTCCTCGCGCAGCTCGTGGATCTTCGGGTAGCTGGAGTACTCGGCGGTCAGCCGGTACATCTGGCGCAGCCGGTCCCAGGTGCGGTGGGAGGAGTTGGACCCCATCGACATCAGGGCCAGACGGGCGTAGCGGTCGGCCTGTTCGGGGTCGTCGGCGATGAAGCAGGCCGAGGCCATGGACAGGAAGTCGAAGATCTTCGAGCGCTGGCGTCCGTCGACCCGGAGGGCCAGGGCCTTCTCCGCGTAGTGCTGGGCGTGCGCGGCCGCCGTGGGGTCGTGCTCGGCCAGTGTCCGGTAGGCCAGGGCCTGCATGCCGTAGAGGTCCTCCTCCTTGAACATCTGCATCCAGCTCGGCGGTGGGACATCGCCCTTGTCGGAGACGAAGAGGTCCTCCGCCTGCCCGAGGGTGCGGCGCATGGCCTGGCCCTTGCCCATGGAGGCCTGGGCCCAGGCCTCGATGGTGTAGAGCATGGCGCGGGTGCGCGGCAGCACCTCGTCACCGGAGCCGGACTGGGCCAGCTTCATCAGGTCGAGCGCGTCGTCGGGCCGGCCCAGATGCACCATCTGGCGAGCCGCTCGGGAGAGCGCCTCCCCGGCGCGGGGCCGGTCGCCGCCCTCCCGGGCCGCGTGGGCGGCGATGACGAAGTACTTCTGGGCCGTGGGTTCGAGGCCGATGTCGTGGGACATCCAGCCCGCGAGGACGGCGAGGTTGGCGGCGACGCCCCACAGGCGCCGCTGGAGATGGTCGGGATGTCGGTAGGCGAGCATGCCGCCCACCTCGTTGAGCTGGCCCACGACCGCCTTGCGCTGCAGCCCGCCGCCGCGGGCGGCGTCCCAGGCCCGGAACACCTCGACCGAGCGCTCCAGTTCCTCGATCTCCTGCGACCCGATGGGGGCGGCCTCGTAGCGGTCGAACCCGGCGGGGTCGGCGTGCAGGGGATCGTCGAAGCGTGGGGCGTCGGCCCTGAGGCCCGGGTCGGTGTGCAGCCAGTCGTACATGGCGCTGCTGAGTGCGGATCCTGCGGTGAGCGCGACACCCGCGCCCACCAAGCCGCGTCGGTTGAGCATGAGGTCCATTCCCGTGAATTCGGTGAGGACCGCCGCGGTCCGTTCGGGCGCCCACGGCACGCCGTCGGGGTTTTCCGCACTCCCGGCGTCCGGCCGTTTCCCTGTACGCCCGTGCCGGACCAGACCGAGGTCCTCGATGGTCACGACACGGCCGAGACGCTCGGTGAACAGAGCCGCCAGCACCCGCGGCACCGGATCGCGGGGAATCTCCCCGGTGTCGATCCAACGCCGTACCCGGGAGGTGTCGGTCGACAGTTGGGGATGGCCCATGGCCGCCGCCTGCCGGTTGACCAGCCTCGCGAGTTCACCCTTGGACCAGCCGGTCAGGCCGAACAGGTCCGCAAGGCGGGTGTTGGGTTGTCCGCTCACGTCAAGCCCCCAGGTTCTCGGCTGAGTTGACAGTAGCCGGGTGAGAGTTGCCGGGCGACTATTCGCCAGGGTTCGCCAGGGTGCGCCACATGGTGTGCCACTGGGCATCGGGTGTCAGGTAGGAATGCGCTACCCCGACCCGGTCGCCCTTGGAAACGAAGGGTGCGAACGACGGGTGTACTCCCCAGGGTGCTCCCGAAGCGCCGGGCCGGGTAGCGCGGTCACACAGACAGGCAATGCAGGCACACGAAGGGATCTGTTTCGCCCATGTACGCAGCATCGTCCTCCGTGTCCGCCCCGCCCCGGTCGTTGCGCCCCCGCCCGGCGGCCGGCGGCCCCTACCTCGACCCCGCCGTGCGTCCGGCGGCCCCCGCGCTCGGCGCGGGCCGGCCCCTGCGCGCCCCGGGGCTCGGCACCCAACCGCTCAGCGGGAGACTCGACTTGTCCGGCCCCCAGGGCGCCCAGCTGCGTACGGCCCTCGCGTCGGTGCACCGGATCTGCCCGGAGTTCGCTCCGGTGCAGGTGCTGCGCCGCAGTGGCCGCTCCGTACTCCTGGTCGGTACGACCGGACGCAGCACGGCCGTCGCCAAGTGTTTACTGGACCACTCACCCGCGTGGTCCGAGCGGATCCGGCACGAGATAGCGGCCTACCGCTCGTTCGTCCGGCACCGCCCTCCGGTGCGGGTGCCGAGACTGATCGCGGCGGACCCGGACAACTGCACACTGGTCATCGAGCGGATGCCGGGACGGGTGGCGGCGCTGCAGCGGCACCCGGCCGAGGCCCCGCCGCGGACGGACATCAGGGCGGCGCTCGGCGCGATCTGCCGGCTCAACGCCTGGCGTCCGCCGGCGGGCACCTTCGACGCCCCGCTGGACTACGCCGCCCGCATCTCCCGCTACCACGAGCTGGGGCTGCTGACCGACCGGGACATGGGCGACCTGCAGAAGCTGCTGCACGGCATCGCGCACTCGGCGGGCCGGCAGGGCATGGGCCAGTTCTGCCACGGCGACGCGCTGCTCTCGAACATCCTGTTGTCCCCGGCCGGTCCAGTGCTGGTGGACTGGGAGCACGCGGGCTGGTATCTGCCGGGCTACGACCTGGCGGTGCTGTGGTCGGTCCTCGGCGACGCCCCGGTGGCGCGCCGTCAGATCAGCCAGATCGCCCAGTCGGCGGGCCCCGCCTCACGGGACGCGTTCCTGGTGAACCTGATGCTCGTACTGACCAGGGAGATCCGCACCTACGAGACGGCCGTGCAGCGTTCGATGCACGACTCGACCCCGGCGGCACCGGGGGTGGCCCACCCGAGTGCTGCGCCGTCCGGCGAGGAACAGCGGCTGCTGCTGAGGCGGCTGCACGACGACTGCCAGCTGGCCCGCAAGGCCGTACGAGCGGCGGTCGGCACTCGCTGACGGGGACGAATGGCCGCGGTGCGCCTGGAAGGCGCGCACCGCGGCCATTCGTATGCGCGCGCCTCCACCGGCCCTGCCGTACGGCCATTGGTGTAAGCCTCTGACGCCGTTGACATGGGAAATCACCTGTCCCTGGGCATGATTGACGGATCGTCGGCCAGCGGGTAACACAGACCCCACGCTCGGCCCTGCACGCCCCGTCACGCTCGTCCGTCCCAGGAGGCTGCATTGCGAGGAACCGTCACCGCTCCCCCGTCCACCCCCGGCCGCAGACGCGCCCGAAGAACCGCCGGAGCCCTCGCCTCGGCGGCCCTGCTGCTGCCGCTGCTGGGCGCGGCCCCGGCCGCGGGCACCGACGACGCGTCCGCGGGCGCGCTGCAGCGGGCGTTCGCCGCGGCGGCCGCCGAGTACCACGTCCCGCAGAGCGTCCTGCTCGGCGTCTCCTATCTGCAGTCCCGCTGGGACATCCACGGGGGCGCCCCGAGCGTGTCCGGCGGCTACGGCCCGATGCATCTCACCGACGCCCGCAGCGCCCTGGCGGAAACGTCTCATCACAGCGAGGGCACGGAGGACGCCCGCGGCGACAGTGCCCGCCCGGCCCTGCACCCCGAGGTGAAGCCGCCCTCGGACTCCCGGCTCCCGGCCCGGCTGCGGACCCTGCCGAAGGCGGCCGGGCTGACCGGTGTTCCGGCCGAGCGGCTGCGTACCGACGCGGCGGCGAACGTGGCGGGCGGTGCCGCGCTGCTCGCCGCCACGCAGAAGGAGCTGGGCGAACCGCTGAGCGCCGACCCGGCACAGTGGTACGGCGCGGTGGCCCGCTTCTCCGGCGCCGACGACACGGCGACGGCGGCCGCGTACGCCAACGATGTCTACGACGTGATCCGCACCGGTGAGGAGCGCACCACGGACGCCGGGCAGCGGGTCGCGCTGGCCGCGCGGCCGGAGCTCGTGCCCGACACCGCGCAGATCGGCGAGACGGGCCTGCGCAGTGTCTCCGCCGCCGGCACGGAGTGCCCGAAGTCGGTGTCCTGCGAGTGGATCCCGGCCCCCTACCAGGAGTTCGGGGACAACGACTACGGCAATCACGACCTCGCCGACCGTCCGGTCTCGCAGAGCATCAGGTACATCGTCGTCCATGACACGGAGGGCGCCTGGAACGGGGTGCTGAAGCTGGTCCAGGACCCGACCTATGTGTCGTGGAACTACACCATCCGCTCGACGGACGGTCTGATCGCCCAGCATGTGAAGGCCAAGGACGTGGCCTGGCACGCGGGCAACTGGTACATCAACGCCAAGTCGATCGGCATCGAGCACGAGGGCTTCCTCGCCTCGCCTGACGCCTGGTACACGGAGGCGATGTACCGCTCGTCGGCGCGGCTGGTGCGCTACCTCGCCGCGCGGTACGGCATCCCGCTGGACCGGCAGCACATCCTGGGCCACGAGAACGTGCCGGGCCCGACGACCTCGACCATCCCCGGGATGCACACCGACCCCGGCCCGTACTGGGACTGGCGGCACTACTTCGCGCTGCTGGGTCACCCGGTCAGGGCCACCGGGAGCGGGAAGAGCGGGCTGGTCACGATCCGGCCGGACTACGCCAGGAACCAGCCGACGTACACGGGCTGTGTGAAGTCGGGCCTGCCGTGCCCGGCGCACGGCTCCGCCGAGGTGCGGCTGTACTCCGACCACGACGAGACGTCCGCGCTGATCAAGGACGTCGGTCTGCACAAGGGCGCCGACTCGACGATCGACGTCAACGACGTGGGCTCCCGGGTCTCGACCGGGCAGCAGTACGCCGTGGCGGGGCACTGGGGCGACTGGACGGCGATCTGGTACCTCGGGCAGAAGGCCTGGTTCCTCAACCCGCGGAAGCACCTGACGGCGGTGCCGGCCTCGGGCCTGGTCGTGACGCCCAAGGCGGGACTGGACAGCGTCCCGGTCTACGGCCGCGCCTACCCGGAGGCGGCCGTGTATCCGGCGGGGGTGCCGGTGCAGGCGGTGTCCGCGCTGCCGTACACGCTGCCGAAGGGGCAGCAGTACGTGGTCGGTGACGAGGTGCCCGGCGAGTACTACTACGCGGTCACCTTCACCACCGACTCGCACCGGGTCGTGGTCGGCAAGGACCTGTACTACGAGATCCAGTTCGGCCACCGGGTCGCGTTCGTGCGCGCGGCGGACGTGGACGTGCGGGTCCGCCGGTAGCCGGTGGCCCGTCGCCCTCGGATCAGCCCTGCTGGAAAAGCTCCGCCGGGAGCGGCTTCAGCAGGGCGTACAGGTCGTCGGTGATGGGGCGGTCCCAGGCGGCGATGGTCACCAGGACGTTGTCGCTGCGGTCGAACTGGACGCAGGAGATCCGGCTCTCGGAGAGCTTGAGGCGGCGGACGATCAGCAGGTTGTCGCCCTGCATCACCGGCATGTCCTCCACTCCCACGACCGTCACCTCCTCCTCGTTCTCCAGCGCGAGCAGCAGCTGGGCGACCTCGAAGGGGATCTCGCCGTCGGCGACCTCGCGGGCCGGGGAGCCCTCGGGGAGATTGCCGATGATCATCGCGGGGCCACGGCCGCCGAAGAGGTCGTAGCGCAGGAAGACGCCCTGGCAGGAGCCGTCGGGGGCGGGGAGCAGACCGGCGCCGAGGTTGCCGGGCCAGTCGCCCGGGTCCATGGCCAGGACGTCGAAGTCGGGGCCGGCGGGGGTGGCGCTGCGGCGGCGGAGGAACGACATGTCGCCCATGGTACGTGGACAGCCCCGGTCAGTGGGCCCGGGTTCTCGTTCGGGCAGGCGGGTCGGTGGGGCGGTCGCGCCCACGCTGCGGAGCCGTACCTCGATACGGCCCCGCGCCACGGGGAAGTGCCCCAGGGAAGTGCCCGTCAGCCCTGCTTCAACGCCGCCGTCAGACCGGTGATCTCCGTGCCCATCTTGCGGCAGACCGCGGAGAGCAGGCGGACGACCGTGGGCTCGTCCACGTGCATCTCGGCCGCGATCTCCGCCTCCGTGCGGCCCCCGGCCGCCAGGTTCGCCGCGGTGCGTTCCCGGGTCGTCAGCGTGTCCGTCTCCGTGCTGTGCAGACGGCGGGGCCGCAGGCCCGCCGCCTGCAGCTCGTCGCGGGCCGTCCCGACCAGGCCGTCGGCGTTGCACTGGACCGCCGTGTCGAGGCCTCGGTAGAGGTTTTCGGCGGCTTCCCGGGGGCGGCCGGTGCGGCGGAGTTCCGTGCCGAGACCGACGAGGGAGCAGGCGAGCTCGTAGGCGGCCGGGGAGCGTTCCAGGTGGGCCACGGACTCCTCCAGGTATTTGACGCGGGCCGAGCCCGAGGAGACCTCGGCGGCGGTGCGCAGGGCCTGGCCGATGGCGGACGGGGTGCCGAACTGCCGGGCGCGGGCGACCGCTTCGAGGGCGGTGGTGACCGCGCGTTCGGGGGTGTCGTGGGCCTCGGCGCGGGCCAGGTGGAGCTGCCAGGGGCACCAGGCGGGGTTGCGGATGCCGCGTGGGTCGAGGCGGCGGCCCGCCGCGGACAGTTCTTCGGCCGCTTCCTTGTACAGGCCTCGGGCCAGGAGGAGTTCGCCGCGCACCGTCTGGGCGTCCGGGAAGACGACGGCGGCCGGGAAGGGGGCGGTGAAGGAGTAGTCGTCGGCGGTGCGTGCGGCCTCGGCGAGGCGGCCCCGGGCGAGCAGGACCTCGATGAGGACGCCCACGGCGTACCACTGGGCGGGGGTGCCGGGGCCGACGCGTTCGGCCAGGCGCAGGCCGGCGCGGACGAAGTCCTCGGCCTCCCCGAGCCGGCCGCGCCGGTAGCGGACGTAGGCGAGGAGGGTGTAACCGAAGGAGAGGTGGCCGCCGCGCCAGCCCTGGCGTTCGAAGTCCGCGATACCGGCCGCGAAGAGCTCCTCGGTGCGGCCGGGGCGGTCGGCGTACATGAAGGCGAGGGCGACCAGGACGGGGACCTCGAAGCCGCGGTCGGCCTCGGCCCAGCCGAGGCCGCCGTGGAGGGCGCGCTCGGCGTGGTGGAGGGCGATGTGGGCGGGCTCGCCGCGCAGGACGGCGTCCCAGGTGCGCAGGCCGATGATGTACCGCTCGGTGAGGTCGCGGCCCTTGAGGCGGTCGGCGAGCCTGCTCAGGCGGCGGGAGCGCGAGGGGTGGTCGGGCTCGTCGGCGCGGAAGGCGTCCCACATGAACTGTTCGGCGACCATCCGCAGCCTGACGCGGGCGTCGTCGGTGACGGGGATCTCGCGGGCCAGGGTGTCGGAGGCCTCGGCGAGGCGGTCGCTGTGGGCGAGCACCTGGGAGAGCCGGTAGACGATGTGGTGGCGCAGACAGGGGTCCGCGATGGGTTCCTCGAGGGCCGCGCGCAGGTGGTTGACCGTGGTGGCGGGCTCGGTGAGGAGGGAGGCGGAGCCGAGTTCGTAGAGGACGGCCGCGCGGTCCGCGTAGGGCGGGGGCTCGCGCAGGGCGCGGGCGAGGTAGCTGCGGGCCGCGTCGGGGGCGCCGGCCCGGAGGGTCTCCGAGGCGGCGGCGCGCAGTTGCTGGACGACCCAGGTGTCGCCGTCGGGGTGGGTCTCCAGGAGGTGGCGGGCGGCGGCGGAGGGGCCCTGGCCTGCGTTGATCACGCACCAGGCGGCCTGGCCGTGCAGGGCGACGCGGACGCCGGGCGGGATGGCCCGGTACACGGCGGTGGCGATCAGCGGGTGGACGAACTCCAGGGTCTCGGCACCGGTGAGGATCCGGGCGCCGCGCAGGGCGTCGGCCGCGTCGGCGGCCTCCTCGTGGCCGAGTCCGGCGACGGCGGCGGCGAGCTGGGGGTGGATCTCGGTGCCGAGGACGGCGCAGGCCCAGGCGAAGCGGACGGTGGAGGTGCCGAGTCGTTCGAGGCGGGCGACGAGTCCGCTGCCCTTGACGGCGGCGGCGAGGTCGCGCAGCAGAGGGGCGCTGTTCTCGGTCGGTGCGAGGCCACGATCGCGCATCTTGGCGACCAACTCGACGGTCTCGAACGGGTTTCCGGCGGTGACGGCCCAGCACTCGCGGCAGAACGCCTCGTCGGCGTGGGCCCCGAGCCCCTCGCGCACCAGCCGGCCCACGGCGGCGGCGCTGAGCGGTTCCAGGTCGAGCGGGCGTCCGCCGGCCCGGCCGGGCAGCCCCCTGAACGACTCGGCGTGGTCCGGGAGTTCGTCGGGGCGGTAGGCGACGACCACCAGCAGCGGGAGTTGTTCGGCGCGGGGCGCGAACGCGGCCAGCCAGCGCAGGGATTCGGGGTCGGCCCAGTGCGCGTCGTCGAGCACGAGCACCATCGGGGCGCGCAGCGCGGCGAGATGGGTGAGCACCCAGTCCAGGCCGTCGCGCAGGCCCTGTTGGTCCGGCGGGGCGGCCGCGGTGGGGGCGCACAGACCGAGGGCGGGGCCGATGATGTCGTACCAACTGCCCAGCGAGGCACGGAGATCGGCCTCGGCGGCGCCGGCGAACTGGGGTTGCAGCAGCTGGCGGGCGACATGGAAGGCGACACGCTGTTCCTGGTCGCCGCCGCGGGCGGAGAGTACGGCGCAGCCCCGCGCGACGGCCCGCCGGCGGACCTCGGCGAGGAGGGTGGTCTTGCCGATGCCGGCGCGGCCGGCGAAGGCGAGCAGCGCGCCGCGCGGCCGGTCGGGCGGCTCGGCACCGCTCACGCGCAGACCGGTGAGCGTGGCCAACGCCTCGTCGACGGCGGCGAGTTCGCTCTCGCGCTCGAAGAGGATCCTTCTGCTCCGTACGATGCGCTGCACCATGGAAACCCCCTGTCACGGTGATCGGCCCGCGCGGGGAGCGGATGCGCACCGTGACCTACAGGCACCTCAGGGTACGCCGCCGGGAGGTCGCGCGCCCCGGTTACGGGGACTCCCGATGGAACCTGTTTCAGACGCCTCCGATGGCGTTCGTGGCGGGGTGAACCGCTGTTGCCCTGGCTCCCCGCCCGCCTCAGGAGTCCGCCGGTGCCGGTGGAACCACCGCGACCGGGCTCGCCGCGTGCAGCAGCACCGCCTGGGTGACCGAGCCGATCATCCGGGCCGGGGCGAGCAGACGGCGGCGGTGGCGGCCGACCACGACCAGGTCGGCGTCCTGGGACGCGGCGACCAGGAGCCCGGCGGCGTCGCCCGGCATGGCGTACGCGTCGGCCCGTACCCGAGGGTGGGCCTTGCGGTGCGGGGCGAGGAAGCCCTCGGCGAGGGTCCAGGTCTCGTTCTCCACGGCGCCCTGGTCGATCATCTCCGGCACGAGTTCGCCGGGCATGGCCCAGGACTGCAGCGGCCAGGCGTAGGCGGCGATCACCTGGAGCCGGGCACCACGCAGTGCGGCCTCGGTGAAGGCGAAGGAGAGGGTGGCCTCGTCGGGGCTGTCCGTCTGGAGGCCGACGACCACGCGCGGGCCCGGCTCGGCCGGCGCGTCGCCGTGCACCTCGCGTCCGGGCGGGGGCACCACGACGACCGGGCACTCGGCGTCGCGTGCGACGGCCATGCCGGTGGAGCCGAGCAGCAGACTGGCGAAGCCGCCGCGACCGCGGGAGCCGAGGACCAACAGCTGGGCCTCCGAGCCCAGTTCGGACAGTACGGCGCCGGGCGCTCCGTCGAGGCCCAGGTACGCGATGTCCGACCGGGGTCCCAGTCGTGCGCGCGCCTCGTCGAGCACCGGGTCCTCGTCCTGATCCGGCACCCCGGCCGGCAGTACGTCGGGCTGGGCCCAGGCGGCGTACTGCCGTACATGCACCACGCGCAGCGGCGCACCGCGGCCGCGGGCGGCGCAGAGGGCCCAGTCCAGGGCGCGCATGCTGTGGTCCGAACCGTCGACCGCCGCGATCACGGGCAGGGTGCTCATCCGTTCCTCACCTCCGGAGTACGACCGTCCCCCGGGCCAGCCTCGCTCAGGCGTCGGCCCCGGGGGCTGCTCCAGGTCGCGTGTCCGGAGAACGGGGGGCGCACACCCCCCGTCCGGCACTACCGCCGGTGGTTCAGGTCAGGTCGAACTCGCCCTCCCTCGCACCCGACACGAACGCGCCCCACTCCGCCGGCGTGAAGATCAAGGAAGGGCTTTCCGGCCGGCCGCTGTTGCGCATGGCGATGAATCCCTCGACAAAGGCGATCTGGACATCCCCCAGGCCACGGCTGCTCGAGTGCCAATCGGCGTTGCTGAGGTCCAGCTCGGGCTTGTCCCAGCCCGCGAGCGGATGCTGCTGGATGGTGCTCTCGGCCACGTCCGTGCTCCTCCCGATGCGTCGTCCGCGGCCAGCCTAGCGATCGTTTTCCCCAGCCGACAGGCCACGTGAGGGGGACCTTTCCGGAGCCGGTCAGGACTGAGGCGGTTCGCTGCCCACCAGCCACATGGAGAAGAACTGCGATCCGCCGCCGTAGGCGTGCCCGAGCACCCGCCGGGCGCCCTCCACCTGGTGTTCTCCGGCCTGTCCGCGCGCCTGCAGCGCCGCCTCGGCGAAGCGGATCATGCCGGAGGCGCCGATGGGATTGGTCGACAGGACACCCCCCGACATGTTGACGGGAAGATCGCCGTCCAGTTCGGTCACCCCGGACTCGGTCAGCTTCCAGCCCTCGCCCTCGTCGGCGAAGCCGAGGTTCTCCAGCCACATCGGCTCGTACCAGGAGAACGGCACGTACATCTCGACCGCGTCGATGTCCCGGCGCGGGTCGGCGATCCCGGCCTGGCGGTACACATCGGCCGCGCTGTCCTTTCCGGCCTGCGGGGAGACGGCGTCCTTGCCCGCGAAGAGGGTCGGCTCGCTGCGCATGGCGCCGCCCAGCATCCAGGCGGGCGGCCGGGGTGCCCGGGCCGCGCCCGCCCGGTCCGTCAGCACCATCGCGCAGGCTCCGTCGGAGGACGGACAGGTCTCCGAGTAGCGGATCGGGTCCCACAGCATCGGCGAGGCCTGGACCTTCTCCAGGGTGATGTCGTGCTCGTGCAGATGCGCGTACGGATTCTTGAGCGCGTTGCGCCGGTCCTTGTACGCCACCAGCGAGCCGACGGTGTCGGGCGCGCCGCTGCGGCGCATGTACGCGCGCACGTGCGGGGCGAAGAAGCCGCCGGCCCCGGCGAGCAGGGGCTGCTGGAACGGGAT
>Ga0182007_10000872_pt1 | contig 16699 bp, 11 predicted proteins | sample Sormic07211113_1_FD_123023 | JGI IMG/M metagenome (GOLD analysis project Ga0182007, IMG submission 123023) | Rhizosphere microbial communities from Sorghum bicolor, Mead, Nebraska, USA - 072115-113_1 MetaG | ecosystem: Host-associated > Plants > Roots > Rhizosphere | place: USA: Nebraska... | reverse complement strand
GGTGGTTTGTGCCTGGGCCAGATTCAAACATAGCAGTGCCGAGACAGCCAGCATAAGAGTGCGAATATTTTTCATGATAGATCCTCCGTGAAAGAAAATGAAGTCATCGCGGGCAGCCCGGAAATCAATGCAACCGTAGGTGGCTTACATGTCGCTCCAAGCGCCACAAGTAACTTTCGTAGCATTACGCGATTAAGGTTAAATGCAATTACGGACCGGGTTTGTGCGCTAACCAACTTAGCGTGTCCCCCTGAAAAATTGCCGCCTTTGCTTGCTGCATGCGGCTTTGCGGCCGATAACAAGTTGCCATACAGGATTTTTTCCAAGCAAAAATACAGATTGAAACTTTACATTCTCGTTTTTTTGCACAAAGATATAAACGTCAGCAACGCTTTTTCAATTTCTTTGATGGTGGCGGTTTGACATGCTGCTGCCGTCTCAATGGAGAGAATATGTTAATTAAACAGACATTTATCGTTGCAGCAATTGCCATGATCGCGCTCAGCGGATGTAAAAAAGCGGATGACCAGAGTTCCTCTCCGATGGCAACTCCTCCCGCAACACAAGAAGCTGCTCCACCGGCTACTCCTCCAGCTCCTCCTGCGTCGTCGGCCCCTGACGCCGCACCGGCTGCGGCATCTCCCAGCGCCTCTACCGGAAGCTAAGATACTGGACGCGGTTGGCGGTTGGCGCCCTAGCAGCCACCGCGTTGTTTTTCAGTGCCTTGCAATTGCCGGCGCCAGCGATGAAACTCTTGCCAAATTATCCAGCTAGTCAATATTTCGACTAGCCGCTCCCTTATGCGTGTCAGTGCATTCCTACAGAAGAAGAGGACATGCGCTGATGTCGAAAACCTTGTACCGATGCAATGATCAATACATGGAAGTACAACCACATCCTCAAAGGAGATGGCGATGACTCAGGTATTGAACAATTGCAGCGGCTTGAAAAAGAGCCCGAAAAATAATGCAGCGATGCTGTCCATCCGGCGTGGGGCTAATGCCGGCAATTTAATTCGGCCAGGAACACAGAACCTGACCTCGCTTCGCATTGCCGGGCTGTATGGCCACAATCCTCTGCAAAATCAGTTGCTGGCAGCGTTGCCGGCTGAAGACTTCAGGCGCTTGCAGCCACATCTGGAATTTGTCGCGATGCCGTTCGACATGACGGTATGCGAGGCAGATGGCGAGATGCGCCATATCTATTTTCTGACCAGCAGCATTGTCTCCTTGCTGCATGACATGAAGGATGGCGGCTCGGTCGAGACAGCGGTTATCGGCAATGAAGGCGTACTAGGTATCAACCTGTTCATGGGCGGTGGCAAGTGCCTGAACCGGGCCACAGTGAAAAGCGCGGGTTACGGCTTTCGGCTGAAGGCTGGTATTCTGGCTGAAGAATTTGCCCGTGGCGGCGCGTTACAGAGATTGTTGCTGCGCTATACACAGACACTGCTTGCGCAAATGTCCCAGACCGCCGTGTGCAACCGGCACCATAGCGTTCCGCAACAATTATGTCGCTCGCTGCTGCTGACACTGGATCGCTTGCCGGGCAATGAAATCAGCGTCACACAAAGCTCAATGGCCGCGATGCTGGGCGTGCGGCGGGAATCGATTGCCGAAGCTGCGGGGAAACTGCAGGACGAAGGCTTGATCCAATACACGCGTGGACATATGACGGTGCTGAATCGGACCGGTCTGGAAGCAAGGTCTTGCGAATGCTATCAGGATTTGAGGCACGAAGATCACGTCATGTTCTGTGAGGAAAAAGCATCGTGAAAGTAGCGTGAAGGTATTGTGATACCCGCTCTGTCTTCAGTCGTCGACATACCTGCATTTTTTCAAACGCCGCGGCGCCGAGGCGATGATTTTTTTTTGTTACTCTAACGTTTTTTAAAAGCAACTATGCTATCTTGTACTTCTAGCATGTAACTTACTGTATCACATGTCTGCATACCTGTATTACCAACTGTACCTGCAGGCTGTCGTACGCCAACTTTAGAGACAAAGAAAATACGCCATGAAAACACTCTTCATCTGTGCCCTGATTCTGCCGTTTCTGTCCGCTTGCGCAACCACTGCAGCGGACCAGAGCAGCTCGTCCGACGCACCACAACAGGAAGCCGTCTATACCACGGGCAGTAACATGCCATCCAAGAAGGCGTCATCTCGTGTCGACACTCTCTCGGGTGAGCAAGCCCAAGGATTGTTTGGTAAAGGCGCGACACAGGGAAAAAACAACTAAGTACGTGACTTTTACGGCATAGCCGGCGGCGGTAAACGGCAAACGTCTCATCGAAAGATGAGACGTTTGCTATTCAATTCCCCGTTATGCACCCGTAATTACTTGCGATTAATTACGTCCGACTAGTTGACCGGATGGTTTACCTGCATCACCCACAGTTGCGCCAGATCGGCGACGCCATCGGTGCCCTGGACCGATTTGAAGGCTTGGATCGCCTTGTCTTTCTGCCCCGCCAACTGATATGCAATGCCCAGATGCAGTTTGGCATCTTCGCTGCGTTTGACACTCTTCTTCAAGCCCTCTTCCATCAATCCCAGGCCTTTGTCAAACTGCCCTACGGTAACCAATGCATAACCAAGATTGATCTGGCCCGTGCCCTCTTTCGCGCCGGATACCGACGTTTCGCTTTGCGCCATGGTTTTCAGGTCGTCGGTTGCAGCCTTGTTAGCCTGGTCCCGCAAACGCTTTTGCTTGGCCGCGTCCGCACCGCTTCCCAGCAATCCCGCCTGGTAGCCCTGATCCAGGACTTGCTTGGCTTCCGCAGGGAATCCCGCCAACAACGCCAGCTGCGCCATGTCTGTATATTCGACGCTGGTTTGCAGCTTGATAGTGGCCGCTTTCAAGCGATAGACATCCAGTATCAGGCGGTCGGAAAATCCTGGCTTGCCCTGGACGCGGTTGATTAAATCAGCCCAGTATTCCTTCTTCGGATAGTAGGTCGTGAGTTTTTCCAGTGCGGTCAGGTACGCCGCTTTGTCATTGGTCTTGAGCGCGCAGCTGATCAGCAACTTCAGGTTAATCTCGCTCGGCGCCCGACCGGCGCTTTCATCTGCGGCGATGTCTTTCTGCAGTTCGCTGGTGGTGCGTGGAATGTCGTTACTCAGATAGTAAGACTGAATCAGCAAGGTCCGTGTTTGCGGATCGTTGCCGTTTTCTTTCAACGAACGCGATAACCATTCGATGGCCTTTGGATAGTTTTGAGCCTCGTAATACAGGCTGCCCAAAGCCTTGACAATCTTGGCCTGCTCAGCTGGCTCCAAACGCCCGGAAGCAACCACGGCTTCAAACGAAGTTCCCGCCAGCTTGGTATCGCCAGCGCGCGCTGCGGTAGCACCACGCAGACGATCGATGGAATAAATTTCGTAAGCTGTCTTGTTTGCGACAGCGTCGGTTTCTGCGATCTTGGCTAGCGCCTCTTTATATTTTTCTTCTTTGATGAGCGCCTGCGCTGCTTGCAGCGGTATGCCTATTTCCGGACGCACTGTCTCGGCTTTAGCGCTGTCATCCGCGGCGTAGGCCAGCGGAGCAATACCAGCCATAGGAAGTGTAGTGGTCAGGCCCACGGCGGCCAGCAACATGAAAATTGGTGCGAATCGTAATTTGGACATAACTATTCTTTCAATCGAAAACGAAAATAGGCAGGTGTGACCTGCCTATTTTCTGATGCGGAAAACAGATGCTAATACTAATACTATTTACTATCCATGAACTGCTCGTTACCGACGATACCGATCTTGGTGACGCCCAGCCGTTGCGCCGATGCCATCACGGCAGCGACCGACTTGTACTCCACCAGCTTGTTCGGACGCAGATGCACCTCATCGATATTACCGCCCGCAACCACCGTCTTCAACCGATCTTCCAGTTCAGCACGGCTGGCCATCGGCGTACCGTTCCACATCACTGTGCCAGTCGGATCGATATCTACCGTGTCCACCACCGGCAAGGCCAGTGGCGGAGGTGGATTACCGGTTGGCATGTTCAGCTTGATGGCGTGATTCTGGATCGGAATCGTGATGATCAGCATGATGATCAACACCAGCATGACGTCGATCAACGGCGTCATGTTCATTTCCATCATCGGTTCCGGATCATTGGCGCTGCCGCCGGAAGAACCTACATTCATACCCATTTGATGCTCCTCATGTTTCAAACGTCCTGCTTGCTTCATGCACCACCAGCGTCTAGGCGACCCCGTCTAGGCGACCCCGTCATTCCCGCGTACGCGGGAATCCATGTTGCAGCATCCTGCGAAAACTGGATCCCCGCGTTCGCGGGGATGACAGCGTAGTCAGACTGTGCGCTAGTTGCGCGCAGGCGGTTCAGTAATGAACCCGATCTTGGCGATTCCTGCCCGCTGTGCAGTCAGGATCACCTTGCCGATGTATTCATACTTGGTTTGCTGATCGCCACGGATATGCAGTTCCGGTTGTGGCACGATGACCGCCACTTCCTTCAGCTTCGACAGCAACGTCGCCGTGTTCGGCACCAGCTGCTCGTTCCAGAACATGTCGCCTTGCTTATTCACCGCCAGGTTGATGTTCTCCGGCTTGGTTTTATAAGGTTCGTCGATTTCATGTGGTAATTTCACCGGAATCGTATGCGTCACCACCGGAATCGTGATCAGGAAGATGATCAGCAACACCAACATGACGTCGACCAGCGGCGTCGTGTTGATCGTGCCGATCACTTCGTCTTCATCCCCATCGGATGAACCGAGTGACATTCCCATGATTAGCCAACCTTTTTGTTGATATGGGCAACCTGGACCGCCGAGCTCGAGGACATCACGCCGCTCAGCAGAACCGAGTGCAGGTCAGCGCTGAACGAACGGATTTCTTCCATTGCGCTCTTGTTGCGGCGAACCAGCCAGTTGTAACCCAGAACAGCAGGCACAGCCACTGCCAGACCGATTGCAGTCATGATCAGCGCTTCACCGACCGGACCGGCAACCTTGTCGATCGAAGCCTGACCAGCGATACCGATCGCTGTCAGCGCGTGGTAAATACCCCAGACGGTACCGAACAGACCGACGAACGGTGCAGTCGAACCAACCGTTGCCAGGAATGCCAGACCGTCTTGCAGGCGGCTTTGGACTTTTTCTACCGAACGCTGGATCGACATCGTCACCCAGGTGTTCAGGTCGATCTGTTCCAGCAAGGCGCCGTCGTGGTGGTGCGTCGAGTTCACGCCGTTTTCAGCGATGAAACGGTAAGCGCTGTTTGGCTTCAGGCCGGTAACGCCGGCTTCAACCGTTGCGGCTTTCCAGAATGTCTTTTGTGCGTTCTTAGCCTGGCCCATCAGTTTCACTTGCTCGATCAGCTTGGTGATGATGATGTACCAGCTACCCATCGACATCAGCACCAGGATGATCAGGGTGCCGCGGGCAACGAAGTCGCCGCCTTTCCACAGGGCGTCGAGGCCGTACGGGTTATCGACGGTTTCCTTGGCTGCAGGCAGCGGTGGCGGGGTCGGGGTATCGGCCAGCGATGCTGCTGCGGCATCGGCAGCTTTAGGAGCATCGGCAGCAGCCGGAGCGGAAGCGGTAGCAGATGCTGCCGCAGGAGTTTGGGCGATAGCGGCCAGCGGCGAGATCGTCATGGCAGAGATCATCAGGGCGGCAGCCAGGGCGGATAAGCGATTACGAGTGGTAGACATACTAATACTCCAAATTTTATAAATTAGATTGCTAGGATAACGGACAAGGTAGTGGTTCTACACTTTGATTATTCCAGCTTCCAGACATACTGCATTTTTGTCGTCGATTGAACGGCTTTACCGTCAGCCATTGCAGGTGTGAAATGGCACAAGCTCCACGCTTTGGTTGTGGCTCTGTCCAGATCTTTGAAACCGCTGCTCTTTTCAACAGTGGAATCGACCACATTACCGTCGGCGCCAATAGTCAGCTTGACAGTAACGGTACCCTCTTCTTCATTACGCAAAGAAGTTCTTGGATACTCCGGCTTTTCGCAATTGCCAGCAATTTTTGCACTGGTATGCGATGGTCCTGCTTCGCCGGTAGCCGATGGCTGCGCTACAGAAGTAGGCAAGTCATTGGTCGGTGGTTTGACGTTGGTTACAGCTGCAATCACGTTCTCTTGTGGCGGCGGCGTTACTTTTACCTCTGGTGGAGGTACGAACGGTGGCGGTGGCGCAACCGATTTTGGCGGCGGCGGTACCGGCTTGTCCGGTGGTGGTGGCGGTGGCGGCGGCTTGATCTCCTCGATGATCTTGGTTTCGACCGGTTGCTGAATCACTTCGACAACTTTACGGGCTAGCCCTGTAATCAACGCATAAACTAGAGCTACATGCAGAAGAACAACCACGCTGATGCCAACTATATTCTTGGAAGGGTTTCTCCCATCCTGCGTGAAATCCATGCCTCTTTCCTCCGATACTACATTATTCAATTGCTAAAACCACATGCAATCAGATGAGTGAACAACTAACCAACCTACGGTAACGCAATAACTGTACCAATCGAACCGCGACTGCTATGCAAAACGATTCGGTACAAGGTTAAATTATCAGACGCCATTTTGTTATCAAGCCAACAAAAAGGTATCGGATCACTCTCCCCTAATTAGTGCGCGTCCGCAAATACTACATCAATGCCTAATAAAACAGCAGAATGATCGCTCTAAGTTCATGCATTCTGAAAAGCCAAAACCACCTGGAAAACTTCCCAGGTGGTCTGCTTACAAAAAGAACTTAAGCCAATCGCTTCTCGCTATCAGAAGAATTGATAGTTGGCACGGACGAAGAACGCACGGCCAACGATGTCGCCGTAACGTGGATCGTAGCCGATCTGGAAGTTATCGACCTGGTTACTTGCAGGCGGTTTCTTATTAAGAATGTTCTTAATACCACCTGTCAGTGTCAGGTTCTTGATACCAGTGTAGGTCAACGAAGTGTTGTAGCGGGTATATGAACCAACGTTGTGCGTATCGTAAGGAGCCGACACAGAGTTGTTTGCATCTACGTAACCAGTGCTGAAGGTTTGCTGGAGAGTTGCGCTCCATGGACCATTCTTCCAGTTAACCGCTGCAGTATGCCGCCACCGGAAAACTACACCTGGTGTGGAGCCGACGCCGCCAGCATAGACAGCCAGATTGTTCAGGTAAGCTCCACCCTTTTCGCTCTGGTAGTCATACTGCGTAACGTAAGTGCCGTCGATGGAGAATGCAAAGTCGCCCAAGCCAGTCTTAGGCAAACGCCATCCGAGGCCCAAGTCGAAACCTTGGGTGTGAACGTTACCCATGTTTTGGTTGGTTTGGACGATGTAGTCCAGCGAGCCGTCTGGCTTGCGAACGTACAGATTTGCATACTTATCAGGTTCAGCAAAAATATCAGCTTCGGAAATCACGCCGATCTGGTTTTTGATCTTGATATTCCAGTAGTCGATCGAAACAGTTACATCCTTGACAGGTTCGAAAACCGTACCCAGGGTGAACGAAGTCGATTTCTCTGGTTGCAGATTCTTGTTACCACCGGTCTGTGTGAAGAATTGCGTATTGCAATCGCGCACCTCAACACCGCCAGGACCTACATTACCGCCTGGGCACAGTTTCGGATCGTTATAGGAGCCGGAAGTGTAGGTGGTCGAGGCAGGCTGGTTCAGTTCGTACAAGCTTGGCGCCCGGAAGCCCGTGCTGTATGAACTGCGGATCATCAAGTTCTGGGCCGGCTGCCAACGCAGGCCGATCTTTGGATTGATGGTGCTGCCAACGTCGCTGTAATCATCGTAACGCACGGCTAATTGCGCTTCCAGATCCTTGACGATCGGGATGCTCAACTCGGAAAATACGGCGCCGACATTACGCTTGCCCGATTGCGACAGGGAAGTCGAAGAGCCTGTACTTTCGGACAGGTCGGCTACCGAGTGGATGATGTCGTATTCTGCTGTTTCATGACGGTATTCGCCGCCGATAGCAAAACCGAGAGGACCAGCCGGCAATTGTGCGATCTCACGGCTTGCAGTGAAATCGATCGACGAGATGGTGGTTTTAGCATCCAGGTATTTACCTGTGTTTTTAACCGCGTTGTACACGCTTGGATCAGATGGGCCAAATGGATTCAGAGTGCCGTTCAACAGCGCTGCTCTTACGGAATCATTGTTCAGATAACCGCTTACCAGTGTTTCCTGCGCCTTGCTGACTGCATAGCTCACGCCGGTCTTGTAATCCCAGCCCCACATCGTGCCGTCAAGAGCCAACAGCAAACGGTCTGCCGTGTTTTTAGCTTCGCTTACACGGCCGCCAAATCCAGCAGAACGGAAGTTGACCGACAAAGGATCGCCGCTCAAACCAGCGACAGCAGGAGTAATGCCGTTGCCTGGGTAATACTTGCTGGAGCTAGGCAGCAGATAGTCGCTACCGTTACCGGCAAACACGTCGCCCGCGACGGTTTGCGTCACTTTGCTTTCGGAATGCAGGTATTCAATCGATGCCTTGTTGTCGGCATTCAATTTCAACGTACCCTTGCCGATCACGGCAAGTTCAGAAGTCTCAGGGACTACATCGATGGTTGAGGAATAGTCGTAGCGGCAAGAAGTGCCCTTGGCGTTTGGCTTCAGATGCGCTGCGTTACAGCCGGTTGCCAGCAAAGGATTGCCGGCGACGCCGTTACCAGTGTCGATAAAGTTAGCCGGGTAGGTGTTACCGCTGGTTTGGCTCAAGCCCAGGCTTGGCACATAGCCGGTGATTCCACGCTGCGAGGCAGTTATCTTGCTTTGTTTATGGTAATCGACTACGCCAAAAACGTTGTAGCCGTCTTTATCCAGGTCGCCGAAGCCGCCGGATACGTTGATACGTCCTTCCTGACCGCCGCTTTGCGAAGGAATGATGCCTTCGCCGGAAACGTTCAGGCCGGTATACGATCTTTTGGTGATGAAGTTGATCACGCCGCCGATCGCGTCAGTACCGTAAATCGCAGAAGCACCGTCGCGCAGGATTTCAACGCGGTCCAGGGCTGCAATAGGGATGATGTTCAAATCGACAGTGGAGCCGTCAAATGCGCTATTGGCAAGACGGCGGCCATTCAGCAACACCAGGGTTTTGTTCGAGCCCAGACTACGCAAGTCGGCCGATGCACCAACGGTGCCGCCCTTACCAACGTTAGTTGAAGTCGTAAATTGCGATTGATTCGCAGAGATGGTACCTAACGCTTCCGAGGCAGTGGTGATACCTGCTTTGGCAAAATCGTCAGCCTTGATAATCGTGATAGGCGAAACACCTTCATTCGCTACCCGTTTAATCGACGAACCAGTAACTTCGATCCGTTGCATTTGCGGAGCATCGTCCGTCTTCGTCTCCTGCGCCTGCACTGAATGGGCCAACAGTCCTAGCCCAACAGCTACGCCGCCTGAAAACATCAGTCGCAGCGAACGTGGCAATCCCCGTTCCTTCATCATAACCAAACTCCCTATGGGTAAAAGTTAGAGTTGAAATTTAAGTTTTTGTAATAAAGCAAACACGATTTGTTAATCGCCTTCTGAGCGATGCGTCAAAAATCTTTGTACAACAACGACCAAAAAGCAGATTTTATTTCGCGTGTAAAACAGTACTGCACGGTTACTTTTCGGGTCCCAATTTGTGATTGTTTGCCAGAAACATTTCCGCTGATACCTACAAGCAAAAAACATGCCACACAAAGTAATGCAGCTAAAATAGTGTATCCTAAAAAAAATAAAAACAGCATTAAATTTGGGAACGCCTGCGATACTGTTGCTTATATACGCCAAATAACAAATACGCATACGGGTATAAGTAAAACCGCATAGGCCTGTTTAACGGCGTAAATAAGCCATTTCCAAGTGGAAAGCAAAATATTGTGATGCTCAAAAGGCAAGGAAAAAGAAAATAAACCATGTGGAACTTAAAGCAATTCAAGCAATCGTGCATTGCACCAATAATGCTGTTTGGCTGTATCGCAGGTGCAGCATTTTCGGTGCAAGCGGGCAATAATCCAGCAGATCCGTCCAAAGTGGTGCATGCAGCCTTCGAGGCTGCGGACGATGGTTTCGACCTGGTCCGTACCTACAATGCCTATTCAGCCTGGGTATCCGAATCGATTTTTGAGCGCCTGCTGACGTATGACTACCTGGCGCGCCCCGCTAAACTGGTGCCGCAAACTGCGGAGGCCATGCCCGAGGTGAGCGATGGCGGAAAAACCTATGTTTTCCATATAAAGAAGGGCATTTACTTCGCCCCCGACCCGGCATTCAAAGGTGTTCGCCGTGAGCTGACCGCTGAAGACTACGCCTATACCTTCAAGCGTTTTCTCGACCCCAAGAATCGCTCGCCATCCGCCAATGTCTTGCAGGGCAAATTCGCCGGCATGGATGAACTGATCGCGAAGGCGCAGAAAACCGGCCATTTCGATTACGACGCACCGGTAGCCGGCCTGCAAACCCCGGATCGCTATACCTTGCGGATCACACTCAATGCGCCCGACTACAATTTCCTGTACATCATGGGATTCGTCGCCTTTGGCGCGCAAGCACGCGAAGTAGTCGACGCCTACGGCGACCAGACCGGGGCCCATCCGGTTGGCACCGGCCCTTATATGCTGCAGGAATACGTCCCGCGCAGCAAAATCGTGTTGGTCGCCAATCCTGATTACCGCGGCTACACCTGGGATTTCAAGTCGTCCGGCACCGCCTGGGACGATCAGCTGGTGCACGACATGAAGGGCAAGAAAATGCCGCAGGTTGGCCGTGTCGAGGTCAGCATCATCGAGGAGGAGCAATCGCGCTGGCTGGCTTTCCAGGGCAAGCAGATCGACCTCGACTATCTGCCCCAGGCAGCAGCGCCAACGGTACTGGATGGAAAAAAGCTGAAACCATCCTTCGTTGATCAGGGCATCCGCCTGGACACCGTAGTTGAGCCAGGCGTGGTCTATACGTTCTTGAACTACAAGGACCCGGTCATCGGTGGCAGCAGCCTGGAGAAAAACGCCCTGCGACGTGCGATCGCAATGTCTTACAGCATCCAGGATGAAATAGCCCAGGCCCGCCTCGGGCTTGCAGTGAAAGCAGAAATGGCGATCCCTGCCGGCGTCGTCGGCCATGACCCCAACTATCGCAACAGCATCGTCTATGATCCGGCGCTGGCAAACAAATTGCTTGATCACTTCGGTTACAAGCGTGGCGCCGATGGTTACCGCACCCTTCCCGACGGGAAGCCGCTAACCCTGAAAATAGCTACCGAAGCTACCGCGCTCAATGTGGTTTTCTCGGAAATATGGAAGCGAGGACTGGACAAAATCGGTATTCGCGCCGATTTCCGGGTGAGCAATTTTGCCGACAACCTGAAGGCAGCGACGGAATGTAAATTAATGATGTGGAACGGTTCCTGGATTGCAGACTACCCGGAAGGCGATAATTTCATGCAGCTGCTATATGGCCCGAATGTGGGTCAAGGCAACAACGGCTGCTATAGCTCGCCGGCCTTCGATGCGCTCTACGTCAAGGCCAAGGCGTTGCCGCCTGGTCCGGAGCGTAATCAGCTGTATATCGAGATGAGCCGCCAGATGGAGGCAGATACTGCCTGGATGCTTAGTGTGTCGCGCCTGCGCAACTGGCTAGTCCGGCCATGGATCAAGGGCTTCAAGCGCCACCCCATCCTACAGGCGGACTGGATGTATCTGGATGTTGAAAAACACTAAACGCTAATTTATCTGCTCATCTATCTTTTTGTACGGGATTCTGTAGTATGCCGCCTTAACCTGGAATAAACGGCTGTCATCGGCCGCAAAATTACATCTAACAGGAGACAAACCACATGCCAGGTTTCACTTAGACAAGATAAGCGAATAGATTAATATATTATTGATTTACCAAGTAAAAAGGTATTGATCGCGCGTTCGCCTACCGGCGAATTAGCGCGATGTCATCGGAGATGACTCTATTTTGTGCCAAAGATAAGCAATCTTAAGCGCATATAGAAAATAACCACCTGCTCAAAAGGCAAAAAGAAAATGCTTCGAAAAATGTCGAAATCAGTCAGATTCAAAAAGATCTTGCTAGCGCAAATGCTGGCATTTACAGCCTTCGCAGGCAGCCCCGCCGGCGCCCATGCCGGGACCAATCCGGCCGACCCGGCCAAGGTAATACGCACCGCATTTGAAGCCGCAGACGATGGTTTCGACATGGTCCGCACCCAGAATTTTTATTCTGGATGGGTCAGCGAAGTCATCTATGAAACCCTTCTTACCTATGACTACCTGGCACGGCCAGCCAAGTTGGTGCCGGAGACGGTAGAGGCGATGCCGGAAATTAGCGCGGATGGCAAGACATATACCTTTCATCTGAAAAAAGGGATTTATTTCTCGCCGGACCCTGCTTTCAAGGGGGTGCGTAGAGAACTCACCGCCGCAGACTACATTTACACCTTCATGCGGGCCCTTGATCCGCAAAACCGCTCACCACACGCCAGCTTCGTGACGGGTAAGATTGCCGGCCTTGACGATCTTGCCGAGCAAGCCAGAAAAACCGGGCATTTCAACTACGATGCATCGATAGCCGGATTACAGACGCCTGACCGCTATACGTTAAAAGTCACGCTGAATGCCAAGGACTACAACTTTCTGAACGTAGTCGCCTATACCGGCTTCGGCGCGGTGGCACGTGAAGCTGTCACTGCCTACGGCCAGCAAAGCGGCCAGCATCCGGTCGGCACCGGGCCTTATATGCTGGAAACGTATGTCCCGCGCAGCAAGATCGTACTGATCGCCAATCCTGAGTATCGCGGCTACACCTGGGACTTCAAGCCCTCTGCAGACGGTATCGACAAGCAGATCATCAAAGACATGCAAGGCAAGAAAATGCCGCAAGTCGGCCGGGTCGAGATCAGCATCATCGAAGAAAACCAATCGCGCTGGCTGGCATTCCAGGGGAAGCAAATCGATTTCGACAAAATGCCGGAGACCGCCGCTCCGACCGTACTGGATGGAGACAAACTCAAACCTGGATATGCAGAGCAAGGCATACAGCTACAGCGCATCGTCGATGCCGGTATCACCTACAACATATTGAACATGAAGGACCCGGTCATTGGCGGCTACAGCAACGATAAGATTGCACTTCGGCGCGCTATAGTAATGGCATATAACAATAAGGAAGAAGCCTCTTTATTGCGCAATGGCCAGGCCGTCAAACTGGAAGCGCCGATTCCGCCAGGGGTAGGAGGCTATGATCCTGCATATCGCAGCAGCATCGACTACAACCCGGCATTAGCCAACAAGCTGCTCGATCACTTCGGCTACAAGCGCGGTGCCGACGGTTACCGCAATATGCCGGACGGCAAGCCACTGCTGCTGAAATACACCAGCAATCAAGGCGGGATCAACCAGGAAATGTCAGAGCTCTGGAAACGCGGCCTCGACCTGATAGGTATCAGGACCAAATTCATCGTCAGCAATTTTGCCGACAACCTGAAAGCCGCGACCTCGTGCGAATTGATGATGTGGGGTGCGGCCTGGAATGCCGACTATCCGGAAGCCGAGAATTTCATGCAATTGCTGTACGGCCCGAACTCTGGCCACGGCAACCACGGCTGCTATCAATCGCCAGCCTTTGATGCCCTCTACGTCAAAGCCATGGCGCTGCCTTTAGGCCCCGAGCGCGATAAAGTCTACGAGCAAATGAATCGACAGTTCGAAGCCGATACAGCCTGGGCCCTGAACACCACCAGAATCCGCAATTGGCTGGTACGGCCATGGGTCAAGGGTTTCAAAAAACACCCGATCCTGCACGCTGAATGGCAGTACATCGATGTCGACAAACACTAATTCGCCCCCTACACGGAAATAGAAACCCTGCTCCGGCAAGCGTGATCCGCCTGCCGCAGTTCCAATTTAGCTAGAGATCTTTGAAGGAGACAAATGGTATGAACTCGCTTTGGTTACGCGGGATATTGGTTGCCTGTTTAGCTTGCGCGCTGCCGATGAAGGCATCGACAGCTGCGGCGCCAATTTCCCCGGCAGATCCCGACAAAGTACTGCGCTTTGTATTCGTAGCGCCTGAAACCGGTTTCGATCCGGCCGTTACCCGCGACTTGTATTCGCAGCTGGTCAACCAGTCGGTATTTGAAACACTGTTCGCCTATGAATACCTGGCGCGGCCGGCCAAGCTGATGCCATCTGCGGCGGCAGCGCTGCCGGAAGTCAGCGCGGATGGCATGACCTATACCATCCGCCTGAAAAAAGGCGTTTATTTTGCCGATGATCCGGCGTTCAACGGCAAGAAGCGTGAACTGACCATGGGCGATTTCGTCTATTCGTGGAAGCGCCTGTTCGATCCGCAACTGGCCTCGCCGCAAACCTGGCTGCTGGAAGGTAAAGTGGTCGGCCTCGACGAAATAGCGGCGCAAGCCAAGAAAACCGGTCATTTCGATTACGACGCCAATGTCCCCGGCTTTGAACTGCTGGACCGCTATACCTTGCGGATCCATCTTAAACAGCCTGACTTCAACCTCGGCATGATCCTGGCGCACCAACCGACCAGCGCCGTCGCCCGCGAAGTGATCGAAAAATATCGCGACGCGCAAGGCACCGTGATGGGACATCCGGTCGGCACCGGCCCCTACATATTGACCCAGTGGATCCGCGGCTCGCGCATGGTGCTGACGGCCAATCCGGATTACCGCGGCTATACATGGGATTTCCAACCCAGCACCGACCCGGGCGATGCCGCCATCGTCGCCAAGATGAAGGGCAAGCGCATGCCGCAAATCGGCCGCGTGGAAATCAGCGTCATGGTGGAAGACCAGTCGCGTTTGCTGGCATTCGAAGGTGACGAAGTCGACATCACCGAATTGCAGGGGCCATTGGCGCCGCAAGTCATGGCCGGCGGCAAACTGAAGCCGGAGTTTGTAAAGCGAGGGGTGCAACTGTCGCGTATCGTCGACCCTGAAATCAGCTACTTCTACTGGAACATGCAAGATCCGGTACTGGGCGGCATGAGCAAGGAAAAAATCGCCCTGCGCCGCGCTATCGCCATGGCGCATAATGTACGCGAAGAAATCAAGGTAGTCTGGAACGACGAAGCGATCCCGCTTGAATATCCGATTCCGCCAGGTGTTGTCGGCTACGATCCGGATTACAAAAGCAGCATCCAGTACGAACCTGAAGTCGCCAACGCCCTGCTCGACAAGTTCGGCTACAAGATCGGCAAGGATGGTTATCGCACCCTGCCGGACGGCAAGCCTCTGACAGTGCGCTACTCCGCCCGCGCCGACTCAAACGGCCAGCAACAATCGGAAATGTGGAAGAAAACCTACGACACCATCCATATCCGCATGGTTGGCGATCTGAAAACCTTCCCCGACCTGCTCAAGGCAGAAAAAGAGTGCCAGCTGCAAACCCGCACTGCACCTTGGATTGCCGACTATCCGGACGGCGACAACTTCATGCAATTGTTCTATGGCCCGAACGTTGGCCAGAACAACAACGGCTGCTCCAAGATCCCCGAATACGATGTGCTCTACGCTGCCTCGCAGAAATTGCCAGCCGGCCCGGAACGCGACCTGCTGTATCACAAGATGGCGCGCATCCTGGAAGTGGATGCGCCGGCGCGTATCGGTTATGCCCGTTACCGCAACATGATCGCGCAACCGCGTGTGATCGGGTACAAGAAACACCCGGTCATGCCTACCGAATGGATGTATTTCGATATCGAAAAACGTAAATAAAAACACTACGGAGCGGAATGGCGCAGCGCCTTTCGCTCCCCGGGTTTCCCGGTCCCCACTAACCATAAACCATTACCAAGCCCTATTTGAGGAAATGCATGAAACCATCATCATTTTTCTTGCCGGTCACAACAGCGTTATTCACGCTGATGCTGAACCAGGCAGCCGCCCAAGATACGCAACGCCCGATGATTCCTTTGCTGAAAGCGGACGACATTCCGACTCTGTGCAAAGACTCCCTGAGCAGCTTACGCAAGCGCGTATCCATGTTGGAGAAATTACCGGCGGCCCATGCCAAAGACAGCAAGAAAGTGCTGACCGAATGGAACGATCTGCAGATCGCCCTGGAAGACCTGCAAGGTCCGGTCGATATCCTCAACAACGTTTCGCCGGATGCCAAAGTACGCAGCACCACCGAAGCCTGCCTGATTGAAACAAATAAATTCGCTACCGACCTGCTGCAAAGCGAAAAACTGTACGCCCGCTTCAAAGCCATCCAGCCTGGCGACCCGATAGAGAAGAAACTGCGTCAGGACATCCTGTACAGCTTCGACGACACCGGCGTCTCGCTGCCACCGGAAAAGCGCGCCAGGATGAAAGAAATCCTCGACAAGCTGGGTGAGCTGAGCCAGGAATTCGCGCGCAATATCCGCGACAACAATCAGAAACTGACCTTCTCTCCGGCAGAACTGCAAGGCATGCCGGCCGCCTATCTGGCCCGCGCCAAGCGCGATGACAAAGGCAATTACCTGCTCGGCTTCGAATACCCGGACTACAAACCGTTCATGGAGTCGGCGGATAACAGCGATGCACGCCGCCGCTATCAGATCGCGTTCACCAATCACGGTACGCCAAAGAATCTGGAGATCCTGAAAGAAGCCATGGACCTGCGTCATGAAATGGCGGCATTGTTCGGCCTGCCAAGCTATGCGGATCTGGTGACCCGTCGCCGCATGGTGAAAAATCCGCAAACCGTCGACAAATTC
>Ga0182007_10000871_pt1 | contig 16712 bp, 12 predicted proteins | sample Sormic07211113_1_FD_123023 | JGI IMG/M metagenome (GOLD analysis project Ga0182007, IMG submission 123023) | Rhizosphere microbial communities from Sorghum bicolor, Mead, Nebraska, USA - 072115-113_1 MetaG | ecosystem: Host-associated > Plants > Roots > Rhizosphere | place: USA: Nebraska... | reverse complement strand
GGCGGCCGTCGCCTTGCGGGTCCGGGTGCGGGGCTTGGTCTCGGCGGCCTCGGTGGTGTCCACCGGGGTCGCGGAGGTGGCTGCCTTGCGGGTCCGGGTGGTGCGCGGCTTGGCTTCCGTGCCCTCGGCGGTGTCGACCGCGGCCTCTGCCGCAGCCGCCGCCTTACGGGTCCGGGTGCGCGGCTTGGCCTCCGGCTCGGCGGCTGCCTGAGCGGGAATCTCCGCGACGGCGGCCGTCTTCCGGGTCCGGCGCGGCTTGGCCTCCGCGGCCTCCGCCGTGTCGACGGCGGTCTCGGCGGCGGCCGTCGCCTTGCGGGTCCGGGTGCGCGGCTTGGGCTCGGTCGCCTCCGCCTCCGCAGCGGTGGCGACAGCCTCGGCGACCTTGCGGGTGCGCGTGCGGGGCTTGGCCTCCGTGGCTTCCGCTGTGTCGACTGCCGCTTCCGCGGGGGCCGTTGCCTTGCGGGTCCGGGTCCGGGGCTTCGGCTCCGCCGACTCGGCCGGAGCGGTGGCGGTCTCCGCCGCTGCCGTCGCCTTGCGGGTACGGCGGCGCGGGGCCGTCTCCGTCTGCTCCGGGGCGGACTCGGTGGTCCCCTCGGCCGTGTCGACGGCGGTCTCGGCGGCCGACGCGCTCTTACGGGTGCGGCGACGCGGCTCGGCGGCGGGGGCCTCGGGCTCCACAACCGTCGTAGCGGCCACGGCGGCCGGGGCCTCGGCGGTCTCCGCGACGGCCGGCGTCTCCGCCGACTTGCGGGTGCGGCGGCGGCGCGGCTTGGCCGGGGTCTCGGGGGCGTCGAGCGCGGGGCCCTCCGCCGTGGTGACGGCGGCTTCCGCGGCCTCGGGGGCCGTTGCCGTGGCCGGCACCGGCTCCGAAGCCGCTCCGTTGCGGGTGCGGCGACGGCGACGCGGGGTGCGGACGCCCGCGGTCTCCTCGGCGGAGGAGACCTCCTGCGGGGCGGCCTCGGGCGTGGCCGTGCCGTCCAGCGGTGCGCCGTTGCGCGTACGGCGACGGCGACGCGGTGTACGCGCCGGACGCTCGCGCTCGGCGGAACGGGACTCGTCCCGGCCACCGCGCTCGCCGCCCCGGCCACCACGACCGCGCCCACCGCGGCCGCCGGTCTCGCCCAGGTCCTCCAGCTCCTCCGCGTCCAGCCCCGCGCGCGTGCGCTCGGCACGCGGCAGGACACCCTTGGTGCCCGCGGGGATGCTCAGCTCCTCGAAGAGGTGCGGCGAGGTGGAGTACGTCTCCGGCGGGTCGTTGAAGTTCAGCTCCAACGCCTTGTTGATCAGCTGCCAGCGCGGGATGTCGTCCCAGTCGACCAGGGTGACCGCGATGCCCTTGTTGCCCGCGCGGCCGGTGCGGCCGATGCGGTGCAGGTAGGTCTTCTCGTCTTCCGGCGACTGGTAGTTGATGACATGCGTCACGCCCTCGACGTCGATACCGCGCGCGGCGACGTCGGTGCAGACGAGGACGTCCACCTTGCCGTTGCGGAACGCGCGCAGCGCCTGCTCACGGGCGCCCTGGCCGAGGTCGCCGTGGACCGCGCCGGAGGCGAAGCCGCGCTGCTTGAGCTGGTCGGCGAGGTCGGCCGCGGTGCGCTTGGTGCGGCAGAAGACCATGACCAGTCCCCGGCCGTCGGCCTGCAGTATGCGCGCGACCAACTCGGGCTTGTCCATGTTGTGCGCGCGGTACACGTGCTGCGAGATGTTCGCGACCGTCACGCCCTCGTCGTCCGGCGAGGTGGCGCGGATGTGCGTGGGCTGCGACATGTAGCGGCGGGCCAGGCCGATGACCGCGCCCGGCATGGTCGCCGAGAACAGCATGGTCTGACGCTTGGCCGGCAGCATGTCGATGATCTTCTCGACGTCGGGCAGGAAGCCCAGGTCGAGCATCTCGTCGGCCTCGTCGAGGACGAGCGCCTTGACGTGCTTGAGGTTGAGCTTCTTCTGGCCCGCGAGGTCCAGGAGCCGGCCCGGGGTGCCGACGATCACGTCGACGCCCTTCTTGAGGGCCTCGACCTGGGGCTCGTAGGCCCGGCCGCCGTAGATCGCCGTCACTCGGACGTTGCGGACCTTGCCGGCGGTCAGCAGGTCGTTGGTGACCTGTGTGCACAGCTCGCGCGTCGGGACGACGACGAGGGCCTGCGGGGTGTCGGTGAGGTCCTCGGGCTTGGCGCGCCCGGCCTCCACGTCGGCGGGGACGGTGACCCGCTCCAGGAGGGGAAGGCCGAAGCCCAGCGTCTTTCCGGTGCCGGTCTTGGCCTGGCCGATGACGTCCGTGCCGGAGAGGGCGACGGGGAGGGTCATCTCCTGGATGGGGAAGGGGTTGATGATGCCGACGGCCTCGAGGGCCTCGGCGGTCTCGGGAAGGATTCCGAGATCTCTGAACGTCGTAGTCAGGGTGCTGCCTCTTCTGTGTGCGCGGTGCGAGGCGAGCGCGGGGGTCTTGACGGACCGTGCCGGGGACGTCGGCTGCCTTACGGGCTGGCCGTAGGGCACGGGACCACTGCCGACGCTCTAGCGCTCGTACCGCTGAGGGGTCTCCCTCCGGACGCCGTACGCAATGTGCCGTACGGACAAGGAGGGCTGTCGGGTCGGAGCCGATCGGGCCACCGACCGGGCATCCTCATACGTGCGGCCCGTCGATTGGTCGGCAGGCGCATTACCACCATACCCCGGAATCTCGCACATGCGGTGGCCGATTTGGTCACGTAGTCGTCGTCACAGTGATTGACCAGGGACTTCCGAGGCTCGGCAAGCGGACTATTGTGCGCTGCATGACGACGTCTGACAACACCTCTGACGCACCTGCCGAGCGCACCGGAGTGGCCGCCCAGGACTGGACGAAGGCCTCCGCGGACCCGCAGTACAAGGCCGCGGTCGTCGACCTCCTCGGTGCGCTCGCCTACGGCGAACTCGCCGCGTTCGAGCGGCTCGCCGAGGACGCGAAGCTGGCGCCGACGCTGGCGGACAAGGCGGAGCTGGCGAAGTTGGCGTCGGCCGAGTTCCACCACTACGAGAAGCTGCGGGACCGGCTGACGGAGATCGGCGAGGAACCGACGCTGGCCATGGAGCCGTTCGTCGCGGCGCTGGACGGGTTCCACCGTCAGACGGCGCCGTCGGACTGGCTGGAGGGGCTGGTCAAGGCGTACGTCGGTGACTCGATCGCCAGTGACTTCTACCGGGAGGTCGCGGCACGGCTCGACACGGACACGCGCGAGCTGGTGCTGGCCGTGCTGGACGACACCGGGCACGCGGGGTTCGCCGTGGAGAAGGTACGGGCCGCGATCGACGCGGAGCCGCGGGTGGGCGGGCGGCTCGCTCTGTGGGCCCGGCGGCTGATGGGCGAGGCGCTGTCCCAGTCGCAGCGGGTCGTCGCCGACCGGGACGCCTTGTCGACGATGCTGGTGGGGGGCGTCGCCGACGGGTTCGACCTCGCCGAGGTCGGGCGGATGTTCTCGCGGATCACCGAGGCCCACACGAAGCGGATGGCTGCGCTGGGCCTGGCGGCCTAGCGCTCCGTGGGGGGCGGTTCGCCGGTCGCGCGACCGGCGGTCGGTCGGGGCTGGTCGCGCGGTTCCTCCTGAAGCCCTACGCCGGTGCCTGGCGGCGGAGTCTTCCCGCCGGGCGCAGGAGGAGTGACAGGGACGCCGCCGAGACGATCGTCGCGCCGAGGAGGACCAGCAGGAAGTTGCCGGGGTCGAAGGCGCTGTGGGTCAGGAAGGCACCGAAGAGGGCTCCGGCGGCACCCGTGGCGAGGACCAGGGAGCGGGTCGGCAGACGGTGGGCCAGACGGTGGTCCGCCGCCCATGCCAGGGCCAGGCCGAGCAATGCGGAGCCGAGTGCTTCGAACAACAACATGGGGTCCCTCCCACACGGCCACACTGCCCATCGCGGTCGTAGCCCGTCATACCCGTGACCTGCGGAATGCAATCCTCCTCTGTGCGTGACTTGTGCTCCATATGTGGAGGGAAAATCTTGGTGAGAGCGCGCGGAGCGGGAACGCGACGGGAACGCGACGGGAACGCGAGGAGGGCCCGGCGACACGAAGTCGCCGGGCCCTCCTGTGCTGTCTGCTCCGCTGTGTGCCTACAGCGCGCCGAAGCCCACCTTGCGCGGGGCCGGCTCGCCGAGCTCGACGTAGGCCAGGCGCTCGGCCGGGACGAGGACCTTGCGGCCGTGCTCGTCCACGAGGGAGAGCAGCTGCGACTTCCCGGCCAGTGCCTCGGCCACGATCCGCTCGACCTCCTCGGCGCTCTGACCGCTCTCCAGAACGATCTCGCGGGGCGCGTGCTGCACGCCGATCTTGACCTCCACGGCTATGTCCCTCCGACGGTCAGTGAAGTGCGCGACCTTTACGCGCCGTACCCAGCACACATTAGCCCGGTGAGGGGACGTACACGGTCCGCGCCTGCACGCCAGGAGCGAACAGGCGGCGGGAACAAACACCGGTGTACGCGCGCGTGCGGCTCCGTGGGGCCCCACGCGCGCGTGCGCGTCAGTGGTGCTGGTCGGTGCCGTGCAGCGGGAAGCCCGCGATACCGCGCCAGGCCAGCGAGGTCAGCAGCTGTACCGCCTGGTCGCGCGGGACGCTGCGGTCGCTGTGCAGCCAGGAGCGGGCCACGACCTGGGCGAGACCCCCGAGGCCGGAGGCCAGCAGCATCGCCTCCGCGGACGAGAGGCCTGTGTCCTCGGCGATGACGTCACGGATCGCCTCCGCGCACTCGTTCGTCACCTTGTCGACGCGCTCGCGCACCGCCGGCTCGTTCGTCAGGTCCGACTCGAAGACCAGGCGGAACGCGCCGCCGGCGTCCTCCATGTAGGCGAAGTAGGCGTCCATGGTCGCCCGCACGCGCTGCTTGTTGTCGGTCGTCGACGCGAGCGCGGTGCGTACCGCCTGGATGAGGGACTCGCAGTGCAGGTCCAGCAGGGCCAGGTACAGGTCGAGCTTGCCCGGGAAGTGCTGGTAGAGCACCGGCTTGGAGACGCCGGCGCGCTCGGCGATGTCGTCCATCGCGGCCGAGTGGTAGCCCTGCGCCACGAAGACTTCCTGGGCGGCGCCCAGCAGCTGGTTCCGTCGGGCTCGGCGCGGCAGGCGCGTGCCCCGCGGGCGCGCTGCCTCTGTCTGCTCGATGGCTGTCACGCCGCCTCCCAAAATCGTCCACATACGGTGTGCGCCGCGCGGCCATCGTACTTTTCGGTAACCCTGCTGTGCGCGGTGCGAGCGCAGAATTTCACGGACCGGACGGTGGCGAAAGCCGGGCGCAAGGTTTCAAAACGGGTCGGAGCGGGCAGAGATCCGCCTCCTTCCAGCTCAGCGACGTCAGCGGTAGTCGTCCTCGTCGATCGAGACCACCCGGTGCTGTTCGACGAGGTCGGCCTCGTTCCCGTGGGCCGGGTCCACGTCCTCCAGCGGGTCGTCGCGGTCCCCGGCGACGTCCGCCTGCTGCTCGACGGCGTCGTTCTCGGGTGCCTCGACGTCGAGCTCCGGCGCCTCGCGGGTGTCGTCGTCCTCGAACGTCTCGGGATCCGTGGGGTCGATGGCCATGGCTGGGCTCCCTTCCTACGAATGTCCCTGGAAGAAGCAGGGACCACAGCGGGTGCCCTCATGACGAGCCTAGGAGACACCCGATCCGGACGCTATGCGATGTGCGGGTCGGTTGTGACCGCGAACACATGAACCACTGTGTGATCGTCTCGTAACATTGCCGCATGTCTTCGACCGAGCTGCCGTCCGTACCGGCGACCAATGTGCTCCCGAAGGTGGCGCCCGTCAGGGTCGCCGAGGGCGAGCGGCTCAGGCAGGTCGAGTTGCCCGGAATCACGCTGACGATGCGTTCGAGACCGCCCGCGCGCGAGGGGCTGCCGCCCGCGCTCTATGTCCATGGGCTCGGCGGTTCCTCGCAGAACTGGTCGGCGCTGATGCAGGAGCTGGAGGGCGTGGTCGACGGCGAGGCCGTCGACCTCCCGGGTTTCGGCGACTCCCCGCCGCCGGACGACGGCGACTACTCGGTCACCGGGCACGCGCGCGCGGTGATCCGCCATCTCGACGCGGCCGGGCGCGGCCCGGTGCACCTGTTCGGCAACTCGCTGGGCGGCGCGGTGTCCACGCGCGTGGCGGCGCTCCGTCCCGACCTGGTCCGCACGCTGACCCTGGTGTCCCCGGCGCTCCCGGAGATCCTCGTCCAGCGTTCCGCGGTCCCCACGGCGCTGATGGCGGTGCCCGGAGTCACCGGCCTCTTCGCCCGCTACAGCAGGGGCTGGACGGCCGAGCAGCGGGTCGGCGGGGTCACGGCGCTCTGCTACGGCGATCCCGGGCGGGTGACTGCGGAAGGTTTCCGCAACGCGGTCGAGGAGATGGAGCGGCGGCTCCAACTGCCGTACTTCTGGGACGCGATGACGCGTTCCGCGCGCGGGATCGTCAACGCGTACACGCTGGGCGGCCAGCAGAACCTGTGGCGCCAGGCCGAACGCGTCCTCGCCCCCACCCTCCTCGTCTACGGCTGCCGCGACCAGCTCGTCGGCTACCGCATGTCCCGCAAGGCGGCCCGCTCCTTCCGTGACTCCCGCCTGCTGACCCTGCCGGACGCGGGACACGTGGCGATGATGGAGTACCCGGACACGGTGGCCCGCGCGTTCGTGGAACTCCTCGGCGCTACGGGGGAGTTGCCGGACCGAGCGGCAGCGGGGGCGGCAGCGGGCGGCTGGGGTCGTACGGCCGCCGCCGATGGTGAGGCTGTCGCGGACGGCCGGACTCGTACGAGGATCGTCGATGCCACGGCTGCCACGGCTGCCACAGCTGCCGTGAACGGCCGAGGCGGTGAGTCGGCTGCCCGGGGCGCGGACGCCTCCGAGGGCGCGGGCGCCCCCGGCGGTCGGGAGCGGGTCGCCGGCGAGGGCGGAACCGTGTCCGAGAGCGCGGGGAGCTGAGGGGCGACGTGGGACGCCACAGCCGTCGCGGCGGCTCCGCGGCCGCGAAGGACGACACGGGGAACATAGCGGGGGACACAGGCGCCAAGGGCGCGCGCAAGGGGCGTGCCCCCGGGCCCGAGGCTTCACCGGCCTCGCCGGGGCCACAGCCCGGGCCGGGCGCGCAGCCCCCGCCCGGCCCGGCACAGCCCCCCGAGGGCCCTCAGGGCGGCTCGTGGGCCCCGCAGGCGGGCGGCACGGGTGGTCGCGGGCGCGGGGCGCCGGGGCCGCCGTACGGGCAACGGGGAGTGCCGGTGGAAGGCCCGCGCGGGTACGCCGCGCCGCCGACGGCCGACGGCACGCCCGCGCGCGGGGTGCCTCGCTTCCCGGACGGCACGCCCGCGCGTGGAGTGCCTCGCTTCCCGGACGGCACGCCCGCGCGTGGAGTGCCGCGGTTCGCCGATGGGACCCCTGCTCATGGGATGCCGAGGCTGGGGGACGGTACCCCCGCTCAGGGCACTCCCCAGGTCCGCGGTGGTCACCCGCAGCAGCGTGAAGCCGGGGGTGGCTGGGGGGAGTTCCGTGAGCCGGGTGGCCGAGGGGGCGGTGCCGCCGGGGCCGGGGTGAGTATCCCTCGGCAGCGGCAGGCCTCCCCGGGCGGGCCGCGGCAGGACTATCTGGACGCCTTCGAGGCGGACGACGACGTCTTCGCGCCTCGTTCGGCCCGTTCGGCCCGTTCCCCACGGTCACCCGGGTACGGCGTCTTCGCGCACCCCTCGGAGCCGCACCTTTCTGAGCTGCACCCTACGGAGCGGCACGGCTCGCAGCCGTACGTCTCCGAGGCCGACGGTGACGAGGACGACGCGCCGCCGACCGGCGTGCCCGCGCAGGCCAGGGGGGCGAAGGGGCGGACGTACACGGGGATCGCGGCCGCCGCCGTCACCACCGTGCTGGCCGTCGTCGTCGCCGGCCAGGTCACGCAGGGCCGCGACGACAGCGCCGTGGGAACGCAGTCGGCCACCGGACAGGCGCGGGACGTACGGGAGTCCGCCACGCTGTCGGCGCCCTCCTCGTCGCCGGGTGTCGCGACGCTGACGTACGACCAGGCGATGGGCGAGAAGTACCCGCTCAGCGCCACCTTCAAGGGGTCCGGGAAGTTCGACGCGGTCCCCGGGACCGACAAGGCGCCCGGGAAGGGCCAGAAGTACACCTACCGGGTGGACGTGGAGCAGGGGCTCGGGCTGGACGGCAAGCTCTTCGCCGAGGCCGTGCAGAAGACGATCAACGACAGCCGTAGTTGGGCCCACGACGGCGCCCGCACCTTCGAGCGCGTCTCCTCCGGCAGACCCGACTTCGTGATCACCCTCGCCAGTCCCGGAACCACGGCCACCTGGTGCGCCAAGTCCGGACTCGACACCACCGAGGACAACGTGTCGTGCGACTCGGCGTCCACCCAGCGAGTCATGATCAATGCGTACAGATGGGCGCAGGGGTCGAAGACGTACGGTGATCGGATCCATGCGTACCGGCAAATGTTGATCAACCATGAAGTCGGCCACCGGCTCGGCTACAGCCATGTGAGCTGCACCAAGAACGGCCAGCTCGCGCCCGTGATGCAGCAGCAGACCAAGTTCCTCGACCACGACGGAATCCACTGTCTGCCCAACCCCTGGCCGTACCCCGGGAGTTGACGGACGCCGCATGGGTCACGTTGACATGCTCAGAAAGTTCATACATATTTCTGGGCATGTCGACCCCCCACGCCTGCGACAGCGCCGCCATCGAGCTGGCGCTCATCGGCGTGACCGCGCTCTGCGTGGCCGACATCCACTGTCGCTGACACCCGCCCCCAGGTGTTCGTGTCGCGATCTTCTCCCTTCGCCGTGACTCGGGTCACGGTTCTCGACGACCTGACGCCGGGGCAGACGTCTGTTCACTTCCGTCTCACTCCTCGTCCATCCGTCTCAGTATTCGAGAGGTCGTCATTCCGATGCGTCAACCGTCCAGCAGAGCGCGCCGTGTGGCCGCGGCATCCGTAGGCCTGGTCCTGGCAGCCGGCGCCGCCGCCTGCGGGCCGAAGGACAACGATGCCAAGGGTTCCGGTGGCGACTCCACGCCGCACAAGGGCGGCACCCTGACGGTGCTGAACTCCAACCCCCAGGAGAACTTCGACCCGGCCCGTCTCTACACCTCCGGAGGCGGAAACGTTCCGTCGCTGGTCTTCCGCACGCTCACCACCCGCAACCGCGAGAACGGCGCGGCCGGCGCCAAGGTGGTCCCGGACCTCGCCACCGACACCGGGCGTCCCAACAAGGACGCGACCGTGTGGACGTACACCCTGAAGAAGGGCCTCAAGTACGAGGACGGCACGCCGATCACCTCCGCCGACATCAAGTACGGCATCGAGCGCTCCTTCGCGCCAGAACTGTCCGGCGGCGCTCCCTACCTGCGGGACTGGCTGGTCGGCGCGGCGAACTACCAGGGGCCGTACAAGGACAAGAAGGGCCTCACGGCGATCGAGACGCCGGACGCCCGGACCATCGTCTTCCATCTGGACAAGCCCGAGGGCGAGTTCCCGTACCTGGCCACGCAGACGCAGTTCACGCCCGTCCCCAAGGCCAAGGACACGGGCACGAAGTACGCCGAGCACCCGATCTCGTCCGGCCCGTACAAGGTCGTGAAGAACGAGAACAACGGCGAGCACATCGTCCTGGAGCGCAACACCTACTGGTCGACCGCGACCGACGCCGAGCGCAAGGCCTACCCGGACAAGGTCGATGTGAAGTCGGGCCTCGACTCGTCCGTGATCAACCAGCGGCTGTCGGCGTCCCAGGGTTCGGACGCGACCGCCGTGACGACGGACACCAACCTCGGCCCGGCCGAGCTCGCCAAGGTGACCGGCGACAAGGAGCTCGCTTCCCGCGTCGGCACCGGCCACTTCGGCTACACGAACTACATAGCGTTCAACCCGACGGTCAAGCCGTTCAACAACATCAAGGTGCGCCAGGCGATCTCGTACGCCGTCGACCGCTCGTCCGTGATCAACGCGGCCGGCGGCTCCGCGCTCGCCGAGGCCGCGACGACGTACCTGCCCAACCAGAAGTCGTTCGGCTACGAGCCCTACGACCTCTTCCCGGCGGGCGAGACCGGCAACCCGGCGAAGGCCAAGGAGCTGCTGAAGGAGGCCGGTTACCCGAACGGGCTCACCGTCACCCTGACCCACTCCAACGCCAAGGACTTCGAGACCAGCCCGGAGATCGCGACCGCGCTCCAGGACGCGCTCAAGAAGGCCGGCATCACGGTGAAGCTGCAGGGCCTGGAGGAGAACGACTACTCCGACACCATCCACAGCGTGAAGACCGAGCCCGGCTTCTTCCTCGCCCACTGGGGTGCCGACTGGCCCTCCGGCGGTCCCTTCCTCGCCCCGATCTTCGACGGCCGGCAGATCGTCAAGGACGGCGCGAACTTCAACACGGGCCTGCTCAATGACAAGTCGGTCAATGCCGAGATTGACGCGATCAACAAGTTGACCGATCTTGACGCCGCCGCCAAGCGGTGGGGCGCGCTGGACAAGAAGATCGGCGAGCAGGCGCTCACCGTGCCGCTGTTCCACCCCGTCTACAAGCGACTGGTCGGCAAGGACATCAAGAACGTCGTGATCAGCGACTGGACCGGTGTGCTGGACATCTCGCAGGTCGCGGTGAAGTAGCGTCGTGAGCGAGGCACTTGTCGCCGCCGAGGCCGCCGGGACGGGCACCGAGCCCGTCCCGGCGGCCTCGGGGGCTCGTCAGTTCTGGCGGCGGCTGCGGACGCAGCGCGCCGCCCTGGTCGCGGCGGTAGTCGTCGCGCTGCTGGTCCTGGTCGCCGTCGCGGCCCCGCTGCTCACGGCGATCGAGGGCCAGGACCCGACCACCTACCACCCCTCGCTCATCGACTCCGCGCGCGGGGGAGTGCCGATCGGCTCGTTCGGAGGCATCAGCGGGGACCACTGGCTGGGCGTGGAGCCGCAGACCGGACGTGACCTGTTCGCACGGCTCGTGTACGGGGCGCGGGTCTCGCTGGGGGTCGCACTGGCGGCCACCGTCATCCAGGTCTTCCTCGGGGTCGTCGTCGGCGTCGCCGCCGCGCTCGGCACCGGATGGGTTGATCAACTGTTGAGCCGGCTCACTGACATCTTCGTCGCCCTGCCCCTGATGATCATGTCGTTGGCACTGCTGGCGATCGTCCCGGCGAGCTTCCCCCGGCCGGTACTGGTCACCCTCGTCATCGGGTTCACCGCGTGGGGCAACATCTCCAAGGTCGTACGCGCCCAGACGCTCACCCTGAAGGGACTCGACTACGTCTCCGCCGCCCGGCTCAGCGGCTGGGGCACCTGGCGCATCGCCCGCAGGGAGCTGCTGCCCGGGCTCGCCGCGCCGGTCATCACCTATGCCGCGATCCTCGTGCCGGTCAACATCAGCGTCGAGGCGGCCCTGTCGTTCCTCGGCGTCGGTGTGAAGCCCCCGACGCCGTCCTCGGGGCAGATGCTCACCGCTGCCGACGTCTGGTACCAGGCGGCCCCGCAGTACCTGCTGCTGCCCGCCGGCGCCCTGTTCATCACCGTCCTCGCCCTGACCGTCCTCGGCGACGGCGTCCGCATTGCCCTCGACCCGCGCGCGGCCTCCCGTCTGAGCGCGGGCACGGGCCGCAAGCGCGAGGCACGCAAGGAGGGCACCGCATGAGCGGCTTCGGAGGTTTCCTCCTGCGACGCCTCGTCGGCGCCGTGATCACCCTGCTGGCCATCTCGGTCCTCGTCTACGTCGTCTTCTACGCCACCCCCGGCAACGTCGCCCAGATCACCTGCGGCCCGCGCTGCTCCCCGGAGCAGGTGCGCCAGGTCGCCGAGCAGCTCAAGCTGGACGACCCGCTGTACCTGCGCTACTGGCACTTCCTGGTGGGCCTGATCGCCGGTCAGGACTACTCCACCGGCACCTCGGTGGCGCACTGCTCGGCACCCTGTCTGGGCCTCTCCTACCAGAGCGACCAGCAGGTCCTGGACATCATCCTGGCGAAGCTCCCGGTGAGCCTCTCGCTCGTCCTCGGCGCCATGGTGCTGTGGCTGATCCTCGGCGTCGGCACCGGCGTGCTCTCCGCCTGGCGGCGCGGCCGCTTCACCGAGCGGCTGCTGACCGGCCTGACCCTCGCGGGCTGGGCCACCCCCGTCTTCGTCATCGGCCTGGTCCTGATGATCGTCGTGTGCGGCGAACTCCGACTGCTGCCCTTCCCGCAGTACGTGCGCCTCACCGACGACCCCGAGCAGTGGGCGTGGAACCTGCTCCTGCCCTGGCTCTCGCTCGCCCTCATCGAGGCCGCCGCGTTCGCCCGGATGACCAGGGCGTCGATGCTGGAGACGCTGGCCGAGGACCACATCCGCACCTTCCGCGCCTACGGCGTCGCCGAGCGGACGATCGTCGTACGGCACGCCCTGCGCGGAGCCCTGGCGCCCGTCATCGCCCTGAACGCCAACAACGTCGGCTCGGCGATCGGCGGCGCGGTCCTCACCGAGACCCTCTTCGGCCTCCCCGGCATCGGCCAGGAACTCGTCCACGCGGTCAATGTGGTCGACCTCCCGGTCGTCGTCGGCATGGTCCTGGTCATCGGCTTCTTCGTGGTCCTCGCCAACGCCGTCGCGGACGTGCTGTACGCGGTGGCAGACCGACGGGTGGTACTGACGTGAGTCTCGTCCAAGTCACGGATCTGACCGTCGAGTTCGGCGACCTCAAGGCCGTCGACGGCCTCTCCTTCACCCTGGAGCAGGGCGCCGCGCTCGCCCTGGTCGGCGAGTCCGGCTCCGGCAAGTCCACGGTCGCCTCCGCCCTCCTCGGCCTCCACAACGGCACGGGCGCCCGCGTCGGCGGCGCGATCGAGGTCGCCGGCACCGCCGTACACGAAGCCTCCGACGACGAACTGCGGCGGCTGCGCGGCGCGAAGGCGGCGATGGTCTTCCAGGACCCGCTCTCCTCCCTCGACCCGTACTACGCGATCGGCGACCAGATCGCCGAGGTGTACCGCGTGCACACGCGCGTGTCACGACGCGCCGCACGCGCGCGTGCGGCGGAGGTCCTGGACCGGGTCGGCATCGCGGACGCCCGACGCCGCTCCCGTTCCCGCCCGCACGAGTTCAGCGGCGGTATGCGCCAGCGCGCGCTCATCGCCATGGCGCTCGCCTGCGAGCCCGACCTGCTGATCGCCGACGAGCCGACCACCGCCCTGGACGTCACCGTGCAGGCCCAGATCCTCGACCTGCTGCACACGCTGCGTGAGGAGACCGGCATGGGGCTGCTCCTCGTCACCCACGACGTGGGTGTGGCCGCCGAGAGCGTCGACGAGGTGCTCGTGATGCGGCACGGCCGGGTGGTCGAACACGGGCCGGTGGCGGAGGTGCTGGGTTCGCCGGTCGAGGCGTACACGCGCGGGCTGCTCGCGGCGGTCCCGCGCGTCGACGCCCCACGAGCGGCATCGGAGGCCCCCGCACCGGCCGACGACGCCCAGGACGTCACCCAGGAGGCGACCGACGTCGACATCGTCCTGGAGGCGACCGGCCTCCGGCGTGAATTAGGCCGTGGCAAGAAGGCGGTCACGGCCGTCGACGACGTGTCGCTGACCATCCGCCGGGGCGAGACCCTGGGTGTCGTCGGCGAGAGCGGCAGCGGCAAGACGACGCTCGGGCGGATGCTGGTCGGCCTGCTGGAGCCCACCGGCGGAGAGGTCCGCTACGACGGGCACCCGCGCGTGGGCGTGAATCCGGCCGTCCAGATGGTCTTCCAGGACCCCGTCTCCTCCCTCAACCCCCGCCGCAGCGTGGGCGAGTCGATAGCGGACCCGCTCCGCGCGCGTGGCGAGCGCGACGAACGGAAGATCAGGGGGCGCGTGAGCGAACTCCTGGAGCGCGTGGGGCTCGAAGGGGCGCACTACGACCGTTACCCGCACGAGTTCAGCGGCGGTCAGCGCCAGCGCGTGGGCATCGCACGGGCGCTGGCTGCCGACCCGCGCGTGATCGTCTGCGACGAGCCGGTCTCCGCCCTGGACGTGACCACCCAGGCCCAGGTCGTCGCCCTGCTCGGCGAACTCCAGCGCGAACTCGGCCTGGCCCTCGTCTTCGTCGCCCACGACCTCGCCGTGGTCCGCCAGGTGAGCGACCGGGTCGCGGTGATGCGCCGGGGCCGGATCGTCGAGTCGGGGTCCGCCGACGAGGTGTACGACAACCCCCAGGACCCGTACACCAAGCAGCTCCTGGCCGCCGTACCGGCACTCGACCCCCAGGTGGCGGCCCGGCGCAGGGCGGCCAGGCGGGAGCTCGCCGCGGCCTGACACGATGTAACCGCTTGATCTCTTAGCGCGATCGAACGCGACCCGCACGGGAAAGTTACGAGCGTTCACCCCTTTTGGTGGCGCGATGGACAACCGTCCGTCGCGCCACCGCCTTGTCCGCATACGTTCTTCCCGCTGCGAGCCGTCGGGTCAACGGCGGCTCCCCAAACGGGAGATCGGGGGTGCGAACGTGCGCATCGGACTGCTTACGGAGGGTGGCTACCCGTATGTGAGCGGTGACGCCAGGCTCTGGTGCGACCGGCTCGTGCGCGGGCTCGGGCAGCACGAGTTCGACGTCTACGCGCTCAGCCGCAGCGAGCACCAGGAGGACGAGGGCTGGCTCCCGCTGCCCCGGCAGGTCGGCCGCGTGCGCACGGCGCCGCTGTGGACGGCCGAGGAGGACGGCGTGGTGTACGGGCGCCGGGCGCGCCGCCGGTTCGCCGAGTGCTACGGGGACCTGGCGGCCGTTGTGTGCGCTTCCTCCGCTTCCGAGGGAGCGCCGACCGCCGAGGCGGACCGTTTCGCCAGCGCACTGTACGGCCTCGCCGAACTCGCCCGGGACGAGGGCGGGCTGGTGGGTGCACTTCGCTCCGAGTACGCCGTGCGCGCCCTGGAGCGCGCCTGTCGTGCGCCGGGCGCCCGGCAGACGGCGCGCGAGGCGCGCGTACCCGATCTCCTCGCGGTCGCCGCACACCTGGAGCGCGCCCTGCGCCCCCTCTCGCTCGACTGGTACCAGGACGAGGGCCTGGGCGCGGTGGACCTCTGCCACGCCACGTCCGGCGGCCCGGCGGCCCTCCCCGCCCTCCTCACCCACCACTTCTTCGGCGTGCCGATGCTCGTGACCGAGTACGGAGTCCGTCTGCGCACGCACTACCTGGCCGCGACGGACGCCCCGCCCGCCGTGCGCTCCCTCCTCGCCACCTTCCACGGCAGGCTCGCGGCGGAGATCTACGGCCGGGCCACGCTCGTCACCTCCGGCAACGCGCACGCCCGCCACTGGCAGGAGCACTGCGGAGCCGACCGCGCCAAGCTCCGCACGGTCCACCCCGGCATCGACGCGTCCCACTTCGCCGAGGTCGGCGAGTCCCCGGACTGCGCGGCCCCGGACACGCTCGCCTGGGTGGGCCGCGTCGAACCCGCCAAAGACCTGGTGTCCCTCCTGCACGCCTTCGCGGAGATCCGCAAGGAGGAGCCGAAGACCAGACTCCGGATCGTCGGCACCCCGCCCGGGCCCGAGGGCGAGGCCTACCTGGGCCACTGCCGGGCCCTCGCCGCACAGCTCTTCCCCGACGAGGCCGAGGGCCTGCACTCGGTCGGCGACAACCCCGTCTCCTTCGAGGAGATCGGCGGCCCGGAGCTGCCGACCCTCGCCGACGCCTACGCCGCCGGGGCGATCACCGTCCTGTCCAGCGTGGTCGAAGGCTTCCCCAACACCTTGGTGGAGGCCATGTTCTGCGGCCGTGCGACCGTCTCCACGGACGTCGGGGCGGTCGTGGAGGTCATCGGCGGCACGGGCCTGGTCGTCCCACCGCGCAACCCTCGGGCGCTCGCGGAGGCGTGCGTCGCTCTGCTGCGCGCCCCCGAGCGCCGCGCACGCCTGGGGGCCGCCGCACGCGCCCGCGCACTCGAACTGTTCACCGTCGAGCAGAACACCGCGGCATTTCACGGCATTTACCTGGAGATCGTCTCGCGCACCCCGGTGCGCCGCGTGGTCGTCGGCGACACCGGCGAGCCCCTGCCCTTCGGTGTCCCCGCCGAGGCCCACGTCCCCGGCCGCTGGACCGGGCCGACGGCCCGAGTGGTGGCCCGGGGCGGCCCCGGCTGGGCGGCAGGCGCCCCGGTCCGCGCGACGACCCCCCTCCCGGCCACGGAGGCCGCCCGATGAGCGATCTGGGAGAACTGGACCACCCGGGCACACCAGGAGGCGTCGGCGCCTGGGACGAGCGCTCGCGCGAGTGGCTCGCGCAGCACCCCGGGAAACCAACGGCCACCGAACCCACCGAACCCCGCGCCACCGCCACGCCCCGTCGCGCCGCCGCGGACCCCGTGAAGGCGCTGATGCACCGTCACCGCGACCTCTGCGCACGAGCCGTCGACCCCCTGGAGATCGCGGCCGGCCTGGAGGCGCACGGCATCACGGACCGCACGGCGGCACGCTTCCGCCACCGCGACGTCTTCTCCCTGGCCGAGGAGATGCACGCCCGGGCGACCCACACCGACGAGCCCCCGATCCCCACCCCGCCACCTCCGGCCCCGCGAGCACACGCCGCCTGGATCCTCCTCACCCTCCTCCCGGGCGCCGTGTGCACAGCGACGGTGACCGGCCTCCACCTCACCCAGGGCCAACCCCGCCTCGCCGTGGCGGCCGCAGGAGCCCTGGCTCTGACCCTGTCCACCCGAGCCGCACTCTCCCGCGGCCCCCTGTCCAGAACCACCACCCCCACCCCGGCCCCCCT
>Ga0182007_10000870_pt1 | contig 16725 bp, 21 predicted proteins | sample Sormic07211113_1_FD_123023 | JGI IMG/M metagenome (GOLD analysis project Ga0182007, IMG submission 123023) | Rhizosphere microbial communities from Sorghum bicolor, Mead, Nebraska, USA - 072115-113_1 MetaG | ecosystem: Host-associated > Plants > Roots > Rhizosphere | place: USA: Nebraska... | reverse complement strand
CATACTGCAGATAAAGATCAAGACGCCAAGCCCAAACTCCCCGTTCACACACTGCGCCACAGCGACCACTATGCTCAGCATGGCCATAACAAAAAAAGTGACAAACAATTTCGCGTAGCTATTACGGGTCATCAAGCAATCCTCGGGTTTAACAGGAGGGGGCGCAGCGCTCTATTTTGCCCTCCAGGGGGATAAATCAGGTTGCGTGCGTCATGGATAGGAACTACGATTTAATCATGAATTGATTCGGTGGTCTATCGAGCTCATCGCGTTAAAAGTGAATGAATCTGCGGCCTGATGCCTTGCCTATCCTGGCAATCCAGGTAAATTAGGCCGATGTTTTTGGAGATGAAAGATAATGAACACCGCACCCAATCTTGATGGCTTGAAGCTGGTGAGTTCCAACGTCACCAAGATTGCCGAATACCGCCGCATGAGCCGTGACACCCTGGAGGTGCAAAGCGGTGCTGATCTGCGCGAAATTGTCGGCACCCCGGACGAGATCGCCCTGTACAAGGCCCTGGAAGCCGGCCCAGGCTTGATCGTCGAGGATTCGATCCTGGTGGTGAATGGCGAGCCGCTGATTGACATCAAGTGGCGTCTGGCCGAGCTCAAGGAGCGCGCCAAGACGGAAACCGCTACGCTGTCCTGGGAGACACGCCTGTCGTACATCAAGGATGGTATTGTCTATGTGTTTTTCGGTGAAATCAGAGGACACTTGCGCCCCTACGATATCAAAGGCACTGGCTATGACCCTATCTTCAATGTCGAAGGGGTTGGCCAAAGCCTGGCGCGCCTTGAACAGCGTGGCTTGAAGGATCAATACTCCGCCCGTGCCAGAGCCTTTCAAAACCTTCTGGCGCATAAACTGCACCTGGCCAAGCGTGTGGATGAACTCCCCGTGTGGACAGGCGACTATCAGAGCGAATGAACCATGGAAATCGATGACCAGGATGATGCCACCTACTACCTGATGTACCCCGAAGCCGACATGAGCAAACTGAAGGTGCTCAAGCTGTATGCTTCGGACTCGCACAAACTCCATCAGTACGCCATTGCCTCGCGCAAGCAATGGTCAAACGTGGTTGAGGCCACCACCTACGGCATGCAACTGGCCAAGGACAAAGACCTGCTTTTCGAACATGACAGAAGCATCGATCCGGAGAGCTACCGGGAATCCTTGCTGCTCGACTGAATCCGTTCCGTCAATATACGCAATAAGGATTTTAGATTCAGGTTCAAGGGAAATTCCGGTAAACTAAAAACACCGGAATTTCCTAAGAATAAAAAAATGTCACGACTCAATTTCTCTGTGCGCGCCTTTGCGTTGGCGCTGTTGGTTGCCGCCCTTGGCGCCTGCTCGAACCTGCCCTCCCCCGCAACTCCGACTGACTCACCCACCCCTTGGGTGGATGCCACAACGTTCTCCGAGTGGGCACCCAACGGTACGCGGTGTGCCTGGGGCCCTGCCAGTAATGTGATTCCCTCCTCGGTGCTAATCGAGCAAACCGGCGTCTGCGGCGCCCTGTCGACGATCACCGTCACCCCTCAGCAGCGTAACGCACAGACCGGTGAGCTGCGTGCTACCGGGCTCGCCTATACGGTCGACCACTTGCAGCAAACTTCCCCCGCCACCCGCAAGATTTACGGCGACTACCACGAGCAGCTTGAACCACTGACCTTGCGCCACGTGCAAAGGGGTGAATCGATGACTTATCTTGGGGTGCGCCAGGGTTTGTTCGGGCGCAATCTGGTGATCGACGGCACGCAAAACCTCGGGGTGTACCTGTTAGAGGGGCGTGGCGCCGTCGTCGGCGCAGTGACCGCCAGCGGTTTCAGCGCGCCTTTGGCTGCGCGCCAATGGCTGAGCCGGTACGCGGTCATCGAATTCGTGGATGGCGCCGGCAATAACGTGGCGAGTTTCTCCACTGCCGAGGGCAAGCCCCGTGCCTTAGACCCCAAGTCCAATCAGGCCTGGTTGATCAGGAGTACCACTGCTGACGAATTGTCGAAGGTGGATGACGCAACAACGTGGCTGTCGCCGATCGAGGGTGGCGTCAGCCTTGAGGCTTTCTTCCAGCGCTGGTCGCAACAGCCGAAGCTGGTGTCCGGGATACGCCTTCACAATTAACGAGCAAGTCGTGTACGATGAGGAATCGCCCCACCATCGGCGATACCCACGTGCTTGCTACATCACGCCTCACAAAGGCGCGGGTGGACGCAATTTACGAACCGCTGAGCGCCGTTATTGCCGGGGCCTGGCTTGGGCTGTCGAGTTAGAGGGAAAGGCTGCCTTGGCCCCTTTCCCTGGCTCAAGGCCCATAAGACATGCAGGGGTCAACTGATCCTGGGTGCAATCGGGGCCGATCATTCGGCCCTTTTCTTTTCCTATTGCCAAAATTGAACCCTGAGTGCCCCACTGGATATCGGGCGTTGCCCCGGCCTACAATGAATGATCGGGTTTGAATGAGGGGGTGGGTGTGATGGCGCGGGCGCGTGACGATCAATTCAGGAATTCTCGCATGAAGTGCGAAGACGGCCTTGATCTGCGGATTTCCATGGAAGAAGGACGATCCCCGCAGAACAATAGCAAGATCACCCTCATCAAGATGGTCGCCGCCGAAGATTATTTTGAAACCTGGCTGGATGACGATGAAAACACCGACAAGGCCCGTCGGCAAATCTTGCATGCGGTCAAATACTCGCCTGAATTTCGCGAAACCCTGCGCCCCAAAGACGTCGAATACACCGCGCCGCCCGAGCTGATCGAACGACTCGACAAGCTCGGTGAGCCGTACCTGATCACCGCCGTGGGCAATACCGATCAAGTACCTGTTCATCAGGAAAAAACGCACGCCATCCGGTTCTTGAATGAAATGCCGGTGGCAATCCGCTCGGCGATTCCCAAAACCGAGTGGATGGGTACCATGAACCATAAGCGCAAAACGACCGGCATCATCGTCAGAACGCCCTATGGGCTGGCGCACGCCTACAATCAGCGCCTGGTCGAGTGGCTGGATGCCATTTTGAATAAAACGCCGGACGAGCCCCTGGACAAGGCCCTTTGTGAACGGCTCAGGCTCACCTGTTCCTCAACCATCCCCGATCTACCCAAGATCCCTAGGAAACCCGTCGTGGTTGATCCGGAGTCGTTTGCCTATCGGCTCTCGCAGATCATACATACACCCTTGAGCAATGCGGCTGAGAGACTGGGCTGGCTGAAGTGTGGGCGTGATCAATGGTCAAGCATGAAAGAGCCCGAGCTGATTGCCAAGATCGAAAACCGGTCGACGGTGGCTCGGATTCAGAAAGAATTAGAAGACAAAGCAGACCAGCTGACGACCTATCGCTGGATCTTGCGGGGCTTGCCGGCAGACTACGCGATCATGAAGGCGCGCTTGATCAAGATCGCCAGCAGGGATTTTGCCAGGGACAATTCGAGAAGTCCCAGCTAGCACTTTTCCTACAGCCCTGTTGCAGTCCTTGGGTGAGTGGCGCTGATGACGCCTGATACGAAAAGGCGCACCAGAAACACCCTCTTTCTTCAGGGTTCGTTGGGTTTGAGAATATAGCCGTCCGGAAAGAGCGCGCCGTATGCCTCCACATCGCCAAAATGAGTGCCTGTCAGGTCGGCCTGGTTGAATTTTGCGTTGTTCAAAACACTGCCGACCAGAGAGGCGTTCTTGAAAGAACTAGTGCAGAATTCGCCAACCATCATCATGCTGTTGCTCAGGTTACAGCTTTCAAAGTTGGCGTTGAGCGCCACCACCTGAAGCAGATCGGCCCAGTGCAGATTGCTGTGGCTGAAGTCCGTCCCATTCAGCAGTGAGCCTTGCAACCGGATTTTGCTCGCATCGCAATGGTTCAGTCGTGCGTAACTCAAGTCAACATAACACAAGTCAAACCCCCGCAGGTCTTCGCCCTCCAGGTTCAGCCCGCGTAAATCATCGAGGACTGCCGGGTAAGGTGCCGGCACGCTCACAGCCGGCAGATCCTTGAGGTATTCAGGCCAATCGGTGGTTTTCGTTCGCAGGTCGTTGAGCAAGCGTGTTCGCACGCTCTCCCCTTCCGGAGTCGTCCATCGATCGCGCAACTCATTGATCTCTGCTTCAGACAGCTTGCGCTCTGTGTCCATGATCCTACCCCTCTGGTCATGCCTGGTGGTGATTACTGGTTGGTTCATTGTGGGCGCGCACCATCACCTGGCTCACCTTGCGGTGTTTTGCCTGACCAGATCGCACCACGCATCTGCAGAATGTTCATAGTCTCATCGCTCAGTGATAAGCCATAATCGTTCATGACCGTCAAAAACGTCACGGCTTCAAAACCGCCGTTGACGCGGGAGAGCGCCTCATCCAGGCAATCGCGTGTTTCGCCATTTTCACGGCATTGCCAGTAAGGCACCAATATGGCGGCGTGTTCGGGCGAGAGTCTGATCGTGGCTTCGTAGTGTGCTTGTGACCAATACGTGAGCCCGCACAAGCCCCCGAGAATGAGCCCTGACACGGTACCGAAGATCACCGCCAGCGGCACATCCACCTTCCAGTACAGCCAAAGGGCTACTAGCGCCGACAGGCCGGTCACAACGTGCAAAGTGCTCATTGTTGTTTGGCCTCCAGGGCTGATGTCTGAGAGGAGTTGGCGTTAATGAGCACACCCGTCAACTGACCTGCGCTTGCCTGAGGTCTGTTTGCAATGATCTGAGACCGGATGGCTTGCAGCTGCTGGGAGGTCAAGTGGAGCCTCATCTTGTGAAACAGCATGACAAGGGTCATCGCCTCGGGCTCTGTTTTGATCAGACCGATTTCGTCATCCATGCATTTCACTTGGTCTGAATCATTGAGGCATGGGGTTAAGCGCTCAAGGATTGCTCGGTAGTCCGAGTTTTTCTTGAGTTCTGCTTCCGACGTGTTGCCGGTAAATAGGACAACGATCACGAAAATGATGAATGTGCACCCCAGGATGGGGTTGAGATCGAACAGTATGGCGCCAAACACGAACACCAGGAAAACGAGCACCGCGACTAATAACATGCCAGTTAACCCCTTGTGGTCGGCAGCGTGGGTTGTTCCGCCTCAGACGGCTGCTCATCGATTGGAAGAGGTTGGTGCATCACCTCACCCAGATCTTCAAAGCCTGCAACACGCGTGCGCAGTTGTAGCAACTCCTGGCCTGACAGCGGAAAACGCGTGTGTTGCATCATCGCCACCAAGGTGATCGCTTCAGGCGCGGTTTTGAGCCCCTGGATCGCCTCGGAGACACACACCTCACGCGTAGCTTGCTGGGTGCATCCCTGGAACGTGGTCATCATCCGCTGGAAGTCAGCCGATTCAACCAAAGGATCAGCCTTGCCATCCCTGAGGACACAAGCGAGCGCGACCGTTGAAAGGACAACGAGTACGCAGAGGGCCATGCCTACGTCCACACGAAAAAAGAAGGTGATGGCGAGGCTGGCGAGCAAAGCGGTTGCGGCAAGCATGGCAAACGTGATCATGGGGCAGCATCCTGTTGACTTGCGAATGAGTGAATGATGAGTAAATTGCTCTTGCGTTCGTCAGGACTGAGCGAGAAATGCGCATCCTCAATGACTCACATATGGCATCCCTATTCGCAATTAACAGGTGATGAAAAATGAGGGGCAGTAAAGGCAAGGTTCAAGGGGCATCGCTCACTTCGCCGCAGGCGGATGGCGGTTGCTGTTCATGCCGGCCTATTGTCTTGCGGTGCTATTCGAACACCACCAACCCGGAACCTACGCGTTGAACATCACGCACCTCCGGCGCGCCGACCACATGGATCACGCCACTGCCCGTGACTGACGCGTTCACCGCTTGCTTGGCATGGGCAAACAGGTTGCCGCTACCGGTAATGCTCGCCTTAACCTTGTCCGCGTGCAATTTCCAGGCATTGATGTTGCCAGAGCCGGTGACCCGGTAGGACGCCTCGGTGGTCTGGCCTGAAACAGTGGCCAAGCCATTACCGCTGACTTCGATGGATAGCTTTGGGGATGCCAGGTCGTTAGCCGTAAAGTTGGCATTGCCGGTCACCATGACGCGGCTGAGCCCCTTGGAATAAACACGAATCACCAGCGGGGTTTTGATTTTCACGTTCTCCTCAAAATCGAAGACCAGTCGCCCCTTCGTAACCGAGGTCTTCAGGTGCTTGAGCACGTTCTCACCGCCATTGAGTTCGACGTAGGGCTTATCCGAGTAGGCGAAGATCACGGACATCTGCCCCACCACGTCAACCGCGTCGAAGTCCGCCACTGCACGCACTTCGGTTTTCAGGGCCCCTTCGGGGATTCCATTGTTGGCGCCTGGGCCTGACACGACACGTCCGTTGATGATGACCATATTCTCTCCCGAGCCGTTGATGACGACGTTATTGTTGCCTTGCACATACTGGTAGGCCTGGGCCTCAGTCAGCCCGATCAAGCCCAGCAGCAGTGCCGACCATTTGAAAGCGCGTGACGTCATAACGGTGTTTCCTCTGTAAAGTTGCAGACTATTGCTCGCAAGCTCTGTCGTAGAGATCGAGAAAGTCCACCACGGTGCGGGTTCGTTCGATGGCGCCATCCTGGAAGGTGACGTGGCCTTGGCCATGTGCATCGCTGGACATGACGTGCACGGTGTTTGCGCTACTGCGTTCAATCCAGGCACCGGTTTTGATTTTGTACTGATCAACGACTTTGACCGTGACGTCCACCGGCTCCACCTTGAGCAGCGCTTTCAGCCGATCAGGGTAGGAGGACAACAGCAGGGTCTTGGCCATCTCTTCATCTTCGGCGTAGGTGACCGCCCGAATCACGCCCGACTCGATGTACAGCGCCGCCCAAAACCCTTCATAAAATTTCATGAAGCACACTCCAGGGCAGCATCGCGGCAATAATGAGGGCCACGGCAACCACTCGGGCAATAATCGAGAAAATCCGAACGCCCCTGGATGTCGAAGCAGCAGGCTTGCCCGCTGCTTGGGGTTTGAGGCGATCGGCACTGGCATTCACCAGGGTCAATCGATCGACCACCCAAACTTCGATCATGACTGCTTTAAATCGTGGGTCGCTCCCGCAGTGTTGTTCCAGCAGATACACCAGGCTGGGTGTGAGCGCGATGGCGGCTTGCGCAGGCGCACCGAGGCGCAGGGTGCCGTGCATGCCACACAACCCTTCAAACAAGGCGAGAACCCCCTCGCGGGTGGCCGGCGTCGACAGGGTCGGGGTGTGGGACACAGGGGTCATGCGCGACCTCGACCCAGGAAGTGCGTCACAGCCATGACGGCGGCACCAATCAGTGCGCATGACAGTGGATCGATGCCCATCACGCTGCCCAATACGCACACCGTCAAGCCCGAGCACATGCAAGTCAACTGGTTTCGAAAGTAAGTGTCCAACTGAATCAACTGGATGGTTTCCTCATCGGTCAGGATGCCCTGGCGTTTTTTCTCGATCAATTCCTGGTATTTCGATTGCTTTTGCTCGGTGCGGGTCATGGTCTCAGCTCTCTTGTTTTAAGTTTTATCCAAGAAATAAACGCCTTGCCAGCCGGCCTGCCTAGGAAACAGTGCAGGCGACGGCATGAGAGCCGCCCGAGGTTTATCGGGGGCTGGAAAATCATATCTCAACAAGTCAATATATGCAAAAGCCGTTGATTGATTGTTTTTCGTCTGCACAGCAAAATTTCAGCTATATTGCACACTGCACGCCACCTCACCGGAGAGTCCTTCATCATGTCTGATTCCAGCCACCTTGCCGCCATTGCCGAGTTTCTGTCGATGGCGTCCGGGCGCCCAATGCAGGGGTGTGCACCTGAAAACATCGTGGAGCGGCTAGAGCAAGTCAAGCAGCGCCATCCTGGCAAGCCCATCTGTGTGGTGAGCAACTGGATTTATGCCGATCTTGAGGTCACCGATGACCAGCGCGACGTGTTTCAGCGCCAAGGGCTCAACCCTGCCCTGCTGTGGGCGCACAATGTCCTGATTGACGATTGGCGCCCGGATTATGTGGGTCACTGTGTGCGCAGCACCGTGCAAGTCTCGTTTATCGACGGCTGCCTGTTTGAAACCCGCAACACGGTTTATGTGTTGCAGGGGCAAGGCGTTGGCAAAGTGGTCAATGCCGCGATTATCATGTCTATTCTATTGTGAGGTTGTGATGAAGATCATGCTGTTGGGAGCCCCAGGCTCAGGGAAAGGCACGCAAGGTGAAAAGCTCAGTCAGGCCATGGGCATTCCACGGCTGTCGACCGGGGACATGTTGCGCGCCGAGGTTCAAGCCCAAACCCCCATTGGCCTTGAGATCGCCGCCCTGATGCCGACCGGTCAGTTGATCGGCGATGAGATTGTCATTGGCTTGATCAAACAGCGCGTGAACCAGGCCGACTGCGCCAACGGCTACATCCTGGACGGCTTTCCCAGAACACTGCATCAGGCGCAAACGGCGGTTGAGGCCGGGATCTTGATCGACACGTTGCTGGAGCTGACGGTGGACGATGAAGCGATCATTACGCGCATGGCGGGCCGACGCTTGCACCCAGCCTCCGGGCGCACCTATCACGTAGCGCTTAACCCTCCGCGTGTGGCGGACATCGACGATTTGTCGGGGGAGCCGTTGATTACCCGGCCTGACGACGAAGCCTCGGTTGTGCGCGAGCGACTGGAGATCTACCGGGCCCAGACACTGCCCCTGCTGAACTACTTTCAGTCGCTGGCCATCGGCCTGCGCCCACGGATCATGACGGTCAATGGCGAAGGTGAGGTGGATGCGGTTGCCGCCACTGTCCGGCAAGTGCTCGGGTCGCAAGCACCGATCTGAAACCTGGCGATCCCCGCGCATTCTAGCGGGGATCAGTCGGTGGGTTTGCCGCCGATGAAGATGCCATAACGTGCACTGAGTAAGTCGTTGGTAACTATCAAGCGTTTGTCGAAGTAGGAATAGCCGTCTCGCTTACCGTCCAGAATGTCTTTGGCGATTTGAATTCCCAGCGCATGAAAGTCTGTATGAATGGCGCTGATTGAACCCCGATTAGTATAAAGATAGTTGAAGCCGCCAATCATAATCTTGTTTTGTCGCATGCCCAGTACCAGGAATGTTTTAAAGTCCTGAAGCGGCCATATCTCAGAATTGCCAGTAATCAACACTGCATCCACAGTTTGATACAGTTCACGCATGATTTGAGCGGCCACTTGACCCTGTTCAACCTTCACGGCCCTAATACCGATTCGGTGCGGGGTGGCCTGGATCTTTTTTATCTGATCGATCTCGCTGTCATTGTTCGTATAAAGAATGCCCAAAGTTCTAATCGTCGGCATGTTTAAATCGGCGTGTTTAACTTGATACTCCAGGGGTTGATCCATGTAATAACCCCACGAGTCTTGGGATAACAAATGACTCATAACATTTATCATGTAATGAGATGAAATGATCACGAGTTTCTGATTAGGGCAAGCTTCAAGGATCTTACTGACGGTATCAGCACCATAGGCCAGGATGGTAGAATTTTGGGTGCAAAGCGCCGCGTCCGGATTGGATCTGATGCTCAGATCGATGTCCAGATTTGTAGACAATCCGTCTCTCAGAGCCGACACCTCTGGAGACTCATTAATGTAGGCAAGCATTACACTTCTCTTTTCTGTATCGCCCACTGCGGCCCCAGGCTGCAAAAAAAGCAGGGTCGAACAACAGAATAGAAAGAAGGTAAAGTAGCGACATGATGATGTCATACCCACTTCCTATGGAAATCAAAAGGTCAAAGAAGCTTCCATCCAGTAGGCTGTCGGACTGTACGCCTCTGGTCTAAAATTAGATTGGTGACCTAATAAGTTGCTGCCTGCGAGTTTGGTGCAAAATTTGGTGGCGGTGATTCCGCCAAAACATTTCTCAACGAACGCATCCAGGTTGTGCTGGGTTTCCAGTTTCCAGCCGTTTGACCAGTTGAAGCCTTGAACTCGGTTGTACATGCCGCCGACTCTCCAGTCGTTGTCAAACGAATATTGACCCAGGATGGCAAAGATGGTGGATGGACTTGATTCCCCGATATTATTGTTGTAGGTCGTTGGGTCAATGTAGCTGTCAACATCCGTGTATGAACCGCTAGCGACCAAGAGTATTTCGGATGTCGGTCGCCAGTCAATGCTTGCCTCGATTCCCTTGACGGTGCCGGTGTTCAGAAAGTTTTTTGCGGTAGTCACGGTGTTACCAGTCTGGCTCAACACACCGGGGTTGGGAACGCTGGTGTAACCCACCATGTTGTCGTATTTGTTCATGTAGTAACGCAGCTCTGAACTCAAGGTCTTGTCCAGGCTGCTGTACATCCAGGCGATTTCGTAGGTGCGCATCTTTTCCGGATCGAGTTTTTCAGTGTTATACACGTCGTAGGCTGGAGTCATGCGCTTGTCGATCAGGTAAGCCTTACGCCCGGATTCCTGTTCGTACAACAACGGAAAGCGCGACCCCTTGGAGAAGCCGATCCGAAAACTGTTGCGCATGCCGACATCCTGCACCAGGGAAATGCTTTGCACGAAGGTGTTTTCTTCGAACTCGCTGGAGGTCTCGGCCTCCAGCCCTGTGTGCAAGGTGGTCGTGTCGGTCAGGTTCCAGATCTGGTTCGTGTAATAGGTGTTGTGGTCAAGCTCGTAGTCTTTGTCCTTGAACAGCGAATTGCTGGTCACAGTGTCATGGGAGTACTTGGTGCCGCCAGAAATCTCGACGAAGTCGAACTTCTTGGTTAAGGCGAACTCGCTGGTGGTCGAGTGAAAGTCGTAGCCGATGTCCCAATACAGCCGCCCTACCGCCTTGCTGACCGGTGCGGTGAGGTATTCGGACTCACGCTCCAGGTAGGTGTGCGATAGATTTGCGGTGAAATAGGTGCTGTCATTGATCATGTGTGTCCAGGTCGAACTGAGAAACCAAGTGCCATCGCTGGCGCTGTGATCGTCACTGTTCAAGTTGGAGGATACCCACACATCGATGTCGGACTTGGCGGCACCAAAGTTGGTACTGATCTGATCATCCAGGGTGGGTTGATAGTCAGCCCGCACAAACACTTGTTGTTTGTGAGTGTCGTCAGCACGGTGTACCAAACCATCATCGTTCGTCTGATTGAAAGAACCGGAGATATACAGATCGCCGATCTTTCCACCATGTTGAACATAGGTGTCTTTGATACCGTTAGTGCCTTTGCGAAAACTCAATTCAGTGCCTTGACGCTCGGCAGCATACGCCGTGAAGATCTTGATCGTCAGCAACATCGAGTTAGAGCCAAATTCACTCTGATTCGGCCCGCGATACACTTCGATGCGTTCAACGTCTTCCAATGGGACAATGTTGAAAGAGATCAACGAGCCGGTGGTCGGGGTGAAAATGGAGCGGTCATCCACGGTAATGTTGATCCGGCGAGAAAACTCCTCTGCCCCACCCTGGGTACCAATCGACAGGGAATGCCCAAAGCGATAACCCGTGGTCACGCCGGGCACAATCCTCAGGATGTCACCGATCGTACGAGCACCGCTGGCCTTGATCATCTGCTTGTCGATCACTGTTACGGCGACCCCGGCTTTCTTCGGGTTCACAGGCAGGCTGACATCGGCCAGAGTCAGGCCAGGGTTGTATCGTTCAAGGCTTTCATCGGCCACTGCCTTGGTTGAAATCAAGACAAGAAGCAGTGCGAAAACGAGCGCCGTATGCAGAGGGGTGATAGTTTTCCTGGACATCGTTGTTTCCATGGCTACCGGGATCTAGGCGGGTGCCTAATGCGGACGCAATGAAACTACAATGATGGCACTCTGTCAATAAAATACATACACGAAAGTTACCGTTCGTCCCTCTTAAAGGCGATGAACGGTTCACATAAAGCCTTAAATTGGGTTGTTTGGATTTCCCACAATGCAAGGTTTTTTATTTGACGCTTCTAATGAATATTGATTCCTGCTGTCAATAAAGTGACTCCGAGGCAGGGTCATTGGCCAATAGGGCGCTGGCCAACTGCATTTTTGGCACCTCACGCTCTGGATGGGCCTGGTGGTAGCGTCCAAAGGCCCGCTGAAGATTGGGGCGCAGATCCTCGCCATTGCTCGCCACATACAGGGCCGCATCTTCACGGGTGGCGATTTTCATGTGGGAGTTGCTTGAGCTGGTTTGCCCGCTGTAGTCGGAACTTCCCAGAAAACCAATGAACGTCATCCCGGTGGGCGCGGAGGTCATCATGGGCAACATCATCATTGCCGTGCCGCCGTCGGCGTGAGCCAGGGGCATGAAGCTGCTGAAGGTACAGGCAAAAACGAATGAAGTCAGGAGCTTAGTGGTGCGGCGCATGTCGGGGTACCTGAGCCTGTGCTTTAGGAGGTTGCCGAAAAACCTGGAGGATCTCGGGTACGTTGATGCCTTGTATGATGCCGTCCTGGTCGTGAAACACCGCACTGACAAAACGACCTTTGGCGGACAGTTCAGCTTGCGATGCAAAATCAAGCATCGTCACCTGGTGAACCTGCTGGACGGTCAAGCCCACCGGTTCGCCAACATCCAGAATGATCGCCATCTCGCCCACAACTCTTGGCGCGTTGGAAAACAGTATGGACTGGGTGTCGACGATAGGAATGTAGGCGTCACGCACCAGTGCCAGCCCCAGCACCTGTGCGCTGGCACCGGGAAGGTGATGGAGTCGATCGTATTTGACGATTTCACGTGTGTGCTTCACCGCAATGGCGTAACGCTCACGCCCATTCAGGGTGAAAATCAGCATGTTTTCTGCCATTGTGATTCGACCTGCTTGTTTTTATTGGTGTCAATATACGCATTAAGAGTTGCATTGGCAACTGAGGTGCAAAACGAGCACGTCACCGCCACTCAAGACCTCAAGGTGCTGAGGCTTCGGCGTCGTCGCCCGCGTCTGCGGCAGGATCCGGCGTGGCACCGCCTGGTCGATACGACCACAGACCCACATCCAGCCAGCCGCGTGTAGGGGTTGTCAGCATTGGCAACAGGATCTTCTGTGTCGAGCCTGGGTAGGCCTCAGACATTTTGGCGATGTCATTGAGCATCGCCGACCACAGCACGCAATAGTTGCCCTGTGAGCGCGACTGAGCGACCTCCTTGACCGTGGCCTCATCCACCGAACCCAGCCATTCGCCGGCAAATTTAGCGAACACCTTCTGCACATCGCTGTCATTGATGATCAGCGGAGGAATGCCGGAAAGGATGGTTTTCACCGCCTTGGCTTCATCCTCAAGGGCCTGCGTGACCAGGTCTTCGTCGACATCGGTTAGCCACGGGGCATCGACGGTCAGCAGCGTCGAGTAGTCCTGTGGGTAGTAGCTGCACAGCGACGGGTCATGTTTGCCGTAGTATTTAGCAATCTGGGCAATCAGCTTGGCCCGGTTGATCAGGGCCGCATTGTCCATGACCCCAGGGGTCTGTCTGAGCAAGGACTGCAAGGTGCCCATGGCGGAACGACTGGCGCGCTCCGGGTTGGAGTCATCCCCGTTGAGTTTGTCGCGGTACATCGCCATGTTGAGCAAGGCGTTGTACACGTCCTTATCCGCCAGCAACTGCTTGCTGGCCACTTCAACCTTGGTTGCCAGGTCGGTCTCGACCGGGCTCAGTGATTCATGAATGGTCGACTGGGTGCGGGCGATCAGCTTGAACAACGCTGCCGAGTATTGCGCCTTGATGTCGGCGTCCGTTGGCTTGGACGGGTCTTGCTTGACGGCGCTGGGCGACGGCTTGGTCACTTGCTCCGCCACTGGGGCCGGTGCAGGCGTATCGGCCCAGGCCATAGGGGTGCTGAACAGGAGCGCAGCGCTCACAGCAAGAAACGTCCTGGAAAGGGCAAGGATCGGCATGAAGTGGCCTCGTCAGGTGGGTGAATGGCCCCAACATCAGGCGCAGTAGACGCATGAGAGGTCAGTGACAAGCCCAAATGACTCATCCAGGCTGCTGGTCACGATACCGATCGAAGATACACTAGTCAATATACGTCTAATGCGAGCTTGGTGACCTGCCGATGGACGGCCACCCTGCCCTGCCTGACGCGCCACTCAAACCCGGTAACCGGGATCCTTGATGGCATGAGACGAGATCACCTGTTTGAAGGCAAATCCCGCCTCAAAATCCTTAACGGTAAAGCCCAGGGTCTTGATCAGGCGGATCTGTCCGGACAGGTCGCGGGCGGTCTTGGCCAGTTCCTGTTTTTTCAGCTGATGGTTGCCCAGCAGACCGGCCAGGATGGCACCCGAAATTTCAAAGGTGCGCGAATCCTGGGTTTCAAAAAAATGCTTGACCCAGTTCCGATGGTCGATGTTGGTCTTGCCCAGCCCAAGACTGGACAAACCAAAGCGATCAACCATGCTTTGCAACGCCTGCAGCCAGCGCGCTGAGTATTCATGGCTGGGGTCGTGTTGCTTGTACAGCTGTGACCACAGGCTTTTCACCGAATCAGGGTCGTCTGGCAGCATCACCTGCACCAGCGTGGTGATGTTGCTGGCGATGTCCAGGCCATTGTCCTGCACCATCAACAGTACCTCGGATGCCTGGAGTAGCGGCATGCCGTCACTGAGCTTCACTCGGCGCTTTTTGCCGAGCAGGTCGAGGTAGGACTTGAGCTGGTAGGTATTACCGCTTTCGGCCAGAGCGCGAAACAAGGTACGGTGGTCGTGGTCGGAAATTGTGTGCCGGGCAAAGCTTTTCACAAACGCGGTGCGTTGGTGATAGGCACCCGGCCCCATCCAGGTCGAACCACGAAAAATATCCACCAGCATCTCGTGCAGGTTGTCCAGGGCGCCGGTACCGAACACCTGGTCTAAGCGATTCGACTGGAACTCCATGAAAATTCGTTTGACATCACCATCATCGAGTATGTGCATAAATTGATTTCCCCTGCAGGTTCCCTCTACTATGAGTATGAATGACGCGCAAAAGCCAAGGGAAGCCGCAATGTTTGTTGAGCCGGATTTGAACGAGCCTAATAACGAATTTATGCGTAAAAGTGCAGATATCTGTCGGCACATCAATAACCATTTCCGCGCCCATGGGGTAACACGCCTGGATGATGTTGAGGTCTTGCTGGATGGCATGTTCACGCACAAGGTGATTTGGCAAAGCAACAGCAGTTACATTGCCAAGCATCGGTCACTGCCATTCGTGTTGGCGGTGTGTCATGACTTTTCGACGATGGCCTTGGCCAAAATCGTCCGGCATTTCGACATTGACCCGGTGATTTTCATCCATGGTTTTGATACCTGGGTGGACGAGATGCGCTCCCTGTCCGGAAAATTTTTGGACAGTACCGTTTTTCATCAAAAAATGGTCGAGGCCTTCACCGCCATTGACCCGGTCAGTGCCAAAACGCTGTTCTCGGCCAATGTGGGGCTTAACAGCAATATTACCCAGGCCTTTTTGGTGGCGGGTGATTCCTACGGGGTGGTCGATCAACTGCTGGAAGCGGAGCACCAAAAGGCGCAGCGTGCTGTGACCTCGATTGATCGTTCGCTTCAGACAGAACTTAGCAAATACGCCTATCAGATTAACAACGATGCCCACCTTCCCAATGGCTCTATCGGCGAATATCTGATCAAATCCGGCGCTCTCAACCGACACGTCAACCAAAAAACGCTGGCGCTTGGCAGTTACTGGGAGTGTTTCTTCGCCCAGGCCAGCCATGAGCACAACGGTGCTCTCTACAGCCACAACCTGTTGGAAAACTGTTTGTCTGGTGAGTTTGCGCAGACCTACTACTATGAATTGCGCATGGTGCTGTCCAACCTTGCAATGGATACCACTGAGAATTTTTTCGAGTTAAATAACTTTCTCAGAAAGTCATTGCAACTCATTGAAAAATCATCTTTATCTGAGTTTCTAACCAAAACAACCTTCCAGCTGTCACTTCTTAGAAATCAGTTGAAGTGGAGTGGCCAACCGACTGATTTATCAGCACTTTCCAAGCAGCATTTGATCATGGATGATCTGTCGGTGGAGATGATCCGCAGCTTGGTCGCCCTTCAAGATGGGTTTGTGCAGCGGGTGATGGAAGAAACCCTGCTGGTGCCGGATGAGTGGATGGGCTTTCACCTGCTAACGCTGCCTAAAATTATCAAAAACATTGTGTTGCCCGAGCAGGTTGTGACCCAAGAAACATTCGAAGCCTATTTGCAGAAAATGGCCCGGTGTGCGACACAGTTCAAATTACCCTGTGTCGCCCTTACCGATAAACAACAAATGGACAGCATGATTGACCAGGGCATGGCCCATTGGATTAATCAGATCCAGCTGTCCCACAAGTTTGACCTGTCCCGGCTCGACTACTCCCATACCCAGGTGAATGAGCAGTTGATCTTCTGGGGTGTGGATGTCCAGTGCGTACCCAAGCCTTCGGAAAAGGCCATGGAATTTGCTCTGGGCCGTGATCTTGGTTTGTAATTTTTCTCATCACCGGAAGGGCTGTTAACAATGGCAAGCTCTTTGGATTCAGGCAACATCACAAGAAACAAAAGCCTCTGTTTGGCGGTCAGTCAATGCTTGAATGACCATGGCGCCTCGCGTCTGGATCTACTGCATCTGGCAATTGAAGGCTACGGCTCGGTTGATGTCTATTTTGAAGGATGCTGGAGTTTTTGTGTGGACGCTCAGAACGTGCCTTTCATCTTGGGTGTTTGCCATGGTCTGAGCAACAAAGACCTGTGCAAAATCATCACCTCCTTTTCGATTGATCCGGTCGCGTTTATTCAGAATGTCAGTTT
>Ga0182007_10000869_pt1 | contig 16728 bp, 14 predicted proteins | sample Sormic07211113_1_FD_123023 | JGI IMG/M metagenome (GOLD analysis project Ga0182007, IMG submission 123023) | Rhizosphere microbial communities from Sorghum bicolor, Mead, Nebraska, USA - 072115-113_1 MetaG | ecosystem: Host-associated > Plants > Roots > Rhizosphere | place: USA: Nebraska... | reverse complement strand
CAAGCCAACATGCGATCAATGGTCAGCGGGGCAGAGGACTTCAGGTCTGGATCTCTGCGTAAATCTGATCCACTGAGCGACACCGGGCGGGTTCGCTGTGGAGCCGATGTTAGGCACAGGCCGGGCGACGAAAGAATCTGAAAGTTCAAATGAATACTTCAGACTTTCATCAACAAATAGCTAGCTACTTATTTGGCTTGCGAGGAGGGATTTGATGGGCGCGTACGTGTCTGCGTTGGCTATCAGCGCGAGGTGCCACTGTTACGGCATTATTTTGAAGAGTCCCAAGCGAAAGTGGGCTGTTGATGGTTGAGCATTTTTGGCTGAATGCTACCACTCATGACGGATTGCGCCGTTAACGGCTATACCGTGTGGGCCCAGCGAATGGTTTGCGCGCCAGCTTCTGGCGAGTGGCTAAAAGCCGAACGCCAGAAGTGAGGAACAGACTGCACTTCGCCTGAAGCGGCGTGTGCAAATTCGCTGCGAAGTGGCGTGATGAAAGTACACGCTGACAGCAAACAGAAATTCAATTTCCGGCTCTCATGTCGCCCGCCCCGACACTGTGGCCGCGTTTATCGGCGAGCCACTGATGGGCACCGGCGGCATCATCATTTCACCGGTTACAGGGCGGGTGCCGAACTCGTCCATGAACCGCCTGGACCTAATCTACCCCGCCCTGATTTGCCGCCTCGACCACGCCATGGTCGCGGTCAACGGCATCAAGTTCACCGGCCACCCGATCCCGTTCGGTGGCATGAAAGCCTCGGGGCTAGGCCGCACGTACCAGCCCCGGGCTCGCCCGGACGGATGGTGCTAACGAAAAACCACAGCGGTGACATCTTGGGTAGCAATAGGCGCGAATTACAAATATGCGGCCGATGGTAATTCTACCCAGGCGTCAGGAATTGCTGGATAAGCTTGTGTATTTGTTGAATATTTCCTCACCTAGTCGCTAAGGTCGGGTTCAATGCTCGCGTCGATCACGGGTTGGCAATGCCGAGCTTCTGCGCCACTTTCAGGCACTGTCTTGCACTGAGCTCTTGAAGCCGTGACCCCAAGCGACGATTAGTTCAGCATGTTGTTAATTGAGGCGTTAGGAATACTCTTTATGGTGAGCTCCAGTTCATCCCAGTCGATGCAAGACTTCAGTCAAAACTTGCGCCTTCTCTGCGGATATTATAAGTCGGTGGCGAAGGTGTGCCGCTCCCTTGATATCAACCGCCAGCAGTTCAACAAATACTTGGGGGCGCAAGCGACCCCCTCGTCCTTTACCCTGCGCAAGATCTGCACTTTTTTTGGGGTGGATGAGGAGGAAATATTCTCCGAACATGAATCCTTCCGCGCTCTGCTCAACCGGCAACGCACGACGCGAGAGCCGGACAGTGCGGTACCAGCCGGTTTTTTCCCGAGCTCCGCGCAGACGTTGTCGAAGTACCAGGGTTACTACTTTGTCTATTTGTTGTCGCCTTCCGCGCCGGGGGAGGTGATCAAGTCGATTACCCGCTTGACCCGCTCCGGCGAAAAGATGCTGAGTAAAACATACGAGCGGATGAGGTTGGGCGATGACCAGCTGAAGAGTTTCGGCATCAATAAATATCGTGGGTTCTGCTTTGCCTCATCGGATCTGATTTACATCGTAGAGCGCGAGTACCTCTCGTCCCGGGGCTATATCTGGTCAGCGATTTATCCCTCCTACCGTAGTCGTTTCCGTTTTCTCAACGGCTTGGTACTCGGCGTTTCGGGTGACAATTTCCGCCGTCCTTTTGGTGCCCATATTGTATTTGAGTACCTAGGCGAGTCGATCGACCTGCGTAACGCTCTCACCAGTTGCAGCTGTTTTCCGATTGATGCCCCTGAGATTCCCGACGAGGTGAGGGCGCGGCTGCTGGTACATCCATCAGAAGGTGAGTTCAACCTGGTTCCTCCGCTGTTTTAGTCTTTTTTAAAATAGACGCTAGGTGACGCTTCTGGGCGTCATCTGGCGTTTTTTTCTTCGTGCTCGCGAAATTGAGCTGGTCGTGCGGCAGATCGATAATGCCATACACCACTCAGAAGTCAGTTTCGTTAACGGCCAATCACATCATTCATTCCAGTTGAATGAGTTCCTGCTTCTACAAGTGATCCGCTGCGCCCACCATAAAAATAAGAGGAACATCTATGAGATTCAAAAGAACATTGATGGCGGGGTTGATGGCGCTGTCCATTACTGCGCCATTGACCAGTGGTTTGGTGTATGCGGCAAACAATACCTTGGTTGTCGCTGATCGAGCCTCTTTCAAGGATTGGGATCCTGCCTCGGCTTTTTCGGAGGAAGTGCGGGTACTTGGCAATATCTACGAGACACTAGTTGTATATAACGCGCCAGGCAGTGCTGAGGAGTTTTCCCCCGGGCTCGCCACGTCCTGGGAAAGCAGCGACAACGGCGAGACCTGGACCTTCAAGCTGCGGCACGGCGTTAAATTTCATGATGGTTCGGCCTTTAATGCCGCAGCCGTCAAAAAGTCCATTGATTACGTCAAGCAGCTGAAACAGGGCGCTGCATTTGTATGGAACGGTCTGGATACCGTCGAGGCCCTCGCTGACGATACGGTAGTGCTCAAGTTTAAGAGTCCCACTCCGGCCAATCTGATCGCGGCAGGTCAGTATGCCGCTTACATCATTGCCCCGGCGGCGGTGGAGAAAGGGCATGACTGGATGATGGCTCCCAACGCCATCGGTACCGGTCCCTATAAGCTTGGGCAGGTCGAACCGGGCCAGCAAGTGGTGCTTGAGCGTTTCGATGGCTACTGGGGAGGTTGGAAAGAAGGGCAGTTTGATCGGGTCATCGTGAAGGTCGTGTCCGAAGCCTCCACCCGTACCCAGATGATTAAAAATGGCGAGGCCGGTGTCGCCTGGGATATCCCTCTTGATCAGCTCAAGGTGTTGGGAGAGGACCCCTCCATCAAGGTGAGCACCGCGCCTTCGTGGAAGAACTTTCAATTTTTGATCAATACCCAGAAGTACCCTACGAACAACTTGGCATTTCGTCAGGCGCTGCAGTACCTCTGGGACTATGAAAGTGTCACCAAAGATATTTTGCATGGCTACGGCAGTGTTCCCAAGGGGCCTTTGCCCACCAGTATCTGGGGGCATGCCAGCGTGCCTATGGCCTCTTACGATCTGGATAAAGCCCGGCAATTGTTGGAGGCCTCCGGTGTACCTAAGCAGGACTGGAAGGTCTCGATGCAGTACATCAGTGGCATCTATGCAAACGCTGCAGAACTATTCCAGGCGACGGCGTCTCAGGTTGGCGTTGAGGTGGAGTTACTCCCCGGCGAGTGGGGTGTGATCTGGGATAAGGCAAAGAAGCTGGATACCGCTCCCAACATGCAATCTATGGCTTGGTGGCCGACGTATCCGACACCCAGCGATTGGCTTTTCAGTGAGTTCCATACAGAGAAAACCACGCTATTCAATCTGTCTCACTACAGCAACCCAAGCTTTGATCAGTTGATCGAAGAGGCGGCGGCGCTAGAAGGCAGTGATCGGGCCCAATCCACTGAAAAGTACGTGCAGGCCCAGCAGCTACTGGCCAAGGACGCTCCTGCGATCTGGTACGCCGACGTGCAGCAGATACGCGTCTCCCGCAAAGACATTAAGGGTATGGAAAAGAGCCTGAATCCTGCTTATGAGGCGATTCTCTATTACAACTTGAATCGTTGAATGCTGAGTCGTCCTTGATGAAGTGGTACCTGTAACGCCTGATTTGCCATGTAAATCGATAACCGGGCAGTTAGTTAATTTGCCTGGTTATTCCCTCAAGGGTTAACCCGCTTTTGGGACTTTTATGTTGGGCGTAAGAAGTCAGGGTCAAGTTTTTTAGCCACAAGGGGTATTCCAAATGGCGAAGTATATAGCTCAGCGATTGATAGTGATGTTCTTCATTCTTTTGGGAGTGTTGACCATCACCTTCGTTCTGAGCCGAGCTCTTCCGGGTTCCCCGGTAGAAATGATGCTGGGGAATCACCCCACGGTGGAGCAGATTGCCGTCGCACGGGAAAATCTGGGGTTGAATAAGACTCTGCCGATCCAATACTTCAATTACATCGGCGATCTTCTCCGAGGTGATTTTGGCACTAGTCTGCGCACCGGGCGGCCGGTGGTGGAGGAAGTGGTCAGGCGGGTCGGCGCGACTTTTGAACTGACATTCCTGGCGATGTTCTGGGTGGTGGTGCTGGGGGTGCCGATCGGTGTCATCTCGGCGGCGCGGCAGAACTCTGTGGTCGACAACGTGGCACGAGCGGGGTCTATCGCCGGGACGGCGTTTCCAGTTTTCATCCTGGCCATGGGCTTGCAGTTGGTGTTCTACGGCAAGCTCAACTGGCTGCCCCTGCAAGGACGTATCGATGCATCCATTCTTCTCGATAGCCCTTTTGAGCGTGTGACAGGCTTTTACCTGATCGACACTCTGCTGGCCGGTAATTTCGTAGCACTGTGGAGCGCCATCAAACACCTGACGCTACCCGTGCTCACCCTGGTCATCGTGACCTTGGCCACTGTCACCCGGATCACCCGAAACATGATGGTGGAGGTGTTATCCGAGGAGTACATCCGTACGGCCGTTTCTTACGGTGTACCCAAGTGGCGTATCCATTACGCCTATGCCCTGAAGGCGACAATGATTCCGCTCCTGACAGTGGTGGGCCTGACCTTCGGTTACCTGCTCGGTGGTGCGGTAGTCGTTGAGTTCATTTTCGATTGGCCTGGCCTGGGTGGCTTTGTGGTGTTTTCGATTGCCCAGAATGATTTCCCCGCTGTGATGGGCGCCACCCTGGTGCTGGCCACGACGTATCTGTCGATCAACCTGATCGTTGATCTCTTGTATCACCTTGTTGATCCGAGGTTGCGAGTCCAATGAGTATCCAAGACGTATCCCTGTCCATGCCCTCGCGAGCCCCATCATGGCGTATCAAGGCCATGGCGTTTGCCAGCGATAACAAGTTGTTTGTATTCGGCGCGCTGTTATTGCTGCTGATCATCCTGGCGGCAGTCTTCGCCCCCTGGCTTGCACCTTATGAGCCAAACAAGATTGTCTTTTCCCAGAAATTGCTGGCACTCAACTGGGCACACTGGATGGGCACCGACGAGTTTGGTCGCGACATTCTTTCACGGGTGCTTTATGGCGCACGCACCTCGCTGATCATCGGAGTGAGCGTGACTCTGATTGCGATGCTGATCGGGATTCCGATTGGGCTTGTTTCCGGTTACTTCGGTGGTCGAGTTGATACGCTGCTGATGCGTTTCTCAGATGTGTTCCTGGCCTTTCCGCCGCTGTTGTTGCCGATCGCTATCACCGCTGCGCTGGGATCGGGATTGGCCAACGCCATGTTAGCGCTCGCTGTCTCTTGGTTTCCCTGGTACGCGAGGATCATGCGCGGTGCGGTAGTACGGGTTCGTTCAGAAACCTATATCCATGCCGCCCGTTCCATGGGCGTCAGTCACGGCCGTATCTTGCTTCGCCATGTACTGCCCAATGCCACCACGCCTGTGATCGTGCAGGGTTCCATGGACTTTGGTTACACCATTCTCGCCGCTGCCTCGCTGAGCTTTATCGGGCTGGGGGCCAAGCCGCCCATGATCGAATGGGGGCTGATGGCCTCAGCGTCGCGCTCGCAGTTACTCGAGAATCCCTGGACGGTGCTGTTTCCCGGAGTGGCGATTTTTGTCCTGATGCTGGCCGTCAACCTAGTAGGTGACGGGCTGCGCGATGTGCTTGATCCAAAGAAGGGGACGCGCTGATGATCGACGAATCCTTGCAATATTCTGCTATCGAGCGTCTCGCCGCTTCGAATAACGACGCAGCTCAAGACCTGGTGCTGGAAGTGGAAGGGCTGACGGTGTCTTTCCCTGGTTTGTTCAAGACCGTAAAGGCCGTACGCGGCATCGACCTTAAGGTAAGGCGCGGCGAGATCCTCGGGTTGGTGGGGGAGTCGGGCTCGGGCAAGTCTATGACGGCCATGTCCTGTCTTGGATTGATGCCTGAGGCCGCTCGGCTGGGAGGCAGTGTCAGGGTCGCCGGACAGCAGGTCAACGGCGCATCGGCATCGCAGCTGGCGGTTTTGCGTGGCGGTGGCGCGGCGATGATCTTCCAGAATCCGATGAAGGCGCTCAACCCGTTCTTCACCATCGGGCGGCAGATGTTCGATGTCATAGGCTGCCATCGGCAACTGAGTAAGGCACAAATCCGCGCCGAGGCGCTGAGCTCGCTGGAAGCGGTGAGCATGCCCGACCCCCCTCTGGCGCTAGCCAAGTACCCGCACCAGATGTCTGGCGGTCAGTTGCAGCGAGTGGTGATTGCCATGGCGCTGGCCTGTCGGCCGAAACTGCTGATCGCCGATGAGCCGACCACGGCGCTGGACGTCACCGTGCAGGCGCAGATCATCGCTCTGCTGCGCAAGCTGGCACGGGAGCAGGACCTGGCGATTCTGTTTATCACCCACAACCTGGGAGTAGTGGCTTCGCTCTGTGACCGGGTGGCGGTGATGTATGCCGGCGAAGTGGTGGAGAGCGGCCCGGTGGGCGAGGTGTTCAAGCGACCTGCACATCCCTACACCCTGAAGTTGATGGGCACCGTGCCAAAGTTGGGGCAGGGACCCCAACTCCTGGGCTTCATCCCGGGGCAGGTGCCGAACATGGCGGCTCCCCCGGCTGGCTGTGCCTTCAACCCACGTTGTGAACGCGCCACCGGACGCTGCAATCACGCTGCGCCGAGGGTTGTCATCGGCAAGGAGCACTGGGCAGCTTGCCACAACATATTGGTCAAGGTGTGAGGCTTCTTTGAAAGGTAAACGGCTATGAATAACAACAAACAGCCCGCACTGCTGAGCGTCAATCAGCTGCACAAGACCTACGCCAGCCGCGACGGCCTGGTGACCGCCATTGACCACATCAGCCTGGAGGTGCAGGTCGGTGAGACGGTCGCGCTGGTGGGGGAATCCGGTTGTGGCAAAAGTACGGTGGCCGCGACCTTGCTCGGTCTGCTGCCAGCCGATAGTGGGCAAATTCTGGTCGAAGGTCGGCCGCTGCCCACTGATGCCAGGGCGCGGGGCAGGAGCTTGAGTATGGTGTTCCAGAACCCGTACGCCTCGCTGAACCCGAAAATGACGATCAAGGCGATTGTTGCCGAGCCGCTGAAGGTTGCCTTTGGTTTGCGCGGTAGCGCCTTGCGCGCGCGCATTCTCACACTGCTGGGAAATGTAGGGATGGGCGAGGAGCACATGGAGCGCTATCCCCATGAATTCTCCGGTGGCCAGTTGCAGCGTATCGCTATCGCCCGGGCCCTGGCGCTGGAGTCAAAACTGCTGATCCTCGATGAGCCTACGGCAGCGCTCGACGTGTCGGTCCAGGCCCAGGTGCTGCAACTGCTCAAGACGCTGCAGACCGACAATGGCCTGAGCTACCTGTTTATCAGCCACGACCTTGCGACGGTCGAGTATCTGGCGCAGCAGGTGCTGGTGATGTACTTGGGGCGCATCGTCGAGGCCGGACCGGTGGAGCAGGTGTTCGGCCGACCGCGTCATCCCTACACGCGTGCGCTGCTCAATTCAGTGCCCTCCATCGACCCGGAGCGCCGTGACCAGTTGCAAATCCTGAGTGGAGAGATCCCCAGCCCCTTGAACCGGCCTGCCGGGTGCCACTTCGCGCCCCGTTGTCCGCGGGCCAGTGATCGTTGTCGCCGAGAGGTGCCAGCCGAGACCCTGGATCACGGCCACCGCTTTTCTTGCCACCACCCTCTGAACGATGAGAGCTGAACCCCTATGTACAATAAAAATGACATGACCGCTCCCGGCGTTGGTTATCAGGACTTAAGGCTGATGCAGGGCTATCCGCCGCCCCGGGAAAAGCAAGTTGGCCTGCATAATTGGGACAGTCCGCCGTATAACCGCTGGTCGTTCCAGCACATGAGCCAGCTGTTTCCGGTGGCCGCTATTCATCGCAGTTCCGGGCCGGTCACCGAACTCGAGCGCGACGAACGCTCACTGGACGACGTACGTTTCCAGCGGGTCGACGGTGGTCAAACTGACCTGGCGACGTTTCTGACCGATAGCTATACCGATGGTTTTTTAGTGCTCCACCGAGGCAAGGTGGTTTCGGAGCAGTACTTCAACGGTATGCAGCCGCACACGTTGCATCTGTTGCAGTCGGTATCCAAGACCATCATCGGCAGCCTGGTCGGCAGGTTGATCGGTCAGGGCAGAATCGATCCCCAAGCGCCGGTCAGCCATTATGTGCCCGAGCTTTCGGCAAGCGGTTATGGCGACGTCCGGGTACAGGATTTGCTGGATATGCGTACGGGGGTGAGATTCAGGGAGGACTACACCGATCCGGATGCTGAATTCATCCAGTTGGATATCGCCTCGGGCTGGCGTGAACGGGGAGAGCGTACGTCTCCAGACAGCATTTATGGTTTGTTGAAGTCACTGGGCAAAGACCGTGAACATGGTCAGTTCTTTGAGTATCGCTCAGTGGATACCGATATGTTGGCCTGGGTCTCTGAGCGGGCCTGCGGTGAGCGGCTCCCCGTTTTACTGAGTCGGGAGATCTGGTCAAAGCTGGGGACGGAACAAGACGCGAATATCACCCTCGATTGTGTTGGATCCGCATTAGCCGATGGCGGGATGAGTGTCACGCTGCGCGATCTGGGGCGGTTTGCCCAGATGTATCTGCAAGGTGGACGTTTTAACGGGGAGCAGATTGTTCCAGAGGATTTTGTTCGTGCTTGTGGTCGTGGTTCCACACCGGCTTTTGAGGTCCTGTATGGCCCCTTTCTCAAACACTATCCAAGCGCCGCCTACAGCAATCAGTGCTGGGTGCTGGACAGTGAGCAGGGCATCTATTCGGCGCGCGGTGTATTTGGGCAAAGTATCTATTTCGATCCGGCTTCTGAAGTGGCAATCGTAAAACTTTCCAGTTGGCCGGATTTCATCAATTCAGAATGGACGGTGAATAACTTCCGTGCTTGTGCCGCTGTGGTTGAAGAGCTGCAACGCAGCTGACGCGGCAGTGTGAATGACTGCGGCTTGTCAGGCATCTCCCGCCTTGGTGAAGAGGTGCCATATGCAGGCTCGGCATAGCGACACCCAGACCCTGCTGGCCGGCGGCGGTTGACCCTTCCGGCCCTCACTTGGACGCTGTTCGCAGCCTTCGTCCTGGCGGGCCCTACCCCTTTCATCCAGACCGCGCTTTTGCCGTGGCCGGGATGAGTGTTGCCAAAAATAAAATAAACAAGAGACGGAGCGACCATGAACTTGAACACCACCCGGGCCTTGCGCTCATTGACCCCGCTGGCGCTGTTGGGGACCCTTTCCACCCCCGCGATGGCGATCCAGGTCACCGACAACCTCGATCTCGGCGGTGCCGTCCGGGCGCGTTGGGACTATGATCCGGATCGCGACATCCAGAAGTTCAACTTCGACACCGCGATCCTCAGCGCCAAGTACCACTCCGACACCTGGATTGGCCAGGCCAAATACCGGTTCTACGGTCGAGCCTACCCTTACAACTACACAAAGAATGTCGGTGACGTCCAGTTCGCCGAAATGGCGTGGATCGGCTACAAGTTCAACCCCGACCAGCAGGTCCAGGTCGGCCTGAACCAGCTGCCGTTCGGTTTGCAGCCGTACTTCGGCAGCACGTTCTTCCAAACCCTGGGCAGCGTCGTGGGACTGGAAGACGTGGAAGAAGTCGGCGCCAAGTACATCCAGCAAAGCGGCGACTGGAATATTCAGGCCGGTTACTACCTGCGCCCGGCCTGGCAGGGTAAAGGCACCGGCAAGGGTGACACCTACTCCACCGTGGTCTCCGAAGCGGACAGCTATGTCACCAACGGCAGCAACAACCAGGAACGCAACACAGTGGTCCTGCGGGTGGCCAAGGCGCTGGACCTGGGGCCGTGGAAGTCCGAAGTCGGGATCTCCGGCCTGACCTCGTCCCTGGAGAACCGCGACACCAACAACGATGGTCGGCGCAATGCCGTGGCGGTGCACTACCTCGGCAAAAACGGCCCGTGGGGCGTGCAACTGCAAGCCGCGCGACAGCAGATGTCCCCGCGCAACCCCGGCACCGATGAACTGGTGACTTTCGGCGGTTACGACGGCACCTTCAACGTCGCCAGTCGCGGCAACTTGTACGTAGCGGATGTGAGCTACGACGTCAGCGGCAAGTATCTGTTCGATCAGATCAGCGGTGTGCAGCTGTACGCCAACTACAGCGCCTTCGATAAATCCGCGGACGATTTCAAGACCTCGCAACGGATGATTTTCGGTACCTCGTTCTCCGTCAGCAAACTGTGGATCGCCACGGAATGGTTGTACGGCAAGAATGATCCGGTCATCGGTGGCGGCAGCCTTACCCAGAGTCTGGGGGCTGGTGGTAGTAACCAGTGGGAAAACCAGTTGTACATGAACATTGGTTATTACTTCTGATCCGGATTTTTTGGCAACAACCCTAGAGTCCTCTTCGAGAGCGGGCTCGCCCACAGGTTTAGCGCATAACCTGTAGGCGAGCCTGAATTGGTCAAGTAAGTCCGGACACCGATTACGGTGTTTATGCCGCTTTTTACTCCATGGCTATTGGCGACAGGTAGTTGTTGTAGCAGTGGAGCCTGGTGCGGTTGCCTGGGTATTTAATTTGGGTTTCTACACGGCCCTTGGTTTAACGAATCCTCTCTCACTTCGAGGCAAAATCATGACGGATTTGCTTGCACAAAAAGATGTTAAAAATCACCTCCATCCTTATACGGATGCTCGACGTCATGAAGCGGATGGCCCTCTGATTATCGAGCGTGGAGAAGGCGTTCATGTATATGACAATCAAAATAAGCGTTACATCGAGGCGATGTCAGGGCTATGGAGTGTGGCGCTTGGTTTCAGCAACCAACGGCTGATCGAGGCTGCCGAAAAGCAACTACGTACACTGCCGTTCTATCATGTGTTTTCCAGCAAGGCACACCGTCCCAGCATCGAGCTCGCCGAAAAATTGGTGGAGATGGCTCCGGTGCCGATGAGCAAAGTGTTTTTCACTAACTCCGGCTCTGAGGCAAACGACACGGTAGTTAAGCTTTTGTGGTACCGGAACAATGCTCTGGGGAAGCCCGCCAAGAAAAAGTTCATCAGTCGGCAGAACGCATATCACGGTACCACTACCGTAAGTGCGAGCCTCACTGGGCTGCCGGCAAATCAGCGCGGTTTTGACGTTCCCCTGCCGGGCTTCCTGCATGTCAGCTGCCCGCACTTTTACCGATATGGTCGAGCAGGTGAAACAGAAGAACAGTTCGCCGATCGCCTTGCCCAAGAGCTGGATGATCTGATCATCAAGGAAGGCCCTGAGACGGTCGCAGCGTTTTATGGCGAACCGTTGATGGGAGCGGGGGGGGTGATCATTCCGCCGAAGACTTACTGGGAAAAGATCCAGAAGGTGTGCCGCAAGCATGACGTCTTGATTGTCGCGGACGAGGTCATCTGTGGTTTCGGTCGCACCGGCAATATGTTCGGTTGCGAGACCTTTGATATCAAACCAGACGTCATGGTGGTATCCAAACAGCTGTCGTCCTCCTATCAGCCCATTGCAGCCATATTGATTAACGACGCTGTTTACCAAGACATTGCCGACCAGAGCCAGTCGATCGGCACGTTAGGGCACGGCTTCACTGGTAGCGGGCACCCGGTAGCTACTGCAGTCGCCCTGGAGAATCTTAAAATTATCGAAGAGGAGGGCCTGGTTCAGCATGCTGCTGAAATGGGGATTATCCTTCGTAAGGGGCTTCAGCAGTTTGCTGATCATCCAATGGTTGGCGAGGTTCGTGGTGTGGGGTTGATTGCTGCCGTTGAGTTGGTAGCCGAAAGGCACACAAAAGAGCCTTTCGAGGCTGTTGGCAGACTCGGGCGGTATCTGTCCTCTCAGACCCAGGAGCGTGGAATGATCAACCGAGTCATAGGAGATGCATTGGCATTCTGTCCTCCCTTGATCTCAACGGAGAAGGATATCAATGAAATCCTTGGAGTTTTTGCGGCTTCTTTGGATGCGACACAGCACTGGTACCTCAAACACACTGCACAGTAGTTAACGTCACTCACTACAGGCAGAGCCGGAATGAGGAGCCCTCCGGCCTGCCGCTTCGTACTGGAAAGTGTGTAAAAAGCGCTGGTACAGCTCCGTACAGCCAGGGGCACCATGGGCCTGCCGGCCTGACGAAGGCTCCCGCGGTTGAGTTGCCTCAGGAGTGGCTACTGGACTGCTTGAGTGAGGACCCTATTCGCAAGATGCAAAGGACATTTCGTTTGCTGGCCCACTGTACGGAGAAGACCAATGTTCCGGCGAGCAGTAAGCAGTGGGTTGAGGTATTTCGGCGTTTGAAATTAGATCTGAGTGTTGAAGCGACAGGTTGCTGTGGGATGTCCGGTACCTATGGTCATGAAGCGCGTAATCAGGAGACATCACGGGTGATTTTTGATTAGTCATGGAAACGAATGGTTGCGGAGGACATGCCAGGTGAGCTACTTGCGACCAGCTACTCGTGTCGCAGCCAAGTGAAGCGTCTTTCGAGCAGAAACTTTAGGCACCCGCTGGAGATTCTTCTGGAAGTGTACCGGGACATCTAGGTGGACGACCGCCTTTGGCCGTTTTCTTCCTGTCGCGAGAGGCAGAAAACGCCAGGAGCGGCCTAACCCGTTTCTGAAGCCATCCAGGTCAAAAAATCATAGAGCCGAGTCGTAAACTCTTTCGGCTTGAGGTCCGGGTTCCTTGCCTGGGACAAGAAAAAAGACATCTGCATTCTCATACGGGGGTAATGTTGAACAAACAGCTCGACATGCTCTTCCAGTGTCTGCGGCCATGTTAGGTCCTGTTCGGAGCGCAGTACTTGAGTTGACCGGATTAGTTTGCGCGAGGCTTCGCGTTGCAAGCGTAGCGATTGTGTCGGGGTATTCGCCTGATCGATAAGATCGGCATACCGGGTCAGTACGGATTCAAAATCACCATTCACGGCAATGGCGATATCACACGACGGCTTGAACCGTTCGAACCGCTTAGTCAGATCATTCCCCCATAAACAACGACAGTGATGCTTGAGCCAATACCCCCAGGTCAATCGATTGTCAGCCGCCAATACTTCAGAACGACTACCGATGTCGAAATCGATTTTGATGACTTCGGTATGCCGACTTTCCAGCGTGCGCCTTTTCGACTCCAGCATTTGCAGATCCTGCGACGCAGGAGGGCTTTGCAGGACGAGGGTCAGGTCCAGGTCGGAAACCCCCTGGACGGCGTCGCCTCTCGCGACGCTGCCATAAAGATAAATCCCGTCCAGCAGAGGTTCCGACTGAGAGAGCGTCTTGCAAACGTCCGCCAGTAATTCCTTAAACTGCGGCTGCACATCGACATTGGACACGGTGAGGATATAACCGTCTGCATCAATGCCAAGAGGATGGAGTCGTTCCATGAAGCCGTCCGTGAATTGTGTTCAAAGAGATACTTTAACAGAGCTAATAGTGACCGCTTCTGGCCGATTTCTGCCTGTCACCACCGTCAGCTTTTGGCCGACGGCTGCCTATAGTTCGAGGTCCAAAGCAGGCTATTGCTAGCCTACTCCCGTGCAGCGGATCACAGCCGAAATCCGCTGCGCGGAATGGTACCAGTGCCGACATTCGTCGTCGCAAGGACGCTGCTGCGGTTGAATATCGTGGCCGTATAGGTGGTCACATTGCATTGATCGGAGTGTTAACGGGTGGCGTTTGCGTGTTGACCAACGATGTTAACAATTCGACATTACTGGGGTTTTATAAGCGCTGGTTGGTCAGTGGGTTTAGCAATAATTGTCTTGAGTTCTGCACTCATGGGGAATTTGAGATTCAAACCGTTAGGGGGGATAGGCTGAGTAAACCATTTGTCGTAAATGGTGTTGATTTCACCTGAGACGAAAAGGGATCTTATCGAATCATCAACAACTCTTTTAAGGTCCGGATCTCCACGACGCATTGTGCAGCCATAGATTTCATTGGATTGGGGCGTTCCTGTGACCATCCAGTCTTCTGGTTTTTTAGCTTTGGCCATCTCGCCTGCCAGCAATGCGTCATCTTGCATAAAAGCTATGGCACGACCGGATTCGAGCATCTGGTAAGCCTCGCCAATGTCTTTGGCAGAGATGACGTTCATATCCATCTTTTTATCGGCGTTCATGACCTTGAGCATCCGCTCGGCAGTGCTGCCAGCAGTGGTCACGACGTTCTTGCCATTGAGATGGTCAAAATCTTGGTAAATCGAATCCTTCCGGACCAACAGTCGAGTGCTGGCTTCGAAGATGCCGACTGAAAATTCGACTTGCTGCGCTCTCTCTGCGGTATTGGTAGTAGAACCGCACTCCAGATCAACAGTACCGTTTTGCACAAGCGGGATGCGTGTTTGTGACGTCACCAGGTTGTACCGCACGTTCAGCTCGGGCATCTCAAGTTCTTGCTTGATAGCGTCGACAATTTTCAACTGGATGTCATGGGAGTAGCCAACTGGATTGCCGGAAGCGTCGGCGATGTAGGAGAACGGAATTGAAGAGTCTCGGTGGCCCAGGGTTATGGTCCCCGAGTTCTTGATTTTTTTAAGTGTACCGGTGAGTTCGGCAGCCATCACTGGCGTGAAGGTTAGCGCCGCAGTCAGAGTAACGCCCAGCATTGCAGGGAAGACACGCATCAAAAGCTCCTCATAAGGGTGAGGCGAGTCTTTTTCTGACTCGCCCATCTTTGGCTCAGCGGCCGTGCTCGCTGGGCTGGCGACTTGCTTATTGTTGAAACGTTAGTCATGACACCGTCCTGCGTGGCGGGGAGGGATGCATGGCTTTAAAGCAAAAGCGTCGGCGTCGAGTCAGGTCGCGCGAGCCATGATGGATTGCGCGCGACCAATGACTGGTGCATCGACCATTTGCCCATCCAGCACGAAAACGCCTTCGCCCGAACGGGCGGCTTCGATAATGCGTTGCGCCCAGTGCAACTCTTCCAGGCTGGGTTTTAACGCCTGATGAATGATCGCGACCTGGTTTGGATGGATACACAGCGCGCCACCAAAGCCCATGTCGCGTGCATATTGCACCGCGCCTAGCAACCCAACGGTGTCTTGGATCGAGGGAAACACCCCGTCCAGCGCTGGAGCGAGTTCGGCAATTCGAGTCGCGAGTAAAACGGCGTAGCGAGCATGGCTAAGAATTTCTTCAGCGGCTGGACTGCCTGTAGTCAGGTTCAGGTCCAGACCCAGATCCAGACTACCGAACGACAAGCGCTCAACGCCTTGAGTGCTGGCAATCTCGTTAATTGCAGCCAAACCCTTGGCGCTCTCGATGATTGGCCAGATCGATTTTTCGGTACCAGCAGCAGTGGTTACCTGTGCCGCACTTTCTGCTTTGGGTAGCAGTATTCCAATCACGCCGGCGTGGCGTCGGCAAAGGTTCAGATCCGCAACATGCGCCCAGTGACCCGGGGCATTCACACGGACCAGAATCCGTGCATCCGGGTTTTCGCTCAGGAAAGAATCAAGATTGTCCCTGGCCTGCTCCTTGAAGTTTTCTTGTACTGCATCTTCCAGGTCAACGATGACTCGATCAGCACCGGTGGCGATAGCTTTTTGGATGCGCTCTGGTCGAGTGGCCGGCACAAAAAGGGCGGATCGAACAATTGATTTGCTCATGTCGTTGCTCCATTGCTGAACTCAATTTCTCCGATCTGTGCTGTGCCGTCCTGATTGCCTGCCCAGACCTGCGCCTTGCCATTTTCGATCAAGCGTCCGCCCACCTCGAAAGGTTGAGGTGAAATTAGCGGTCTTACTCCACGGAAGGTGAAACGCTCCAGGCGCGCCGTCGGATGCGCTTTGGTGAAGGCACGCAAGTTCAATGTGGCGATCAATGGGCCATGTACCACAAGCCCCGGATAACCTTCGGTTTCTGTCACATACGGCCAGTCATAGTGAATGCGATGACCATTGAAGGTGACTGCGGAATAGCGGAACAGCAGAGTTGGAGTGGGCTCTATCCGTTCCTGCCATTGGCCTTCAGGTAGCGTTTCGGTGCCTTGCAGTTTTGGCGGGGTAGGTTCGCGGTAAACAATGTCCTGTTCATCTTGCAGGGCGAGTTTGCCGTCCTGGAAAAACTCATGACGTACCGTGACGAACAGCAAGGAACCCGTGCGACCGTGCTTCTCCTCAACGTTGAGGATGGTCGATACACAGGTCACTTCAGCCTCCACTTCTAACGGCTGGTAAAACTCAATGCGGCTGCCCGCCCACATGCGATTGCGGTTATGGGCCGGCGGCAAAAAGCTCCCAAGCGCAGGATGGCCATCCGGCCCCAGTTCGCTGGCACCCACCGGCTCCTGAAAAAATGCCCAGTGCCAAAGGGGCGGCAGCGGCTCACCGGGTTGTGGAGCCGGCTCGCCCAATGTCGCGGCAATGCGTCTGACCAGAGTGAAACTGACCCGGTCCTGGCTTTTCTGACGTCGTCCAATCCAGGCGGAAAAATCGGAACTGTTGCTCATATTCTTTGCTCCAGTCGGTCAGTGATCAGGCCAGGGCAGCCATTTCTGGAATCGCTTCAAAAAGATCTGCCACCAGCCCGTAATCGGCCACCTGGAAGATCGGCGCTTCTTCGTCCTTGTTGATCGCAACGATCACTTTGGAGTCTTTCATGCCGGCCAGGTGCTGGATCGCGCCGGAGAT
>Ga0182007_10000868_pt1 | contig 16732 bp, 16 predicted proteins | sample Sormic07211113_1_FD_123023 | JGI IMG/M metagenome (GOLD analysis project Ga0182007, IMG submission 123023) | Rhizosphere microbial communities from Sorghum bicolor, Mead, Nebraska, USA - 072115-113_1 MetaG | ecosystem: Host-associated > Plants > Roots > Rhizosphere | place: USA: Nebraska... | reverse complement strand
GACACCAGCTCGCTGACCCGCAGGCCGCTCGCATACATCAGCTCGAGCATCGCGCGGTCGCGCAGGCCCAGCGGCGTGTCGATCTCTGGCGCGGCCAGCAGGTCGTCGACCTGCTTCTCCGACAGGGTCTTGATCGCCCGCGGCATCTGCCGGGCCGGCGCCAGCCGCAGGCTCGGGTCGGCCGCGATGCGGTGCTCGCGCAGGGCCCATCGGTAGTAGCGCTTGAACACCGTGAGCCGACGGTTGGCCGAGGTCGCCTTGCCCCGGTCGGACAGGCGCGCGCCCATGTAGGCCTGGAGGTCGCTTTCCAATGCCGCGTTCAGCGGCTTGCCGCGCTGGGCATGCAGCCAGTGGGCGAACAGCGCGAGATCGCGCCGGTAGGCGGCCAGCGTGTTCTTCGACAGGCCGTCCTCGAGCCACAGCGCGTCGACGAAGTCGTCGATCTCGGGGGTCTCCGGGGGTGCTTCGATGGCCTCGCTCATGGCGTGCAAGATAACAAAAAAGAAAAAGCCGCCCGGATGCCGGGCGGCTTTGGCCTGAATGCAGCGAAATCAGTCGAGTTGCAGCTTTTGCTTGACGACGACCTGCTTGTAGACCTCGTATTCGGCCTTGATCTGGGCCGCGAACTGCTCGGGCGTGTTGGCCACGATCAGCGAGCCGGTGTCCTCGATGCGCTTGCGCACGGCCGGGTCCTCGACCGACTTCTTGACGCCGGCGTTGATCTTGTCGACCACCTCCTTCGGCAGGCCCTTGGGGCCCAGGATGCCGTAGTAGGCCATGCGGTTGACCGGCTCCAGGCCGACTTCCTTGAAGGTCGGCACGTTCGGCAGCGCGGCCAGGCGCTGCGGTGCCGACACCACGATCGGCACCAGCTTGCCGCTCTGGATGAACGGCAGCGCCGACGGGATGTTGTCGAACATGATCGCCACCTGCCCGGCCACCACGTCGTTCAGCGCCGGGCCGGCGCCGCGGTAGGGAATGTGCGTGACGTAGGTGTTGGTCAGGCTCTTGTAGAGCTCCATGAGCAGGTGGCCGATGCCGCCCGTGCCCGAGGACGCGTAGGAATACTTGCCGGGATTCTTCTTGAGTTCGGCCACGAACTCGGCGTAGTTCTTGGCCGGGAAGCTCGGGTGCACCGCGATGATGTTCGGGGTCGCCGCGATGTTGACGATCGGCGTGAAGTCGTTGATCGGGTCGTAAGGCGTCTTCGGGTTGATGGCCGGGTTGGCGGCGGTGCTGGACACCGTGGCCACGCCGAGCTTGTAGCCGTCCGGGGCGGCCCGCGCCGTTTCGGTGGCGCCCACGATGCCGCCGCCGCCGGCCTTGTTGATCACGATCACGCTCTGGCCGAGCGCCTTGCCGAGCGGCTCGGAAATGACGCGCGCCACGATGTCCGTGGTGCCGCCCGGCGCGAACGGCACCTGCAGTTCGATCGGCCGGGTCGGGTAGCCCTGCGCCCAGCTGGAACCGGCGAGCGCGAACAGCGCGGCAGCGCCTGCGAGCGCGCTCCATTGACGACGTTGCATTGAATAGCCTCCTCGGGCCGAGAAACGAAAAGGCGGATGCTAACGGGTGACGGCCGCCGCCCACCCCGTGGATAACCCATGGACGACACGGATATCCTCGAAGCGGTGAACTATGCCCAGCTCCTCTTCCCCGACTTCTCCCTCATCGCCTGTGGCTGGCTGCTGTGCCGCTACACCCCCCTTGACCGCCGCGTCTGGGACCAGGTCGAAAGCCTGGTCTACTACTTTCTTTTTCCGGTGCTGCTTTTCCACTCGATCGTGCGCAGCCCGCTCGACTTCGGCGCCACCTCGAACCTGCTGACCGCGGGCGTGGGCGTCGGCCTGTGTGGGATCGCGCTTTCCTATGCCCTGCCCTTCCTGCCCGGCATCGGCGCCCATATCGACCGCCGCGACCATGCCGCCAGCGCGCAGATCGCCTTCCGCTTCAATTCCTTCATCTGCCTCGCCCTGGCCGACCGGATCGCGGGGCCCGAGGGCCTGCTGATGATCGCGGTGCTGATCGGCGTCTGCGTGCCGATGTTCAACATCGCGGCGGTCTGGCCGATGACGCGGCACGCCCAGACCGGCCTGGCGCGCCAGCTGCTGCGCAACCCGCTGATCATCGCCACCGTCACCGGGCTCATCGCCAACCTGCTGGGGCTGGGCGTGCCGACCTGGCTCGAGCCGACGCTGTCGCGCATCGGCGCGGCCTCGCTGGCGCTGGGCCTGATGGCCGCCGGCGCCGGCATGCAGTTCGCGACGATCGCGCGCGGCAAGGTGCTGGCGCTGTCGGTGCTGACGATCCGGCACCTGCTGCTGCCCTTGATCGGCTGGTGGCTCGCGGTGGTGCTCAAGCTTCATCCGGCCCAGGCCGCGGTGCTGCTGACCTTCTCGGCCGTGCCGACCGCCTCGAGCGCCTATGTGCTGGCGGCGCGCATGGGCTACAACGGCCCCTACGTCGCCGGGCTGGTGACGCTGTCCACCTTGCTGGGCGTGGCCAGCCTGCCATTCGCGCTGGGGCTGATCCGCTAGGACCCGCTACGATGCAGCGATGCGCTACCCGCTCCTGGCCGTCCTTGCCGCATCGTCGCTGACGATAGCGGTCCAGGCGCAGGAGTACACCCGCTACCAGGGCAGCTGGAGCGGGCCCTTCCTGTTCTACGTGGCGCAGCAGGACACCGGCACCCAGGGATCGCCCGAGGTCTTCGCGGGCACGCTGCAGATCGAGATCGACGGCGCGGTGCGCGGCGCGGTGCCCGACGCGGCCTGCACCCTGGCGGGTTCGAGCATGGACTACATCACGCCGGCCAATGCCTCGATCGACCTGGTGGCGAGCGGCTGCCGCGATGCGCGGTTCAACGGCCACTTCGTCGGCAAGCTGATCCTCAACCCGCAGCTGAAGTACGCCTCGATCCGGCTCAGCTCGATGCGTTCGCTGGACGCCGGCACCGCCCAGATCTCGGCCATCATCCGGCACTGACCGCCAGCGCCCACGCCACGTGTTCTCGGACCAGCGCGCTGGCATCATCGCTGCGGCTGGCCAGCGCGGCACGGGCGCCCGCGTCGCCGGCACGCAATGCGTTGCCGAGCGCCACCGCCACGTTGCGCAGCCAGCGCTCGTGGCCGATGCGGCGGATCGGACTGCCTTCGGTGAAGCGCAGGAAATCGGCCTCGGTCCAGGCGAACAGCTCGGCCAGCTGCCGGCCGGTGAGGCCGTCGCGGGCATCGAAATCGGGCAAGGCGCTCTTCTTTGCGAACTTGTTCCAGGGGCAGGCCAGCTGGCAGTCGTCGCAGCCGTAGATGCGGTTGCCGATCAGCGGCCGCAGCTCGAGCGGAATCGGCCCGGCATGCTCGATCGTCAGGTAGGAGATGCAGCGCCGGGCGTCGAGCCGGTGCGGCGCGACGATCGCGCGGGTCGGGCAGATGTCGATGCAGGCGCTGCAGCTGCCGCAGTGCGGCGTCACCGGCTCGCTCGGCGGCAGCGCCATGTCGACGTAGATCTCGCCGAGGAAGAACATCGAGCCGGCCTCGCGGTCGAGCACCAGCGTGTGCTTGCCGCGCCAGCCCTGGCCGCTGCGCGAGGCCAGCTCGGCCTCGAGCACCGGTGCCGAATCGGTGAAGGCGCGGTGGCCGAAGGGCCCGACCTCGTCGGCGATGCGCTCGGCCAGCTTCGCCAGCCGCGCGCGCAGCACCTTGTGGTAATCGCGGCCGCGGGCATAGAGCGAGACGATGCCTTCGGCGGGCCGCGCGAGCCGCGCGAATTCGATCGCCTGCCAGTCGTCCGGCGTCGCGCGCGGCAGGTAGTCCATGCGCGCCGTGATGACCGAGACCGTGCCCGGCACCAGCTCGGCCGGCCGCGCGCGGCGCGTGCCGTGGGCGGCCATGTAGTGCATGTCGCCGTGGAAGCCTTCGGCCAGCCATTGCATCAATCCGGCCTCGGCGCTCGACAGGTCGACACCGGCGATGCCGATTTGGGAGAATCCGAGCTCCCGGGCCAAGGCCTGAATCCTGTTGACGATTTGATGGCTGCCGATCACCTGCCGATTGTAGAAACGCACAGCGCGACCCAGGTCTGGCGCACCGAGGCCGACACCGAGGCCCTGGCGCTGGCGCTGGCGCGCTCGCCTGCGCTGCGCGACGCCTTCGTCTCGCTGCAGGGCGACCTCGGCGCCGGCAAGACCACCTTCGTGCGCCACCTGCTGCGCGCGCTCGGCATCGCCGGGCGCATCAAGAGCCCGACCTACGCGGTGGTGGAGCCACACGAGGCACCCGATGGCCTAGCGATCTTCCATTTCGACTTCTATCGCTTCAGCGATCCGCGCGAATGGGAGGACGCCGGTTTCCGTGACATCTTCGCGGGCCCGGGCCTCAAGCTGGCCGAATGGCCCGAAAACGCGGCCGGGCGCATTCCTCTTGCGGACCTCGCTATTAAAATCGAAGCAATGACCGACGACACCCGCACCGTGACACTGCGCGCCCACACCGAGCGAGGCACGCGCCTGCTCGCGGCCACTGCATGAAGGCGAGCGGACTGAAGCGGCGCGTGCTGCTGCAAGGCGGCAGCGTGGCGCTGCTGCTGGGCCTGCACGAGATCGCCCGCGGTGCCACCATCATGGCGGTGCGGGTATGGCCCGCGGCCGACTACACCCGCGTCACGATCGAATCCGACGGCCGCCTCAGTTCGCAGCAGCTGGTGGTCGGCAGCCCGCCGCGGCTGGCGGTCGACATCACCGGCATCGAGCTCAATCCGGCCCTGCGCGAGCTGGTCGGCAAGATCAAGCCCGACGACCCCTTCATCAACGGCCTGCGCGTCGGCCAGTTCGCGCCCGGCGTGGTGCGCATCGTCTTCGACCTCAAGCAGGCGGTGGCGCCGCAGGTGTTCTCGCTGGCGCCGGTGGCAGCCTACCGCGACCGGCTGGTGCTCGACCTGTATCCGCAGCAGGCGACCGACCCGCTCGAGTCGCTGATCGCCGAACGCATGCGCGAGGCGCCCAAGGCGGCGCCCCCCGACGCGGCGACGGCATCGTCGCCGCCGCCCGCCGCCGGCCCGGTCGACCCGCTGGGCGACCTGATGGCCCAGCAGGCCGCGCGGCCGCCCTCGCGCGGCGCGCCGCAGGGTTCGCCGCCGCAGGTGTCGGTCTCGCAGGCCAATCGCCCCTCGGCCCCGGTCGGCCCGATGCCGATGCCGATGCCGCCCCTGGCCAGCGCGCCGCCGCCGGCCGAGCCAGCGACCCGGGGCGCGACCGCCAGCCAGACCGATCGCATCATCATCGTCGCGCTCGATCCGGGCCACGGTGGCGAAGACCCCGGCGCCATCGGCTCCAACGGCACGCGCGAGAAAGACATCGTGCTGCAGATCGCGCACCGGCTGCGGGCCCGCATCAACGCCAGCAGCGTCAACGGCAATCCGATGCGCGCCTTCCTCACCCGCGATGCCGACTTCTTCGTGCCGCTGGGCGTGCGCGTGCAGAAGGCGCGGCGGGTGCAGGCCGACCTCTTCGTCAGCATCCATGCCGATGCCTTCACCACGCCCGACGCGCGCGGCGCCAGCGTGTTCGCGCTGAGCCAGGGCGGCGCGTCGAGCAGCGCCGCGCGCTGGCTCGCCAACAAGGAGAACCAGGCCGACAAGGTCGGCGGCGTCAACGTCGGCAACCACGAGGTGCAGGTGCAGCGCGCGCTGCTCGACATGAGCACCACGGCGCAGATCAACGACAGCCTCAAGCTCGGCGGCGCGATGATCGGCGAGATCAAGGGCATCGGCGCACGGCTGCACAAGGGGCAGGTCGAGCAGGCCGGCTTCGCGGTGCTCAAGGCGCCCGACATCCCGAGCGTGCTGGTCGAGACCGCGTTCATCAGCAATCCCGAAGAAGAAGCCAAGCTGCGCAGCACCGCCTACCAGGAAGAGCTGGCCGATGCGCTGATGCGCGGCATCCAGCGCTACTTCGCGCAGAACCCGCCGCTGGCGCGCAGCCGGCAGCTGTAGCGCGGGGCGCCTACTCGGCCTCGATCCCGGCCGCCTTGACGATGCGGCCCCACTTCTGCGATTCGGCGGCCTGGAACTTCGCCAGCTCCTCGGGCGAGCTGGTGAAGACCTCGGTGCCGGTGGGTTCGTAGAACGCGGTCTTCGCGGCCTCGCTCCTTGCGGCCTTCACCAGCAGTTCATTGAGGCGCTTGACCACCGCGGGCGGGGTCTTCGCCGGGGCGTAGGCGGCGAACCAATAGCCCATCTCGTAGCCCTTCACGCCGGCCTCGGCGATGGTCGGCACATCGGGCGCCAGCGGCGAACGCTTGGCGCCCGAGACGCCCAGCGCGCGCAGCTTGCCGGCCTTGACCTGCGGCAGGCCGGTGGCGGTGTCGGTGATCATCATGTGGATCTGGCCGCCCAGCAGGTCTGTCACGGCCAGCGTGTTGCTCTTGTAGGGCACGTGCAGCAGCTGGATGCCGGCCATCTGCTGCAGCAGCTCGCCGGCCATGCGGCTCGACGAACTGCCGCTGCCGAAGCTGTACTTGCCCGGGTCCTTCTTCGCCAGCGCGATGAACTCGGCGACGCTCTTGGCCGGAAACGAGGGATTGACCACCATGATCTGCCCGCCCTTGCCGAGCGCGGCGACCGGCGCGTAGTCCTTCACCGGGTCGTAGGGCAGCTTCTTGAACAGGTGCTCGTTGGCCGCGTGGGTGGTGTTGGTGGTGATCAGCACGGTGTAGCCGTCGGCCGGGGCCTTGGCGACCTGCTGCGAGGCGATGAAGCCGCTGGCGCCGGCCTTGTTGTCGATCACCACCGGCTGCTTGGTCTCTGCCGTGATGCCGTTGCCCAGCGCGCGCGCGATCTGGTCGGTCGCGGTGCCGGCAGCGAACGGAACCACGAAGGTGATGGCCTTGTCGGGGAAGGCCTGGGCCTGGCCCAGCATGGGCGCAAGGGCCAGGGCGGCGGCGACCAGCACGGTTGGTTTGAGGCTTTTCATTGTCTGTCTCCGGGAAGTTGGAATGGTTCGAAAGCGAGAAGAATCAGTCACTCAGGGCGGCGCCTGGCCGACAAGCTCCCGGGCCAGCGACGGCGGCACCTCGATCGGCATGTCGAGCAGCAGGAAGGACAGCGCCTTGCCGTGCGTGTCGAGGTTCAGCGCATCGTTGACGCCGCCGTCGAGCACGCCGTCGAGAACGAAGTTCATCGCCTGCAGCTTCGGCAGCAGGAAGCGCTGGACCTGGCTCGGCGAGCGATGGCGGAAGCAGGCCGCCACGCGCTCCGGCGTCAGCTGCGCCACCAGCAGCGGATACAGCGAGGGGTGCCAGGCGATGACGCTGATGTTGGAGCGGTCGCCCTTGTCGCCGGTGCGGCCGTGGGCGGCCCGGTAGAGCGGGACCGTGATGTCGTGGCTCATTGTGCTGGCTCCTCGAGCATTTCAAAACCCACCGGCACCGCCTCGCGCGGCAGCAGGCACGAGAGCGTGTTGAGCCGCGGCGTGAGCGTGGTGCGGACACCGCCGCCGCCGGCCGGCCCGCAGGTGTAGAGCGCCATGACCTCGCGCCCCAGCCGCTCGGCCTGGGCCCGCTCGGCATGGGTCGCGGCGACGCGCAGGCGGATGTCGCGCAAGCCCGAATCCGCGGTGGCGGCGAGCGCATGGCCGGCGTCGTCGCCCAGGATGCTGAGCGCGCCGATCAGGTCGACGCGCAACGCGAGGCCGTCGAGCCGCTGCCTCAGCACATCGGCCGCGAGCCGGGCGCGCGCCTCGGCGCGCGGGCCGGCATAGGAGATCTCGCCCTCGGCCAGCCAGCCGCCCTCATGGCAGACATTGACCTTGTAGTGGCTCGGCCGCGCATGGCCGCGCACGCCGCGCAGCGCCACCCGGTCGGGTCCCACCGCCTCGACTTCGGCTTCGGCGATGTCGGCCACGACGTCGGGTGTCAGGTAGCCGGCGGGATCGTGCACCTCGTAGAGCAACTGCTCCTTCACGGTGGCCTCGGTCACGAGGCCGCCGGTGCCACCCGCCTTGCCGATGACGCAGCGGCCGTCGGCATCGATCTCGGCGATCGGGAAGCCGACCTGCGCCAGGCCCGGCACGTCCTTGTAGCCCGGATCGGCGAAGTAGCCGCCGCACACCTGCGCGCCGCATTCCAGCAGATGGCCCGCCATCGTGGCGCGGCCGAGCTTGTCCCACTCGTCGCTGCGCCAGCCGAAGTGGGACATCGCCGGACCGACCGCGAGCGAGGGATCGGCCACCCGGCCGCAGACCACCACCTGCGCCCCCGCGTCGAGCGCGGCGGCGATCGGCTCGGCACCGATGTAGGCGTTGGCACTGACCAGCCGGATGCCGTCCATGCGGTCGCCGAACTCACGCCGCAGCAGCGCGAGCTGCGCGGGCGCCGAGAGGTCGTCGCCCTGCACCACCGCGATCCTTGGCGGCGCGATGCCGAGCTCGCGCGCCAGCCGGGCGATGTGGCGGGCCGCGGCGCGCGGATGGGCGGCGCCGAAATTGCTCACGATGCGGATGCCATGCGCGAGGCAGCGCGCCAGCACCGGGCGCAGCATGGCGTCGAGCAGGGGCTCGTAGCCGGCCTCGGGGTCGGCGCGGCGCCGCAGCTGCGCCAGCGCCAGCGTGCGCTCGGCCAGGGTTTCGAAGATCAGGAAGGCGCGCTGGCCGGCGGGGCCTTGCGCCAACCGCGCGATCAGCGTGTCGACGACCGGGCCGGCCGCGTCGGTGCGGTCGCCGGAGAAGCCGGCGGCACAGCCGATCAGGAGCGCGGGGTGGTCGATGCGGTTCATGGTGGTCGCACTTTAGTCCTGACAAAATCATCCGTGAAATCGAAAGTTCGGATAGATTCATCCAAGATTCAAATGAAACACCCGGACCTCTCCAGCCGACAGCTGCGCGCCTTCCTGACACTGGCCGACCAGCGCAATTTCACCCGTGCCGCCCAGGCCAGCCATTTGTCGCAGCCCGCCTTCAGCACCTTGATCCGCACGCTCGAAGAGGCGCTGGGCACCCGGCTGTTCGACCGCGACACGCGCAGCGTGCAGCTGACGCCCGAAGGCCGGCTGTTCGAAGGCCCGGCGCGGCGCCTGCTGGACGACATGGGCAGCGCGCTGGCCGACCTGGCCGACCACGTCGAACGACGCACGGGCCGGGTGCGGGTGGCGGCCCTGCCCTCGCTCGCGGCGGGCTGGCTGCCGGCGATCTTCAAGGAGTTCCAGCAGCGCTGGCCCGGCATCACGCTGGAACTCGACGACGCGCTGTCCGACGCCTGCATCGCGCTGCTGCGCGGCGGCCGGGTCGATTTCGCGCTTGCCGCCTCGGACGCGGGCACCGCATCGGCCAGCGACCTGGTGGCGCGCCGGCTCTGCAGCGATCGCTTCCACCTGGTCTGCCGCGCCGACCATCCGCTGGCCACCGAGCCGCGCCTGACCCTGAAGAAGCTCGCGCCCTGGCCCTTCATCCAGATGACGCGCAACAGCAGCGTGCGCCAGTCGATCGACGCGGTGCTGCACCCACTGCGGCTCAACGCCACCTTCGAGGTCGAGCATCTCGCGACCGTGATGGGGCTGGTCGAGGCCGGCCTGGGCATCAGCGCGGTGCCGGCGCTGACGCTGTTCCATTTCCGGCGCGAGACCCTGGCCACGCGGCCGCTGGTCCATGCGGCGCTGCAGCGCACGGTCCACATCGTGCGGCGGCGTGAAGGCAGCCTTTCGGTGGCGGCGCAGGCCCTGCACGACCTGATCGTCGCGCGGCTGGGCGGCCTCAAGCCCGGCTGAAGGGGCGCTTGTCGCGCACGTGGCGACCGCACATTCGGGCAAGACACCGGGGCCGGCTCCTACATGCGCAGCGCAGTTTCCTCGAACAATGAATCCACCCAATCACTGAAAGGTGGACATCATGAAGACGAGACTCTGGATCGTGGCCGCAGCGGCCACCGGCATCATGACCCTGGCCGGCTGCGCCGGCGGCCCCAACCAGCAACTCGGCACCGCGGGCGGCGCGGTCGGTGGCGCCCTGGTCGGCAATGCAATCGGCGGCAACACCGCGGCCACGGTCGGTGGCGCGGCGGTCGGCGGCCTGATCGGCAACCAGGTCGGCAAGAGCGTCGACGAGCGCAACTACCAGCGCCGCTACTACCCGCAGAACAGCTACTACCCGAACAACGGCCCAAGCTACTGAGCCGCCCGATCCTGGTGAACGAAAGGCGCGCCCACGGGTGCGCTTTTTCATGCGCCGTGCAACGGCACGTATAAACGCGGCATGAGACAACTGACATCGCTTTTCAGCGTCGCCGCGGCGCTCGTGCTCGGTGCATGCGGATCGCCCGCACGCGCTCCGGCAACCTCAGGCATCGCCGCGCCGTCGAGCACCGCCTGCCCTGCCGGCATGCCTGCCAATACACGCTGCTACAGCGGGCAGGACAGCGCCGGTGCCTTCTTCTGGGTCGCGATCCCCGCCGACTGGAACCGCGTGCTCGTGATGCACGCGCATGGCGGCCCCGAGCTCGGCGCACCGACGCTGGAGCGTGCCACCGAGGACCTGCAGCGCTGGGCCGTCACGGTCAAGGCCGGCTATGCCTGGGCCGGCTCGACCTACCGCCGCGGCGGCTACGGCGTCACGATGGCGGCCGAGGACACCGAGCGCCTGCGCGCCTGGTTCGTGCAGAACTTCGGCACCCCGCGGCGCACCATTCTCCACGGCCAGAGCTATGGCGCCGGCGTTGCCACCAAGGCGGCCGAGCTCTATGCCCGGGTCGACAGCGGCAAGGGCCCGTACGACGGCCTGCTGCTGACCAGCGGCGTGCTGGGCGGCGGCACCCAGGCCTACGACTACCGGCTCGACCTGCGCGTGGTCTATCAATACGTCTGCAACAACCATCCGTTGCCGACCGAGCCCGCCTACCCGCTCTGGCAAGGCCTGCCGCGCGACTCGACATTGGGCCGCGCCGAACTGGCGCGGCGCATCGACGCCTGCACCGGCGTGCGCAAGCCCGCCACCGAGCGCAGCGCGCAGCAAAGTGCCAACCTGCAGGCGATCCTCTCCACCGTCAAGATCCCGGAGCGCTCGCTGGTCGCCAACATGAACTGGTCGACCTTCCTGTTCCGCGACCTGGTGCAGGAGCGGCTCGACGGCGGCAATCCCTTCGGCAACATCGGCGCCGTCTACAGCGGCTCGCGCGACGACCCACTGCTCAACACCGCGGTGCTGCGCTATCGGGCCGACCCGGCGGCAGTGGCCAGGCTGGCGGCCGACAGCGACCCGACCGGCCGGGTCGACATTCCGACCTTGAGCCTGCATGCCATCGACGACCCGACGGCGTTCGTGGAACTCGAATCGGCCTACCGCACGGTGCGCGAACGCGCCGGCACGGCCGACTTGCTGGTACAGACCTTCAGCCGCGAATCGGAGCACAGCTATCTGAGCGATGCCGAATACCCGGCGCTGTTCGCTGCGCTGCTCGACTGGATCGACCACGGCACGAAGCCGACGCCGGCCGACGTCGCGGCCCGCTGCACGAGCTTCGAGCCGGCCTTCGGCAAGGGTTGCCGCATCGATCCGGCTTACGCGCCGCAGCCGCTGTCGGCGCGCGTGCCGGCGCGCCAGCGGCCGTAGCGAGACTTCAGCGGACGGCCGAAGTGCGGCGGGCGCGCCAGGCGCCGAACAGCGCGATCAGCCCCGGCACCAGGATCAGCGCCCAGATGACCTTCTCCAGGTTGTCCTTGACGATCGGAAGGTTGCCGAAGAAGAAGCCGATGGTGCACAGGCCCACCACCCACAGCAGCGCACCCGCGATGTTGAACAAGGTGAACTTGGTGCGCGTCATGTCGGCCACCCCCGCCACGAAGGGCGCGAAAGTGCGGATGAAGGGCAGGAAGCGGGCCGCGATGATGGTCACGCCGCCGTAGCGCTCATAGAACGCGTGCGCCTGGTCGAAGGCCCGGCGGTTGAAGAAGCGCGAGCTCTCCCACTGGAACACCTTGGGCCCGAAGAAGCGACCGATGCTGAAGTTGCACTGGTCGCCCAGGATCGCCGCCGCCAGCAGGATCGGCACCGCCAGTCCGAAGCTCATCAGGCCCGCGCCGCACAGCGCACCGACGATGAACAGCAGCGAATCGCCGGGCAGGAAGGGCATCACCACCAGCCCGGTCTCGACGAACACGATCAGGAACAGCAGCGCGTAGACCCAGGTGCCGTAGGCGATGACGAAGGCTTCGAGATGTTTGTCGACATGCAGGATGAAGTCGATGAGAAAGCTGATGATTTCCATGGCGCGCATTATCCCGGTGCGGCGCGACAGGCCCTTCTAGAATATCCCCGTGAGTGCTCTCCCCTCTTCCCTCGCCCCTGCCGAGCGGCGCCCGATCCGCGAACTCCCCGACGAACTGATCAGCCAGATCGCGGCCGGCGAAGTGGTCGAGCGGCCGGCCTCCGTGGTGCGCGAACTGCTCGACAACGCGCTCGATGCCGGGGCCCGGCAGATCACGGTGCGGCTCTCGGCGGGCGGCGTGCGGCTGATTTCGGTCGAGGACGATGGCCTCGGCCTGCCGCGCGAAGAGTTGCCGCTGGCGCTGCGCCGCCACGCCACCAGCAAGATCGCCAGCCTGAACGACCTCGAGACCGTCGGCACGATGGGCTTTCGCGGCGAGGCGCTGGCCGCCATCAACGCGATCGCCGAGCTCAGCGTGCTGTCGCGCTTCAGCGGTGCCGACGGTGCCTTCGCGCTCGACGGCCGCACCGGCGAACTGCGCCCGGTGGCACGCGCCACGGGCACCACGGTCGAGGTCCGCGAACTGTTCTTCGCCACGCCGGCACGGCGCAAGTTCCTGAAGACCGATGCCACCGAACTGGCCCACTGCATCGAGGCGGTCCGTCGCCACGCGCTGGCACGCCCGGAGGTCGGCTTCTCGATCTGGCACGACGGCCGCCTGGTCGAGCAGTGGCGCGCCGCCACCGGGCGCGACCAGCGCCTGGCCGACACGCTCGGCGACGACTTCGTGAAGCACAGCGTCGTGGTCGAGCGCGAAGGCGGCCCGGTGCGGGTCAGCGGCCGCGCCGGCATTCCGGACGCGGCCCGCTCGCGCGCCGACCAGCAGTTCTTCTACGTCAACGGCCGCTTCGTGCGCGACAAGGTGCTGGCCCACGCGGTGCGCAGCGCCTACGAGGACGTGCTGCACGGCCAGCGCCAGCCGGTCTTCGCGCTGTACCTCGAGATCGACCCGGCGCGGGTCGACGTCAACGTCCACCCGACCAAGATCGAGGTGCGCTTCCGCGACGGCCGCGAGGTGCACCAGGCGGTGCGCCACGCGATCGAGGACGCCCTGGCCGCACCGCGGGCCGGCGACGCGGTGGCGGCACCGGCCGAGCCGTTCTTCAAGCCCCGGCTGGCGCCGGCCTCGGCGTCGTGGACGCAGCCCGGCATGCAGTTCGGTGCCGAACGCGGGCTGGGCGACGCGGCGGCGATGTGGCCGGCCGAGCGGCGCGAAACACCCGCTGCGTTTCCGCAACCCGTTGTCGCCTCGGAGCGCGCTCCCGAGCTGGCGGCGCAGCCTGCAGGCGCCCAGCCTCGGTCCGAACCCGCCAGCGCCGAAGCCTGGCCCCTGGGCCGCGCCCTGGCCCAGTTGCAGGGCATCTACATCCTGGCCGAGAACAGCCAGGGGCTGGTCATCGTCGACATGCACGCCGCCCACGAGCGCATCGTGTACGAGCGCCTGAAGACCCAGCTCGACGGCGCGGCCATCAGCAGCCAGCCGCTGCTCATCCCCGCCACTTTCGCCGCCACCCCTCAGGAAGTGGCGACCGCCGAGGCCTGCGTGGCGGTGCTGCCCGCACTCGGACTCGAGATCACGCCGTTCTCGCCGCGCACCCTGGCGGTGCGCGCCGTGCCTGGCACCCTCGCCGACGGCGACCCGGTCGAGCTGGCGCGCAGCGTGCTGGCCGAACTGGCGCTCCACGACGCCAGCACCGTGGTCCAGCGGGCCCAGAACGAGTTGCTGTCCACCATGGCCTGCCACGGCGCGGTGCGCGCCAACCGCAAGCTGACGCTCGACGAAATGAACGCGCTGCTGCGCCAGATGGAGGCCACCGAGCGCTCCGACCAGTGCAACCACGGCCGGCCGACCTGGCGCCAGTTGTCGGTCCGCGAGCTCGACGCGCTCTTCCTGCGCGGGCGCTGAGCAAGCTTTTCCTCCGCTTACATTTCGCAGAAACAAGTCGAAAAGCAGCCAAAAGCGTTACAAATACTAGGGTTTACCGGGTCATCGACCCGGTCGGCACGACCGTTGCATAGGGTCTGTTGTTGAACTTTCGGGCTCACCGCCTGTCCTTCAGCCTTCTATGAAATCCTGGTCACTCGTCGCCTCCGCCACTGCCCTGGTCGCCCTGCTGGCCGGCGGCTGTTCGACCCTCGACGAGCGCCAGCGCGAATGGATCTTCCAGCCGAGCGACCGCAGCTGGGGCAATTCGGAAGCCATGAGCCAGGGCATGGACGACGTCTGGATCGATTTCAAGTCGTCGCTCACCGGCGAGCCCGCGCGCCTGCATGGCCTGTGGCTGGGTGGCGCCCCGGAATCGGCCGACACGCCGGTGCTGCTCTACCTGCACGGCGCACGCTACAACGTCGCCGGCTCGGCGCCGCGCATGCGCCGCATGCACGAACTGGGCTTCTCGGTGCTGGCCATCGACTACCGCGGCTTCGGCAAGAGTTCTGCCGGCCTGCCCTCGGAGGACTCGGCGCGCGAGGATGCGCTGGCGGCATGGACCTGGCTCGCCGCCCACCATCCGAAGCAGCGGCGCTACATCTTCGGCCACTCGCTCGGCGGCGCCATCGGCATCGACCTGGCCTCGCGCGTGAACGACGAGAGCGGCACCATCGTCGAAAGCACCTTCACCTCGATCGCCGACGTGGCCAGCAGCTTCAAGTGGGGTTGGCTGCCCGTCAGGCCCTTCATCACCCAGCGCTTCGAGGCCATCAGCAAGGTCAAGGACATCGGCGCCCCGCTGCTGGTGGTGCACGGCGCGGCCGACAGCCTGATCAACCCGACCCTGGGCCGCAAGCTCTACGACGCCGCGACCGTGCCGAAGATGTTCGTGCTGGTCGAGGGCGGCTCGCACCACAACGCCAATTCGATCGGCCAGGCGCAATACCGCGCGGCCCTGTCTCAGCTCTTTCGCATGAAGGAGCCCCCGACCGAGACGGCCGTCCAGGGCGGCGAAACGCCGATGCCGCCGGCGGCGCTGCCGTCGCCGCCGACGCCCAAGCCCGCGGAAACCACCGCGCTGCGCCCGCACCCGCCCACGCCGGCGATCTGAGCCGCCTCGGCGGCGCGTTTGTTAACCTCGGGCGCATGCCGCCTCCTGCCGCCACGGCCCTTCCCCGCACCGCTCCGTCCAACTCGGGCGCCCTGCGCTACGTGGCGCTCGCCGGACCGACCGCCGCGGGCAAGACCGCGGCCGCCCTGGCGATCGCGCGCCGGCGGCCGGTCGAGATCGTCAGCGTCGACTCGGCGCTGGTCTACCGCGGGATGGACATCGGCACCGCCAAGCCCAGCGCGGCCGAGCGGGCCGAGGTGCCGCACCACCTGATCGACATCCGCGACCCGCGCGAGGCCTACAGCGCGGCCGCCTTCGTCGCCGACGCCCGGCGCCTGATCGCGGAAATCTCGGCGCGCGGCAAGCTGGCGCTGCTGGTGGGCGGCACGATGCTCTACTTCAAGGCGCTCGCCGACGGCATCGACGCCATGCCCGCGGCCGACCCGGCGCTGCGGCGGCAGCTCGAGGCCGAGGCCGCAACGCTGGGCTGGCCCGCGATGCACGCGCGGCTGGCCGAGGTCGACGCGGTCACGGCAGCGCGGCTGTCGCCCAACGACGGCCAGCGCATACAGCGCGCGCTCGAGGTCTGGCATGCGAGCGGCCGAGCGCTCGCTAGCTTTCATGCCGCGACGCAGTCCGGCGGCGGAACGCCGGCCACCGCCCTGTTCTCGCTCGAGCCCACCGAGCGCGCCTGGCTGAATGCGCGCATCGAGGCCCGCTTCGACGCCATGCTCTCCGACGGCTTCATCGCGGAGGTGCAGGCGCTGCGCGCCCGCGGCGACCTGGTGGCCGACCTGCCGTCGATGCGCTGCGTGGGCTATCGCCAGACCTGGGAAGCGCTCGACGGCGCGTGGCCGATCACCGAACTGCGCGAGCGCGGCATCGCCGCCACGCGCCAGCTCGCCAAGCGCCAGATGACCTGGCTGCGCAGCATGCCGGGGCGCCGTGTGATTGCGGCCGAGGCACCGGATGCGATCGCGCAGGTGGTCCGCCAGGTGCTCGAGATCGCATGACGCTGCGCATCACCGACCTGGGCAAGCGCTATGCAGAGACGCCGGTGTTCGAGCACGTCACGCTCGAGGTCGCCGACGGCGAGTTCGTGGCGATCGTCGGCGAGTCGGGCGTCGGCAAGTCGACCCTGCTCAACTGCATGGCCGGCCTCGACAGCTGGGACGCCGGCCGCGTGGTTCACGACGGCACCGACATCGGCACGCTCGACGCCGATGCGCGCGCGCTCTGGCGGCGCCGGCATGTCGGCTTCGTGTTCCAGGCCTTCCATGTGCTGCCGCACCTGGACGTGGCGCAGAACGTCGCGCTGCCGCTGATGCTGCTGGGGCGCAATGACCCGCCGCGGGTGGCCGGCATGCTCGACGCCGTCGGCCTCGCCGGCCTGGGCCCGCGCCTGCCGCAGCAATTGAGCGGCGGCCAGCTGCAGCGCGTCGCGAT
>Ga0182007_10000867_pt1 | contig 16733 bp, 16 predicted proteins | sample Sormic07211113_1_FD_123023 | JGI IMG/M metagenome (GOLD analysis project Ga0182007, IMG submission 123023) | Rhizosphere microbial communities from Sorghum bicolor, Mead, Nebraska, USA - 072115-113_1 MetaG | ecosystem: Host-associated > Plants > Roots > Rhizosphere | place: USA: Nebraska... | reverse complement strand
GACTTCGTACTGGAGCGCGATGAAGGCGAGCAATGCGCCGCCCAGCATCTTGAGCGCGCCCGGCACGATCCAGCCCGGCCCCGTCGAGAGCAACGCGAACCACCAGCGCGTGCGGTTCTTCGCAGTGAGCGGCGGCAGGAAGCGCAGATAGTCGACCTGTTCACCCACCTGCACGATCAGCGCGAACACGACCGTCGACGCTTGACCGAAGGCGATCAGGCTGAACGCGCGGCCCTGCGGCGCGAAGCCCGCGAAGGTGGTCCATTGCGCGATCAGGTCGGGATGGCGCCACAGCACGGCGGCGTAGGGCAGTACGAACAAGGCGAGCCACAGCGGCTGCGTCCAGCTTTGCAGGCGGTTGATCAGCGTGATGCCGAACATGACGATCGGGATCACCACGAGCGAACTCACGACGTAGGCGATCGCCAGCGAAATATGGAAATACAGCTGCAGCGCAAGCGACATGATGGCCGCTTCGAGCGCGAAAAAAATGAACGTGAACACCGCGTACAGCAGCGACGTGACCGTCGAGCCGATATAGCCGAAGCCCGCGCCGCGCGTGAGCAGGTCCATGTCGACGCCGTAGCGCGCCGCGTAATAGCTGATGGGCAAACTGGTGAGCCAGATCAGCACGGAGACGGCCGCAATGGCCCAGACCGCGTTCGTGAAGCCGTAGTTGACGACGAGACTGCCGCCGATCGCCTCCAGCACCAGAAACGACACGGCGCCGATCGCCGTATTGGCCACGCGCAGCTCCGACCAGCGCCGGAACGAGCGCGGCGTGAAGCGCAGCGCGTAGTCCTCGAGGGTTTCGTCGCCGACCCAGGCGTTGTAGTCGCGACGCACCTTGACGATGCGTTGCGTACCGGGCGCGCCCACTGACGGGTGACTCTGGGACATGAAGATGATCCGAAATGGTGCGAAAGCGGCACGAGCGGGGCGCGAACGGCGCAACGGCGGACCACACCGCTCAGGATCGCCCTGCAATGCAAATTACATTCCAGTACGCACGCCGGGAATACGTCGATTGACGTATTCCGATCCTCAAATTGGCTTTCTACATTGCGTCCAACCCTCGACCCAGCCCGCAGCGACCCGCGCCGGGCGCCCGATAAGGAGAACGTGATGTCCGCAGACGATCGACTCGATGACGAAGCCCGGATGCCTTCGCCGCTGCGCCGGAAAATGCTCGGCGGTCTCGCCGCCGCGCCGCTGATGGCGTTGGGCCTGCCGCGCGGCGCATTTGCTCAAACGCCGCCCACGGCGAAGGTCAACACCACGGGCCTCGCGGTCACGGATACGACGGTGACGGTCGGCCAGCTCCACTCGGCCACGGGCACGATGGCGATTTCCGAAACCGGCTCGATCCAGGCCGAGCGCCTCGCGATCGAGCAGATCAACGCGATGGGCGGCGTGCTCGGCCGCAAGGTGCGGATCATTCAGGAAGACGGCGCGTCCGACTGGCCGACCTTCGCCGAAAAATCGAAGAAGCTGCTGGAGAACGACCACGTCGCGGCCGTGTTCGGCTGCTGGACCTCGGCCTCGCGCAAGGCGGTGCTGCCGGTGTTCGAGAAGGACAACGGCCTGCTGTATTACCCGACCTTCTACGAAGGCCTCGAACAGTCGAAGAACGTGTTCTACACGGGTCAGGAAGCGACCCAGCAGATTGTCTGGGCGCTCGACTGGGCGTCGAACACGAAGAAGGCCAAGACTTTCTTCCTCATCGGTTCCGACTACATCTGGCCGCGCACGTCCAACAAGATCGCGCGGCGCCATATCGAACAGCATCTGCACGCGAAAGTGGTGGGCGAGGAGTACTACCCGCTCGGCACGACCGAGTTCGCGTCGCTGATGAACAAGATCAAGCTCGCGCGCCCGGACTGCATCTTCGCGACCGTGGTGGGCGGCTCGAACGTGGCGTTCTACAAGCAGCTCAAGGCCGCGGGCATCACGCCGCAGAAGCAGTTCCTGCTGACGCTGTCGGTGACCGAGGACGAAGTGCTCGGCATCGGCGGCGACAACTTCGCGGGCTTCTATTCGTCGATGAAGTACTTCCAGTCGCTCGATAACGACAACAACAAGAAGTTCGTCGCGGCATTCAAGGCGCGCTACGGCCAGAAGTCGGTGATCGGCGACGTGACGCAAGCCGCCTATCTCGGCCCGTGGATCTGGAAGGCCGCGTGCGAGCGCGCCGGCAGCTTCGACGTCGACAAGGTGGTCGCGCATTCGGCCGGTATCGAGGTGGCGAACGCGCCGCAAGGCTACGCGAAGGTCGATGCGAACCATCACCTGTGGAGCCGCTCGCTGATCGGGCAGGGCCAGGCGGACGGCCAGTTCAAGGTCGTCGCGCAGTCGGAGCAGCCGATCCAGCCGAATCCGTTCCCGAAGGGCTACATGTAATCCGTCAACCGCAGCGGCGCGGCGGCCGATGACGCCGCCGCGCGAGGAGCGTTCGATGTCCGCTACCGATATTTTCAACATCACGCTGATGCAGGGCTTCGCCGGTCTGAGCCTCTTCAGCGTCCTGCTCCTGATGGGGCTCGGGCTCGCCGTGATCTTCGGCCAGATGGGCGTGATCAACATGGCGCACGGCGAATTCATGACGATCGGCGCGTATACGGTCTACCTGTTTTCGTGGTTGTCGCAGAACGTCTGGCACGCGCTCACGCCCGTGTATTTCTTCTTCGCGATTCTCGCGGCGTTCGCGCTGGCCTTCGCGGCGGGCTGGCTCGCCGAATGGGCGCTGATCCGCCATCTCTACAAGCGCCCGCTCGACACGCTGCTCGCCACGTGGGGTCTGAGCCTCGGCATGCAGCAGGTGTTCCGCTCGACCTTCGGGCCGAAGGAAGTGAGCCCGGCGCTGCCCGACTGGCTGATGGGTTCGTGGGAGCCCACGCCCGGCCTCGACATTCCGGTAAGCGGCATGTTCGTGATGGGCCTCGCGCTGCTGATGACGGGCGGCCTGCTGCTCGCGCTCTATCGGTCGCGCTGGGGCTTGCGCGTGCGCGCCACGGTCGCGAACCGGCCGATGGCGAACGCGGCGGGCATCAACACGCGGCGCACCGACCGCATGACGTTTGCGATCGGCTGCGGGATCGCGGGCGTCGCGGGCGCGGCCTTCACGGCGATCGGCTCGACGGGACCGACGAGCGGCTCGCTCTATATCGTCGATTCGTTTCTCGTCGTGACGTTTGGCGGCGCGGCGAGCCTGCTCGGTACCGTCGCGTCGGCGTTCGGCATCGCGCAGATGCAGTCGATCAGCGAGTTCTTTCTGTCGGGCTCGATTGCGCGCGTGCTCACGCTACTCACCGTCGTGGTGATTCTGATGCTGCGTCCTCAGGGCCTGTTTGCGTCGAAGGTGCGGCGAGTTTAAGCGCGCGTTCATCCCCACGCCTCATTTACAGCTTCATTCGACTGGAGAGACGGACATGGAACCCATCCAATCCGCGGCGGGCGGCGTATCCCCGCGATCCGGCCCGGGCGTGCCGCCGGCCGGCTGGCGCGTGCGCGCGGCGCGACTCGATGCGTCGGGCTACGCGGGCATCGTGCTGCTCGCGCTGCTGATCGTGGTCGTGTTTCCGCTCGCGCTCGACACGTTCCGCCTGAACCTGATGGGCAAGTACCTGACTTACGCGTTCGTGGCGATCGGCCTCGTGATCGCGTGGGGCTACGGCGGCGTGCTCAGTCTCGGCCAGGGCGTGTTCTTCGGCCTCGGCGGTTACGCGATGGCGATGTTTCTCAAGCTCGAGGCGTCCGATCCGGCCGCCACGCGCACGCAGACCACGCCGGGCATTCCCGATTTCATGGACTGGAACCAGCTCACCGCGCTGCCCGCATGGTGGAAGCCGTTTCACTCGTTGCCGTTCTCGATAGTCGCGGTGCTCGTCGTGCCGACCGCGCTCGCCTTCGTGATCGGCTACGCGATGTTCAAGCGGCGCGTGGGCGGCGTGTACTTCGCGATCATCACGCAGGCGGTCGCGCTGATTCTCTCGGTGCTGATCATCGGCCAGCAAGGCTATACGGGCGGCGTGAACGGCATCACCGACCTGCGCACGCTGCTAGGCTGGGACATCCGCACCGATCACGCGAAGCTCGTGCTGTATTTCGTGAACGCCGCGTTGCTGATCGGCGCGCTGCTCGCGTGCCGCTGGGTTCAGCGCAGCAAGCTCGGCACGCTGCTGCTCGCGATGCGCGACAAGGAAGACCGCGTGCGCTTCTCGGGCTACGACGTCGCCATGTTCAAGGTGTTCGCGTTCTGTCTCGCGGCGATGCTCGCGGCCATCGGCGGTGCGATGTTCACGCTGCAGGTGGGCTTCATGTCGCCGTCGTTCGTCGGCATCGTGCCGTCGATCGAGATGGTGATCTATGCGGCCGTCGGCGGGCGCATGTCGCTGGTCGGCGCGGTATACGGCGCGATTCTCGTCAATCTCGGCAAGAGCTGGTTTTCGGAGAGCTTTCCGAACCTCTGGCTCTATCTGATGGCGGCGATGTTCATCGGCGTGGTGATGGTGTTTCCGAACGGGCTGGCCGGTCTCTACGACGAGCATGTGCGCCCGCGCGTGCGGCGGCTGCTCGGCGCGGCGAACGAGGAGGCGTGAAGCATGAGCAATACCGACTTTCTGCTCGCAATAGAAGACCTGACCGTGTCGTTCGACGGCTTCAAGGCGATCGATTCGCTGAATCTCTATCTCGAGCGCGGCGAGCTGCGCGTGGTGATCGGCCCGAACGGCGCGGGCAAGACCACGCTGCTCGATCTCATCTGCGGCAAGACGAAGGAAACGGCGGGCAGCATCAAGTTCCGCAACGAGGAAATCACGAATCTCGCGGAATTCCGCCGCGTGCGTAAAGGGATTGGCCGCAAGTTCCAGACGCCGTCGATTTACGAAAACCTCAGCGTGGCGCAGAACCTCGAAGTGTCGTTTCCGCGCGGACGCAGCGTGTTCGGCGCGCTCGCGTATCGCGAGGATGCCGACGTGGCCGATCGCGTGCGCGACGTGGCCGATGAAATCGGCCTCGCCGGCGCGCTCCATCTGGAAGCAGGGCTGCTTTCGCACGGCCAGAAACAGTGGCTGGAAATCGGGATGCTGCTGATGCAGGACCCCGAGCTGCTGATGCTCGACGAACCGATCGCGGGCATGAGCGTGCGCGAGCGCGAGCTGACCGCCGATCTGCTCGACCGCATCTGCCGCAACCGCTCGATGATCGTGATCGAACACGACATGGCTTTCGTGGAGCGCATCGCGCACAAGGTTACGGTCATGCATCAGGGGAAGATTCTCGCGGAAGGACCGATGGCGCAGGTGCAGGCCGATCCGCGCGTGATCGACGTCTACCTGGGCCACTGAGTCGGCAACCGAACGACAACACGGAGAACACATCATGCTGGAAGTCGACGATCTCGTCGTCAGCTACGGCCAGAGCGAGGTGCTGCACGGCATCGGCTTTTCCGTTGCGCAAGGCGAAAGCGTGGCCGTGATGGGCCGCAACGGCATGGGCAAGACCACGCTGTTCAAGGCGCTGATCGGCATGCTGCCCGCCCATCGCGGCACGGTGCGCGTGGCCGGCGCGGACGTCTCGAAGGACGAGAGCTACCGCCGCGTATCGAAAGGCATCGGCTACGTGCCGCAAGGGCGGCAGATTTTCGCGTCGCTGACCGTCGAGGAAAACATTCGGACGGGCCTCGAAAACGCGCAGAGCCAGCGCGTGCCCGACGAACTTTACGCGTTGTTTCCCGTGCTGTTCGACATGAGAAAGCGCAAGGGCGGCAATCTGTCGGGCGGTCAGCAACAGCAACTCGCGATTGCGCGCGCGCTCGCGACCGACCCGAAAGTGCTGCTGCTCGACGAGCCGACCGAAGGCATCCAGCCGTCCGTCATCAAGGACATCGCCAAGGCGCTCCACCAGATTCGCACGAGCCGCAATATCGCCATCGTCGTGTCGGAGCAGGTGTTGAGCTTCGCGCTCGATGTGGCCGACCGCCTGTTCGTGATCGAGGGCGGGCGCTTCGTGCACCAAAGTACGCGCGATGCGGGCGACACCGACCGCATCCGCGAATATCTGTCCGTCTGAGCGCGACGCGGCGTTCGCGCGCCGTGCCGTATGTCAATCCGCGAACCAGGAGTGAACGCCATGCCCGAGACTCTCATCAAGGTCGATCTGAACCAGTCCGCCTACGAAAACGAACAGGTGCACAACCGCTGGCACCCCGACATTCCGATGGCCTGCTGGGTCAAGCCCGGCGACGATTTCATCCTCGAAACCTACGACTGGACCGGCGGCTTCATCAAGAACGACGACAGCGCCGACGACGTGCGCGACATCGACCTGTCGATCGTGCACTTTCTGTCCGGCCCGGTAGGCGTGCACGGCGCGGAGCCCGGCGACCTGCTGGTGGTCGACCTGCTCGACATCGGCGCGAAGGCCGATAGTCAGTGGGGCTTCAACGGCTTCTTTTCGAAGACCAACGGCGGCGGGTTTCTCACCGATCATTTCCCCAGCGCGCAAAAATCGATCTGGGATTTTCACGGTGTCTATACGCGCTCGCGCCATATTCCCGGCGTGAATTTCGCGGGACTGATTCACCCGGGCCTGATCGGCTGCCTGCCCGACCCGACTCTGCTGGAGACATGGAACGCGCGCGAAACCGGCCTGATCGCCACCGCGCCCGATCGCGTGCCGCCGCTTGCGAATCCGCCGTTCGCGGCCACCGCGCACATGGGCAAGCTCGCGGGCGAAGCGCGCGACCAGGCCGCCGCACAGGGCGCACGCACCGTGCCGCCGCGCGAGCATGGTGGCAATTGCGACATCAAGGATCTGTCGCGCGGCTCGAAGGTTTTTTTCCCGGTCTATGTGGATGGCGCGGGCCTGTCGGTCGGCGACCTGCACTTCAGCCAGGGCGATGGCGAGATCACGTTCTGCGGCGCGATCGAAATGGCCGGCTGGGTGCATATGCGCGTGAATCTGATCAAGGGCGGCATGGCGAAATACGGTATTCGCAATCCCGTCTTTCAGCCGAGCCCGATCACGCCGACCTATAACGATTACCTCATTTTCGAGGGCATTTCCGTCGACGAGCAGGGTGGCCAGCATTATCTCGACGTCACCACCGCGTATCGCCAGGCGTGTCTGAACGCCATCGAGTATCTGAAGAAATTCGGCTATTCGGGCGCGCAAGCGTATTCGCTGCTTGGCTGTGCGCCGGTGCAGGGGCATATCAGCGGCGTGGTGGATATTCCGAACGCGTGTGCGACCTTGTGGCTGCCCACGCAGATCTTCGACTTCGACATTCGCCCGAATGCTGACGGCCCGATCCGGCACATCCAGGGCGGCGTGGATCTGCCGTGTTCGCCGGATCTCGCGAACGCGTGACCGACACACTGAAATAACGCAGGAAAAGGAGGCCGTCATGCCAATCTACGACTTCGAATGCGCGAGCTGCGGGCCGTTCTCCGTCATGCGTCGCATCGCGGACCGCGAGAAACCGTGCCGCTGTCCCGACTGCGGCGCCGAAGGCGGGCGCGTCATCAGCGCGCCGTCACTGGCGCTGATGGGGGGCGCGCGCCGCGCCGCACACGCGACCAACGAGCGTGCCGCGCACGCGCCGCGTCAGTCCGGCGACGGGCCGCCGCTGCGCCATCGCGCGGGTTGCAGTTGCTGTTCGGGCGGCGCGGCGACGCGCGCAGGCACGGCGTCGGACGGCCTCAAGCGGCCGGCGGGACGGCCGTGGATGATCAGCCACTAAGGTGTGCCGCGCGCGAGCCGATGCGCGGAAGCAGCGGCCGTCGCGCGTGGCGTCAACGCGTTCAAGGAGGATACGTCATGCGACATGGTGATATTTCGAGTAGCCGCGACTGCGTGGGCGTCGCGGTGGTCAACTACAAGATGCCGCGTCTGCACACGAAGGCGGAGGTGCTCGACAACGCGCGCCGTATCGCCGACATGGTGGTCGGCATGAAGCAGGGTTTGCCGGGCATGGATCTCGTGGTGTTTCCCGAGTATTCCACGCACGGCATCATGTACGACCGCCAGGAGATGTTCGACACGGCGTCCGCGATTCCCGGCGAAGAGACGGACATTTTCGCGGCGGCGTGCCGCAAGGCCAACGTGTGGGGCGTGTTCTCGATCACGGGCGAGCGCCATGAAGCGCATCCGCGCAAGGTGCCGTACAACACGCTCGTGCTGATCGACAATCACGGCGAGATCGTGCAGAAGTATCGCAAGATCATGCCGTGGACGCCGATCGAAGGCTGGTATCCGGGCGACCGCACCTATGTGACGGACGGGCCGAAGGGCATCAAGATCAGCCTGATCATCTGCGATGACGGCAATTATCCGGAGATCTGGCGCGACTGCGCGATGAATGGCGCGGAGCTGATCGTGCGCTGCCAGGGCTATATGTATCCGGCGAAAGAGCAGCAGGTGATGGTCGCGAAGGCCATGGCGTGGATGAACAACACTTACGTGGCCGTGGCCAACGCCACGGGCTGGGACGGCGTGTATTCGTACTTCGGCCATTCGGCGATCGTCGGGTTCGACGGGCGCACGCTCGGCGAGTGCGGCGAGGAGGAAATGGGCGTGCAGTATGCGGAGCTGTCGCTCGGCATGATTCGCGATGCGCGGCGTAACATGCAGTCGCAGAACCATCTGTATAAGCTGCTGCATCGCGGTTATACCGGCACGATCAATTCCGGTGACGGCGCGAATGGCGTCGCCGAATGTCCGTTCGGCTTCTATCGCGACTGGATTGCGGATCCCGACGCCACGCGTCGCCGTGTCGAATCGCTCACGCGCGCCACCCCCGGCACGCCGGAGTGTCCGATCGAAGGCATTCCGCACGAAGAGTGAGTATGCGCGCGGCATGGAATGCCGCGTAAGCCGCGTGATCTGCTTCATGCACGGCGGCTCGACGTGGCGAGCTCGTCGCGCTACTGCCAAATTACCGAGCAACCGAGTTGACGATACAGGCGGTCTACCCGAGTGCTCGGCGCATCCCGCTCAAATTTCGACGGTTCGTTGACTACCTGACTGCAGCGTTCGGCAACGAACCGCCTTGGGATCGAGGTATGAAGAGGTAGGTAGTGACAAGCCGTTACGCGCGACCGGTTGCGCCCGGTTCAGGTAGAGGGGGTTCCGAGTGCCGACATCAGATAATCGATCACCACCCTGACTCGCGTCGGTACGCGTCGACCGGCGGGATAGACGAGGTGGGTTGCCATGCGTTCAGGCTGAAACTCGGGCAGGAGGACCTCGACTTGTCCGGTATCGATTTCCGCTCCGAAAAGCCATCGTGGCGCCTGGGCAATGCCGAGCCCGTGCAGTACCGCGGCGCGCACCTGCTCTGCGTCACCCGTAAAGAAAGACCCCTGAGGAACGCGATGAACGGTTTCCTGCCCGACCTTGAAGCGCCAAGGGCGGCGCTCATGGTTTCGAGCGAAGACGACGCCCGTGTGTGCGTCCAGATCGGCCAGCCGGGTAGGCCTGCCTTTGGCAGCGATATAGCCCGGACTGGCCACCAGCAGCGATTCCGTTTCCGATAGTTTTCTCGCTGTCAGCGAGGAATCCACCAGCGGCCCGTGGCGGATTGCCAGATCCACTCCTTCCCCGACCAGGTCGATCTGTCGTTCGGATACGGACAATTCGAGCGCAACATGCGGATAGTGCCGAAAGAACCCGGGAAGGAGCGGCGTCACGCACAGGCGGCCATAGGCAGGCGCGGTCGTCAATCTCACCAAGCCTTGTGGAGATTGCTGTCGCGTCCCCACCGATGACTCCAGCGAATCGAAGTCGTCCATCCATCGCTTGGCCGACTCATAGAACGCCTGGCCCGCCGCGGTGATCACCACCTGACGCGACGTTCGCAACACCAGCTGAGCGCCGAGATACCGCTCCAGCGCGGCAATCTGCTTGCTTACGGTTGGTTGTCCAATGCCTTCCTCTCGCCCTACGGCGGAAAAACTGCCACATTCGACGAGTCGAACAAACAGGCGAATTGCATCCAGGCGATCCATGAGTGTTCGTATCGATCCATTCTGTATTGGAATCGATGGTATGCCGGCAGACTGCGTTTCGGCAACAGGCGGACTTGTTTAAGTTACCGCCTGTGCAGTTACCGTCATCGCTGTTTACCGCTGGAGAAACGCGTCATGAAAGCGATTTGCGTTACCCCTGAACGCTCGTTGGAAGTTCGCGATATCCGGCCGCCGAGCCGGCCGGAATCAGGCCATGTGCTGATCGACATGGAGGCATCTGCAATCAACCATGGCGACAAGATATTTTTGCGTATGCGGGCCGAGGATGGCAGAGCGCTGCCCGCAAGCCAGCACGGCGTATGGGGCGCTTCCGGTGCGGGGACGGTGGTGGCGACGGGTGTCGGCGTACCAGAGCGTTATACGGGAAGACGTGTCGCTGTCTACCGCTCGCTGAACCGTAGCGCGTACAACATCGGCCTTTGGTGCGAAAAAGCCCAGGTGCCGTATACGAGTTGCCTGATCTTGCCCGAACACGTCAGCGCACGGGACTATTGCGGATCGCTCGTGAACGTGATCACAGCCTATGCGTTTCTCGAAACGATTAGCGAGGCCGGGCACCACGGCGTGATTGTCACGGCAGGGAACTCGGCAACCGGGCTGGCGCTCGCGGCACTCGCTCGTCAGCGAAATATGCCGGTCATCTCCATGGTGAGGAGCCAGGCTGCGCAGGAGGCTCTGCAACGCGATGGTGTCGAGCATATCGTGCGCGCCGATGAAGACTTTACCGACACACTTGGAAAGCTGTCATTGGAGCTTGGAACGACGGCCGTATTCGATGGGGTGGGCGGCGCACTGACCGGCCGGCTGGCAACCTGTCTGCCGATGCGCTCGTCGGTATATTTTTACGGCACGATGGCCGGATCCGTTCCGTTTCCCGTGTCGGCGCCGCTCTTCATGATGAAAGATCTATCGATGCAGCGTTTCAGCAATTTCGAGAGCCGCACGGTGAGAGAACATGAAAGGCTGGTGGCTGCGCTGAATGCGCTCGAGAGCGTGATCGGCGATCCCGTGTTCAGGACGCGTGTCGGTCAGGAATTCAGCTTCGATCTGATCGAGGACGCCATGGCGTACGAGTCCGTCGACGGACGAAAGGCGATACTGACAAGCCGGTCGTGAAGCATCAACCCCAAAAACGCGCGTGGTTACACGGCTCGCGCGCAAACTCGGAGAAGGATTGCCATGCGGACAATTCAGTTACCGCTCGACGCGACGGTATTGGCCGCCCCGGCACAATCGTGCCGGTACTTCTGCATCAGGCGCGCCTGCGCCGAATCGATATCGTCGGGATAGCTGCTCTCGTCTCCGGACGACGGGTTGTAGCCGACGGATTCCAGCTCATTCAGTTCGTTGACGAGCTGTCGGTGGGAGACCTGGCCGTTCGTGTGCACGAACGGATAGTCATGGCATTGCGCCGACGTGAGCTTCGTCTCGGCATGCGCGGAGACGCTCGATGCGAGCATGGCGGCGCAGACGAGGTAACGGACGGGATGATGCATCTTCGGCTCCTGGATAGCGTTGGGTCGAGGCCGTACGGCAGGATGCCTGCGTCGGCCGCAAGATGAAGATTGGGGACAGCGGACTATCCAAACAGCAGCGCGATGATGAAACATGTTTTAGGAAAATCCGCATCCGGTCATGCATTGGCTGCCGCATGCACTGAAAGATAAAGAATCCTTCATGCCAGTGTTCCCGGATGGTCAGGCGCAGCGGCGTATCGTCGAGCGATGGATCATTCGATGCCGCGAACCGCGCGGTGCGCACTGGAGGGTAATGCAATGAAATCGACCTTCATGACGGCTGGACTGATCGCGCTGGCGTGTTCATCGCTGCCGGCGTTCGCGAAGGTGCAGGGAACCGGACTCGCGATCGCCGATGCGACGCTCGCGCACGGAAAAGCCGAACATCGGGATCGTGCGATCGATACCGCACGGAATCTCGCCTCGCATCGCGCGGACAGATCGAGCACGCAACCGCACCAGGGCTGATCTGCCCGACGTCCGAATCGATACCGCGAGCCGCTACGGCTATCCGGTGATGCTGCCGGATGCATGAATGCGCGGTTCCGGCCGCGCAATGAACATGACGGGCGCCTTGCCGATGGCAGTGCGCCCGTCATGTTCGTTTACGAGCCGAAGAACGGCACGCAGAAGTCGGGCGGGCCGATACAATCGCCGGGGCCGTCGGGCCGCGCGGAGGCGCACCCGGACAACATGACGCCGACGGCCATCGCGACGAGTGCGATACGGGCAGAACGAGCGAGAAACGGACGAAGTTTCATGGAGCTTGAGCAATTCGGTGGACGGCTGGCGGCGCTGCCGGCGTGAGCCGGGCACCACGCCCGGCCGCACGGTCGCGCGCATCAATGCGAATAGAGCGTCGAGTTCAGGTACTTGAGCTGCCCGTCCTGTTCGGCGTGCACGAGCTCGGCATGGACCTCGGCGCGGGTCTTTTCGTGGATCGGCTGGCCGTAGGGCGGCACCCACTGGCCGGCAGCCTGAGTGCCGGGCACGCCGTCCTTGGTGGCGGCCGGGGAGATCTGCATCGGCCGGCTGCCGGTCAGTGCAAACGCGGGAACGGACAGCATGCCGATTGCGGCGAGCAACGCGGCGGCGATGACGTTGGCGGTTTTCATGTCGGGAGTCCTCATGACGATTGAACGGGTTCATCCACCGGCGCGGCGTGTCGGTGTCGTGCACGGGTTGAGGACAAGAATAGGAGGTGGAGATTAGCGGATTGGCATACGCAACGTGAAAAGAAATTCATGCATCGGCGCGCAGTCGCGGCGGCATGAAACCGGCATGTCGTGAAGCGTTCCGAGTGGCCGGGCCGACGAAAAAACGGCACCCGTCATCGCGACGGGTGCCTTGAAATACGACACGCCTCGTCCGTGTCGCAAGGGAATCAGTTCGCTGAACGGGGCGTCGTCGCGGCCAGTGCTTGCGTACCGGATGCGGCTTCATCGGTCGACCATCCGCCGCCCAGCGCGGCGATCAATCCCACCGCCGCCAGTTGCCGGCGCGTGTTCAACGCCAGCATTGCGATCTTCGTATCGAGTTCGGTGGCCTGCGCCGTCACGACGTCGAGATAGCTGACGACGCCGTCCCGATAGCGCGACATCGACAACTGCAACGTGCGTTCGGCCGCGTCGAGTGCTTCCTGCTCGCGATCGGCTTCGTCGCCGAGGTGGTGCGTGAGTGCGAGGTTGTCTTCTACCTGCCGGCATGCATCGAGCACCACCGCGCGGTATTTCGCGCCGTTCTCGGCGAGCTGCGCGCGCGCCTGGTCGGTGAGCGCCTGGCGCCGGCCGCCGTCGAACAGCGTCAGCGCGAGGCTGGGCCCGATCGACCAGATCTCGTTCGGCGCGCGGAGCCAGTGGCCGAGGCCCGAGCTCTGGTACCCACCGACCAGCCCGAGCGTGACGTCGGGGAAGAACGCCGCGCGCACCACGCCGATCTTCGCGTTGGCGGCGGCCATGCGCCGCTCGGCGGCCGCGACGTCGGGACGCCGCTGCAGCAGCGTCGCGGGAATACCGGTCGGGATCGTCGGCAGATACACGGCGTTGACGTCCGGCATCAGTGAGAACGACGACGCGGGTACACCCGTGAGCGTCGCGATCGCGTGCTCGTCAAGCGCGCGACGCGCCCGTACGTCCTCGGCCGACGCGCGGGCCGAATCGAGCTGCGTCTGCGCACGCGACACGTCGAGATCGGACGCGATGCCGCCCGCGTGCCGGCTCATCGTCAGGCGCAGCGCGCGCCGGTAGGTATCGATCGTGTCGGCCAGCAGCTGTTGCTGCTGGTCGAGCCCGCGCAGACTGAAGTACGCGCTGGCGAGGCTGGCCTGCAGGCTCAGTCGCACCGACGCGAGATCGTCGGCGCTGGCCTGTGCGTCGGCGCGCCCGGCCGCGACTTCGTTGCGGACTTTCCCCCACAAGTCGAGGTCGTAGTCGAAGCCGGCGTCGAGTGTGTTGTCGCCATAGACGTTCGGCTGATTCGCGCCGCGCAGCGGCCGCGTGGCCGATTGGCGGTTGCTCGAGACCTGCGCGCCGAGGCCGATGGTCGGGAACAGCCCCGAGCGCGCCTGATCGAACAGCGCGGCCGCTTCGTCGTGACGGGCCACGGCCGCGGCCACGTCGGGATTGGCCGCGGCTACCCGTGCTTCGAGCCGGTCGAGCACGGGATCGCGGAACGCCTTCCACCAGCCGTCGCGCGCGATGCGGTCGGCCGGCCTCGCGGCCTGCCAGCCGCCGGCTTCCTTGAAGCTGTCCGGCAGCGCCGTTTGCGGCGCGTGATAGGCGGGCGCGAACGAGCATGCGCAGAGGAACGCGACGCCGGCGAGCATCGCGCAAAGCCGAAGCCGGTTAGCCATGCGTACGCTCCGTATCGCGCGCGGCCGACGCAACGGTGCGGGCCGGCGTCGCGAGCCTGACCGGGTCGCCGTCGGCCAGCGAATCGGGCGGGTTGTCGATCACGCGATCGTCCGGCGCGAGGCCGGTCGCGATCTGCACGTGCGTGCCGAGATCGGTCGCGATCGTCACGGGCTTGAATACCGCGCGATCGTCCTTGCCGACCACGGCGACCTGCAGGCCGGCCTGCCGGAAGATCAACGAGCTGGCCGGAATCGTCAGCACGTGGGTGCTGCCGGCCGGCAGCGCGAAATGTACTTCGGTGTATTCGCCGGGGATCAGCTTGCCGTCGCGGTTGTCGACCATCAACTGGACGAGCAGCGTGCCGGTCGAATCGGCGATCGAATCGTCGGTGTCGGCGAGCGTCGCCCGGAAGGTCTCGCCCGGATGCTCGGGCACGGTCAGCGTGGCCGTCATGCCGGGCCGGATCGCGGCGGCCTCGTTCTGCGGCACGCTCACGTAGACGCGCATCCGGTGGACGTCGGACACCGCAAACAGCTCCGGACCGGCACCGCCGCCGGCCGAGATCAACTGGCCGATGTCGGTCTTGCGCGCGGTGACGACGCCGTCGAACGGCGCGACGATGCGCTTGAACGCCTCCAGCGCGTCGAGGCGCCGCACATTGGCCTCGTTGGCCGCGACGATCGCCTGCTTGGCCGCGAGGTCGCTGGTCTTCTCGTCGGTTTCCTGCTGCGATACCGAATCCTGCGCGAGCATCCTGGTCCAGCGCGCGGCCGTGGACGCGGCCAGCTTCTCGTTGGCGAGCGAGCTTTGCAGGTCGGCACGCGCCTGCTGCAGTTGCTGGTCGAGTTCGGGCGTATCGATCAGCGCGAGCAATTGCCCCGACTTCACGTGCGCGCCGATATCGGTGTACCACGCATGCAGGTAGCCCGACACCCGTGCATGGATCGGCGCGCTCTCGAATGCGGACAGATGGCCGGGCAGCACGAGCGTCGCGCCGTCGCCGCCGGCCGACGGCGTATACGCGACCACGGTCGGCACCGCCTGTTCGGCGGACCAGGTCGTCATGTCCTGTTTCGCGTGCGCGCGGCCGACGATGCCGGTCGCCACGATGCCGACCGCGATCAGCGCGGTGAGCGTGGCGACGAGCTTGAGGTTGGGCAGCCGTTTCGGCGACTTGATATCGATCTCAGTGGACATGGGAAGCTCCGGACGCGGAAAGGGAGGAAGCGCGGGAAGCATCGTGCTTCAGCGCGTCGCGCCGATGCACGAGGCTGAACACGACGGGAACGAAGAACAGCGTCGCGATCGTCGCGCACGCGAGGCCGCCGATCACCGCGCGGCCGAGCGGCGCGTTCTGTTCGCCGCCGTCGCCGAGGCCGAGCGCCATCGGCGCCATGCCGATGATCATCGCGAGCGCGGTCATCAGCACCGGGCGGAAACGCGTGAAACCGGCTTCGAGCGCGGACGCCAGCGCGTTACCGGTGTCGGCCAGCCGTTCGCGCGCGAAACTGACGACGAGGATCGAGTTGGCGGTGGCCACGCCCATGCACAGGATCGCACCGGTCAGCGCCGGCACCGACAGCGGCGTATGCGTGGTGAACAGCATCCAGACGATGCCGGCCAGCGCCGCCGGCAGCGCCGAGACGATCACGAATGCGTCGGCCCACGAATGGAAGTTCACGACGATCAGCAGGTAGATCAGCACGATCGCGCCCACGAGGCCGAGCAGCAGGCCGGCGAACGCGCCGTTCATGGTCTGCACCTGGCCGCGCAGCGTGACGGTCGAACCCTTGGGCAGATCCTTCGCGGTGGCCTTGACGATGCCGTCGATGTCGGCCGCGACCGCGCCGAGGTCGCGGCCCTGGGGGGTCGCGTAGATGTCGAACAGCGGTTCGATGTTGTAGTGCGACACCACCGCGTTGCCGACGCCACGCGTGATCGTGGCCAGACCGCCCAGCAACTGGGACTGGCCGTTCGCGCCCGTGACCGGCAGGTTCTGCAGCGCCGACAGCGTGGTCATCCTGTACTGCGGCGTTTGCGCGACGATCGGATAGGACACGCCGTTGTGCGGGTTGAGCCAGTAGGTCGGGTCGACCTGGCTGGTGCCGGCCAGCGTCGCGACCACCGAGTTCGTCACGTCCTGCTCGGTGATGCCGAGCTGGTCGGCGCGCGTGCGATCGACCGTCACCGTGAACTGCGGATAGGTGCTGGCCTGCTGGATGCGCGGATCGGCGATGCCGGCGATCAGCCGCAGCTTGCGGTACAGCTCGCGCGCATAAGCGAGATTGGCCTGCTGGTTCGGGCCGGCCACCTGCAGGTCGACCGGCGCCGGTGCG
>Ga0182007_10000866_pt1 | contig 16757 bp, 13 predicted proteins | sample Sormic07211113_1_FD_123023 | JGI IMG/M metagenome (GOLD analysis project Ga0182007, IMG submission 123023) | Rhizosphere microbial communities from Sorghum bicolor, Mead, Nebraska, USA - 072115-113_1 MetaG | ecosystem: Host-associated > Plants > Roots > Rhizosphere | place: USA: Nebraska... | reverse complement strand
TGAACGTCTATCTGACCGGCCCGATCACCAACAAGACGAACTGGCACAACGCCCCGAAGATGACGGCCGGCAACAAGCTCGCGAGCAAGAGCTTCGCGCACGGCTACAAGTCCGGGACCTGCCCGGACGACTACGAGGCATTCGACGTCAAGTCCGCTGCGCAAAAAGCCGTGGCGGGCGGCTGGGACACGCTGACCATCGGCATGCGCGCCGGGGACGAGAACTCCGCATACAGCTGGAAGAAGTTCCAGGCCGACGGCGGCAACGACCCGTACGTCGAACTGGTCTACAACCGCCCGCCCGCCGCGCCCTCGCACCTGGACCTCGACCCCGACCTGTCCTGCGACACCAGCTCCCCGTACATCAACGTCGGCGCCTCCTCGATCACCTTCTGGGCGAACTCCAGCGACAAGGACTCCAACCTGGCCTCCGTGCGCTTCGAGTTGTGGCCGACGGGCGGCAGCGGCAACCTGCTCGGCGCCAAGGGCAAGGTGTCGGTGGGCAGCCAGACCGCCTCCGCCCGGGTGCACACCGACCCGTTCTCCACCAGCGGGCTCAAGAACGGCGTCAAGTACTCCTGGCGGGCGAAATCCGTCGACAAACGGGGCACCACCTCCGGATACACGCCCAAGAAGGCCCCGTGCCGCTTCGTCTTCGACAGCTCCAGGCCCACCCCGCCCGTGGTCACCTCGACACAGTTCCCCGACGCGGACGCGAAGGACAACGGCTTCGGGAACGACGGCGAGGACTCCACGTGGAGCACCGTCAAGTTCGGCACGGCGGGCTCCTTCACCTTCAAGGCCTCGCAGACCGACGTCGTGAAGTACGAGTACGGCTTCAACGCGCCCACCTACACCGGTTCCTCCACCAGGACGAACGGCGCGGCCACCTCCACCCTGACCACCTGGTCCAGCGCCAAGCCTCCCCTCGCGGGGCCCAACGTGCTGTACGTACGGGCCGTTGACGACGCGGGAAACGTGTCCGACCCGCGGAAATACTTCTTCTACGTCACCCCGCGCGATGACGCCGACGCACCCGGCGACTTCACCGGCGACAACCTCCCCGACCTGATGGTCGTGGACGCGAACGGCAACCTGCGGATGTACCCGGAGCGCGCCACGACCGACCTGTCCAAGGGCACCGGCACGCTCGGATACTCCATGTCCGGCGCCTACCGCGAGAACCCCGCCAAGGACCCCAACGGCGGGGACGACGACGTGCCCCTGTACGTGGCACCGCCCTCGGGCTACTGGAAGAACACCCTGATCGCACACCTCGGCGACGTCTACGGCGGCGACGGTCTGCAAGACCTGATCGCGGTGCGCGAAGGCAAGCTGTGGGTGTACCCGGGCGACGGCTACGGCGCGGTCGACATCGGCAAACGCCACGAGATCCTGCTGCCGGCCGGTGCACCGGCCCCCTCCACGATCACTCAGATCGTCTCGGCCGGCGACGCCACGGGCGACGGCAAGCCCGACTTCTTCCTCACGGTCGGCGACGCGCTGTGGGCGCTGACCGGATACAACGGCGCCACCGTGGAAGAGGCCCGGCGACTGTCCGCGTCAGCCTGGACCGACCGTGACCTCGTCACCGCCCAGGACATCTCCGGCGACGGCGTCACCGACTTGGTCTACCGCTCGGAAGCCAGCGGACGCCTGCTGCTGCGCAAGGGCATCAAGGACACCGCGACCGGCGGGGTCAACACCGATTCGCTCGCCTCGGCGGCCGACTCGTCCGGAGGCGCGGACACCGAGTACGGCGCCTCCGGCTGGGGCAGTTCCAACATCCGGCTGCTCTTCGGCACCCCGGACGCCAATGGGGACGACATCCCCGATATCTGGACCCTGAAGGTGGACGGCACGGTCCGCTTCTACGCCGGCAGCCGCACAGCCCTGAGCGGCTCGGGCACGGAGATCATCAACGCCGGCTGGCAGAACAAGCTGACCATCGGCTGAGTCGGGTCGGGGACTGGCACGGTAGCGACGGACACGGTAGCTGTCGCTCCGTTTCCAGTCCCCACCGCTTCAAGTGTGCATGCGGTTTCCCCGCACACAGCGTCCGACATCGTTCACCGGCCGGTCGTGTCCCTCGTCGTGTTCCTCGCCGTGACCATGGAGCCCTATTGCGGCAGGTTCCAGTAGCCGCGCCGACCACACCACGGTTACTGAGCCCAGAGGACGCTCCACTCGGTTGAGTGAAGATCATGGATCGCCGCCGTGCAACCGACGGAGGGAATCGCGTGCAGCACCGCGCAAACCGGCGACCTTGATGTCGAGCGAGGGGCTGCCCCGTGTCGACGGAGTTCATGGCGACTTGCCCCAACTCGGATCGCGCGCCCGGTCGACCGCACTTTCGATCCCCGACTGCACATGAGCCCTGTCGGGACCGGACAGCTCCAACGACGCCGATCGACCAAGAAAAGACCGAACCACTTCATCGGCCGCTGGTCGGCAGCGAAAACTCCCTGATGGACTGTCACACACGGCTGTCCACCGGCTGTCCACCGAGAGCCCTGGCACGAGCCTGATCCATCCCTCCCTGGCAGAGAAAAGGCCAGGTCAGACACTTAAAGCTGAATCTTCGCCACAGAAGTGACACCTGCGACCTACGCATAACGATGCGTAGACCGCAGGGGCCCGATTAGCCCGAATTCCAAGGTCACCCAAAACAAGAAACCCCAGGTCATAGGCCCGACCTGGGGTTCACTATAGAGCCGCCTTCGGGATTCGAACCCGAGACCTACGCATTACGAGACCATGAGCGATCGTGTTGCATAGTGCTTCCTGGTGCTGTCCGGTGACGTTTTTCCTGCTCAGAGCACGTACGGCAGGTTAATCTGTGCCACCCCGTGATGCATGGTCCAAAGGCGTCTGTCCACCTGCTGTCCACCGGCAGGGCCTTCACCTGCCCGCCGGCTGGACCACTTCCGGGCGCCAGCGATGCTGTCGACCGGTCGGAGGGACGAACCGAGGTCACTGTAGGACTTCTACAAGCCATCCGCCGACAGGCTCCTCCACGGATGCGTTCCCGGTAGCGCCTCATCCTAGCCGCCCACCTACCGCATGATCCTGATCCGGATGTGTTCCGCCGGGTTGCCGTCGGCGTGCTGGTTGATCCGGCCCAGGCCGCCGGTGTCGAGTCGGCGGCGGGCGCGACCGCCGGGTTCGCCGACGAGGTCCGGGGGCAGGAAAAGGAGGCCCTGAACGCGATCACCGACTACCAGGCCCTCGCTCTCGATCTGCACCCGACTGGTCCTGTGGCAGCGCGTACGCGAGCTGTCGAACAACCTCTCCGTCTACGACGCGCATCACGTGGTCCTCGCCGAGAGCCTCGGCGTTCCGCTGATCACCAGCGACGCCAGGATCGAGCGCAGCGGGGCAGCACGCTGCACGATCGAGACCTTCGAGGCACCCAGCACCTGACCCCAGCAGCACCAACGCGCGCCGATCCACAACCCATGAACGGTCTGTGAGGCTCCGTAGCTGTCGCACTGGGTCTGGCCTTGGCGTCCGCCGCGCCCCGATCAGATCAGATTCGGGCGCTCCCCTTGCCGTGCCGGAGCGGAGCGGATCCGTCCGGGGGGTCAGCCCCGTGACAGTAGTCCCACACGCTCGCCCGTGTGCTCAAACAGCCCGCGCACATGAGCCGCGCCAGCCTCCCTTGCGGCTCGGGAGGCCCACGGGTTGTGCCGTTTGTTTCACTCCTTGACCGGGGTGTCGCCGTTCATGGCGAAGCGGGCGGAGCACTGCTCGTCGGATCGGTCGCTCGCGTTCCAGACGCAGATCCACATCGTGTGGCCGACGTCCGAGATGAAATTGGTTTTGGCGGCACCCCAGGAGGCATGGAACGTGTACGCGATTCCGTCGCTGCGGTAGAGCTCGGCGTGGCAGGTTTGGTTCAGGGAGGTATTGAGCACGCCTGCGAGCTCGCCGTTGCCGTTGTCGTCCAGCCACGCGGAGCAGGCGGCGTCGTTGCCGAACCAGGAGGTGTCCGCCTCGGATCCCTTGACCTGCTGCAGGTCGTCGCCGCCGTTGATACCGCTGATCGACGACGAGGTGACGCGGGTGGCGGCCGGTGAGGACGCGGCGGTCGCGACGGGGCCGGAGGGCGAACGCGCGCTGGACGCGCTCGGCGGGACGGTCGTGTCCGTGCCGGCCGGGACGACCGGGGTCCGGCGCCCGGACTCCGCGGTGGACGAGGCCGAACGGCTCGGGCTCGCGTAGGACGTCCGTGTCGCCCCGGCCACGGGCTCGACGCCGGCCGACGTGCTGTCGGACGGATCGGCGGCGCCGTTGTGCCGGGAAGCGGTCGGGACGAGAACGAACGCCGCGACGGCGCCGAGGGCGATCACCGCGACGGCCGGGAGCAGGAGCAGGCGTTTGCGTGGGGGGCGAGGTGAGGCGGCGGACGGGGGCGCGGTCTCAGGCGTGGGATCCGCGTCAAGGTCCGGCGGCGGGACGGTCTCCAGCTTGCTGACCGGCGTCGCGGCGAAGGTGCGTCGCGAGGCGATGCGTGACATGACCTCGGAAGGCCAGGAGGGAGGGGGAACAGGCAGGTGTGCGCGGGCCGCCTCCGCCACCTCGTCGGCGGTGGGGCGGGCTCCGGGGCCGGTCGCGAGACAGGACCCGATGACGGCGGCGAGGTCGGGGTCCACGGCGCGCAGCGGCTCGACATCGGGGACGACACCGGGCGTGCGGCCCGAAGCCGCGTAGAGCACGAGCGCCCCGAGCGAGTAGACGTCCGCGGGCGCGCCCACGTCCTCGTCCCCGGCCTGTTGTTCCGGTGGCGAGAATCCCTGCGTACCGTAGCTGCCACCGCTCTTGGTGAGCCTCGCCTGGTCCGCGGCGCGCGCTATGCCGAAGTCGATCAGCTTCACGCCGTCCCGCACCAGCATGACGTTGCCGGGCTTGACGTCGCGGTGCACGATCCCGAACGCGTGCACGGCCGACAGGTGAGTGGCCGCCTCGGCCAGCAGCAGCCACAGCGCCTCGGCGGGCAGTGGGCCGCGCAGCCGGACCGCCTCGTCCACGGTGAGGCCGGGCACGTACTCGGTGGCGAACCAGGGACGTTCGGCGGTGCCGTCGCTCGCCAGCACCTGCGGCCCGACCCCGGCTGGCACACGGTAGAGGATGCCGACCTCACGTTCGAAGCGCTCGCTGGAGACCAACCGTGGCCGGACGCGCTTGACGGCGGCGTAGCCCTTGTCGGACGCCCCGAGGTAGACCTCGCCCATGCCGCCGACGCCGAGCAGACCGATGATGTTGAAGCTGCCGATCTCCTGCGGATCGTCCGCGCCGAGCGGTTCGGCGATCGTGCTATCCATCATCAGCAGTTCCCCGACCGCTCGCGTTCACGGGCGGGCAGGCTATCGAGCAAGTCAGGGCGAGGCAAAACGAGTTGGCGTCGAGCGCGCCCTCCCCGGCGCACCTCCGGGGCAGGACCGGTCCTCGCCGTGCGCTCATACACTGACGCGAGCCGAGCCGGAGGTATGTGACATGGCGTACGGAAATTTCCCACCCCAGATGCTGCCGCCGGGCAGCCCCTCCGACAGGGTGCCCTCGGCCCCGCCGGGGACGATCTTCGTGCTGGGTCCGGTGGGCGGGTACGCCGTACCGCCTCGCCGGTACACGCTGCTGTTCGGGCGCGACCGCGAGGACGTGCATGTGCCGGTCGGTGTCGACGACCCGACCGTCAGCCGTCGGCACGGCGTGTTCACCTGCACGGCCACGGGCGGCGACTGGTGGCTGGTCAACACCGGCAATCTGCCGATCGAACTGCCCGACGGCGTGCTGATGCTCACCGGCCACAAGCGGCTCATCGAGTCCGGGTACACCCCGCTGGTGATCAACTCGTCCAAGCGGCGTTCCCACCTGGTGGAGGTCCGCGTCGTGGACGAGGACGACCGGAACCCCCGCTCCACGAGCGGTGCGGAGACGGTGGATCCCGAGACGGTCTACGAACTCGCCCCGCAGGAGCGACTGGTGCTCACCGCGCTGGCCCGGCGCTATCTGGAGGGCCACGACGCCTTCCCGCTCCCGCTGGCCTGGGAGGACACGGCCCGTCTGGTCAACGCCTCCCCTTACGCGACCAAGTCCTGGACCCACAAGTCGGTCGCGAACACGGTCGAGGACGTGCGCGAGCGGCTGCACCGCCGGGGCGTGCGCGGACTGCTGCGCGACGAGGTCGGCGAGCCGGTCGGCTCGACGCTCAGTGTCAACCTGATCAGGGAACTGCTGAAGACGGCGACGCTGAGTGCTCAGGACCTGGAGTTGCTGGCGGGCGGGGACTGAGTGGATCGGGTACGGCGTTGTGGGTGACGTTCATGGTGCCGTCCTGGACTGTGAAGACGGTTGCCTGGTCCTGCGCCGAGCTGTGCTGCCGGGGCTGTTCGGCGGGAGGTGTCGTGTTCGTCACCTGGTTGTTGTTCCCTATGACGAAGGTGCCGGAGACGTCCCCGGTGTGGATGTCTCCGTGTGTGGATTCCGCGGGCATGGGCGGCCTTTCTCCAGGGTCTTTCTTCAGGGGTATCGGGTAGGTCAGGCACCGCAGTCGGTCAGCAGGCTGTCGATGGCGGATCCCATCTCCGCGCTCTGACTCGACGTGTGGATCTCGCTGCCTTCCACAGCACCGGGTTGGATTGCCTCGTACTGACTCGCCATCTGCTGAACGGCGGTCAGCATGCTGGTGAGATCTGCTGCCACGGAGCTGTCCTGAGCCTCCGATATGGCCTGTTGCAAGGTGGACTCGATGGCGTTCAGGTCGCCGGCGACGGTTTGGCTGGTCGAGACGACCGCGCTTTCGTCGGGAAGGGTGGATGTCGCGCCCGAGTTGTAGGCGTCCACAGCGCTGTTGTACGAGTCGTACGCTGCGTCCACGGCGTCGGCGTCGGCGTCGTACTGCTGGGACTGCGATGTCAGCTGCGGCAGCACCGACGCGCACACGGGATCGGCACTGGGCGTGGTGTCCTCGCTCAGGTCGGGCTCGGTGTCGGTGTCGTCGCTCAGGTCGGGCAGGTCGGGCGTACTGACGGCGCTCGACACGACGACCGGTGACGGGTCCGGCCGGTCGTTCGCGTAGACCGCGGCACCCACCCCCAGCACGGCCACGGCGCCGATCGCGCAGGCGAGGGCGAGTGCCGATATACCGCCCTTGGCACTCGCCATACCGGCGGCGGTGAGTGCCGTATGGCCTGTGCTCGCCGCGGGCGTGGTGGCGCTCACGGCGTGCGTCGAGTGGGCAGCGGAAGGGTGCGCCGCCGAGAGGTCGATCCGCTGGGGTATCGGTGCGGCCGAGTGTGCGCCGGCCGCGTGGGCGGCGGCGTGCGGCCGTGCGGAGGCCTGGGACAGGTCGACCACCGGCCTCGTCGCGTGGGCGGAAGCCGAAGGGGCGGTGGACGTGGCGGCGGCCGGGTGGGTGAAGGCCGGCGTGTGGACCGTGCCGGGCGTCGGGGTGAACGGGTGGACCGGCGGTGTGCCGGCCGACGCCGCGGTGGCCACCTGATGGACCGGCGATGTGCCGACCGCCGCCGCGTTGGCGACCTGGTGGGCCGCCGACTGCGCGTGCAGGGCAGTGAGTTCATGCCACAGCACCCCCGCCTCAAGCGCCAGGGCCGTCGTCTGCGCGGCCCGGCCGATCGCCCTGCGGCGGGTGCGAGCCTCGTTCAGGAAGAACTCCTCACCCTCCTTGTCCCCCGCGCTCCTCGCCGCCGCCCAACCGACTCCGAGCAGGCTGCCCCACGCGTCGAACTGCCGGGACAGCGCCAGCTTCGGCGAGGCGGCACGGGCCAGCGCCGCGCCGAGCCGCGGGTGTCCGCTCCGCTCCGCCCGCAGCACCGCGACGTCCAGGGCCTGGAAGTGCGCCGCGACATCGTCCGGAGTGGTGTCCTTCGCCTCGACCCACACGGTGAACGCCTGGCAGAGCCGATCGGCGGGGAACTCCATCTTCCGCATGTTCAGCACGCACTCAGCGACATCCGGCGGACAGCTGTAGCCGGTCTCCGAGGAGACCAGCAGGCCGTGTCGCACCAGACCGTCGGCGAGCGCGCCGGTGTCCGGCCGGCCGAGCAGATCACTGAGATGCCGGGCGGCCAACTCGGCGCCGGACAGCGAACCGAGCAGGTACAGCAGGTCGCGCTCCAGCGGCTGGAGCTTGTTCAGCAGCGCGGGAAGCAGTTCGGGAAGATCGGCGATTCCCGGCAGGCCCTTGCCGGTCGCGGCCGACAGGGCGATGCGCCGCAGCCGGAGCGGGTTGCCGTCCACCGCGGCGCACAGCGCGCCCACGACCGGCGCCTCGTCGGGCCGCAGCGCGCGGGAGAGCAGCGTCGCCACCAGTTCCGTCGCCGCCGGGGCCGTCAGTCCTTCGAGTGGGATCGCGCGCACCCCGTCGACCGCGGACCGCTGCTGCGAGGTGAAGACGAACGTGGACTGCTCGGCCATGTCGAAGAGCCGGCGCAGCTCCTTCTCGTCGAGCCCCGCGTCGTCCAGGTAGATCCGCAGCCGCAGGGTCTTCAGATGCTCCTTCAGCACTTCCAGCGACGGCTTGTAGTTCGGCGCCTCGAAGCTGATGTCGAATATCGCCTGCGCGATGTCATCGGCCGTACGTCCGCCGGCTTCGACATAGGCCGCGCCATCAGTCCCGGGCGCCATCGTGCACGCGAGGTGGCGCAGCAACGCGCTCTTGCCGACCCCGGGCGCGCCCCAGACCTGCACCAACTGGTGCGTCTCGATCGCCTCTTGCAGTACGCGCATGTCCCGCGCCCGTCCGATCAGCGGCTCGACGGCGGACCGCGGCAGCTGGGAGATCGACTGGCGCTTGACCGGATCCGGCAGCGGCCCTGTGTGCAAGTTGAAGGTCGAACCGGACCCGGTGTTGACGGTCAGGTTGTTCACGGTGTTGTGGTCGCCTACGACCACCGTTCCGGACACATCACCGGTCCGGATCCGCTCGGCAGCCTCCGGAGCACCGTTGTTCTCTGGCATCTGCTTCCCCCGTCCTCTCCAACGCCCGGGTCGCGGCGCTTGGTCATGCTGGCGCCGGCCCGTCGTGCGAACCCTGCGTTTTTACGTGTTCGGTGAGATCGCCGGCGATCCGGCGGGCCCGGCCGCGGGGGCGATCCGGGCGAGGCAATCCAGGTCGAGGATCGTGATCCTGCGGTAGCCGGTCACAACCGCGCCCGACTCCCGCAGTACCCGCAGGGCCTTGTGGATCGACGACTCGGCCGCGCCTACCAGGGTGGCCATCTCCGGCTGCGACAACGGGAGTTGGGCTTCGTTCCGGCCTGGACGCCCGTAGATGACGGCCAGGTGGTGCAGGATCCTGGCCAGCCGTCCGAGCACGTCGCAACCGGTGAAATCGACGATCCGGCCGGTCGCTGTACGCAGCTTGGCCACCACGCTCGCGCTGAGCGCAAGTCCTATGGTGGGGTGCTGTTCGGTGCACTCCAGCAGTTCGGAACGGAGTATGTAGCGGGCCAGCACCCTTCCACAGGCGGTCACGGTGCCGACGCGCGGCTGGCCGTCGATCCCGGCGAACTCCCCGACCAGGTCCCCGGCCATCCGCACGGCCAGCAGCGCCTCGCGACCGTCCTGCGCACGCGCGGTGACCTTCACCATGCCGCCGAGCAGGAGCAGCGCGAAGTCCGAGGTGTCGGCCTCGCGGATGGTGATCTGGCCCGCCGGGTAGGCCACACCGTGGCCGAGTCCCATGAGGATTTCGCGGTCGGCCTCGTCGACCCGGCCGAGCAGCCCGGCCGCCGGCCAGTAGGCCACGGCCCCGCGCACACGTGTGTTGCTCATCGGCCACACCTCTCTTCCTCGTGCAGCCGAAGCGGCACAAGCCGTATTAGTAGCCGTTCTACCCGGGGACCCCTCCTCTACGGTCTCGTCAATCATCTTGTCGACACCGGAAAACCCGGACGCCAGCAGACCGATCGTCGAACTGCCTGCGCCCGTCGTGATCGCGGAGGAACTGTGAATCCGAGGTACGAATACCGAGCCCTGCTGGCGTGCGACATCGCGGACTCCGCGGGCCGCGGCGAGCAGCGGCTGCAAGAGATCCGGAGAGTTCTGCGTTCCGCGCTGTCCGACGCCTTGGGCATGTCCGATCTGGACGCGCGAGACTTCGTGTACGTCGACACCGGCGACGGCTGCCAACTCGTCGCCCCGGCCGCACTGCCCAAGGCCAGACTGCTGTTCCCGCTGCTCCCGGAGCTGGGCTCACGGATCCGCGAGCACAACCGGCACGCCGGCGCGGACACCCGGCTACGGGTGCGGGCCGCGGTGCACGCGGGGGAGATCCGGCTCGATCCGGACGGCACGGTCTCCGGCGCCCCCTTCGAGGCGCTGGCCCGGCTGCTCGACTCGGCCCCGCTGCGGGCCGCGGCTCTGGCCGGTACCAGCGGCACCCCACTGGCCGCGATCCTTTCGCACCACTTCTACGAGGACACAGTCGGGCACGGCTACGAGGGGCTCGAAGCCGACACCTTCACCGCGGCCGACGTCCGGGTCAAGAAGTACGCCGCGCGGGCCTGGCTCTGGTACCCGGGCAGCCCCGTCGGGCCACGCGTCGATTCCGTCCCGAACTCCGGCTCCGGCGAGCAGCCCGCGCAGCCCGAGCCGCGGGCCGTGGAGCAGCTCGTCCAGGCCACGGGAAACGGCACGGTCTTCGCCGTACACCGGGGCGACCAGTACATCCGCCACAACGACCGGGGTGATACGCGCCGATGAACGAGGAACTTGCCGAGCTGGCCGCGAGCGGCGCGACCGCTCTGGTCTCCGCGATGGGCACCGATCTCTGGCAGGAGGCGAGGAGGCTGATGAGCCGCGTCCTCGCACGGGCTCGCGGCAGCCGCCGCGACGAGCTGTCCGCAACGCTGGACCGGCAGTCGACCGCCGCGAGGGGAGCGGTCGACGCCGGGGCAGTGGACTACTGGACCGAGGCCCTGTCGCAGCTGCTCGACCGGAACCCGGATCTCGCCCAGGACGTCATGGCCCTGGCTTCGCTACGAACACCGGAAAGGCCGGACATCGTGATCCAGGTCAATTCAGCCACCCATTCAGGCGAGGTGTTCGCGGTGCAGCACGGCACCCAGCACTTTGCCTCCGGGCCGAAGTCCCGCGATTCCGGGGGACAGTCGTGAGCCGGGACGATGTCCGGCGAGACGGTCTCATGGGCGGACGGTGGCGGGCGGTGCTGTTCGTGGCCGTCGTCATCGGGGCCTTCATCGAGGTCAGCACGGAGCATCGGCGGTACGGGCCGCTGGTGGACATGTTCGCCCTCGCGGCAGTGGGTGTGGTCGGCGCGGCGGCCGTACTGGGATCCGAGTCCGCCGCGACGCTCGCCCGGCAGCGGGACCGGCTCGCACAGGAACCCCGGCCCAGTACGACGGTTCCGGTCTGCCGTTACGTCGCCGTACCGGCGGCGCTGCAGCCCCAGTCCCCGCGGCCCCAGCCGTTCCTGCGCGAGCAGCCGACCGATCTGAGCGTTCCCCGCTTCGGCGACGGCGCCCGTGCCCAGGGCTACCCGTGGCTGCTGCCGGAGCGCACGGTACAGAACGGGATCGCCGCCGACGAGGCCACGGTCGGTGCCTTCACCATCCGCGCGGCCTCCGTCATCGGGCCCGGCCACCGCTGCGGCCAGCCCGCCGAGCCGCGGCAGGACTCCTATCGGATCGGGCGAAGCCGGGACAGCCGGTACGCGATCGTGGCCGTGGCCGACGGCCTGTCCAGCGCGGCCTGGTCCGATGCCGGGGCCACCACGGCCTCCAGCCAGGCCGTCACCCTGCTGCGCGAGCAGATCGAGACAGTGGGCTTCGACCGGCTCGACGTCAAGGAGCTGTACGGGCGGATCGCGGAATCGGTCGCCGCGCACGCGGCCGGACGCGGCGTCGCCACCTCGCACGTGGCCACCGTGCTGATCACCGCGGTGCTCGCCGAGCCGGACGCGAACGGCGTCGCGGAGGCCTGGATCTCGTGGCTCGGCGACAGTTCGGCCTGGACCCTCGATCCGCGCCTCCCGCTGTGGCGGATCTCCGCCGGCGATGTCAAGGACCGCACGGCCGCGGTGGTCTCGAACGAGGTCGCCGGGCAACTGCCGGACACACCGCAACTGGCCAGGGACCTCTACGTCACACTGGCTCCCGGCACCGCCCTCGCCCTGGTCACGGACGGGATCGGCGACGCGTGGGCGGACCCGGCGGGCAACATCAACGAGTACTTCGCGAACGCCTGGCGCTCACCGGTGCCGGCCACCCGGTTCACCGCCGACGTCGGCTTCGACGCACCGCAGCGCCTCGACGACCGTACCGCCGTAGTGATCTGGAACGGTGGCCGGGCATGACAGAAACCCCTCTCATCGACGGCGCCGATGACAAGGCCGGCGGCGGCGACGTCCCGGCGGCCGATCCGCGGGGCTGGGCGTTGCCACGGACCGTGAGCGTCGGCGATCTCGGCCCCTTGGCCGAGCCGATCTCCGAACACAACGGCCAGGCCATCGCCGTAAAGCCACTGGCGAACCATCCGGGCTGGCTGGCCAAGCTCTACCGGCCCGACCAGCACCCGGAGGACGCCCACCGGCTCGACCTGCTGATCTCGGCTCCGGACACGCTGCCGGAGGCGGATCGTACGGCCCTGTACGCAGGGACCTGCTGGCCCGCGGCCCGGATCCACGAGCCCGGCAGCCCGGCCGTCGGCTGCGTGATCCCGATGGCACCCGAGCAGTACCGTGCCGAGCTGCGGCGCGGCGCGTTCAGCGAGCGCCGCTTCGTGGAGATCGACTGGCTGGCGAAGTCCGACGAGTCGATACGGGGCGTCGGACTGCCGACCCCCGGCTTCGCGGGCAGGCTGGCCGCCTGTCGCCGACTGACGGAGCTCGCCGCGATCCTGGAGAGTTTGGGCCTGGTCTACTCGGACTGGTCGTTCTCCAACGCCTTCTGGAGCCCGGATCAGCGTTCCGTCTACCTCATCGACGTCGACGGCTGCCAGCCGAAGAAGATGCCGGACATTCACCAGCCGAACTGGGCCGACCCGCTCACACCGCCGGGCACCGACGCGGACGAGTACACCGACCGCTACCGGCTAGGACTGCTCGTCGCCAAATGTCTGACGGGCCAACGTGACGCGCACGCCTTCCACACCGTCGCCGCGTGCCACTGGCAGAACCAGCCCGGCGTCTCCGAAGTACTGCTCGACATGCTGCTCGCGACCGACCGCGAGCGACGGCCCTCGGCCGCGCAACTGGGTCAGGCGCTGGACGGCGGGCCCTATCTCAGGACCGTGCCACGTCCAGCGCGCACGGAGCTGCCGCCGTTGCCCCCGGTCGTGAAGAAATACGAGCCGGCGCCCCCCAAGGAAATACACACGCCCCCGACGCCCACCGAGAAGAAGCCTGAGCCCAACTCTCACGCCGGCTGGATTCTCGTACTCGTCCTGGCCGTGATCGTGCTGCTCGTCATCGCTTCCAACAACTAGCTCAGAGGTGCACCATGCCACTCTGCCTTCCCACCTACGTAGTGATCGACGCGTCCTCGTCGATGAAGGAACACGAGGCAGTGCTCAACGCCACCCTTGCCCGTCTGCACTACAACCTGGCGACGAATCCCCGCGTCTCGGAGTTCGCCCGAGTCTGTGTGGTCGCCTTCTCCACCGATGTGCACGTGGTGATCCCGATGTCGGACATGGAGCAGGTGCCGGCCATGCCTGAGGTGATCTGCGGCGGGCGCACGGAGTACGGCAAGACCTTTGACCGGGTGCGGGAGTGCATCCAACAGGATGTCAGCAACCTGAAGGCGCAGCACCTCGAAGTGCTACGGCCGGCGATCTTCTTCCTGACCGACGGCGGTCCGACCGACGCGCACTGGCAGGACCCCTTCCGCAAGCTCGTGGACAGGGACTGGTCGCGCCACCCGCACGTGATCGCCTACGGCTTCGGCGCCGCGAAGCGCGATGTGCTGGAAAAGGTGGCGACCAAGGCGTTGTTCATCGCCGACGGTACGGACACCGAGTCGGCGCTGAGCGGGGCGATCACTGGTCTGCTCAACACCCTGATCGCCTCGTCGGCGGCCGGTACGATGAACATCCCCACCAACGTCAATGGCTTCACTTACGTCCCCGTCACCCAGGAATTCGTGGACTGATGAGGGACATCGACTCGCGTTCCGCGGCGTCCCGGACACGGCGTGCATCCGTCGGACTGACCGCGCTGGCCGTCGCACTGCTCGTCTGCGGCGCCGCGGTCGAGGCAACGGGCAATCTCCTCGACTCCACGGCGGATGGGAGCGGTGGCGGCTCGCACCCGGCGACGACTGTGCACCCGACCCCCACCCGCTCCCGCGCCTCCGAGGTACCGTCGCCACACCGTTCGCCCCCGACCTCACCCACCTATCCGCCCAGGCCGACGGCCACGGCCACGGCCACGGCCACGGCCACCGCTAACGGTGGTTCGTCAGACGGGCGTCACTGATCACGTATCTACCGGAACTGATCATTTCCGGCCTCTAGGCCGGAACCCTAGCGCGCGGGACCCTCCCCACCGAACCCGTCCCGCGCCCTTGCAGGCCGTGGCATCGAGCGCACGGCAACTCAGAGCGGGAGGCGCACGTGGGAATACTGCACGCGATCCGGATGCAGAAGCTCGTCGCAGATGCCAGGCACGCACACGCGCAAGGGGACAACACCTTCGAAGCGTCCATCGACATCGATCCCCGGGGCATGGGCCGGGTCAGGAACCCCATGAAGAAGATCCGCAAGGAGATCGACCTGGTCGTACGATCCGTCGAAGCCGTCGGCTGGGAGTGCGTGGGCGTCGGCCAGTTCATGTACTCGATCAATATGAACTTCGTCCGCGCGGGCTGAAAGGGCTTCCCGAAACCGGGTGTGGGGCACATGACGGACGCGGAGTGGGCCGCGGTCCGCGAAAGCGACAGGTCATCCTCGCCGAACGGCGCACGCTCGGTCAGTTGTTGACCACCAGCAGCCGACCACCCCCCCGTAGGCGGTACAGCGCGGTCTCCCGGTTCTGCAGAATGCCTGCGATCTCCTCCAGTTCAGGGCCGAAGGTGCCGCGCTTGAGCCTGCGGGCGCGCAGGAAGGCGGCGGCGAATCCGATGCCGACGTAGGTGCCGAACGCGGTCACCTCCTGCCCGAACCAAGCGGCGGCCCAGGCCCCGGCGATGCCCGCGGAGACCTCGCCGACCAGTCGGCGACCCAGTCAGGACGCGTAGATCGGCACCCGCCCCGTACTCGGGGCGCCAGCCGCCGTCCTTGACCCCGGGCCGGGTGCGGAATTGCTCGCGTGCTCACATCCGTGATCAACGTCAGGACCGAGCCGGGAGTGACAGCTGTTAGGACCGGACAATCCCGCCGCTACCGAGCGCCCATCAAAAATGGTCGCATTTCAGCCGTCGGCCAAAGCGAGGCGATAGGACCCTGATGGAGTGTCACGCACGCCTGTCCACCGGTTGTCCACCGAAGCCGACTGCGCATGCCTGGCCCGGCCCTCCCAGACGGACAAAGGCCCAGCTCAGAGACTCAGTCCGCCCATGCAGTCACGGAAACCACACCTCCGACCTACGCATTACGATGCACAAACCACCGGCACCCCGATTTACGCCGATTCCAAGGTCAGCCAAAACAAGAAACCCCAGGTCAGAGGCCTGACCTGGGGTTCACCATGGAGCCGCCTTCGGGATTCGAACCCGAGACCTACGCATTACGAGACCGTGAGCGATCATGCTGCATGCTGCCGCGTTGTGGTGCCCAGTGACGTTTTTCCTGATCAGAGCACTGTGCAACGGGTTGACCCATGCCACCCCGTGATGCCCCGTCCAAAGGCGTCTGTCCACCGGCTGTCCACCGCCAGACCTACCCGACCGGCGCGATCCCGCTGTCTATCGCTTCTCACGAGGTCGCTGACGGAGGCCGGAGCCTGGCACACGCAACGGCTGTCCGGTTCCCACAAGCCGAGAACGCGAGCCAGGAGCCGGGCCCTGCCGATACGTCCCCATTCCACCTACGCCTGGAACCCCTCGAGGAGAGCCTCAGCCGTATCAGCCACCGCCTCAATCCCCTGAGCGACCCTCCTCGTTTCGTCGTACGAGGCCCACAACCGGTAGGAGCCGTCTGGTCGTTCGTCGACACAGATTTCTCCCGCGTCTCTATCGAAACAGTCCCTCGCAAGGCAAAGAACGCCATGAGAAAAAGAAGAGAAAAGAGTTCGCAAATGATCATTGGTGTGCAACTTGACAAGAACTTTGCGATGCCTTTCCCGCCTCTCGTCATCAAGGAGAATCTCCCACTGGGTCCCAACCGGGTTACCGTCTCCGTATCCCTGACTGAGCCTCGGGTAGCTCATGAAAGGAAATCTGGCACAGATTTCCCTCAGCGGTGCACCTTCGCGCCACGCACCCATCAGCCCAACCACTTCGACGAGATCGCCCGTCTCCCCGGATGCCCAAACGAAAACCCCTTGGGAACTGTCCAGGCTGATCGAGAAAGAGCGCCTTCCCAGCCCCAGTCGAATCACGATGTCCCCCCGGCCCGAAGACGCCTTGGCCGTCTTGTAGGCAGCACCTCTGTAATCCGAGACTGGGGCAAGATCCCCGACATCCACCGGCTGCGCCCGCGCCACCTCTCGAAGTTTCGCCACGAGACCACCCGCGCGCGATAGGTCAAAGTAGTGGGTAGCATCGAGATACTCGGCAGCAGAACTGATCCCCTCGCTACCTTCGGACGGTGGCATCTGTTTCGGCATCGTCAGTCCAG
>Ga0182007_10000865_pt1 | contig 16796 bp, 12 predicted proteins | sample Sormic07211113_1_FD_123023 | JGI IMG/M metagenome (GOLD analysis project Ga0182007, IMG submission 123023) | Rhizosphere microbial communities from Sorghum bicolor, Mead, Nebraska, USA - 072115-113_1 MetaG | ecosystem: Host-associated > Plants > Roots > Rhizosphere | place: USA: Nebraska... | reverse complement strand
CGTGCTTCCTGACTTTGCGCCATGCACACCAATCACGCAGGCGATTCGATTCACTCGCAACCAAGCGGGCACGCTCAGCAATCTGGTCTGGCAGTAGCGTAGACAAGGTATCGTGTTCATCTAACGGAATACCGCTGGCCGTCGCGAACGTCCTGACGACACTGTCGAACTCACCGAGCGTCTGCACATACGCGCGGCCAGCAGCAGCGATGGCGCCGGCAGGTTCAAGAAGTACGTTGCTATCGCCGAGCAGGAGCGAAATAGGGGCCTTCACCTGTGCGAGTGCTTCAGGCGTGCTCGCAAGGCTGGCCAGAGCTTTGGACAACGTCTCGAAGAACTGCAGAGCGGGCTCAATACCATTCAGCTTTGTCAGTAGGCCATTCCACAGTCCGTCGGTTCTACCGACCAGGTCGCTATACTCCTGCATACGAGAGTTCAGCGAGACTACTTCCCGCATCTTACGAAGGTCTTCCGCAGCGTTCTTACCCGCGCGACCAACCTCGATGAGGGTGAAGCCATCATCCGACCAGCGATTTTCACTCCGTGCCGAGGTAAGAGCAGCCTGAAAGGAGAGATACGCTTTGGCGACAGCCGCGTCCGTTTGATAACCGCTCCAGACACCCGCCGTCTCATTGCCAAGCGGCTCGATGCGTGCGACAACCTGGTCTACTTGGCGGAGCTCGCGCATTCGCAGAAGGTCTTCGCGCGCTATGTCACCGCATTGGCCTCGGCCAACGGGGTCCAGCCCCACATCCTCCCATGGCTTACGTTCCCGAGCTTGTTTGAGTGCACGTTGGAACGCGTGCAGGGAGCGCGCAACGTTAATATCGGTTTTCAGACCGACCCAGGCATTCGACGTTGGGAGCGACAGGTCATCGAATTCTTTGAGCTGCGTAGTGAGATTGTCGATTCTCGCAAGTCTTTCGATGTCGCCATCAATGTCCGGCTCGCCGGCACCCGTTGCAAGTTCCTTCAGCTTCTGCACAAGGCTGCGCTTGCGCAGAAAACTAAGCGGCCAAGCGGACTGCTGCAACTCCTTCAAATTATCTTGAAGCTCAGTCACTGTTTTAGTAGGGATACTTTCCTTGTAGGTCAACGTCAGTTGACTCAGCACGTCTTGGCGCGTGCGGAGCAGCTCGATGGCGTTATATAGTCGCTCGTATAGAGCCGAATTCCACGGATCGGATAGGTTGGAACGCAGTTCTTTGTCACGTTGAAGCTGACTGACACCAAGGCGCAAATCATCGAGAGCTTGGTTGCCGCACGGCTGAGAGAGCTCGCCGAGCAGCGAGCGATATCGTTCAACTAGGGGGGCTGCCTGACGCAGGCTGTCCGAAATTGCCTTTGCATCCGGCCGCAATACGAAGCGCCAGTCATAACCGGAGGCCAGCGGGAGCACCGAAGCGAGTGACTGTAGTCCAGTACGCACACGAGTATCCAGTGCCAGTTCAGGCAAGCCGATTGCGTTGCGCAGTGCCGAGGCAGCGACTTCAAAGCGTGCCACCGTCTCAGGCACGTCCCGAGCGGAATTGACTAGGCTCTCAACCCAAATCGGCGACCATTCCGTCTGAACGACGTGAGAGAGCGGACTTGCCGTGAGGCCGGCTTCTCCAAAAGCGCGAGCGTTCACGTCAAGTAGCTCCGCTGTCTGACGCAGGTCTCGCATGGCATCTGTGTCGTGCACGCGCGCAGCCGACCAAGACAGGCGAAGATGAGGGAAGTCGCGACCGCCAACGACGCGGCCAATCGCTTCGTACACACTCAGACCGTTCGGATGACGCATATGAAGCCGCTCAACGTATTCGTTGAGCTGAGACCGCAAAGCCTCAAGACGCGCAGCCTCGGCGTGCCAGTCGTCCGGGGTTAGCGCGGCGCTAGCATCCCACGAGGTCCGAAGTTGCTCCAGCACGTCCGCTTTACGAGCCTTGTTGGAGTGAAGCTCCAGACAAAAATTGCCGAGACCAACCTCAACCAAACGCCGGTAGACGACGTCCAGGGCCGCCATCTTCTCGGAAACGAAAAGGACACGCTTACGCTCGGCGAGGAATTGCGCGACGAGGTTGGAGATGGTTTGGCTCTTGCCGGTACCTGGTGGTCCGATGAGCACGTAGTCTTTCCCCTTGCTGCCAGCAACGACCGCCGATAACTGTGAAGAATCCGCAGGAAGGGGGCAGAACGTTTCTTTCACTGGAAGCTCATAGTCCAATCGATGGACGTCCGGAAATTCAACCAGACTGTGATAAGAGTCTCGCGGCGTATCAATAAGATGCCGTACAACCGGATTCTGCTTGAGTTTCTCTATGCGCTCCGTCAAGTCCCGCCACATTAAGTATTTGGCGAATGAGAATGACGCCAGAACGACGTCCTCAACAACCTCCCACCCCGGGATGTCTTTAATGGCAAGAGAAACAGTCTTCCACATGCCAGCAACGTCCAGTCCCGCGTCATCTTGCGGCAAGTTCGTATCTCGTACGCCAAGTTCAAGCTCGTAGTCTTGGCGCAGCATCTGAATAAGTGTCGGATTGAAACACGCCTCATCATCATGAAGCTTGATGCTGAAACCAGAGCGGGCGCTTCGACGTTCGAGCGATACGGGCAAGAGAATGAGTGGGGCCCGATATTTCTTGTCATCCTTAGCATCTTTTTTCCAAGAAAGGAAGCCAAGTGCCAGGAACAAGGTATTGGAGCCGCCCTCCTGCAGGGTTGCACGGGAATTGCGGTATAACTCGACGAGGCGATTCTCGAGCTCGTCTTGAGCTAAGCCGACGAACACTTCTTTCCGATTGAGGGCATCCAACGCATGTTGTCTATGCACATGTTCGTGCTCACGTGCTTCATGGATGGCTTTATTCCGCGGGTCATCGCCATCCATAAGATCTGGTCGGCTGAGCAGCTTCAGGCCGTGACCTTCAGCCAATACATCTTCAATCGCGCCCGGCTCCGGAGCGTCAAGCTTCACAGACTTTTTGCCAGCTTTGAAGCTCAATAGATTATTGCGCAACGACAGATCCAACAGCTTTCGCTGCCACCTTGAGAGTCGGTCTTCCGGGCGCTCCTCCAACTCGGCAGGAACATCAGCCAGGCTATCGAGCTGGTCAGGTGCATCCTCCCACCGTGGTTCGACTGATTCGTGCTGGGCCTGCGTATTTGCGTCATGCGAGATCGCTTTCTCGCTGGCAAGTGGCTTGATGCGTTGCAAACGAGCTCGGCGGATATCTACAGCCAACTCGAAGACGCCTTCCTCGGCCTCTGAGATGTGCTCTTCGCCTTTCACCGCAGTGAAGCTGAACGTCGGGAGGGGGCGTTGGACAAGCAACGTCGACTCGAAGAGCACCATCTCCTTCAATTTCACGCGCTTGCGAAGGGCCGTAATGTCGTCAACAACGGTGGATGAGAACTCCTCGGATTTCAGCCATACGCCCGGAAACGCATGTCCCTTCTGGAAAACAATCAGAGGATTCAGACCAGCTTGCTCAAACGCTGCGCATATGAATAGGGTAAGGTCCAAGCATGTGCCTAGCCCTGACTCAACAATCTGACTGGGACCGCGAACCTTTTGCCCTTCCTGCTCAAAGCTCGCCGGTGGCAAAGCGTAGTCCAACCCCATGGCACCGATAGCATTCCAAATGGCAGAGGCAAGCTCCCATGCCCGCTTAGCGCCTTCTTGGTAACCGTTAATGGAGCCAGACTTGCCTGCTTTGCGCAAAACGTCCGCGGCGCTCTTGAGCACGCGCTCAACGGCCGGCTCGTTGGGTTGAACAAATGCAGCAACCATGTCGGGCAGCGACGACAATCCTCCCCATTGGTTGCGCGGCAGCAGCTCGACTGTCGATTCAGTGTTAGCGATGCGCGTTAGTTCGCCATCGGCAACGGTCAGTTCCAGATTTAGAATTGCTTTTTCAGATTCGGTCAGCCGACCAAGTAACGCACCATCGAGCGCGATATCGAGATCCGCAATACGCAGTCTCTGCCCGGCAGCCAAATGGTCGATGTGCCAAGTCTTCGGCCTCAAGAACGGTGGAGCAGATATTGCTGTCAAACGAAGATTGCGAAATGATTGGTCAGTTTCGTTAACAACAGCGAGCTCGTGAATAGCAGGTACCGCATTCTGAAAGTCAGCGAGATTAACTCGGCTTGAAACGTTTGTTTGAATTTTGACTTCGCGCGGCAACTCTTCCGACGCATGAATCGGCTCGACTTCCCCTGCATCCATATTAAATTCCCGATTTTTTTAAATTGATTGGTATCGACACCGAATTTCGATGTTCTATCATCTCGAGCAAACTAAACTCTTTGCACTTCCCGTTCTTAGAACGCGTGATTTTCCCCTGATATCCTCTAGGCTACCTTATTTATGTAGGTTTAATGCTAAAGTGTCGGAATGGGCTCAGGCTTGCTGGCCCCGGAGTTGAATACGAAGCACACAGGTCCATCGCATCTCGAGTTACAAACGCCAGGCGGTTTTCCTCGCCGCAGCACTCAAAAAATCCCCTCGTTTAAGCCTGCCCTGCTTTTTAAATCTTGAAACTATACTGATAATTGTTATAATCAGTATATGCATTTTATAGATTTAAAAGGGTGATCTTTATTTGTGCCGCCCCATATTAAATACCAAAAAAGCAACATTACAATAACGGCATTTCATAATTTGCCTTTATTCTCAACAACTTACCGACAACGAGGATGCGATGCGCGGTGGATGGGTAGAACGCGGGACCGTCATGATTCGCCTGTCCCGGCCGCACTTTGCGTTTTACCGCGGCTATCTGGACGGGCTCGAGCTGGGTTCCCTGGCCAGGCGCTACCTGGAGACGGTGATCGGCCTGGAGAACGCCGCCGACGACTTGCGGGTCGCCAAATCGTCGGTGAAATGGATCCGCGACCAGCTGATGATCGCCGCCCGTCGGTCGCCGCGGCCGTCCCATGCCAGGCTGTTCGATCTGCCGCCCGAGAAGCTGAACGTCCAGTACGCGCGCGCGGTACCGTCGCTGGAGGATTTCAGGGAGGAACGCGACCCCTACGAGGTCTATTCGGAAGAAGATCTGATCGCTCTGTTCCAGGACGAATACGGCAGCGGCTCCAGCAAGCCGGACCGGCGCATCGAACGCAATGCCCGGCTGCGCACCAAACAAATGTACGCGCTGTTCCAGCTGGAGGAGCAGATTGCGGCCGATCCCCAGCTGTCCGACGGCGTCGACGGTTGGCTCGATCCGGCCATTGCCCGGCGCCTGCGCGACGCCGGCGTGCACACCCTGGGTCAGCTGATCGAAGGCATCAACGGTTTCGGCTACCGCTGGTACACCAAGATCCCGAAAATCGGCGCCAAAGCCGCCGCCCAGATCGCCAAATGGCTGAGCCAACCCTCGGTGACCGCCGCCCTGGGCGTGGGACTCAACACGCGGGCCCTGACGCCGCGGCGAGATTTGCCCCCTGCCCTGCTCTCCCCGCCTCCGCCACGCACCGCCATCGTGCCGCTGGAGCGCTTCCTGGCGCCGGCCGCCCTGGATGGCTCGCAGGGTCTGAACCGCGGCGACCGCGCCCTGCTCTCGGCGCGCAATGATATGGAGGCAATCAACGCCTGGCTCACCACTCGCAAGCCCGGCGGCCATAGCGTACGCTCCTACCGCAAGGAAGCCGAACGTTTCCTGCTCTGGGCCATTATGGAAAAGAGAAAACCGATTAGCTCGCTGTCGGTCGAGGATTGCACCGATTACCGCGATTTCCTCTGGGCGTTGGGCCGGACGCCGCCGGCGGAATGGGCACAGCGCCATCAGATTCCCCAAGCGGCCTGGATCGGCAAGCGCGGCACGGAGCGCTGGTCGGAGTATTGGCGGCCCTTCTCCGGAAAATTGCTTGAATCCTCCCAAAAAACTGCGCTGGTGATCGTACAGACGTTCTGCGAATGGCTGACCGACCAGCATTATTTGCACGGCAATCCATGGAAAGGCGTCGCCTCGCTGGCCAAGCGTCGCGGCAAGATCGACACCTCGCACGCCCTAACCGTAGCCGAGTGGCAATCTGTCAAAGAATATCTGGCCACTCTGCCCCCGGATGATCGCTACTACCGTCTGCGCTTCATCCTGGTGCTGGCCTACAGCACCGGCTTGCGCTTGTCGGAACTAGCGTCCCTCCGCAAATCGGCGCTCAAAGCGTTTACCCGTAGCGGCGAAAGCGGCGAGTATTGGCAAATCGTGGTCCTCGGCAAAGGAAACAACGAACGTGAAGTCGAGCTGAACCGTGTCGTCATGGACGAACTGCGGCACTATTTTGCGCGCCGAGGCCATCCAAGTTTCGATAGCGTGCCCAACGAGGCGCCATTGATTGCCGCCCTGCCCTCCCCCGGCGATACCGGCATTGCGGACGATCCGTTGACGGTGTTCCGCATCTACAGAATTCTGAAGCGGTTTTTTGAGAAAGTGGCAAACGCCCTGCCCGGCGCCGACGCTGAAAAGGCCGCGCGCATCCGGCAAGCCTCGACGCATTGGCTGCGCCACACGTTCGCCACGCACGCGCTTGAAAATGGCATGGGCCTCGAGGTCGTGCGCGACCTGCTTGGACACAAATCCCTGGACACGACGTCGGTCTACATCAACACCGACCGTGATCGCCGCAGCCGTGAGATGGAGGAATTCGGCAACAGATCTATCCTGTAGGAATAATTGAACTTCAACTTCAGACGTCTGAAGTTGGACGTTCACACCACGGCCATGTCATTCTAGCAATGCGAGGTACCATTCATTTGGTGCAAGGAACTCTACGTCGTGTGAAACAACTAGCTTGCGCTTCGATTTGAATTGCAATCGTGGTTTGGCTTTACTATGACATGCAGATGATCGAGCGCGATGTTTGTGGCATGACTAGATAAACTTGCTTTGTCTGGCCCGGCTTTCCAAGGTTTCCAAGCTGGATTGCATTTCCTGAATCTGCTCAAGACCGTCAAGCAGGCCTGCATCACTAAGTTGGAGCACTCGAATGACAGCTTGCAATTGGCGATACTCGAAGTACCCCAATAGTTGTCGGTCTAAACCTGAAGCGCGTACGTGGGAGTAGAACGCGGAAAGGCTTGGGTAATCTCCCCCTCCCTAGTCAACTCTCTCCACACCGTTTTCTTGTTCTTATCCAGAAAATGTTTTCGCCAGGAATCCTCAAACCGAGCCTTGGCATACTCAGATATAGCCCCCTTTGCCGACTCAAGCGATGTTTCTGCGGCGCGAAGCTGGAGCCACAAATCGTCAGACCACGAAACAATGAGGTAATCCCCTTTCCCGCAGGGACACGAATGCTTGTTGGATAGTCCTTCTTCCGTCGACATGCACTTTCCTAAGTATGAGGAATTTCGCTTTGATCCGTGAATATTATACGGTTCACTAACCAACCGGTACTAGATGTCGTGCATGCGTCTATCGGGACGATGTCAGTAGGCGATTTGCGACATTAGACGGTCCGTTCTCGGCTGGAGACACTTAGGATTGTTCGTTGAAACTTGCGTTCCTTAACAAACCGCCCCCCTCCTCCGCGACTAAGCTGCGATGCGCCGACAGTAATCGCAAAATACTTATACAATATTTAACATATTTAAATATATAAAAATTCACCATAAAAACTCTCCGCAAATATTGACCTAACTTGTAGATCTGAACGTTTTTAGGTAGACGCTCGTTCCGCTATAAATGCCACAGGCAGAATTCTCGATTTTTATTTGCGGAGATATGGTTGGCTAATGATTCTGCAATCCTGGCACGAATAAGCATTCGTGCCCGTCAAAAGTTCAGACGTCTGAAGAATCGACGATGGCAGGACATTGCAACATTCGTCCGATTATTCAAGTGACATGAAAATTCAACTTCAGACGTCTAAAGTTTTTTGATATTCATAGTAATTCTTCGCGCCAACAAAAAATAATATTAAGTCAGTCCTATATTTATGTTGGGTTTAATGGAAGTTCAACAAGAGTATGTGCGAATAGGATGGTTTCAGACGTCTGAAACCATTGCTCAATCAATTACTGGGAAATGTGATTGTCAATCTTCAAGTAAAACGAAAATCAGCAACAATCGCATCTTCAGACGCCTGAATTACGTCGGAATCACAAATATTGTCGCAAAAAAACAAATATTTTCAAAAATACACTAAAACGGTTGCTTGGCATGCAAATATTGCGTAAGGTTGCTATGCGCAAAGTATAAATCTGCAATATATCTTTTAGGAGCCAAGAATGCCTGGAAAAGTATTTGTCGTAACCAACCAAAAGGGTGGCAGTGGTAAAACCACAAGTGCCATGAATATTGCTGGCGCTCTTACTCACCTGGGCCACAAAGTGGTAGCAGTAGACGTCGACGCAGAACAAGCGAGCGCAGCAACTTGGGCGGCCGTAAGCGGTGACCTTCCATTCAAGGTAATAAGAATGCCACTCAGCCCAACATTGCCACGTGAAATCGTCGCGTTGGCAGCTGACTACGATTATGTAATCGTTGACGGCGTCCCTAACAAAGATAAGGAAACAATCATCAGTCTCTTGGGTATTGCTGACGTGGGAATTGTCCCAATGAAACCAACTCCCCTCGACTACTGGTCATCGGTCGATTTCTTGCGCGAGGCCCAGGGCAAAGCCCAGCAAATTAATCCGACATTGAAGATGGCCTTATTATTTGTAATGGTCAATAAATCTCGTAAAAATCTTCTCAGCTCAGTCGAGGGAATGATCCGGGATCCAAAACGTAAAGAATACGTTTTCAAAAACAGTATTGGCGACCGAAGCGCTATCGCATCCGTGCCTGCAGTGGGTCTGACGATCTGCGACTTACCGGGAAAGGCGTATGAAGCGGCACGCGACGAATTCTTTCACGTTGCTAAGGAAGCGCTAAAGTTGGTGGGGAAATAAAATGGCAAAATTAGACTTAACAGCAGGAATGAAGAAGGGCGTTGATGTTACCGATAGCCGCGTAACGCAGGAGGCCCAGGAGCAAGCAGACATACTCAATCAACGTTTGGCATCGACTGAAAAGGCACTCGCGACGAATGGAAGGGCGCCGGACACCGTCGTCCATCTTTCCGCCGTCGAGATAAATCAGCATGCATCTGCAATCTCCCTGAAAAAGGACGCCGTTGTAGGCACGGAACAATACGTTTTGTTCTGTAAAAAACATAACTATCAACCTGGCCAGATCGTAGATTGGCCGATCGACCAGATCGACAGAAATCCATATAACCCAAGAACCTTCTACAACGAGGAGTCTGTCACCCGCCTATCCTTAACTGTCGCAAGTAACGGCCAAGGGGAGGCCATCAAGGCAACGATTCACGATACGGATCTCGATCGCATTGTCCTTTGGGACGGCGAACGGCGCTTGCGAGCCGCGAAGAAATTGCGGCACACAACGATTAAGGTGGTCATCGACGACGTCAAAAGTCCTCGTGAACGATATGTATCTGGTTACGTCCTGAACACAGAGAAGGATACGCAATCGCCTTTGGATAACGCTGTTGCCTGGAGAGAGCTCCTCGACACGGGTGTCTACGATACACAAGACAGCATTGCCTCTGATCTGAAAGTATCTGGTTCAGAAATATCAATGACCCTCACAATCAGCTCTTTGGGCCGAGCAGCAATAGCGGCGATGTTTGAAAAGCCCGAGAAGTTCGGATTGACGATGGCATACGAAGTGTATCGCGCGTGCGACGGAAGCTCAGAAGCCGACACCTTGGCTTTCATTGCAGAGATCGTGAGTAAGGATTACTCGATCAAGAAAGTGCGTCAAATAATTAACGCAAAGAAGGAAAAAGCGTTGCCGGCGACCAGGAAGCGCTACAACCACAATTTTGATTTTAAGTTTAGGAACAAAAAAATCGGGAGTATCAAAGCTTATGGAGTGGACAGGCTCGAATTTCAAGTAGAGGGAATTGCACCAGAAATCCGCGACTCTCTATACGAAAAAATACGAGACATCATCACGGCCTCACTTCCAATCGAAAATCCGACGCCCGAAGATAACTAAAAACGATTCGCAGTTGAAGGTGAGCTTCTACAGGAAGCAAGTCTATCAATGAGAGCAGGCTGACCTCAGCTGCGCAATCAAACAGCCAGCATCGCTCAAGCCTGGTCTTTTCATGTAGCAGGCCGTCGCGCCAACTCTAGGTGAGACTTTACAGGAACCATACATTCCTACGATCTAGTTTGTGCACCTATGGTGAGACTTTGCGGGAAGCATGACGATCCCGAAAGTCAAAACTACCCATTTCAGACGCCCCTGACGACCGCTCAAGCCCATTTCCACACTCACACGAGCAAATCTGAGTAAGTCTGATATAAAACAGCGCATTGGCGTGACAAAGCAAAGTCATGGTGAGATTGAGCAGGATGAAAAGTAAGCGCTTACATTTTTACTAAGGTGAGATTTAACGGGAAGCTTATTTCCAATCGAAAATGCTATAGGTGAGCTTCTACAGGAAGGAAAGAATTGCTGTTCTCTATGGTGAGGTTAAGCGGGAAGGATTGGCACAATCCTTAAAATTACCTTTTTTGCCACCACAATTCCATCAACTGGCACCAAAAAGAAACTTCCTTTGCCGGTATGAGGCGAAAAATTGCGCTTATACCATATGTTTTTATCACTCTTCCTTCGAAAGGTGAGGTTTTACAGGAAGGAGGAATATTGAAGGTGAGCTTTAACGGGGACGTATTTACCAGCTTTGTATGGAAGCAGTCTCGAAGTCAAAAGCGAATACATCGGTCAAGGTGAGCATTTACGGGAACCTGGAAAACGCATCTGATCGATATAAGCCGTACATCGTCTGCCCACACGACATCCAGGGCACCAAACGGTGCTCGCCATAGAGAATCGTCGTAATTTCTGAACAACCGTCTTAAAGATCGTCCTGTTGATAGGTAAGGTGAGTGAAAAGACGCTGTTGTATCTTGTAACTATCAGCACTCAAAGTCATTGAGAGTATTGATAGAAAACACCTTGAAAACCTTAAACCTGTTAACACACCCGCAAAGCCTTTGTTTATAAGGGCTACCAGCCTGCGAGGTGAGACTTAGCAGGATGAAAGGTGAGTTGCAACGGGATGAAACGTGAGATCTAGCAGGATACTTGAGCGTTTTTGGTGAGCCTTGGCAGGAAGAGAGGTGAGTGGATACGGGAACAAACGTGAGGATTTGCAGGAACCTCCGCGGCGGGATCAGAGTCGTGCGAACGCCAGCTACAACGTACTCAATCATCTGCAGTCCCGTTCATTTCAAACTGCACTTACCGGTGCATCGTATTCCATTCAAAAACTATAGCGTCACGCGGACGGAAAGCGAAGGTAAATAAGTGAGGAATTGAATTGCAATGTTCTCACCTTTGGCGCATCATTCAAATCACAACATTTCCTACTTCATTCTTAATAGTGACTCGTAAAACCAACGTACAAGCGCTCACCGTTCAATCTGGTGAAATTAAAGAGTTTCGTAAAACCAACGAAGCGATCGGCTTGCGCGTACAGGAAGGACGATTTTCATTATTGTCTCGGAAAGTCTGGAACGTTCTGGTTTATCACGCACAGCAATTGCGAGCACCTGGACTGAATGCGCCCATAACTAACGACGCGTCGGGAAAATATTATTGGATACCGCTCGCTGATGTAGCCAAGGATGCGGCTTACGACAGCAACGATACCATCAAGCTAAAAGAGCATCTCGTTGAGCTGCAGAATATCCGGATTGTGAATGAAGGAGATTTGCAGTGGACGTCCCAACGGCTCATCTCGGCCGTTACTTTGGTAAATCCTCTCGGGTTGAAACGTAAAGGCGGTCAATTGTGGCTAGGCTTTGCGTTTCCACCAGAAGTGGAAGCCCTGGTGATGAGTCCGGAGAACTACACCAAGCTTTCATTTATCTACCAAGCCCAGTTTCGAAGCGGGGCCAGCCTCGCCTTGTACGAGATCTGCCGCCGATACCTTACCAATCCATCGAAGGTTACCAATCGTCGAGAATGGGAATGGTGGTGGCAGTCATTAACTGGGAATCCTATAGATGAAGTGATTCCTGAATACAAATATGTTAAGCGCGACGTATTGAAACCAGCAATCGCTGAAATCAATGTGGTGACCGACATCAACATCGAGATGATCGAGCACAAGAAGGGGAGGAGGGTGGTCGAGTTGCAATTCAAGGTTGTACCGGCGATCCAACCATCTTTGAAATTTCCGGCGCCGCCAGTCATTGACATGGCATTCCTGGACAGGATCATGCGATTTGGCATTAGCCAGGACGAGGCAAAAAATCTTTATGCAACAACCGATGAGGCAAAATTGCATGCGACCGTACTATTGGTCGAAGATCGCATGGCAAAGAAAAATATGCCTGCACTCGATTCACCGGCCGGATTTTTTAAAACCGCGTTGAGAGATTCCTATGCAACGCCAGGAATGATGGCAAAAAAAGCGCCCGTAAAAAAACTCGGGAAGCCATCTGAAACCACTGAAGAACTCAAGCAACGCTACTTGGTCCAGCGCTCGAAAGAAGCTTTTGCGACTTTCACTGAATTGCCTGATAGTGATCAAATTGCATTGCTGGACGATTTCAAAGCAACTTCAAAAGCATCAACAAAAATCAAAACGGCCGGACTCGGGTCAGCGGTATTTCGTAACGAATTTTCATATTGGTATGCTCAGTCAATCTGGGTCGAACCGTCAGCAGATGAACTGTTGAAGTTCGCAATTGAATATCCCAAAAAGCAGGTCATCGGCTAGCTTCTGCCCGTTCCGATATTGCCGACGGTCGTCGGCGAACTTATCTCCCACCTTCATAGTACCGGCGCCTCGATACGTTCGTGGACATAACGGCGAGCCGATTTTTCACTTCAGAAAAAATGCAATTAACGGTCGCGAGGTCGTCATTTTTAGAAACCCGTTGTTATTTAGCAATAGGCGGGCGATTAAATTTAAGCCGGCCGTGTTCTGTGCGTGTTTTTTTATATAATAAAATGACCGTTAATTGCAAAATATAAGCTGGTGAAAATATGTCTCTTTTCGATTCGAAAGAATATTGGGAAAACGATCCTCGTAAAGCATTCGGTGCGTTCGTCGCATCAGAGGAATTCGTCAAGCTAGGCCGCAGGCGCCGATCGAGCGTTGCCGATGCGACCGACGAGCGGCCGCTCAGGGCCAGCTCTCAACGGATCTACCAAGCAATGTTCAACCACTACGCCAATTGGCTGGACGATAAGGGGGTCAAATTCAGTGATGTAACTAATGAGCACATCACAGCCTTCCTGGATCAACCCGCCGACGCTGTTGAGGGGGAAGGACAAACTGTACGCTTGGCCAGCAAAATACGTTTGGTGTATGTCCGGATCCTGGAGCGCATATTCGCCCATCTAAAAATCGAACCGAATCCAGCAGCAATGGTTATTTTGAACAAGAACAAAAACTTCAAACTCGGGAAAGAAGAAGAAAAATCTTTTTTATCTGCAGGCGAAATTGTTTCGTTCATGGATAACCTTCCGCTCGTTAGGGCCTTCGATAAAGATCGCGACATAGATCCAACGTGGAAAAAACGACGGAACCGCGCGATGCTCGCCATGCTTATTGGTGCCGGGCTAAAAGTTTCTGAAGTCATAGCCATAGAAGCTGCTAGCATAGGCCCTGTCAACTCTGATGGCTCGATGCCACTCAATCTGAAGTCGTGGGAAAGCGCAGGCACCAGCAGGTCACATAGGGCCATGTTGCGCCCGTTCGCAGTTCAAGAGGTATTAGCCTGGAAGAAGGAGCTGGACCAGCTCAAAATACCAGGGAAGCTGATGTATCCCGCCAATCTCGTGCCGAAGAAACGAAAAAACAACCGGCCAGTCAACCAGCTAGACCACGCAACGGTATATCGAATCGTAAAGGAAGTCTTCGTCGCCGCCGGCATTGACGTCGCCCGAATGGGTGGCCGTACACTACGCAACACCTTCGCTATTCACGAACTGGAGACGCAGCCGGCCGAGCTGGTCAACGAATTCCTTGGACACCGTCAACCACGCTCCACAGAAAGGTACATGCCCTATACATCCAAACTAAGGAAACGTGCAAAATAATCGAAAACGTTCAAAGGTGATGGGCAAACGGAGAGTAGTGGTTTAAATTAGCGCTGTGTGATTCATAGACATCGTTTCAATTAAAATGAAGCGATGGATGATGAAATTTGCAAACGACTGAGATGGGTTCAGTTGCACGAAGAACTCGGCAACGCGGGCATTGTTTGCCTGCGCTGTGGCATATCACGACCGACACTGCGTAAGTGGTGGTTTCGATATCAAGAGCATGGGCCGGATGGACTTCAGGAAAAGAGTCGCCGACCAAAGTCGTCGCCAACCAGGAAGGTTCAACCAACGCATGAGCGGTTAATTGGGGATCTCCGCAAGCGTAAACTGGGACACCGCCGAATCCAAAATGAATTGAAGCGTTTGCATGACATTTCGTTGTCTACAGCGACCATCCATAAGGTTCTTGAGCGCTTAAAGAAGCCGTTGTTGAAATATAAACGGGCCTTCAGAAAACAAGTCATTCGATACAGTCGACCAACACCAGGGGATCGAGTGCAAATGGATGTCTGCAAGATCGCGCCCGGAATATATCAGTACACGGCGATTGATGACTGCACGCGCTATAAGGTTTTACGGCTCTATTCGAGAAGAACCGCTAACAACACCATGGACTTCCTTGATGCCGTAATAGAGGAAATGCCATTTGCGATTCAACGAATTCAGACCGATCGCGGTCGCGAATTTTTTGCTACAAAATTTCAGGAGCGCCTACTCAAATGGGGCATAAAATTTCGCCCCATCAAACCGGCATCCCCTCATCTGAACGGCAAAGTTGAGCGGTCCCAGCGAACCGACTTTGACTAATTTTATTCGACAATCGACCTTAAGGATTCTCAGCTTTCAGACTTGCTCGCAGAATGGCAGCACTACTACAACTGGGATCGCCCACACAGTTCTCTGGAGGGAAAGACACCTATCGAACGTCTCTCTGAGCTCACAGACAAAGCCTTGCTGTGGGAAGAAGTCGCAGCGAAGTTTGACTCATCCAAAGAGCGTGTCCAGGAGCAAAATTATCGCGACGAATTGGCGCTAAGAAAATTGAAACGATGTCCGTGAATCGCACAATTGAGACGATGCACATGATCAAAAAAGGGCAGCTCAGCTGCCCCGATGGCGAAGTCCGGCCCGCTGCGTCCCAGTTCTATTCCCTTGCTTTCTAACCGACTGCAGGCGGCGAGCGTCTAACCGTCCCCCATCTTCTTATCGCGACAAAACCTTTTTTTATATCCACGAGTCTTGATTCTTCGGCAGAGAGTGGTTGGGGTCATAGGCTTCGATAATGTCGGTCCCACTCAACACATCGTTGAACAAGACAACGTTCGTGCCACCGGTGATAACAGACTTGAAGATAATTCCTCTACCGCCAGTCGCCAGCACCTGGTCGCCAATAACCCACGACGGAGGCTCAATCTCCTCGTTATAATACATCCGGCGCCAATCACAGTAAAAATCCTGCCACAACGGATCCCAGTCATTAGTATATCCACCACTGAAATCGACCAGATGTTCGACCTTGAGACAATAAGTCACCATCAATGCCGGCTGGAGCAGGGCGTCCATTTGTTTGTACTCGACCAAAGCTGTTTCCAGTTCCAGTGACAAATAGAGCGCATTTATTCCAGGCCGGTTGGCTCGACCGCCGGACGTACCAGCACCACTGCCGCTCGTTGGTGCGTATGCCCATTTGGGATCATGCACCCGATATGCGACAGTATCTAGTGAACTGAAAATCATCCAGTAAATCCAGCTTTCAAGGATTGAATATAGCGAATCAACGCTTCCGTTCGGTCCTCGGAAACGAGATCCTGGGGCGTCTTATAATCGAACGTCGGCAGTGGATAGTTTTTGAACCAAAAAATCGCATTCTCAACACTCCCAGCGACGTCAGCCGCCGCGCGCATAATCCGGACTGATTCGCGCAAATAACGCTGCACACTTTCTGCGGACGGCGCTCGGCTGATCGTATTACGATGCACATGCGCGTTCGCCGCAAGCGTCTGCATATCGACGCTCAATGCTTGTCCGAAGCGTTTGGGCGAAATTGAGACTAGCCCGGCGTCAGAATCCTGCAAAAAAGACATGAATTGTTCGAAATTGCGTTCAAAGACAGGAACTGATTCGACGGTGCTCATGATGGCCTCCAATTAGAACATGCACTATATTTGCATCATTATTGCACCTATTTCGCATCATCACAAGTTCTGTTCCTGAGCCGTACTCTGAGAAGGGTAAGCCTCCCGAAAGTGAGCGCGAATTTCTTCTGGGGAATAAATTTAAACAAAGAACAGGAACAGTTTTTTGCAAACGACGGCTGGCCGTTTCCGATCTTGAGCAGCCAGGCTGGCAATCAACGGAGCTAAACCACCGTCCATCGCACCGGATATCGTCCGTTTAGCCGAACCGCCGGCGCGTTGCTGTTTCACCTGCCGCTCAAGCAGTACGGACATACCAGCGTGCTCGTCACCACAAACCTGAATTTCTCCAAATGGTCCAGCCTGTTTGGGGGACGCCAAGAAGAATAACTCACAGCTACCCCATCGCTGAAAACACAACCCTCCAGTCCGCCCGTAGCAGAACGCATTTGCTATTGGCTGTATCCGTGGTAATCCCCCCACAAAAAAGCATCAGTTAAAAGTAGAATTTTCTTAAATGCGATTTTGAGGAAGTTTTACATGAAGACATCACGCTTTACCGAAAGTCAGATCATCAACATCTTGAAGCAGT